>CENV01002124.1_pt1 | contig 64243 bp, 60 predicted proteins | sample 530231 | NCBI WGS metagenome assembly CENV01 (sample SAMEA2619815, study PRJEB7988) | marine metagenome | biome: marine biome (ENVO:00000447); feature: surface water layer (ENVO:00002042); material: "saline water (ENVO:00002010), including plankton (ENVO:xxxxxxxx)" | depth 5 m
TGTCCACGACTGCGTTCACTCTGACCCGGTCGACGACGAGGATTGCATCCTTCGCGGATGGGATGGGCGGATATCCAAATACAATAGCCTCACTTAGCAACCACTGTTCATCAATGATCCAGTCATCATAATGTCCACCAAGCTGTAGTACGGGTGTATCAGAGACAAGATCGCTGACCCGAAAGGCGGCGACATCAACATTCTGATCAGGATGAAAGACGGGCTCTCCCATCAGCGTTAGCCCGGCGGCAATTTCATCCGGCGTCATTAGCACGCCTGGTGCTTTTGCCAGGATCGCATTGATTGTATTGCCTTCAAGCACGTGACGGGCAGTCAGGAAGACCCCCTCTCCAACATGAAACCCTGTACCCATGGCTACTTCGCCGTTCGGCAACAATACTTCAATGGCGACGCACCCACGCAGATACGTTCGAAAATCCCCATTATCCAAAGGCGCTGCACTCATTCTTCCAACTCTAAGCAGAGTCGTTTCAGAAGACGACTTTACTCCGATTTTTAAGATCTCAGGGCCGCATTTTTAAGGGATGGAACTTCCCCAGACGTACAGAGCCATACCTGTAAATCGACCGGTGAGCATGAAAACGTTTGGCCAAGATTATTTGCGACAATTGATGCCGGCGCGTCGCTACAGCAGCGCAGCATGCTGCGTTGGCGGCGCTCGCAATCGACGACTACGCTGCCTTATAACAATGGGTCACGCTAAGCGTGATCATCGCGTCGAGCCTTTCTGCCTTTGCCGGGATGGGCGTGCTCACCGTTGCGGCGCAGAGACCGAAGCCTGCCGAAACTGAAGAGAGACCACGCTGATGAAAATGTCCCCGCCACCTTTGCCTTGGCTAATTGGTGCGTTCCTAGTCGGGGCTGTCCTTGCCATATCCTTCCGGGTAAAACTCGCAATTGATCAGCAAGTCGTACCTACGCCCCAGATTGCGGTCTCATCGCCCGAAGAAAGTTCAACACTCGAGGCGTCCTTCGCGCGCATCGATGTCGAAGCGCGGCTGCGCGCCGCTTTGGCGGCGTACTCAGTCGGTGAAGATCTCATTTCAGATAATCTGCTCACTGACGCCGAAATGCCGATCGCATCTCTGTCTGCGAGCCTTTTAACGGATGACGACCGCGCCCGTCTCAATGAATTGGTCTACCAAGCGCGAATGGCCATTCTGACAAAGTCTGGCGTGGAGGCCAAAATCGAAACGGCGATCAAGGACCTGCGCCAAACGCCGCACCATGAATCTGGGTCTCCTGCGACGCGGTCGGCCATGGCCGGAGCCATCGCCGATCAAATCGAAAAAGCGATGAATGGGTTTGTCGAAACGCGCTCCAGTCGGGACAAGCGTACTTATCTGATGGGTTACGGCCACTACCAGACCGCCGACATGCTGTTTCAAACTCATAGAGACGAGATCCGACTCTATAGCGAGACAGCGGACGCCTTGATTGAAAAAAGCCTGCTCCTGCTGGCCGATTTCTATCCCAGTCCGCGCCTCGCTGATGCAGAGATGCCCTAAACCCTGCGACGCTTCCCCAGCTCTTGTCCACAGCATAGGGTGTAATGGCCACCCCGCCTTCCCGTCTATTCGTCCAGCACATCTATCAGCGCCAAATCAAAAGGCGCGCAAAGACGAGAACCGCAAGAAGGCACCAGATGAATCACAATCCGAGCCACGAACGACAATCCGCCGAGCATGCCAGAACCAGAAAACCTAACAATTTCAGCGGTGCAACCTGCATTCTATCGACCCTTGGGATTGGCCTTCTTGGCCTTGGCGTCGGCGCCATCACCGCACCCTATTTCAGAGCATCAGCGGCGCTGATTGCACTTCTGGGACTGACCGTTCATCTCATCGCGCTGATCCATACCGCTCGGACCAAACATCACGCATCATCTGCGGGCCGGTTCTGGCTGACAGCGATCTATGGGAGTTGCTGGATCATTCTGCTTGTTCTGACTTTTGCTCTGCTAAGGGCGTGGCTTGTACACGCGTGATCAAACGGCCAAAGCCTCAAGGCGGTCTCGCGGCGACGCGATAATAACCGCCGGATCAACAGTCGCGATCGACTTGTCGGTGTCCGGGCACTCGATCGTCCTGATCATGTGGCCAAGCGTGTTCAGCCGGGCCATGCGTTTGTCGTCGGTATGAACCGCATACCAGGGCGCAAATGGGTACTCTGTGCGGGTGAGCATCGCGTTGCGCGCGGCCGAATAGTCGTCCCATTTTTGCAGAGCGACCGCGTCAATCGGGCTTTTTTTCCACTGCTTCAAAGGGTCTTGATCTCGGGCCGCAAGTCGCCGCTCCTGTTCTTCCTGGCTGATGTCGAGATAATATTTGAGGATCTGCGTGCCATCGCGCACCAGCATTTGTTCAAATGCGCCAACATTGTCGTAAAATGCCTCGACTTCTTGATCGCTGGCAAAGCCCATAACCGGTTCAACGCCAGCCCGATTGTACCAGGATCGATTGAAGAGCGCGATTTCACCATCAGCTGGCAGATGTGGTGCGTAGCGTTGGAAGTACCAACTTCTCGTATCGCGGTCGGATGGCTTGCCAAGCGCCACAATGCGCGTCTCTCTGGGGCTGAGATGGTCCGCGATGCGCTTGATAACGCCGTCTTTGCCGGCAGCATCGCGTCCCTCGAAAATCACCAGAATCCGATGACCATGCGTGATCGCACGGCGCTGGATCTTGACCAGTTCTATTTGAAGCGCGCGCAGTCGGCGTTTGTAATCCTTCTTGGAAAGACCCGTGTCAGCGTGATCATCTTTTGGCATTCGCGCGAACCCTTTCATCATTGGCCGGCGAAACTTGTCTTATGGCCGGGCGGGCCAGTTCGGATGAATATAGATAGTCTCGCGTTAGCGGCACTGCGTCCTGGCGTTTACCGAGCTGAAGCTGGAACACATTGTGAAAGCCGTGGCGAAAAGACAGCTCACTTGTGACGAGATAAAAATCCCACATCCGCACAAACCTCGCATCATATAACTTTTCAGCATCATCCGCGCGGTTCAGAAATCGCTGCCGCCAGGCTTTTAGCGTTTCCGCATAGTGCAAGCGCAGGATCTCAATATCCAGAACCACCAGCCCGGCTTTCTCAATGACGGGGACAATTTCCGAGAGTGCTGGAATATAGCCCCCTGGAAAGATATGCCGGGCGATCCATGGATTGGTCGCCCCTGGTCCAGGCGACCGTCCAATCGTGTGAATGAGCGCCGTTCCATTCTCGCCGAGACGGGCCGCAATCTGGTCGAAATATTCGCGGTAATGCGGCACACCGACATGTTCAAACATACCAACCGAGACAATCTTGTCATACTCGCCGGTAAGGTTGCGATAATCTTGAATCTCAAAATCGACACGGTCGCTGAGCCCGGCGGTCTCAGCGCGCTCTTGAGCCAGACAGTGCTGCTCACAGGATAATGTCACACCGTGGACCCGAACATCTTCGCGCTCCGCCAGATGCATCGCTAGCCCGCCCCATCCGCACCCAATATCAAGCACCTGATCCCCGGGCTTCAAGCACAGCTTGCGCGCGATATGATCTTCCTTAAACCGCTGGGCATCGTCGAGCGATGTCTGCGGCTTCGGGAAATACGCGCAGGAATACTGCATGTCGTCATCAAGAAAGAGGCGGTAGAGATCGTTGCCGATATCATAATGGTGCGCCACGTTCCGAGCCGATCGCGCTTGCGGATTAAATTGCGCAACCGCACGAAACGTCTTTCGCAGGAAAGATGGGAGCGCCGCATGCGCGCTGCCCTTAGACAGAATATTGGTCCAGAGAAGATCCAGCAGATCATATAGATCGCCGGTTTCCAGCACGAGGCCTTCTTCCATATAGGCCTCGCCAAGCTGCAATTCAGGATCGAGCACGATGCGGCGAAGCCAGGCCTCAGATTTCACGGCGATACGAACCGGATGGTCGCAGTGCTGGCCAAAAACAGCTGTCTTGCCATTTGGAAAAACGACTTCCAGGCGTCCCTTGCGAATAGACTTTTCAAGCCGTTTTTTGGCGATTGTGCTCCATAGACTCATCAGCGGCGTCCTTCTGGCTTGGCAGCAACGCACTCCGGCGTGCTCACCATATGATCTGATACGGATAAGACGGCCCGGCCCCTGAACCATTACACTCAGGGCCCAGCGCCATATTAAAAGTGACCGAAAATCCGTTCGCGCTTGAGGGCGATTCCGGCGGCGTGCGTATCACACTCCTCAAGCCCCAAAATACGTGGAACCGCTTACGAATATGACGTCCGACCCAAGCCCTTCAGAACGGCGCAAACGAGCCATTGAAGCTGCGCTCATCGAGTCGCATCAGGACATGTTTCGGTTTCTCAAGCGAAAATTGCGCAACGACGCGGATGCCAAGGATGTGCTGCAAGAATTCTATGTTAAGGCGCTGACCCGGTTTAATGATCTTAAAGATGAAGACCGGCTTCGAGGCTGGTTGTCTCAGATTCTTCGCTCGACAATCGCTGATCATTTTCGAGCAATGACGCGCTCAGACAAAGCGTTGGAAACCTATGCGGCAGAGGCTGCCCTCCTGTTCGATGATGATGAGATCGACTTTGTTATTTGCGCATGCCTCTACAAAATGTTGCCGACACTGAATCCCGACTACGCGGATCTGATCTGGCGGGCTGACCTTATCGGTGAAGATCGCTCTGTGATTGCTCATGATCTCGGCCTGTCTGAGAATGCGCTTCGAGTGAAACTTTACCGCGCACGCCGGGCCATGCGCCAGCGCCTGGAACAAACCTGCCTGACCTGTATCGAACACGGCTATTTTCAATGCGCCTGTCCGGGCGCCGAAGACTTGCGAAAACGCGTTGAAGCGACCGCCTTGTCCATACCTCAAGGCAAGCTTGCGCCTTGATACGTTATCGCGGCGGCGGGGTGTAACGCCGCTCCGGTTCGCGCGTCTTTGTTTTCAGGTCCGCAATAGGCGGTTTTTGCTTGTGCTCGCCGAGCCAGGACGAAGTTGAAGAGAAGGAGATCGCTATGAACCGTGTCAAGAAAAGCGCCGTCCAAACGCCCAAAGCCAAAGTCAAACCGCCCGTCAAAAAGGGCTGTTGTTGCGCAGGCGGCTCGAAGCCGGGCCGAGGCAAGGAAAAATCGACGCCAGCGCCAAAAAGCGCTGGTGACGCAGCCTGACCCTTTCGTTCTCAATCGCCCCCTTACCGCGAAAGGCTCAAGCCATGCCAGATGATCAAAGTATGACAGCTAAAAAACCCCGCAAAGCCAAACGCTCTGATCCCAAAAAGAAAGCGTCCAAGAGCGCCCGCCGGGCGCAATCAAGGCCGGAGTCCGCAAAGCCCATTCAAGCCTCGTCCCGGCCCAGCCTGCCAGACGCCGCTGCTTATGGGGTTGATCTCATGCAGAGACAAACTCTGTTCTTTGACGCGTTGCGCCAGCGCGCCAACACAATGCTCGCCCATGAGCGAGACGGCATGCCACCTGTCTTGAAGTTCAAGTATGAGCTCGTGGCGGACGCAGCGACATTTGAACCTGCGTGCAATTATCAACTTCTAAAAATACTCGAGATTGGCGATATCTGCCTCGACGATTGTCTTGATCCAGACAAACCACCCGTGATCATTATCGATCCCCGCGCGGGTCATGGCCCCGGCATTGGCGGATTCAAAGACGATTCTGAAGTCGGCATCGCTCTACATGAAGGCTACCCCGTATACTTCGTCGTGTTCACGCCTGACCCTGTTTCCGGTCAAACGCTAGCCGATGTGTTGGCGGGCCTGCGCCAGTTTGTAGAACTCGTGGCCGAGCGACATGATGGCGAGGCGCCAGTGCTCTATGGCAATTGCCAAGGCGGATGGGCGGCGGCACTTCTGGCGGCTGATTGCGAAGGCCTTGCCGGACCGATTGTGATGAACGGGTCACCGCTCTCCTATTGGGCCGGTGAACCCGGTGCCAATCCGATGCGGCTTGCGGCAGGATTCCTCGGAGGGGCCTGGATCAATCACTTCTTGTCTGATCTCGGAAATGGCCGGTTCGATGGCGCCTGGCTGGTCCAGAATTTCGAAACCCTCAAACCTGAAGGGGCAATCTTCCGGAAATATGCCGATCTGTTTGAAAACGTCGATACAGCCGCCGACAGGTTCCTGGATTTCGAGCGTTGGTGGGGCGGCTTCTACCGCCTGAGCCGCGAAGAGATTCTTGCGATTGTGGAAAACCTCTTTATCGGCAACCGGCTTGAAAAAGGTCTGGTGAAACTCGGGGCCCATTGTGAGATTGATTTAAAACAGATCCGCAATCCCCTCGTCATCTTCGCCTCACATGGCGACAATATCACCCCGCCGCATCAGGCACTTGGTTGGATCCCAGCGGTTTATGAGACGACCAAGGCACTCATCGCAGCCGATCAACGCATTGTCTATCTGATCAATCAACATGCCGGGCATCTCGGCATCTTTGTATCTGCGAGTGTCGCGCGCCTCGAACATCGCGCGATGCTGGAAAACCTTTCCGATATCGAAGCGCTGGAGCCTGGGCTCTATGAAATGAGGATCGATAATCCGACCGGCGATCCTGATTGCGACCACGACCAGTACATTGTGCGGTTTGAACCCCGCCGGGTTGAGGACCTGGTATTCGAAACCCAGCCTGAGGCATTTGAGCGTGTCGGGCGTCTATCGGCGCAATTGGAGAGGGCTTATTCGAACTTCGCCAGCCCGTGGGTGCGCGCCTGGTCTAATCCGGTCACAGCAGAGCTTATGAAATGGTCTCATCCGATGCGGGTGACACGCTACATGTTCTCAGAACGGTTCAATCCAGCCATGGCGATGACCGCCGCGTTTGCGCCCATGGTTCGCGCCAATCGAAAGGCTGTCAATGAGGACAATCGCTTTCGCACAGCTGAAAAGATGGGCGTCGACTGGATCGAGACCGGCCTGACCCGCATGCGCGAGTCTCGCGATGCCGCATCCGAACTGGCCTTCAGCTGGCTCTATGACTGGCCCGTATTGCCTGAACCTATAAAGGACGAGGCGGCAAAGAAATGAGCGCCCTCGACAACCCCCAGCGCGAAAGTCATCGCGTCCTCACCGTCAATAGCGGGTCTTCAAGCCTGAAAATCGCGCTCTTCCGGGTCGGAATCGACGTGGTCAAGACAATGTCGGGCGCCGTCACCGGCATTGGCGCATCAGAGGCGAGAATGTCAGCTGAGACCGCTTATGGCGACACACTTTGGGACGAACGCACCTGCTGCATCAACCACCCCGTTGCGCTGGAAACCTTCTTTCATGAGATGGCCGCTCATGTCGATCTCGGCGGAATTTCTGCTGTCGGACACCGGGTTGTGCATGGCGGCCCGCATTATACCAGCGCCCAGCGCCTGACGCCCAAGGTTGAGGCCGATCTCCGCAAACTGATCCCATTGGCGCCGCTGCACATGCCAGCCAATCTTGACGGTATTGTCGCCGCGCGCCTGCGTCTACCGAATGCGTTGCACTATGCCTGTTTCGATACGAGCTTTCATTCAGACATGCCGATCGCGGCGCAGCGCACGGGATTGCCGCCCAAGATGGAAGACCCATTCATCCGTCGTTTCGGCTTTCACGGCCTCTCTTACGCATTCATAGTCGACGATCTCGCCGCGCGCGCTGGTAAGGCGGTGTCCAGGCAGCGCCTGCTCGTTGCCCATCTCGGCGCCGGCGCAAGCATGGCCGCAATCGAGAACCGCCAAACCGTAGACACGAGCATGGGGTTCTCGGCGCTTGCCGGACTGCCCATGGCGACCCGCAGCGGCGACGTCGATCCCGGATTGCTCTTACACCTCATCATCGAGAAAGGCTGGGCGCCATCCGTCTTGCGCGACCAATTGTATCTTGGGGCGGGTTTGCTGGGGCTTTCAGGTCTCAGCGGCGATGTGAAAACTCTGCTCAAATCACAAGACCCAAATGCAAGCGAAGCACTTGCGCAGTTTGCCTATCAAGCGCGCAAGCAGGCCGGCGCCCTGATTGCCGCCATGGGCGGCGTTGACCGGATCATATTCACCGGCGGGGTTGGCGAACACGCCCCGTCGATCCGGGCCGCGATATGCCAGCCGCTTAGCGATCTCTACAGAATCAAATTTGACGCGGCCGCAAATGATCGCGGCGAAGCGTGCATTTCAAAGCCGGACAGCGGCGTGATTGTCGAAACGGTTCACACGGACGAAGCCATGATGATTGCCCGTCATGGGCGCGAAATGTTTGAAGCCGCGCCAGCGCAGATGAAGCGGCGAGCCTCATGACGGGTTTTCGAGACTTCGCCGCCCTGCAAACTGCTGCCGACACCGGCCCGCCGGTCAAGGTCGCGATTGTCTGTGCGGCGCAACGTGAGGTTTTAGTCGCCGCCGATACGGCGTTCAAGCGCGGCTGGATCCATCCCATTCTCATCGGCGATCCGGATGCCATAAAGGCCGAAGCCGAGGCGGCAAATCTCACATTCCATCCCGATCAAGTCTTGCCTGCCTGGAGTGAGAAAGAGGCGGCCGAGCGCGCCGCCAGCTTGCTTCGATCAGGCAGCACGCATGCCGCGATGAAAGGCCTTATTCATACGAACATCTTGTTGAAGGCATTGCTCGACGCCCGTGCTGGTCTGCGTCAGCCTGGCGAGCGGGTCAGCCATGTCTTCCTGGCCGATATTCCAGCCTATCCTAAGCTGCTTGCGATTACCGACGCTGCGGTCAATATCGCCCCGGATCTCAGCGCGAAGGCCGCTATCCTGCAGCACGCGATCGATCTTATGGCGACTATTGGCGTCGATCTGCCGAAAGCCGCAATTCTGTCTGCGGTTGAGACCGTCAACCCGCTTATCAGCTCCAGCCTCGATGCCGCGGCGCTCTCGGTCATGTCACATCGCGGTCAGGTTCGCGGCGCGCTGGTTGACGGACCTCTTGCCTTCGACAATGCTATTTCGCTTAAAGCCGCAGAGGTCAAAGGCATTGCCTCGCCTGTGGCTGGGGATGCCGACATCCTGCTCGTGCCAGATCTCGTTTCTGGCAATATTCTGGCTAAGAATCTGGAATACATGGCTGACGCCACGCTGGCCGGTCTCGTCCTCGGGCTGAACGCACCCATCGTCTTGCCATCGCGCGCCGATCCAGTGGACGCACGGCTCGCAGGTCTGGCGCTGGCGCGCCTTAGCCTAACCGCCAAGGCGCGCAAATCCCCGCCGCAAGACAAAGTGCCTGTGTGGCCGGTACATGCAACGCGCAGCTCTCCGATGTCAGAAGTCGATTGCTGCCCGCCCAGCGATCCCACGCCAACCTCTCCCACATCACTCAATGGAGGCGCTCATGCCGAGCCCTGATCCTGTTGTCTGCGCGCCTGTGCGCACCGCCATCGGCGCCTTTGGCGGCAGCCTGAAAAATGTCCCGGCGTCCGATCTTGGCGCGATCGCGATCAAGGCCGCTCTGGAACGGGCAGGACTTGCACCGGATCGGGTCGATGCCGTTATTATGGGCCAGGTTCTGCAAGCCGGCGCCGGAATGAACCCGGCGCGTCAGGCAGCGATAGGTGCCGGTCTTCCTGTCAACGTCCCCGCGATGACGGTCAACCGGGTCTGCGGATCCGGCGCACAAGCGATCATAACCGCCGCGCAAGACGTCATGATTGGCCACGCGGCGTGCGCCGTCGCCGGCGGTATGGAGAATATGGACCAAGCCCCGTTTCTGCTTGGCAAAGCGCGCTATGGCTATCGCCTTGGCGACGGAGCGCTCATTGACAGCCTCCTGAATGACGGGCTGAACGATGCCTTTTCCGGCGAGCATTCCGGCTGGCATACCGAAGACTTAGCCGAACAGAACCAAATCAGTCGTGCCGTACAGGATGCATGGGCGTTGCGTTCACAAAGCCGGTTCTCGAGAGCGCAGAGCGAAGGTCTTTTCGACGCCGAGATTGTGCCCGTGGAGATGAAAACCCGTAAAGGGATTTCGGCATTTGATCGGGACGAGCACAATCGCCCGGATACGACTCTAGACACGCTTGCACATCTGAAGCCAGTCTTCCGAGAGGCGGGTACGATCACAGCCGGAAATGCTCCCGGATTGAACGCGGGCGCTGCTGCAATGATCGTTGCTGACCGGGCCTGGGCAGAGACAAACCAGTTGCAGCCTGCTGTCCGGATTGCCGGCATGGGCGTCGGCGCCGTCGAACCCGGACTGTTCGGCCTTGGTCCTGTGCCTGCTGTGAAACAGGCATTGGAGCGGGCCGACTGGCCACTTGCATCGGTGGAACGGGTCGAAATTAACGAGGCCTTCGCGGCCATTGCCGTCGCCTTGGTCGGCGAGTTGGGATTCTCCGAGGACATCGTGAATGTCGAGGGCGGCGCCATTGCACATGGCCATCCAATCGGCGCAACGGGCGCTGTTCTGACCGTACGGCTGATCCATGGCATGCAACGAGACAATCTTAAGCGCGGCATCGTTACACTCTGCATTGGCGGCGGACAGGGCGTCGCGCTCGCGCTCGAACGTATCCCATCCTGACCCGGCGCATCTCCCCCCAACTGCCCCGGCGCCGGTTGACAGGGAACGCCGTCTCTCACGTTTGCCTCCGTGAGGGACGGCGGCTTTGGCTGCGTATTATTCTGCAAGGAGCTGGATGTGAGCACACCCGATTGTGACCTTAGCGGAAAAACCGCACTTATTGTCGGCATTGCGAATAGCGATAGTCTAGCCTGGGCGGCGGCCACGTCCCTTCGCGATGCAGGCGCGCGCCTGGCGATCACCTATTTGAACGAGAAGGCTCGCCCGCATGTTGAACCTTTAGCGAAAAAGGCAGATGCAGATCTCATTCTCGAATGCGATGTCACCAAACCTGGATCGCTAGACGCTGTCTTCGACGCGGTCGAAGCAAAATGGGATCAGCTTGATCTTGTCTTTCACGGGATTGCAAGTGCGCCAAAATCTGATCTTCAGGGTCGTCTGACAGACTGTTCGGCCGACGGTTTCGCAGCCGCCATGATGGTGTCTTGCTATTCGCTCCTCCATATGGCGCGGCGGGCTGAGCCATTAATGCGACGCGGTGGCTCTCTGATCACGCTCAGTTTTTTTGGCTCAGAAAAAGTCGTTGATCACTATAATGTCATGGGCCCGGTCAAAGCTGCGCTTGAAAGCGCTGTACGCTACCTTGCCCATGAGCTCGGACCCGCCGGCATCCGCGTCAATGCCATTTCCGCCGGACCCGTTGCGACAAGAGCCGCGTCCGGCCTCACCCATTTCGAAGAATTGCTAAACGAGGCCGCAACCAAATCACCGCTGCGACGAACAATCGATGCCAGAGAAGCCGGAAAAGCGGCATTGTTTTTGGCCAGCGAACTGTCCAGCGGCGTGACCGGTGAAATCGTTCATGTCGATGCCGGGTTCCATGTCGATGGCATGATTTTTCACTGACAAGAGAAATGATGATGACCGTAGAAGACCCTGTTTGCCGCAACACGATCCCCCTCGAAAACGCTCACGCGTCTCAGGAATATGGTGGATGGGCCTATTTCTTTTGCTCTAGCCGTTGCCACGCAGACTTCAAACTAAATCCCGAACGCTATGCAGACGCGCGCATTCCCGCCGCCTTCAGCGCGCCGGGCGACGCCTCTCACCCATCCCGCAAAGCATGACTTAGCAGACAAAGACCTTCCACCATGGATCACTCCACCCACGCTCCCCCATCTGGCCACGCACCTCATGCCGATCACAGGCATAAAACAACGGACCCGCATGGCGGCCACGACCACGAAGGCATGATTGCCGATTATCGCCGGCGGTTTTGGGTCGTGCTGGTAGCGACTATCCCCATCCTCGCTTTGGCACCGATGATCCAAGGCTGGCTCGGCCTCGAAGACGCCTTGCGGTTTCCGGGTGACCGCTACGTGCTGGCGGGGCTTTCAAGTCTTGTTTTCTTCTATGGCGGCTGGCCGTTCCTGAAAGGGTTTTTGCGAGAGATCACTGCCCGCGACATCGGTATGATGACGCTGATCTCGGTCGCGATCACCGCTGCTTACGCCTATTCCATCGGCATGGTCGCAATCGGCAGTGATGAGACCTTTTTTTGGGAGCTCGCAACCCTGATTGCGGTGATGTTGCTCGGGCACTGGATCGAGATGAAATCAGTGCTTGGCGCTGGGCGCGCCTTGGAAAAACTCGCAAGTCTGATGCCGGATGAAGCCCACCTCGTGGCTGATGACGGCAGTGTAACCGATGTGCCTGTTTCGACGCTAAAAGGCGGCGAACATCTTCTCATCAAGCCAGGCGAGAAAGTCCCCGCTGACGGCATCATTGTCAGGGGCGAATCGTCTCTCAATGAATCCATGCTAACCGGAGAGTCCAAGCCGATTTTCAAGACCGTGGATACCGAAGTTATCGGCGGATCAATCAATGGCGAAGGTTCGCTAACAATCCGGGTCGACAAGACCGGTGATGAGACCTTCCTGTCGAGCGTCATCAAGCTCGTTAAGGAAGCCCAAGCCAGCAAATCCAAAACCCAGGATCTCGCCAACACGGCGGCCAAGTGGCTCACTTTTATCGCACTTGGCGGAGGCCTATCGACCGTCTTGTTCTGGACCCTGTTCACCGATCAGGGATTCGGGTTTGCTATGGCGCGCGCAGTTACCGTGATGGTCATCGCCTGCCCGCACGCGCTTGGTTTGGCTGTGCCGCTTGTGGTTGCGCGCTCGACCGCTATCGCGGCCACCAATGGATTACTCATTCGGGATCGGACGGCATTCGAAGAAGCGCGCAACATCAATGCCATCATTTTCGACAAAACCGGCACGCTAACCAAAGGCGAGTTTGGGATTACCGATACGCTCGTTTTTGATACGACATTCACTGAGAGCGATATCGTCGCCTATGCGGCGTCGATTGAAGCTCATTCCGAACACCCAATCGCCCAGGGGATCGTTCGCGATGCGCCAGAAGCATGGGGTGTCGACAAGTTTAAGGCGATCCCTGGCAAAGGTGCAGAAGGCCTCGTTAAAGACCGCGACGTGAAAGTCGTCAGCCCCGGCTATTTGCGCGACCAGGGTCTTGAAATGGATGATCCCCGGTTCGAAACCCTGAGCGCGCAGGGCAAGACAGTCGTTTTCGTGCTCATTGATGACAAGCTCGCTGGCGCAATCGCGCTGGCCGATATCATTCGTGAGGAATCGGCGAAAGCCATCCTGATGCTTCAGGCCATGGGCATTCAGTGCATCATGCTGACCGGCGACAATCAACAGGTGGCAGAATGGGTCGGTCAGGAAATTGGCCTCGACGAAGTGATTGCCGAAGTTCTGCCAGAAGAAAAAGCCGCTAAAGTCCGCGAAGTTCAGTCCCGCGGTCTGATCGTGGCGATGACCGGCGATGGTGTGAACGATGCGCCGGCGCTGGCTCAAGCGAATGTCGGGATCGCAATCGGTGCAGGCACGGATGTCGCGATCGAAACCGCCGACATTATTCTTGTTCGGTCCAGCCCGTCTGATGTCGTGGCGATCATCGAGCTGGCGCGCGCGACCTATAATAAAATGATGCAAAACCTCGCTTGGGCGACCGGCTACAACACGTTCGCCATTCCAGCGGCGGCGGGGGTGTTTTTCCCCTGGGGCGTAATTCTCACACCCGCGCTTGGCGCCGTGTTCATGTCGGCGAGCACCGTGATCTGCGCGATCAACGCCCAACTCCTTAAACTGTCTCGATCCCGGGTGTCGGCATGACAGTGCGAGGTGTTGTTCCGGGTTTCGGATTTTTGACGCTCTGCTTGAGGGCGCTCAGTATCGGAGCGCTCCTGCTCCTGGTCCTGGATCATGCCGGGCATTTGAGCTGGCAAGATTGGCTGTTGATCGTCTTTATTTTTGCGGCGCAGCTCATCGGTTTGAGGCCTTCAGGCCGGAGCCGCGTATCAAACCCATCATCTTCATCCCGCGGATCCCGTCCGTTCTGACCCTGCTATAGGAGTAATCGCTATGCACAACCATTCTGATCATGATGACGATCGCCCAAAAGGCGGACGCTTCTGGTTGCCGCTCTTAGTGTTCGCCGGCGCGATCGGCTTCCTGTTACTCTTTGAACACCGCGCTCATATCCCCGGTGATGCGGTCTTCCTTGTCAGCTTCTTACTCCTTTGCGGTGTGATGCATCTATTCATGCACAGGGCAATGGGCGGTCATGGTGGCCATGGCAATCATGGAGGTCAGAGCCCTTCCCAACTGGATGAGGATGATGACTGGGGGACACGGCGATGAATGAGAACATGGCCCATTCTGAATATGGTCTCTGGTTCCTGGTGATCCTGAACTCGGCCATCTTCATCATTTTCGCGTTCAGTTTTGCAAAACCATCCAAGTCAAAGGACTGGACGTCATTTGGCGCCTTTAGCGGTTTTGTGATCGCCCTTTTTACCGAGATGTATGGCTTCCCGCTTTCGATTTACTTCCTCTCGCCATGGCTTGAATCGCAGTTTCCCGACATCAATTGGTTCGCCCATGATTCCGGGCATTTCTGGGAGATGATTTTCGGCTGGCAAGGCAATCCACATTTTGGCCCATTCCACTTTGCCAGCCTCGGCTTCATCTTGCTGGGTTTTAGCGTTCTGTCATGGGGGTGGCCGATCCTGCACGGGGCGCTGCGCAGTGGCAAGCTCGCCAAAACCGGCATTTATGCCCGCATGCGCCACCCGCAATATGCCGGCTTCGTGCTGATCATGTTTGGGTTCCTGCTGCAATGGCCGACCATCCTAACCCTGATCATGTTCCCGGTTCTGGTGTTCATGTATGTCCGTCTTGCCCTTAGAGAGGAGAAGGACGCCGAAGCCGCATTCGGCGACGAGTATCGCGCCTACGCCGCGGTCACTCCGCGCTTCTGGCCGCGTTGGGGACGCTTAGAGACCCTCACGCAATCCCGCCCGAATGATTTGCCTTCCTAGCCCTTCTCATTCTTGCGATCCGCCGGACCAGGCGGATCGCGGACCTGAGGGATACCTAAACATTCAAGTTTACACTGCTACAGGCTCATCCAGCTTGAAGGAGGCAATATGCAGCACAAGAGCTTTGGCCTCGTTCTAGCCGGCGGCGGGGCGCGCGGAATGGCCCATGTGGGAGCCCTCAGAGCGCTAAACCATCATGGATACTTTCCGAGCGTCGTCGCGGGTGTTTCGATCGGCGCGCTTGTCGCGGCGACCTATTCGCTCAATCCGAACTGGTATCTGGATTTGAGAGAGATGGACGTATCGGGCTTCCCTCGCCTGCCAGCGTTCAAAACGCATGGCCTAAAGGAAAGGATCAAAGGTTTCGTATTGGCTGGGCGTGATCTGAAGTCTCTAACCTTTGGCTGGGGCATTGGAGAGCACACCGTCGATTGGGGCCGTTCGGTGATCGAAGATTTAACCCTTGGCAAAGACCTGCAGCAAGGCCGTGTGAAAACCCTGATTACGGCAACGGATATTCTGAGCGGTAAAAGGGTCATCAAAAAAAGGGGGCATGCCGTCGATGCCGTTTATGCCAGCTCGGCGATCGCCGGCATCTTACCACCTTTTGAAGACGGCAAGCATCTCCTGGTTGATGGCGGCTATTCTGATAGCTCACCCGTGGACATTGTCAGAAATGCAGGCGTCGATCACGTTATCACGCTCGATCCGGGTCAACGCATTAGCGATCATCCACCTCAAAATGGGCTGGATGTCTTCATGCGTTCAATCGAAATCACTCATAAAGCCTTCTCGAGATCGCGTTACGAGCACGCTGATCTGGTTTTGACCCCTCATTACGGCACTCAGGTCGGCTTGTTCGACTTTCAGCACAAGCGGCGCTGTATCGCGGCAGGAGCCGCCGCCGTGAGACGCGCCGCCCCCAGATTGAAGGACCTTCTCGCGCCAATTCAGTCACGCGCCGAAGTGGCACCCGCAGAATGAGGAATCGACCGCCGATCGGACGTTCATCGTCCCCAGAGCGTCCGGGAAGGGTCGGCTCATGAAACACTTTCGAAGGTCCCCTGGCTCTGACCCACCCCCTCCTCCAGCGCGCGATTGGGTCAAGGTTTGGCCGAATATCGGCAGCCATCGACAATCCTGAGCCTGTTTGAACTGGCCGTTACTTTGGGCCCGGTCTTGCTCCTTTCAGCCGCCGCGGTCTGGTCAACAAGCATTAGCTATTGGCTTACTGTTTTGATCGGTGCTGCCGCATCAGGTTTCCTGGTTCGATTATTCATGATTCAGCACGACTGCTCACACGGTGCCTTTTTCACATCGAAACGCGCCAATGATTGGACCGGACGTATCATCGGTGTTCTGACGCTGACGCCTTATGATGTTTGGAAGCGGTCGCATCTATTACATCATAGTACGCAGGGAAACCTGGACCGACGCGGCATCGGCGACATCAAGACTCTGACAGTCGAAGAGTACGATTCCCGCTCTTTTTCAGGCCGTCTCGCTTACAGGCTTTATCGCAATCCATTCGTCTTGTTCGGAGTCGGACCAATATTCATTTTCCTATTTCACCATCGCCTCCCGATGGGCTTTTTGCGCGCGGGCTTGAAGTATTGGATCAGCGCGATGGGCACCAATATCGCGGTCGCCGCGCTTCTCATTGGAGGCATCGCCGCGGTCGGCTGGCTCCCCTTCCTGGTGGTATATCTGCTCATTACAACGCTTGCCGCAATCGCCGGCGTTTGGCTGTTCTACGTGCAGCACCAGTTTGAACGCACCGTCTGGGACAGGAATGACACCTGGCAACTCCATGAAGCTGCACTCTATGGCAGTTCTTACTATGTCTTGCCTCAGCCTTTGCGGTGGTTGACGGCGAATATTGGTATCCATCATGTTCACCATCTCAACAGCCGCGTGCCGTTCTATCGTTTGCAGCAAGTCCTGCGAGACCACCCTCCTCTCGCAACGATCAGCCGGATGACCCTGGCAGACAGCTTCAAAACCACAAAGCTGAAACTCTGGGACCCAAGCAATAGACGTCTGGTCTCGTTCAAAACCGCGCGGGCTTTGCGCAGCGAGAATGGCGCCAAAACCTGAGCGCCTTATTTTCGCGCGCAGTTCTGCAGACATGCATCCGAATCGATTTCTAAAATTGAATCAAGCTCCGCGTATCTCACCAACGGAGATGCGTTAAGCTGCTGTGTTATTTCGTCGAGCGTTGGGCGTGGTATTCTATCATTCATACGAGCGTCGTAAATCAGCAGCACCTCACCAGAATATGCGACACGATCCAGCGTCAATCCGCGAAACGCTGGTTTGTCTCGCGCCCAAACGCCGAATGCCTGAACAGCGCGCTCGCGCTGGGGGCGGTACAGCTTAAGAATTTCAGCTAACCCCTCATCCGCATTGAACTTCACGATGAACACGTAAGACTTGTCAGATGGACGTTCTACGCCGTCGGCAGGTCCGGCCACCAGATCTGCGCGTTGCAGCTCGCCTTGAAATTGATTGGCATCGCCGCCGCCACGTGCCGCTCCTAAATGACTCAAGCCCGTCAGGACAAGGAGGCAAAGTACAAAAAAAACAATCAGGTGTGAGTTTTCAGATTGGTGTTTCATTGTCTTTCGCTCTTGGTGACAAGCGCTCCAAATCAGGTTCTCAAATCGAGATCGTCACTAAGTCGTCGGTCAGATAGACATAGTCTGGGACAGGCAGATTCAGCGGCGCCGGTCCCTTCCTGATCCGCCCGGAAATGTCATAGTGCGATCCATGGCAGGGACAGTACCACCCGCCATAGTCTCCGACCGCGCCCTGATTTGGACCAACCGGTACACAGCCAAGATGGGTACAGACGCCCGATGTAATCAATATAGCGGGGTTGAGCGGGCCATCAGAGCGGGGCCTAAGACGGGCATCATCTGTTTCCGGGTCTGGCAATCGATCAACATTCACACCATTGGCAGCGGCGATCTCCGCTTCGGTGCGGCGGCGAATAAAAAATGGCTTACCGCCGATCAGAACCCGGATTTCACCGCCGACCGGAATCTTCGAAACGTCTACATCTAGCGAACTTGACGCACGTGTGTCACTGGCGGGGTTCATCTGATCAACAAGCGGCCAGGCCGCTAAGCCTGCTCCAGCAGCGGCGGCGGCAGTGGTCGCAATAAAGACAAAATCACGTCGCTCTGGATCTGCGGGAACGGTGTCTGACATGAAATATACTCCCTGAAGCCTTCATCACTGGAACAGACGCTGGGCATACCTTTTTCATTACAGGCCTTATTGCAGCCTGCTGTCCTTCATTGAAAATCTTGCCGCGCCCCATGATGGCTTTGGAGGGCATATGGGACGCAGCAAGTTCAGAACGAGATCGCACGAGAAGTGGGGGGGAGGGCATGATCGCGTTCTGGTTCATTGTTCGTCGCAGCGAACAATTTCTGGTCCGGGCCTTCGCAATGTAAGGGGGGGGGACGCACTGCGAGGGCCCGGGACCAAGGCGGCGGCGCTGAACAACAACGCCCGAAAACGCCTTATTCTGTACCAGCCTCCTCCTTATCGCCCGTCATCATTGGGCAGTGCTCGGCTGGATCATGGCCCATAGCTTCATGCTTGGCCTGACAGTCTTCCGGAGACATTGCATGATCGCCAGACGCGTCATGCATTTGGTGGCCATCTGCGCCATGTTCCGTCATTTTGTCCATGTCCATCGCCATGCCGCCCTCGCCCATCATGGGTTTGTCGCCACTCATCATGTGATCGCCGCCATGGTCCATCATATGGCCGTCAGCCATCTTATCTTCCATGTTGGCCATACAGCCCTCCATGCCTTCCATGCCTTCATGACCAGCCATGCAGGTTTTGGCCTCGGCGCCGTCCGTCTCCGCCTCAACGGCAGGTGTTTCGCTGTGATCATGTGTGTTGTGGCCGTCTTGAGCCAATGCCATAGGCGATAAGGCAAAAACAGCCGCGGCGGTGATCCAGATCGGTTTCATGAGGGGCATCCTTTTTATAAATGTTCAGGCCCAAGGGTCTTGGGCACTTGCAACGTATTACGCAGCACAAAGGCGGCGCCCTCATAATCGGCTCCACTGTTTCAAGTGTTTCACCGGAGCCCTGGTTTGATTGTCAGCCCCCGCATTCTCGCAGCGCTCGTCATGGTCTTATGGGCGTCCTGCTATCCGCTCATCACGCTGGGACTCGACTATGCGCCTCACCTGACCTTTGCAGCGCTACGCGCCATTCTGGCTGGTAGTATTTTAATAGGCGTCGCCGCTCTGCGCCGAGCCGCGTGGCCTCGCGGGTGGAGCGTTTGGGGCTGGATCACGCTTGCTGGTCTTGGAATGACCGGCATTGGCTACTTCGGCATGTTTCACGCCGCCGAGTTTGTGTCTCCCGGTCTTGCCACCGTGATCGAAAGCCTCCAGCCGCTGATCGCCGCTGTGCTTGCCGTCGTGTTTCTGCGCGAACGCCTTGGACCGATTGGCTGGTTTGGGCTTTGCCTCGGCGTCAGCGGCGTGGCGCTCATCGCGATACCGCGCGTCCTGGCCTCGGGCGGGGGATCAACAGCTTTTGGTCTGGTCCTGGTGATTATGGCGACCAGCGGCGTCGCAGTCGGCAATATCGCCATTAAGTCCTTAGCGACACGCGTCGATGCGGCGATGGCGATGGGGTTGCAGCTTTTGATTGGAGCGATCCCGATCTCAATTTTAGCTTTCACGACCGAATCCCCAACAGCTATAGACTGGTCGCCGCAATTCATAATTTCACTTCTTAGCCTCGCCCTGCCCGGGACGGCGCTGGCCTATTGGTTATGGCAGGTGACGCTGCAGTCGCTGGATGTATCCAAGGCGGCCGCATTTAGTTTTCTCGTTCCGATCATTGGCGTTTCAGTTGGCGCGCTATTCTTCTCTGAGCCGCTGACGATAAATGTCATGGGCGGCGGCGCGCTCGCCGCCATCGGGGTCTATCTCGCATCGCGCCCGAGGTCGAAAACGTCGCCGCTAGTGCCTGCCGAAAAAGAAGCCTAATCGAGCTTTTCGACCTGTTCCTGCAAGACTTTACGGGCGCGATAGACCCGTGTTTCCACAGCCTTTATGGAGACACCAAGGATTTCGGCCACCTCACTTTGGGGCATGTCTTGAAGGACCTGCAGGGTAAAGGCCTGCCTCAATTTTTCTGGTAATGCGTCAATGAGTTTCGAGACCCGATTGAGCTCATCGCGGTGTTCATAATCGTCTTGAACATTTTGCGAGTGGTCGGCGATATCGGGCCGATCCGGGCTCTCCAGAGGTGCTGCTTGAAAGAAAAAGCTGCGCACGGCGCGTTTGCGGCCATGATCACGAATTTTGTTGAGCGCAATGTGGTAAAGCCAGGTCGAAAACTTCCGCGACGGGTCATAACGGTCAATCGACCGCCAGGCTGCGGTAAAGGCTTCCTGCAGCACATCATAGGCGTCTTCGTTGCCGCGCATCGAGCGATGAACATAGCGGTAGAGCGGTTCCTTGTAACGGCGCATGAGCTCGGTGAAGGCGCGTTCCTCGCCCCCTGCTGCGGCTACAGCAAGCTCTGCATCTGTTCGCTCTGTGTTGTGCACGTGTATATGTCTAAAGCTCCGTCAGTGCTCGAACGACTTCCGCGTCAAAGACGATCGCTTGTTCCTCGGTAAGGATCTCGCGCATCTCAAACACATGCTCGATAGTGACTTTTTGCAGCTCCCCCATGGCTGTGTGGAAATCATCGATGGCCGCCTGAACAGCGGGCGAATAGGATTTGTCGGCCTCCATTGCGCCAGCAAGTGCCAAGTTGGCCGCGCGAAGCTTTTGTTCCAGCTCAGCCTTTCTGGCCGCGAAACGGTGTTCGATTAGCTCGAATTCCGCTTCCTGATCCGCTGAGAGATCCAAGTCGTGATGGACCAGCTCATGCAAACCGGAAGCGGTTTCTACCGGATGCGTCGCGGCCCAGTTTCCAGCGACAAACACGCCGGTCATGCCAGCGCAAAGGGCTAGGAAAACGACAATAATCCAGTGTTCGAGTTTCATTACCCGTCTTACCTCAGAATCCCAGACGGGGCATATGGCGCATCAACAGAGAAGACCGAAAAATCACTCGATGATGACTGGCTGGGCGCCCCAAACAATCCGACCAAAAGACCGATTGCAACCGCAAGCGCAACCGCCGCGGTTCGGCTTACGGCCGGTGTCGCAAAAAGGCGTCCGTCTGTGGCAATTGCTGCGGGCGAAGCTGGGTGTCCGGCCGGGTCGCGCGCGTCAATCCGCTCCCAAACCTCGGCTTCGAGATTGTGAAGGTCGCGATCAAGGGGCGCCGCCTTTAAATCTTTGATGAGCGCGTCTATGTCATTTTTCATGGCGCTCTCCTTTCGAGAAGCAAATTTAGGGAGGATTACGTATTGTCAGATACGCAGCAGCTATAGCGCTCCCTCAAAAAACATTCATAAAAATCAGTATGCACCGATCGCGCGCCTGACAATGCCGATCTGCATGTGAGGGATGATACCTGTCGACACGTAGAAATTGGCAACCTGATCGCATTTTCGCAAGAGACGCCAATGACGCAAGAACTGGACATTCCAAAACCAAGCACTGCTCCAAACTGGCGGTTGGTACAGTTCCTGTTCGCCTACAGTCTGATTATCGCGGCCGCAAACCTGATTTGGGAAATCGCTCACGCGCCGCTTTACACGATCTGGATTGATGGAACACGTGCCGAGATCGCCTTCGCCATTGCTCACTGCACATTTGGCGATGTCCTAATCGCCGGGTCTTCGCTGTCGATCGCCTGGCTCATCGCGGGGCGCCGTGGATGGCCAGACAAACACTATTGGCGCGTTGCAGGGTTAAGCCTCCTGATTGGACTGACCTATACGGTGTTCAGCGAATGGCTGAATATTTCGATCCGCGAAAGTTGGGCCTATCGCGAAACAATGCCGACGATCGGACCGCTCAACACTGGGCTGTCGCCACTCTTGCAGTGGCTAATCATCCCGAGTCTGACCTTTGCCTGGCTGAAAAGCGCGATGCGGCGGTGACGGGTCGCTAAAGTGTCACCCCTCATACCCCAAGGGGGCATAAGGGGTGACTGGTCTGGCCGCGTAACCATCCGACAAGGACGCCCATTCCTCCCCCAATATTCCAACGGCGTCCAACGCAAGAAGGAGAACATCATGCGTTTCAAACTCGCCGGACTGCTCATCGCGACAAGCAGCTTGATCGCGCCTGCCGCACTCGCAGACGTCTATAATCTGGAGATCGACCAATTTGAACGGACGGTCGATGGCAAGACGCTGACTGGCGTCAGCATTAACGGGACGAGCCCTGGCCCTCTATTGCGACTGCGTGAAGGCGAAGACGTCACCATCAATGTCACCAATACACTCGACGTAGATACCTCGCTTCACTGGCATGGGATTATCCTGGACGCTGGTATGGATGGCGTTCCGGGGATCAGTTTTGACGGCATCGCGCCGGGCGAGACCTACACTTATAACTTCACCGCCAATCAGTCAGGTACGTACTGGTACCATGGACACTCTGCCCTGCAGGAACAGGAGGGCGTCTTCGCGCCCATCATAATCGAACCGGCAAAGCCCGACCCCTTCGAGTATGATCGCGAGCATGTGATCATACTCGCCGATTGGCTGAACGACAGTCCTTACAAAGCGCTCGCCAATCTCAAGAAGCGCTCGAACTATTACAATTATAATCGCCGAACCGTTTTTGACCTCTGGCGCGACTGGAGAAATGCTGATCGCGGCGAAAAGACGGACGTCATCCAGGAGCGACTGGCGTGGGGCCGGATGCGTATGGATCCAACCGACATTGTAGACATTACCGGTTACTCGTTTCTGGTGAACGGTGAAACACCTGAAGACAATTGGAACGGTTTTTTTGAAGCGGGCGAGAAAGTCCGCCTCCGGTTCATCAATGCTGCCGCGATGACCTATTTCGACGTCAAGATTCCGGGGCTTAAAATGACAGTGGTCCAGGCCGATGGTCAGAACATCGAGCCAGTCTCGGTTGATGAGTTCCCGATCGCTATCGCTGAAACCTTCGACGTTATCGTCGAGCCTGAGGCGGGACAATCATATACGATCTTCGCCGCCGCAAAGGACCGCTCAGGATATGCCCGCGGCACCCTCAGCGAGACACGCGGCGCCGAAGCGGCGATCCCGGAACTTGGGCCCCGGCCAGAGCTGACAATGGCAGCGATGGGAGAAGGCCATGCCAGCCACGGCGCAATGGCTGAAAGTGAAGCTGCCGGCATGGATGAGATGACCATGGACATGAGTGGAGACGCCCATCGCGGACATGGCGCAATGCCTGCGATGGAGCATGGAGAGAAAGTTCTCTCCTATGACGATCTTCGCGCGCTTACCCCATATACGGACCGGCGCGCGCCAGACCGCGAGGTCGAGCTACGTCTCACGGGCAATATGGAACGATATTTCTGGTCGATTAATGACGTGAAGTTCGGTGACGCTGGCCCGCTTGAATTCAACTACGGCGAACGCGTTCGTATCACATTCAAGAACGAAACCATGATGGAGCACCCGATGCACCTGCATGGATTGTGGATGGATCTGGTGAATGGCGAGGGCGACATGGCACCGCGCAAGCACACGATCACCATCCGGCCAGGTGAAACCATCTCCGCCGATGTAACCGTCGATGCCACCGGATCCTGGGCCTTTCACTGCCACATTCTCCAGCACGCCGCGACCGGCATGTTCCGGCAAGTCAATGTCATTGGCGGCGTTCAATAACAAACACCCATAAGGACAAAACAGATGAAACCCAATTTCCTGCTCGTGGGTGCGCTCGCTATGGCGACCGCCCTGCCCGCCCTCGCAGCCGAAGGTGACCCGGTCTACAATTACACGCTGATCGAAGCCGATATTGCCGAGATTGATGATGAAACCGTCGGCGCCTTTGATGCCCAAGGCTGGGTTGGCGGCGATTATAATCGCTTCTGGTGGAAGGCCGAAGGTGAATTTGCCGATGGCGACTTCGAGGACGCCGAGGTCCAGGCGCTGTATTCACGATACATTTCAAAATTCTGGGATGCCCAGATTGGTGTGCGCTACGACCTTGAGCCTAAAGGCGAGACCTATGGCGTTATAGGGCTGCAAGGACTTGCGCCCTATTTCTTCGAAGTTGATGCAGCCGCCTTTGTTTCTTCGAGCGGCGATGTCAGCGCCCGCTTTGAAGCGACTGGGGAACTTTTGTTCACGCAACGCCTGATCCTCGAACCCGGTATCGCGCTCGATTTCTATGCCGAAGACGATCTGTCCCGGCAGATTGGTTCGGGATTAGCGACGGCGGAATACAGCGCTCAATTGCGCTATGAATTCACCCGTGAATTCGCTCCTTATGTCGAACTTGCCTATGAAGAAGCCTATGGCGACACCGCTGACTTTCAACGTTTGGAAACTGGCAGCGCGGATGACACCGTTTTTAAAGTCGGCTTGCGCACTATGTTTTAATGATACCAGGGAGGGAACCTCTCTATTTGCAGTGGCGACCCGCCAATAAATCCAAAGACGAATCATTAGGCCCGCATCGAAGGATGCGGGCCTTAATTACCATAATTCAAAATCCGAAATCCAAAGCGCTACTCGGTGTGCGCCGCCAATTTCTGGCAGGCAGCCGATCTTGCTCGTGCGACTGTTTAAAGTTACTTCGTCGACTTTGCCGTCGCCTTGTTGGTTCAGCGAATGATCTCCAGTGTGATCATGACCGTTTTCTCGAAAGGCACTCATGTCCAACTTCAAAGAAAGTTGCACCCCAGAGGACGGAACCTCTGGGGCGCTGAAAGTCACTCTACCGGAGCCGTGCCGGCCTGGTGCTGCGTTTCCAAGAGTGAGTGATGGCTGTCTGGCTTAGGCGCGAACCAACGGTGCAGGGCTGGCAACACGAGCAAGGTCAGGACTGTCGAAGAGACAAGCCCGCCCATAACCACAGTCGCAAGCGGGCGCTGAACTTCCGCGCCCACGCCCGTGGCGAATAGAAGTGGCGCAAGCCCCAATGCAGTCGTCAGCGCGGTCATCAGAACCGGCCGGGCTCGAAGGCCCGCCGCTTCGATGGCGAGAGCGTCGCAGTCGCGGCCCTGGCGCGCAAAGTCGTCCATGAAGCTGACCAGCACCATACCGTTGCCAAGCGCAATTCCGAACAATGCGATAAAGCCCACTGTGGCAGGAACCGACACAGGCAGGCCTGTCAACCAGAGGGCTAAGGCTCCCCCGGTCAAGGCAAGCGGAATGTTCAACAGGATCAGGATCGCAGATTTGAGACGTCCGAAGGCCAGAAGCAGGATCAGTAAAACTATCCCAAGCGTAATCGGAATAACCACAGCGAAGCGGGCATTAGCCTGCTGTTGTAACTCGAATTGGCCACCCCACTCCACGCGGTATCCAGGCGGCAGTTCGAGAGCGGACTCCGTGGCAATCTGAGCGTCGGCGACGAAGGATCCGATATCGCGTCCACGTACGTTTAGCTGCACGGTAATGAAGCGCTCGCCATTCTCGCGCGTAATCTGACGTGGGCCGATCACGTCGCCGATTGAGGCGACGCTGGAAAGCGGAATCTGCGCACCGCTTTCACTCTTCAGGATTAGACGGCCGATGGCGTCCGCATCGTCACGTCGATCTTCCTGAAACCGCACCACGACAGGGAATTGCCGCACGCCTTCGAAAAGCGCTCCGGCCTCGGCGCCGCCAACCGCGGCACGCAACGTATCGAGCGCGTCTTCAACGGTGAGGCCGTAGCGGCCCAACGCTGTTCGATCGACAGATACAACAAGCTGCGGCGCACCGGTGATCTGGTCGGCCTGTACATCGCTGGCGCCAGGCACGTCTTGAAGGATTGATTGCAGGTCCTGCGAACCCTTCAGTAATAAATCCGTATCCGGGCCGAAGATTTTTACGGCCAGCTGCGCCTTTGTGCCCGTCAGAAGCTCATCGACGGACATGGCAATGGGCTGGCCAATGTTCACGCGGATGCCGGGAAAGGACTCCAGATTCTCTGAAATTTCAGCACGCAATTCGTGTGGGCCCACGCCAGACCTCCACTGCGAGCGCGACTTCAATGCGACAAAGGCCTCGATGCTGTTAACTGGATCGGCATGAGCGCCAACTTCACCGCGACCAATTCGGCTCACGACAGACTCAATTTCAGGAAACGTCTCCAAAAGGCGACGCTCAACACGCGTTGACGTTTCACGCCCCTCAGAAAGCGATATTGAGGGGGCCATTGAGACGCGAAGCAGAATATCCCCTTCTTCCAGAGCCGGGGTGAATTCCGATCCAAGCCGCGAGCCCGCCAAACCTCCAATGAGCAGAAGGCCGAGCGCCAGCGCCACCGCAGCGAGCCGCATTCTGACAAAGATCGCAGCTAAGGGTTTTACGAAACCTGCAATCATGCCGTCACCCGAAGAGCTACGCTTGGGTGGAGTGATCAGACCAAAGGCCATTGCCGGTGCGACAAGCGCCGCGTAGATCAGCGACCCTGTCATAGCGAGTGCAGCAGAGGCCGCGAGCGGCCGGAAAGTTTTGCCCTCAACACCTTGCAGAGAAAAAAGCGGCAAGAACACAATGATAACAACCGCAACCGCCGCAATCAGAGGTGCAATCACTTCTGCCGTCGATCGGGCGACGACATCGCGGTCGGCTTCACCGTTGCGCCTTTCTCGGAATCCGCGGTCGACATTCTCAGCAATCACAATCGCGCCATCGACCATCATGCCGATGGCGATTGCAACGCCGCCGAGCGACATCAGATTCGCACTAATCCCGAGTACGCTCATCGCGATAAAAGCGAAGCCGACGGAAAACGGGATCGACATCACGACGACCAGACTTGGCCGCCAGCCACCCAGGAATATGAACACGACGACAGCAACGAGAAGCGCGCCTTGCCAAAGTGCGGTTGTCACTGTCGCAGCGGCGCGTTCAACCAAAGTGCCCTGGTCATAATATGGCACCGCGCGAACACCGTCCGGCAAGGACGCGTTGATCTCCTCAAAGCGGCTATGGGCACGTTCGATGACGTCGGATGTATTTGTACCGTAAAGTTTAAGCACAAGCCCAGCGACGGTTTCGCCTTCGCCATTGGCGGTCGCCAGCCCTTGTCGGGCGCCGCCGCCAAGCTCAACAGTTCCGAGGTCACTCACACGAACAGTACGCCCATCGACAGTCTTAACCGGCGTCTCGGAGAGGTCGGAAATCGAACGGGCAAGCCCGACGCCGCGAACTGTGTACTGCTCCGCGCCGACTTCGATGAATTGGGCGCCCGTGGTGCGGTTGGCGCTTTGTAGCGCACCGATCACATCAGCGACCTGCAGGTCATAGGCGATCAGGAGATCGGGATTGAGACGAACCTGATACTGCTTTTCAAAGCCGCCCAGCGCGAGCACTTCTGTAACGCCCTCAACCGACTGGAGCGGATACTTGATCATCCAGTCGGCGATTTCACGAAGTTCAGTCAGGTTATAATCGCCGGTCTCATCCACCAGACGAAAATACATAATGATGCCGAGACCTGATGAGATCGGTCCCATCTTCGGCGTGCCGAAGCCTTCCGGTATTCCGTCGCTCGCCTCGGACAGGCGTTCACCAACGACCTGGCGTGCGAAATACACATCCGTGCCATCTTCGAAGTAGATGTTCACAATGGACAGGCCGAAATTGGAAACGGACCTGATTTCTTCGATATTCGGCAGGCCGGACATCGCGGTCTCGACCGGAAAGGTGACATAGCGCTCAACTTCTTCCGGCGAGAGGCCTTCAGTCTCGGTAAAGACCTGAACAAGCGATGGCGATGGATCTGGAAACGCATCAACGGGTAGAGCGCGGAACGCGAATAGGCCTCCAATGGTCAGCACGAGGGCAGCGATTGCCGCAAGTAGTCTGCCTCCAGCGAGGCGGTGCATAAGGTTTTGCATGTGTCCGTCCTCCTAGTGGTCGTGATCGTCGCCAAAGGCGTCTTTTTCGAGCTGAGCCTTCAGAGTGAACGCGCCGTCAGACACGTATTGTTCGCCTTCACTAAGGCCCGACAGGATTTCAACTTGCCCTTCAACTTCGGCTCCGGTGGAGACGGCGCGCGGCTCGAACCCATCGTCGGTCGGGACAAACACGCTGGCGCGGCCTTCTATGGTTATCACGGCAGCCGATGGAACCAGCAGGCGAAGGTCTCCAGTACCAGTCACGATTTCTGCGATCACGAATTGACCAGGTCGCATGCGATCGTCAGAATTGTCGACAATCATCCGGGCCGTTGCCGTGCGAGACGTTTCATCAATCGAAGGCAGCACAGTGGCAATCTCACCTTCCGCCAAGGCCACACCGGTCTCGGATTTGAGAATGACCCCCGCTCCTTGCCGGACCGATCCGGTGCTCTGTTTATACACAGCGATATCAGCCCATAAGACACTGGCATCGACGATTGTGAACAAAGCCGGCGCGCTGGGATCGTCGGCAGAGACTGTTGCGCCAAGAGTGGCTGTGCGCCTTGCAATCACGCCGCCTATTGGCGCGTTCACGCGTGCATTGGCTAAAGTGCCGTCTGGTGCATCGGAGATTGCTTCAAGTTCTTTGTGCGACACGCCCACGGCATGGAGCTTGTTCTCAATGCCGCTTAGGTTTGCTCTGGCCGCTGCAAGTTCAGCGCGCGCCGCCTGCAAATCTGCTTCAGAGGTAATGCGGTCAGCAAACAGCGTTTCTTCGCGGGTCAAAGCCTGTCGGGCGAGGTCCTTAGCCGAGGTGGCCGTCAAATACTCCGCCTTCAAATCAGCGAGTTCGCGGCTGGACAGGACAGCCAGCGTCGCGCCTCGCGTGACTATGTCACCTTCAGTGGCCGAAACGCGGATAATACGTCCGCTCACTTTCGGTGAGGCGGTCGCGACTCGATCAGCATCGAAGCGAAGCTCAGCTGGCAGCATAACCGACTGTTGCATTGGAGCGCGCTGCGCACGCAACACGAGGATCCCAGCATCTGCTGCTTCGGCAGGAGAGAGTTCGACATGGTCTGAACTTTCCGCATCGCCATGATCATCGTGGTCTTGATCTCCGCCCGTTCTTTCCTGATCGACGCTGGCAGCATTTGCCCGTGCCGGGTTCTGGTCATTGTCGTTTCCACAAGCACCAAGCGCGAAGGCGGATAGAAAGACCGCTAATATGTATGGTCTGGGTGTCATCGAATATCTCCATTAAACGGGGCAGCGCCGATTAAGGCGCGCAAACGCAGATCTTCACTTTGTAGAGCGAGATCCGCATCGATTACGGCGAACCCGGCTTCTAGAAGGACCGCACGCGCGTTAAGTGTCGTGGTGAGATCAAAACGGCCGACCTGATAGCCGCGTAAGGCCGCCTCATAAGCTTCCTCGGCTGCTGGCAATGCGTCACTCGTCAAAATGTCGAGCCGTGTTTGCGCTGCACGGCGCGATGCAACCGCCGAACGTTGTTGGGCCAGAAGACGTTGCTCCGTCGCTGCTCTGTTCAGCGAAGCAATCTCGCCACGGATCGAGACAGCGCGCGCCGCATCTCGACCGCGATCAAAAAGCGGCAAAGGTACGCTTACGCCCGCCACAAATGCCTCATCGCCCGTTTCTTCAAAGCGCCGAAATCCAGCAGAGAGTGTGACATCCGGTATGGCGACGCTTCTCGCCAGATCCCGCTCCGCATCCCGCGCACGAACAGCAGCGTCTGCAGAATCGAGCGCTGGGTGCGACAGACTAGCGGTATCAGCGGCGGGCATAGCCTGTGAGGCGGCCCTTTTTGGAGAAGCAAAAATCGGATCAGCGCTGCCCCATAGCAGAGCAAGTGAGTATCGCAGCCGGTCTACATTCGCTTCAGCGGTTGCCACACTCGCGCGCAGCGCCGCCGCATCTGCCCGCGCTCGCGCCAGTTCCGGCGGCGCGGCCGACCCTGCATCCACCCGTCGCTCAACCGTTGCCGCAAGATCATCGGCAAGGTCAGCGCTATCCTCCGAAAGCGCTCGCAATTGGGTGGCCGCGACGAGTTCAGCAAAAAGGAGTGCCGCTTCAAGTTCTGCCTCCCGCAGGATGACAGCGCACTCAGCACTGGCAAGAGCTTGTCGCGCCCTTGCAGCGCGCTCGCTCAGAGTGCGTTTCCCACCAAGGCGGAACGTCTGCTCGATCGCGAAAGTTGATTCTGTCTGGTCAAAGCCAGACAGCGGTCCGCTTCCGGAAAAATTTTCCAGTTCAAGCGACAGGCTCGGATTAAGCCACCGTCCCGCCTGATCGGCTTCTGCACTTAGCGCGCGGGCTTCCAGGCCGGCGGCGCGAATGGCGGGTGAGACCCGGCGAAGTTCCGCCAAAGCGACTGGAAGCGACAACGGCTCTCCAGGTATTATCTGTGATGATGCGACCGGCCCGCTATTACAGGGCGCGGCATCAGCGCCCGCAGCAATCGCGGAGAGCGCCAGGGCGGCAAATCCGCCCCTCAAATACAATGACATCGAAAAAAGTCCTCAAGCTGATCCAGAAATCGCGCGCCGCCCAATGCAGCACGCCGGTTTGGAGCGGTTCAGGCTCGGGGAGGTCGGTAGAGGCTTCCGGGCGACAGGGACGCAAAATCTTCGCTCAAAGGTGGCCGGATCGACAGCATGTTAGTTTGGGCGAAATAGCTCGAAACCGTGTCTCTGCGAAGAAGGTGGGTAAGACATGGACCGCAATTGTGGGCGTGATGGTCGTGTTCGCTATGATCGGCGCCGCCTTCGTCACTTTCCTCAGCGACATGTTCGATATCGCAGGTCTTAACAGTCTGAGTTTGGACGTGCTCGGCCTCCGCCATCGGCGCAATCAAGAACGCGCAAGCGACAAGCGTCGCGGATACGAGCCGAACGGCAGAAAGGAAGGGCGAAAGCGTCATGATCGATGAGTGTACTAGGACTTCTTCTCGGATTGGTTAAGGCGCGGAGGCCCGGCTTATCTTGATGGCATGTCTCATGAGAGTGTTTGTAGCGTCTATAGCGACTGTAGAGTCAAGCACGGTTTTTTAGATTGGCTGAACCCGTTCGTGAGCTTTGCTGAGACAGGCGTCGTGATTGTTAAGGGCCGCCATAATCTGACAGGTTTCAACCTTACCGCCACCACAGCCCGTGACCATGCGTTTGAGTTCGCGCTCCAATGCTCTGAGTTGTTTAAGCCGCCTGCGAACATTTTGGAGTTGATCTTCGGCAATCGCTTCGACGACTGAGCAATCTTCGCCCGGGTCCGCTTGTAGTGCGATTAGTTCCCGGATTGCGTTCATTGGAAATCCCAATTCGCGCCCATGACGAATGAAAGACAGGCGTTGAACGGCATCATCACCATAAAGTCTTTGGCCGCTGTCGCTGCGGTCCGGCTCTCCCATCAAGCCAATGGACTCATAATAGCGAATGGTCGTGACTTTTACGCCAGCAGCTTTGGATAAACGGCCAATCGTCATCGGTTTCATTGGGGCGTCACTTTCTTTCTTGCCTCTACAGTCACTGTAGACTGTAGAGGATAAACAAGACTGACGGATTTGGAAAGGGCGATGCCGATGCTCGAGACATTGGGTTTAATAAATGCGCTGGTGACAATCATGATCGCCAATGCGGTCCTGACCTTGCCAATGGCGCTTTTGGTGAAACGGGATTTTGCAAGACTGGGTCGTGTGTCCTGGCCCGTGGCGATCTGGACCGGTCTTGCTATGCATGGTCATGCTCTAGCGACGTTCGCAATCGCATGGCTGGACCGCGGTTCGGGCTACGGTCCGACGCTCTGGTCGCTTTTCCCGGGTGGTACGATCACAGCCCTTGGCGCCCATGTGATCTATCTTGGTCGCAAAGCCTATGGGGATCAGGCGCGGGTTTATGGCCTGAAGGAAAACGAACTAATTGAGCATGGCATCTACAGGCGCTCGCGGAACCCTCAGTATCTTGGCTATTGGCTCATGTTTGTCGGTGCGGCGATAGCAAGCGGATCGCTGCTGGCATTCGGTTTTGCTTTTATATTCGCGCTTCTGGTCCACGGCTATATCACGATCGTCGAAGAACCTCATTTGAAACGTCACTTTGGCGCAGACTACACGATCTATTGCCAGCGCGTTGCGCGCTATTTTCACGTCGATGCGTCTGAAGACCTTAAGAGGGAGCTTACGGATGGCTGATGATTGCGGTTGCAGCGCGGATGAAGAACTGATCGAGAAGTCACCCGGTTACCGCCGCGCGCTCTGGATCGTGGTTGCGCTCAACGTGGGTTATGGCGTCGTTGAACTCTTCGGCGGTTATCTCTCAAACTCACAGGCGCTCAAAGCGGACGCGCTCGATTTTCTGGGTGACGGATCAATCACCTTCATTGCGATCCTAGCGATCGGCTGGTCGCTAGCGTGGCGCGCCCGGGCCGCGGCCATACAGGGATTGTTTCTCAGCGCGATGGCGATTTGGATTCTATATGAGACAATTTCCAGAATACTTGATCAGAGCGCCGTCGAACCTTTTGCGATGGGCGTCTTTGCGCTCGGCGCACTCATCGTCAACATTATCGCGATCTTGCCGCTCCTTCCTTATCGGGATGGCGACGCCAATGTGAGAGCGGTCTGGCTGTTCTCGCGCAACGATGCGATCGGAAATGTCGCCGTCTTGATCGCAGCAGGTTTGGTGGCGTTTACCGGCGCGCCCTGGCCAGATTTGATCGTGGCCTTGATCGTCGCCGGTATTTTTCTTCATTCGGCATGGGGTATTCTAATCCAGGCTCGACGCGATCTGAACCCCATAAAAACCAAAGAAGACGCAGAACCGTCCTAACTCGTCCGGTAAGCAACGTTGGCGATGACATGAGGTCTTAATCGAGCGTCAGTTCGCGCGGGCTTAGCGCTGACTTGGTTGGCGTACCAGTATCCACCTCAAGGCATTTTAAACGGCTTCCCAGTTTAACCGGAAAAACAACCGGCAATGCCAGACCATCAAAACTGATACACCGGCGCGAATCCGCCGCCGCTCGTTCGAAAGTTGGTCGTCTGCCCCTGATAAACGCGCGCAGCCAACAACAGTGTTTTCCCGGCATAAGTGTAAAGCCGAACGTCATACTTCAGTGCAACCGGCTCTTGGTCGACAGTTACGGCGCGCACCGTCGGCGGGACCAGGGCTTGAGCAATATAGTCTCCCTCCAGGATTGCCGACCAGACGCGTTTCGTCAGTTTGTCACCACGATAAGCAGCTCGGCTGCCAAAACCCGCAGCGGGTTTAAAGAAGTATCCTCGCCGCGCAGCCCAAAGCTCATCAGCGACGTCTTCGGTGACGTGCCGCGTATCGGGGATCGCCGCAAGCACCTGTCGGTCTGCGTCATCCGCACCGAACGACTTAAGCCAATCTGGATCGCTGAGCCAAATGAGATTTCGTTTGTTGGCATAGAGCGCGTGGTGGCGCGGTGCCGGACTGATAACCACCGCCTCGTCGAGGAGCGCGGCGCGCAGCTGTGCATGACCTGGCTCGGACAGATCAAAATCCGTTAGCCGGTTATAGACCATGTCGATAGCTCTTCCACCGTGCGCAACGACGCCGTTCTCATAGGTGAGCGCCTCGGGGTTAAGGATCAGGGTTTCGATGCCGTTGCGGGCCAACAAGTCTTTCGCGAGCAGCATGTCCGGATAAAGATACTGCTCAGATGCGTCCTGGTCGAGAATAGCCAACCTGCCCGGACGGCCCTCCCGTCCCGTTGCCTGCCACTCAGAGATAAAGCTTTCAACAATGCCTGCATCGATTGCGTCCGAATCCGCGAGACGCGCATCTCCGCAAGCCTCAGCTTGTTTTGCCGTGGCGCGCTGGAGCTCGCTGACCAGGAAGGCTCCACCAGCATTTGTATTTATCTCAATGAGTTTAGGTCCGTCTTCAGAGATATGAAAATCGTATCCCATGAATAGACCGCGCGCGCCGGTCTGAGCGCTAAAAATAATATCATTTGAGCGTGCCAGGGCGACGTCATGATAAGACGCGAGGGATGCAACCGCTTCAATCGCAGACACTTGCGCCTGCATCGCCCGCAGGTCCGATGGTGATACAAAAACGGCCGTGGCTGCAAATAGATTTGGCCGCGCAGCCAGAAGCACCGAAAGCTCATCATTGCCAGCATGAGCCAAGATCGCTTCATCTAGATCGGCCCGACCAAGCGTCATGCAAAAGCAGGACCTATTAAGAGCAATCAAATCACTTGCGCCAGGCAGTTCGCAGGTTTTATCGCACCGCATCAATACCCCTTTCTGGGCGAGATTGAACCATCACACTCATCGCCTTTCTCCTGCTTATAGGCAGCGTTTCTGGACCGCGAAAGCCGGCCTGAATCCACGCAAATCTGATCGTGAGGGTTTGCCCGCCACGCGCCGTATCAAGACTGCTCACCTGATTTTTGATGCGCGAACTGGCAGGGGGATATCGACGATCATGACAGAACAATGGACCAGCGGATATGGTGTGATCGTCCATAATACCGAGACGAAGCAGCGACTTCAGAGTATCTTGCAGAACGCCGACCGCGGGCTTTTGGCGCTCACACAAACCGAGGCTGCAGACGTGTTCTCGGCGACGGACAGACTGGCGAATGCGGCAATGTGGCTCATCGCGCACATGTCATATGCACGCCGCGTCGACCTGTCTGGCGCACCCCTGAAGGCGGAGGATTTCAAACCCTCGCCAGAAGGCCATATGGGCGGGTCGCTCAACATGGCGATCGCATTTGCAGGCTATCTCGCCGCCAATGCGTTGAGCGGCCATACCCGTGCCTGGACCCTTGGGCAGGGTCATTGCGTCGCTGCAATTGAAGCCATCAACGCGCTCACAGGCGATGTCTCAGCCGCGCAGCAAGGACGCTATGATCGCAGTGAAGTAGGCCTTTCCCGGCTCGTCAACGACTTTTACGGCTATGCGATCACCCCCGATGGCCGCCCCGGCGTGCCGCTCGGTAGCCACGTCAATCCGAATACAGCTGGCGGGTTGTCGGAAGGCGGGTATCTTGGATTCACCAGCCTTCAATATATCCACATGCCATTGCCGGGCGAGCGCCTTGTCGCCTTTCTGAGCGACGGCGCATTCGAAGAGCAGCGCGGATCCGATTGGGCGCCGCGCTGGTGGCGCGCCAGCGATAGTGGTTTCGCCGTGCCTGTGATGGTGCTGAATGGCCGGCGGATCGAACAGCGTACCGAAATCAGTCAGGAAGGCGGACTTGATTGGTTGGTCAAGCATTTGACCTTAAGCGGGTTCGACCCGATCATTGTCGATGGCCATGATCCCCTCTCTTATGCATGGGGCATATTGGAGGCGGAAGCCCGGCTTTCAAAACTGAGCGATGCAGACGGCCCCTACCCCGCGCGGCTGCCTTATCTGATCGCGCCCTGCATCAAGGGTTTTGGGTTTCCAGGAGCTGGCGGAAATAGCGCCCACAATCTCCCACTAGACGGAAGTCCGCATACCAATAAGGGCGCACGCGCGCTCTTTAACGACGGCGTACAAGCGCTCCACACACCGCCTGACATGCTTGAGGATGCGGTCCGGACGCTAAGCGTCCATAAAATGCAAAACCGCGTGCTGGAAAGCCAGAACGCCCTCGCCGTTCGCAAGGTATCTGATCCCGTATTGCCTAGGTCGGACGCGCGTTCGCTCGGCACCCCCGGCCTAAATTGCGCAATGGACGCGATCGATCAGTGTTTCACCGAAATTGTGCGCGCAAATCCGCACTTGCGAGTCCGTGTTGCAAACCCTGACGAGCTTCGCAGCAACCACATGCCGCTGACACTCGAGATGCTCAAGCATCGGGTCAATGCGCCTGAGCCCGGCACGCCTGAATCCATAAATGGCCGCGTCATCACGGCGCTGAATGAAGAGGCTGTGATTGCAGCAGCCCTTGGCAATAAGGGCGGGCTGAATCTCGCAGTGAGCTACGAGGCCTTCGCCATGAAGATGCTCGGCGCGTTGCGCCAGGAGATTATCTTCGCACGTCGCCAGAAAGAACTCGGTCAGATTCCGGGCTGGATCAGTGTTCCGCTTATTGCAACATCGCATACTTGGGAAAATGCCAAGAATGAACAATCCCACCAGGACCCGACACTGCCCGAAGCGCTGCTCGGAGAAATGTCGGAGACCGCTCGGGTGATCTTCCCGGTGGACGCGGCCAGCGCTGCTGAAGCGCTGCGCAACATCTATCGTGGGCGCGGCGAAATCGCCTGCCTGGTGACACCGAAGCGAGATGTCCCAAACCTTCTATCCGAAGAGGAAGCCGAACACGCGCTGGAAAATGGAGCGCTTCATATCGCCGGTGATATCATGACAGCCGACATTCAATTGGTCGCGATCGGCGCTTATCAGGCGCACGAAGCCCTCGCCGCATTCCAGCGTCTCACTGAACGCGGCGTGCCATGCTGTGTCACCTTGATCCTTGAACCGGGCAGGTTCCGCATGGGACGCGACGCAATGGAGCAGGCTTTCACAGCGAGCGAAGACAGGCTTGAAGCCCTTTTCCCGCGCGGGCTGGCAAGAGTGCTACTAACGCATACGCGGCCCGAACCGATGACGGGTGTGCTGAGACGCCTGGATGGCGGGCCGGAACAATTGCGCGCGCTCGGCTACATTTCTCGCGGCGGAACATTTGATGTCGCAGGCATGCTGTTCGCCAATCGCTGCACCTGGGCTCATACTGTCGATGCCGCCATGGCGCTGCTTCCGAATAAACCTCTCGATCTTCTATCGGAGGAGGAACGGTGCGCCATTGACGGGCAAGGCGACCCATCCGCTCTCGAGCGCTCAAAACCTGTTCTGCGCCGGGAGCACGCATCATGACCCTCACCCTGACCAGTCTTGGCGGCGCTGGAACCGTAACCGGCTCACGCCATCTTCTTGAATATGAAGGTCGGCGTATACTGATCGATTGTGGTCTGTTCCAGGGATATAAGGCGTTGCGCCAGCGCAACTGGGCGCCCTTCCCGATTGATCCAAAATCCATCGATGCCATTGTCCTCACGCACGCCCACATTGATCATAGTGGTTATCTACCAAAACTGGTCAGAGAAGGTTATCGCGGTCCCGTTTATTGCTCGAGCGCGACCAAGGATCTTTGCGAAATCCTGCTGCGCGACAGCGCGTATATTTCAGAGCGAGACGCCGAGCGGGCCAACCGCCTTCGCTACACGCGCCACAAACCTGCTCAACCACTTTATACGATCGCCGATGCCGAAGCGGCGATTGAGCAGCTCACCCCAATCGACTTTCACCAGGACGTTCATCTCGCGATTGGGGCCGATATCTATTTACGCCGCGCTGGGCATATTCTTGGGGCATCGACCGTTGAAGTCCGTTGGGGCGGCAAAACCATTATCTTTTCTGGTGACCTTGGCCGCTATGACGACCCTTTCATGTTTGACCCTGAGCCGGTGCAAAATGCCGATTACGTCGTCATAGAGTCGACCTATGGAGATCGCACTCATCCGAAGCTCGATCCCATGGAACAGCTGGGTGACGTGATTGCACGCACCGCCAGACGCGGCGGGACAGTGGTCATTCCAGCCTTTGCGGTCGGGCGCGCTCAACTCATTGTCTACCATATCTGGATGCTCAAGAAAGCGGGCCGGCTCGAGAATGTCGCGATCTATCTCGACAGCCCAATGGCGATAAACGCAACTGAACTTCTCTGCGCACACCTCGATGATCACAGATTTGCGCGGCAGGTTTGTGAAGAGACTTGCGCGATTGCGACTTATGCGCGTGACGTCGACGCTTCAAAAGCCATTACCAATGATCTGATGCCAAAGGTTGTGATCGCAGCGAGCGGTATGATCACAGGCGGCCGCGTTTTGCACCATATTCAGGCATTTGGTGGAGACCGGAAAAACACGATCCTGTTTGCTGGATATCAGGCCGGTGGCACGCGCGGAGACAAGATTCTCAAGGGCGCAAGCAAGGTCAAAATGTTCGGCCACGACGTTCATATCGGCGCCGAGATCGCCAGCCTGCCAGCTTTGTCAGCCCATGCGGATGCCGACGAGCTGATCTCCTGGCTTGGCGGCTTTGAAAAGCGTCCGGCAAAAGCATTTATTGTTCACGGCGAACCCGATGCATCAGAGGCGCTAAGCACGCGAATGCAGGATGAGCTCGGCTGGCGCACTGATGTTGTTGCCATCGAGAAGGCCTATGAGCTTGGAGGCGGCGACGAATGACGCATGATAATCAACCCCACGCCGCCACGACCCTGTCCGCGCGACGCCTGAAATGGCATGCTCAGGACGAAGCGATCGTTCTGATGCGGACCGACTGCCCGGTGTGCCGTTCAGAAGGACTGACGTCGCGCGCGCGTGTGCTGATCAGTTGCGACGGGCGGGACGTGGTCGCGACCCTGCACCAGATCGACGATGACTGGCTGGCCCTTAGCGAGGCTGGTCTTTCTGAAGCGGCTTGGAGCCGGCTTGGCGCCGAGCCCGGCGCAGATCTTAAAGTCAGCCATGCTCCGACACTTCCGTCTCTCTCTGATGTGCGTCAACGGATGACCGGCAAACGGCTGGCAAGCGATGGATTTGACCGGATCGTGACTGATATCGCCGCCGGATTGTATTCTGATATTCATCTGGCCGCCTTTATCTCAGCCTGTTCCACGCTGAGCCTCGACATAGACGAAATCACCTCGCTGACCGGCGCCATGGTGAACGTTGGAGAGCAACTCGACTGGAATACCGACATGGTCATCGACAAACACTGCGTGGGCGGCCTACCCGGAAATCGCACGACGCCGATTGTTGTTGCGATCTTGGCCAGCCTGGGTTTGACGATCCCAAAGACCTCCTCGCGCGCCATCACATCGCCCGCTGGAACCGCAGATACGATGGAGACGCTCACTCAGGTCGATCTGTCACTGCCAGACATCAGGCGGGTTGTTGAAACGGAAGGTGGATGCCTTGCCTGGGGCGGCGCGGTCCAGCTCAGCCCGGCCGATGATATTCTCATCCGCATTGAACGGGCCCTCGACATCGACGCCGAAGGTCAGCTGATCGCGTCAGTCTTGTCAAAGAAGATCGCCGCCGGCGCGAGCCATGTGGTGCTCGACTTGCCCGTCGGACCAACCGCTAAACTGCGTAGTGCTGCCGGTGCCCGCGCCCTTGCCCAGCACATGACGATCGTTGCACGTGGGTTTGGCCTCAAGACCCATTGCGTGGTCAGCGACGGGCTCCAACCCGTCGGGCGCGGCATCGGACCGGCGCTCGAAGCCTGGGACGTGCTCAGGGTCTTGCAAAGAAGCAAAAGCGCGCCGCCAGATCTTCGCGAACGGGCGCTGACGCTTGCTGGCGCCGCCCTTGAACTTGCTGGCCGTGCCAAACCGGATACCGGAGTGGCCATGGCTCAGGACGCGCTCGACAATGGATCTGCCTGGTCGAAGTTTCAGGCCATATGCGCCGCTCAAGGCGGTTTGCGCGAACCACCGCGCGCAGCGCAAACTGCGCCCGTCGCGGCAATTCGGTCAGGGGTCTTGAAAGCAATCGATAATCGAAAGCTCTCCAGGCTCGCAAAACTTGCTGGTGCTCCCGAACGCCCGGCCGCTGGTCTGACCGTTCACAAGCGCCTGGGCGAACAAATCACGATCGGGGAGCCGCTTCTCACCATCCACGCAGAGGCATCTGGCGAGATCGACTACGCCATGAGCTACGCTCACGCCAATGCCGGCCTCTTCACCATTGAGGGTTGACCCATGACGATTTACATTCCGCTTCCCGGTAATGAAGCTATGGCTTCCGAGCTTGCCAAAATCACAAGTTCTGAACTTGGCACCCTTGAACACCGCAGATTCCCGGACGAAGAGACCTATGTGCGCCTAACCTCAGATGTCTCTGGAAAAGCAGTCGAACTGGTTTGCACGCTCGCCCGGCCTGACCCGCAATTGCCAGGACTTCTTTTTGCCGCTTATACAGCGCGCGAGCTTGGCGCCACGTCGGTTGGGCTGATTGCGCCCTACCTTGCCTATATGCGTCAGGATAAGAGATTTTCAGACGGCGAGTCTGTGTCATCAGGACACTTTGCCAGATTGCTCTCAGGTGCGTTTGACAGAGTTGTCACTGTCGATCCGCATTTGCACCGCATCCACGATCTCAATGACGTTTTTTCAATCAATACAAAGGTTGTGCACGCCGCCCCGGCACTGTCCGATTGGATCAAGGCCCATGTCGACAAGCCGCTCATCATTGGCCCGGACGCGGAGAGCGAGCAATGGGTGTCCGACGTGGCCGACCGGGCGAGCGCCCCGCATCTTGTGCTCTCCAAAGTCCGCCATGGCGACCGCAATGTAGAAGTGACAGCGCCTGGCCTTAAAAACTGGACCGGCCATCAACCCGTTCTTGTCGACGACATTGCCTCTTCCGGGCGAACCATGATGGAAGCAGCCCGCCACTTTAAGACCGCTGGTTTTGCAAAACCGGTCTGCGTGATCGTCCATCCGCTCTTTGCCGGCAATGCCTATGAGGACCTTAAGTCTGTCTCGACACGTGTCGTATCGACCAATGCGGTCCAACATGCCTCAAATGAGATTTCGATCACGCCCTTGCTGGTCGGCTAGGCGCTGCAATGAGGGCGCGCAGTTTGACCGGTCCCAACGGTCTTTTTGATAGAAATCAAACCGGCAGGGTCGCCATGCTTTATCAAACAAACTGGCTTTGGAACAAAACGCCTGACCGTGTCACGGTCAGGCCTTCATGGAGTGTGTCATGAAACACAAAGCTACACGTCTTATCTCAACCTTGCTCACCACCTCGTTACTCCTGACGAGCATGGCCGCAGCTGAAACCCCAAACCCTCAGCAGGAAAAAGAACCAGCGGCACACATGACAGAGCGCGACGGCGTTCGACTACACCTTGGCCTACGCAGCAGGATGCAAGAATACGATCTTGACGGTAACAGTTTACTCAGCCGCGCAGAGTTTGATGCCTGGCACAGCGCGAATTTCGCGCTGATGGATGCCGATGGCGACAGTCTGACGCTTGAGGATTTTCAAGGCGCGCAGCTCGGACCAGGCCCCTATGGCGCCGGCCATCATGCGCGCCGGGCAAAAATGCGTGAGCAGGCCGACCTGCGCAAGAAATCACGTTTCCAACTCATGGACAGCGACGGCGACGGTGTTGTGACCCCTAGCGAGCATGACGCATTCACCGAGCACGTCTTTCTGGAAGCAGACGCCGATGATGATGGGTATCTCACTTTTCAGGAACTGCAGCAGCACAATCGCGGCATGTAGTATGGGCGTGCTTCTGGGCAGGAAGACAAGGCTCCATATTGTCTAAGTCGCGTTGTCCGAGCCAAACCAAACGGGAAACGGGCACGCCGACCCGACCTTTAATTGGTCCCAAGGAGAATAAACGGCGCTGGCTCTTTCAGCGCCCAAGGATCCTTGCCGTCACCGGCGATATCGTCCCAGTTTAATTCGCCGGTTTCGCAGCCTTGATGAACTGGGAAATCGAGACGCTCGCCTGGAGTGTCGGGCAGCATCATTCGGATCTCAAACTGTTCATAGGCATAATCTGGGAATGTTCCGCCCGACCAGGTCACGGAACCAACGACGTCTGTCACTTCAAACCCATGTAACAGGATCGGTTTATCCAAAGTGACCATCGATACTTCGACAGTCCACCCTGATATGGCCCTTGGGGTCACCCGCGTGACCCCTTCCGGAATGATAACAGTAACGCGATTGGTCGGCTCGCCGTCACAGCCGTGCATCACGCGCAATTGAGCCGTGTGAAACGCACCCGCCGCAGCTTCGGTCTCGTTGAAAACCACATGGGCGTGCGCCGAACTGGCGATGGATAATGCGGCGATCCCCAATTTGAAAAAGTGCTTCACAAAAAGCTCCTTAAGCTGATTATACCGCGCCGGGTCCAGTCAGAGTTGTCGCCGCACTTATGACCAAGAGAATACCCGCAAAAACAAGAATGTCAGCGCCAAGCGAGCGCTTAAGACTCGCTACGCCGCTTGGCGCATCGTTCTTCAATAGCTGCGTGATCCGCAATTTATTCCAGGCGCCAATCGCAAGCGCCAGAGTGGCGAGCAGAAGTTTTGCAAGCAGCAACTGCCCATACGAACTGGACAGTATCGCTTCAAGAGATCCAGCCAGTCGGAGGGCCAACCATATACCAGAAACGAATAATAGCGGGACACACCAGAGCGCAATTTTGCTGAAACGCTCCATTCGCGCATGGACGAGATCGGCATCTAAACTGGCATGGGGCCAAAGCGTAAACGGCGCGACGATCCAGAAACCAGCTATCAGCGCATGTACACCAACAAACCATGGTGCCAGGCCCGGCGTATCAAGCCCTTGGGTATGTCCGCCGAGCCCAAAACCGGCGGCGATAAGGAGGGCGGCAGGCAGCTTAAGATATTTCAGAGGCGCTAAGCTTGAGGCCGCGATCAGGCCCCCGCCAGCCAAGAACGCCATCGCCTGGGAGCGATTGGCGGGCCAGATCCAGCTAAAGGTGTCCGGCGAGAAGGCTGCACTCAAACCGCCCGCCAGTTGTGCATTCAAAAGAGCGAGCCGGAGAGAGACGGCGATGATCAGGCCAAGGCCAAGGATGACCAACCATCGCCGAGGCGTGACGATTGCCGCAGCGCTATGTAGCGCCGCGCCAAGACCCATAAGCGCGGTGACGTAAAGTCCGACCTTCGACAGGAAGACGAGAAGCGTCAGCATTCAAAGCGCTTAGTCAATGATGGTGAACGACACTTCACCTTTCATGACGTGCCCATCTTTTGCGACCGCGCGCCACTTCAAAACGTAAGCGTCGGTATCCAGCGGTGGGAGAGCCACTGAAAAATCCTTCTGCATGCCACGCGGAGGATCGAAGCTGATCGTCAACGCTTCACCGGCCACGGTTTCAAGTTCAAGGCCTGCGAGACCAACGGCGCTGCCAAAGCTGAACTCAAATGCAGGAGGCGCATCCGTTAACGTCGCACCATCTTCGATATTCGCGGTCTCAATGGTTGTGTGAGCCAGAGCGGGCGCAACGGCCAGAACGACTCCCAAGCCCGCAAATGCCAGACCTCTAATTAAAACACTCATATGTCTCTTCTCCTCACTGTTCATTTCTTGTACGCGGGAGCATCAAATTCCCCTCGTCCCACGATGAGATTTTTACGACCCAATCTACTGTTTTGGATCTGTCGTGAATGGCGGCCGAACACGAACTACAGCATCCACTTCAACGGCAGCGTTGAGCGGAAGGACCGGCGTAGCTATGGCCGCTCGCGCGTGCGTCCCACGATCACCAAAGACCGCCACCATTAAGTCGGATGCCGCATTCATAACGACAGACTGCGCAGTAAATGTTTCGATGGAAGCTACAAAGCCGCCAAGTCGAACGATACGATCAATCCTGTTCAAGTCTCCTTTGCACGCTTGTTTTAGCTGGGCGAGAACATTGATCGCGCAAAGTCTAGCGGCCAGTTGCCCTTGTTCAATGTCAAGGTCCGCACCGAGTCGCCCCGTGATCGCAACTTCCCCGCTCCTAAACGGGAGTTGTCCCGAAACAAAGACGAGACCACTATCCTCAACATACGGCAGATACGACGCCACACCGGTGGCCGGCACCGGCAAGTCTATTTGGAGTTCACGAAGTCGCTGCTCGATGTCGATCATAGTTATTGGTAATCCACCAATTTATAGAGAAAGAGATCGCCTGCGCAGACGATAAGTCTAAGGGCTGCGCAGGCTTATCAAATATCAACCAATTTAGAATGAAGCTGTCGCTTTAACGTACCAAAAACCGCCGTTAAAACCTGTCGGTGCAAATCTTGGGTAGATTATACCACTGTTGATATTGCCTTGCCGCACGTCGCGGTCCGGAAACTCGTCAAAGACATTTTCTGCACCAATGCTGAGGGTCAAATTCTCGCGCGCATCATATGAAACCTCGAGGTCCACGAGCACTTCCTCACCAAATGTCTGATCTCCAGAACCGTCCGCATTGCTACCGTAGTCTGTCCACTCTCCGTAGTAGTTGGCGCGAACAAGCGCCGACAAGGGCCCCCGTTGATAGTTTGCCTGCAACAAACCGCGTGTATTCGGCACAAAATCTTCAATCTCCAGAGTGCGTTCCCGGTTAATTGCAGTCGGATTCCGGACCTCAGTGACTTCAGTTTGCGTCCAATTCAATGATGCCATCAAATCAAGGCGCGATCCGTTAGCGAACGCAATTGGATAAGTCGCGACCACATCGACGCCTTCTGTTTCGGTATCAAATGCATTTGTGAAGAACCGAATCTCTTCAAAAGAACCTCCGGCATTAATTCCAGCATCGATTAATGCCTGACGCTCCGTATCGGAAATTGGAATATCTCCAGACACGCTAATTCGGTCTTCAAGCTCGATATTAAAATAGTCAATGGTGATCGACAAATCCCCTAGTCCATCAAAGACCACTCCTGCGGCATAGTTGAAAGACTCCTCCACATCCAATGGCTGGGCACCGAAGAACTGAGCAACAGGATTGGTTGGCGGAATGATTCCGCTGGATATCACCGCTCCTGTGTCAAGATTGATGTTAGTCGACGTTTGAGAGACATTTGCCTGACCAGGCGTTGGGGCACGAAATCCCGTATTCGCCGACCCTCGAACGGCTAAACCATCGACAATTTCATAACGTCCGGCCACCTTCCAGTTGAAAGTTGTTCCGAAATCGCTGAAGTCTTCAAATCGAATGGCTACACCCCCACTTAATCGATCAGTCAGATCAGCCTCAACATCTGCGTAGAGAGCATAATTCCAGCGATCGAACTCTCCGGACTCTTGCGGGCTGAACCCAGGAAAACCATTGGAACCGACCTGTAAGGCCTGCCCTGGAAGTCCGGTATCGGGGTCAATATATGCGGCAAACGGACCGATCTCGTACGAGGCAGGATCACCGGTCGTGACCTGATACGCTTCGTCATGGTATTCCGCGCCCCAAGCAACATTAAGGGGGGCTACAAGACCCACCTCTACAGGAACCACAAAATCGAGATTAACCGTGGTTTCTCGCTGTTCCAAGGTACCGGGATCAAAGGCCGTGGGCGATGCTGGCCCTAGTGAGGGGTTAACAGTGTTAGAAATATTGTAATCGACCTCATTCTCACCGTGATAAACGCTTAAATCGTATCCGACATCGCCCCAAATGCTTCCTCTCACGCCGGCTGCAAGGCTCCAATCCCAACTCTCAGCGCCAAAGGCCGGCGAAAACCCGCCTGGGAAAACTTCTGTAAAGCTAAACCGATCGCCGCCAGGGGAGTCGGTCAAAGGGACACTTGCAAAAACGTTGGTCCGTGTTTCCGGGTTCCGATAAAAGAAGCCTGTCACGCTGTCCGACCAAGCCAGATTGCCAAATAGATAAACCTCCGTGGATTCATCAAGCTCAATACCGGCATTAAAAAATGACCTAAAAGCTTCAGCGTCTGGATTACCCCAACGCTGCGCGGGGTTTGCGACATCGGAATTACCAGCATCGATCAACGCTTGCGCATCCAGGCGTTGCGCCCCTCGAGAAGTTGTATCAGAAGTCTGATATTCGCCTGCAACATGAAAGAAGCCATCCGGCCCGAGGGGCAGGCCTAGATTAGCCTGAACCTGAAGGTCATTGCCATCGCCAGCAAAAAACTGCCCATATCGTGTCGATAGAGTGAACCCGTCACTGTCTTCAGCGAGCTCCAAATTGACAACACCCGCAATAGCGTCAGATCCATATTGAGCCGAGGCCCCATCTCGAAGGACTTCTAATTGCCGTATCGCGTTAGACGGGATGGTTCCAAGATCTGGGCCCTGGGCACCAAGGGTAAGAGGTAGTCGGCTAAACTGAATGGTCGCTGCACGATGTCTGCGTTTTCCATTGACCAGTAGCAAAGTCTGATCAGGTGCTAAGCCTCGAAGCGTGAACGGTCGCTGGAATACGGCACCATCATTGGTCACGAACCTTTGAACGTTTAGCGAGACCACTTGAGTCCGCAATATATCCGTAAAATCGGACGCGCCATTTTTTGCAAGCTCTTCACCGCTAATCACGTCAATCGGAATGAGCGAGTCCGCCGCAGACCTGTCTGCACGTCGAGTTCCAGTAACGACGACAGTCTCCATGGAGCGCGCCGAACTTTCCTCGATGTCCGCTTCCTGCGCCATAGCAGATCCAGAATACGGTGCCATTAGACAGATTGTTGTTGTCAGAGCCGTCGATTGAAGTGCGTTTTTGACAAGCCATTTTCGCTTTTGCATTATACCCCTCCATAAAGGTAACGCCGAATGTTGATCCAAGCACGTGGCCTCAGAAATTCGCCAATAACGAAACTCCGGCCCTCGAATTCACGGCGCTGATATTACACCACTCGAAAACGATGGCGGGGAACGACCCATGTCGTCAAATCGAATTATGTGCGAAAGTTATACGCCACTGTTATGACCCAAGACATGGCGACATAACTCCCAATGACGGCATCAAGAATTGGTGTCATAAACCCATTATTGTGGGACACGATGGCGTTAAGTCAGAGCAGCGCTCCCCCTGGAGGCAGCTCGTGATCAACATAGGTGGTTTTGACTAATTGAGAATTTGTCCCAGAAACGCCCGCGTTCGCGGATTTGTCGATTTGGTGAAAAAAACCTCTGGCGAAGCGTCTTCAACGATCCGTCCCTCATCCATAAAGATGATGCGATGAGCTACCTGCCGAGCAAATCCCATTTCATGCGTCACACATAACATTGTCATACCATCTTCTGCCAAGCTCACCATAACCTCAAGAACTTCCTTGATCATCTCAGGATCAAGTGCTGACGTGGGCTCATCAAACAACATAATTTTTGGCTGCATGCATAGCGCTCTCGCAATAGCTGCGCGCTGTTGCTGACCTCCAGACAATTCACCTGGATACTTGTTGGCCTGATCTACAATTTTGACACGAGAAAGATAATCGAGCGCATGACGTTCTGCATCCGCTCGCGCTTCTCCGTTTACGCGCATCGGTCCCAGTGTGCAGTTTTGTAGCACTGTCATATGGGGAAACAGGTTAAAGTTCTGAAACACCATGCCAACTTCGGCCCTGATCTCTCGAATCGCCTTCTCGTTTTCGGCTAGCTCGACGCCGTTCACGATAATCCGCCCACGATCGAACGTCTCTAAGCGATTCACACAACGAATGAGCGTCGATTTCCCAGACCCAGATGGACCACAGATAACAATCCGTTCTCCGGCACTTACCGTGAGCGAAAGGTCCTTAAGCACTTGAAACTCACCATACCATTTGTCGATTTTTTCAATCTTGATAGCCTCATCTTTAGGTTTTTCGGTCGTCTTGTGGTTTTCGGATTCTAATCTCGCCATCGTCATACCGCTCGCCTCATGCGTACAAATGCTGCGTTCAAGTCATCTATTAGGTCAGCAGGATCTTCTAGCCCCGCATGCACACGTAGCAGGCTTTCATTTTTATCAAGAGATCGCCGGCTCCTCTGAGGTAGGGGCCATGCGGGGACAATAAGGCTTTCATACCCCCCCCAACTCGATCCCATCTTGAACAAATTCAAATGGTTGAAGAATGCATCTTCAGCGGCTCGCGACATTCCGCGCATACGAACACCGAATAAGCCTGACGCGCCCTTAAAATCCCGCTTCCACAAAGCGTACCCAGGATCGACTTCTAATGCGGGATAAAGCACTTTAGAAACCTCGGGCTGCGCTAACAACCAATCTACCAATATCGCTGCATTTCTTACATGACGATCCATCCTGACGTCCAAGGTCCTGAGACCGCGATGAACAAGATAACACTCATCCGGCCCAGCGCAGTTTCCCATACGTCCGGCCATGTCCTTGAGTAACTCATAGTGCTCGCGCTTAGAGGCACTAATCGTTCCGAGCATTACATCGGAATGGCCTGAAAGATATTTGGTTCCGGCTTGAATCGACACGTCTATGCCAACATCGAGTGGACGGAAATGCAGAGGAGACGCCCATGTATTGTCCATGAGCGTAATCACACCGGCCTTCCGGGCCACCTCCACTATAGCAGGAACGTCGATCATTTCGAACAGTTGGGATCCGGGCGCCTCGATAAAAATTGCGCGCGTGTTGGGTCGAATTTCGTCTCTTATATCCGCTCCAACGCCCGGATCGAAGTAGCTAACCTCGACACCGAACCGCGTCAAAACAGTATCGGCGAACTTTCGCGTCGTGCCATAAACGCAATCCGCGACCAAAAGATGATCACCAGATTCGACGAATGTAGACATCGAAATCGCGTTCGCTGCAGTTCCCGAAGAAACAATCAAGGTTGAGTTGGCTCCCTCAAGCGCCTGCACCGCACGCGCCAAGGCATAAGTCGTTTTTGTTCCATAAAGCCCATAAACAACGTCGTCATAGAATCCATCATGGCGATCCTTGTAGGATTGCACCGTAGGGTAAACGATGGTCGACGCACGATAGACGGCAGTATTTAGCATGCCATCTTGTTCAGATGGCCCCAGTCCTGCGCGCGCCACTAATGTAGCGGGTTGTAGGACTTTACTTTCGACGCCGCTTTGCGGTCGCGACTCTTCGGTTGATGTATTCAACCTATTTCTTTCCGGTTCATCCATTCGACGCACCTCCCTCAGTTAACGCTAGACGGTTGTGTGGCATCTTCGACCTTCTTGCTTAAGCGCGTAATGAAGAAGCAAAGCACAAAAAAGATCGCGCCAGTGAACACGTAAGCTTCAATAAAAAATGGTCGCCATTCTACGTCCGTCAACGACGCCTTAGTTGCGTTAAGGATATCAAAAACGCCCACTATCACGACTAGCGTTGTATTCTTAATCTCGCTGATAAATGTATTTACCATGCCAGGAAAACTCACTCGGAGCGCTTGCGGCAAAACAACTAGAGACATCCGATTCCAGTACCCAAGGCCAAGCGCGGCCGCTGCGTCGTACTGCCCTTTCGCCACCGCTTGTAAACCACCCCGAATGACCTCAGCCATATATGCAGCGGTAAATAGCGTAAGTCCGATTTGCACCCGCAAAAGATTATCGATGGTTATTGATGGCGGCAAAAAAAGTGGGAAAAGAATTGCCGCCATAAACAGAATACTAATCAGAGGGACGCCTCGAATTAGCTCAATATATCCTACACACAGCATTCGGATGATTGGTAAAGATGATGTCCTCCCAAGCGCCAAGAGCACTGCGAGCGGAAACCCGGCAATGATTGCAACGCTAGCGAGGATCAGAGTCACAGGAAGGCCACCCCAACTCCCTGTCGGGATGAATGTCATCCCTGGAACGAGCCCCCCAAACATTAAAAAAACCATCCCAAAAATGACCGCGATCCAAGCGAAGAGCAATGACGGCCCCCAAAGTCGGCGATAAAAGGAAGCAACGGCAATGACCGCAAACAACACAATAGACGTCACGGGGCGCCAAAGTGCCGACTCCGGATAGGTGCCGAACAAGATGAACCGGTGTTTTTCAACCACAAACGCCCAGCAGGCCCCAGATGCCGCACGACAGTCCTCAGGACCGCCGCTAACCACACTACCCAAAATCGCCCACTGAATGATCAGACTGAGAAGCCACGCACTCAAAAGACCAACCCCTAGGGTTGCAAACGTAGTCGCTCTGTCTCGAAAGAGGTTTCTCTTGAACCACGCCCGCACGTCAATCCAAGACGACCAGTTCACTTGGTCCGGCAACTGCGCAAAGCCTCCACCGGTAGTAATAAGTGCTTGCTTCGAAACCCGTCTATTATACCAATTCAGAATTGCAGAAAGGCTAAGGCTAATCGTCAGATAAACCGACATTATTATGGCCACTCCCTCTATCGCCTGACCTGTTTGATTTATTGTGGTGTCAGTTATAGAAACGAGATCTGGATACCCTATAGCAATCGCCAGAGAACTGTTTTTGATTGTATTGATATGCCAACTTGTGGTTGGGGGTATTACAACTCTCAACGCCTGAGGAAGAACGATCTTACGGGAAATACTCCATCGCGAGAGCCCTAGAGCACTGGCTGCCTCTTTTTGACCTTTCGGAACTGATAATATTCCGGCTCGAACAATCTCCCCGATATAAGCTGCGGTGTAGAGTGTGAGCGCTAATAGTAGCGCGAGATATTCCGCCGATAACTCCAATCCTCCAGTGAGGTTAAATCGTTCGGGATACGGGACATCCACACTTAGACCGCCACCAATCCAAAAAATGACAGCTGCGGCTGCGGCGCTTGACGCTAGCCAACCAATAATGCGCTCGCGCAAGCGTCCATTTGAGATTTCCCACTTGCGAAAAATCCTTTTAACCAACCAATTGACGACCACCATGGATAAAAGCGCAGCCGGAAGCACAAGCCACCCGGACAACGCTGGCAAGAACAACCCTCGATTGCTAATGTACACCCCTGGAAGGGGATTCCATGCCTCTTGATGAATGGGAAGCGCATGAGTTAATATGGCGTACCAAAATACTAACTGCAGCAGGAGTGGAATATTGCGGAAGATTTCAACATAAAATGCTGCGGAGCGCGCAATAACCCATGTCGGCGATAAGCGTGAGACACCAATAATCACACCGAGAATAGAAGATAGGAAGATGGCAATTACCGCGACTTTGAGCGTGTTCAAAACCCCAGCTAGAATCACCCGCCAATAGGGATCTGTAGAGAAAACTCTAATTGCACTTTCGCCGATACTGAATCCAGCGGGGTCGGACAAAAACGCAAAGCCTGTGTTTATGTTTCTGTCTTCCAAGTTGACTTGAACGTTGGATATCAGCAATCCAAACAGAGCCAAGAAACAACCCAAGAGAACAATTTGATATATTGTGTTTTGGGCCGCCCTTGCGGACACTTGGCCTAGCCCCACCCGGTCGCTAGAACGCTTAAGAACCGATGACAGTCTCATCGGCGCAACTAGCGTATCGGGAGCGGATACATGAGCCCGCCCTCGGTATATAGATGATTTTGACCGCGCTCGATGCCCAGTGGTGCAATGTGACGCTCATATAGCTCTTCGTAATTCCCAACTGCTTCGATGGCTCGATATCCCCAATTATCGTCGAGACCCAGAGCCCGTCCCATGCCAGGTTTTACCCCCAGTATTCGCTGAACTTCAGCGTTGGCTGAGGTATCCTTCAGCGTAGCAACGTTTGACTGAGTGATGCCGTGCTCTTCGGCAGCGATCAGCACAGTCAAGAGCCATTTGTTTATATCAAACCACTGGTCATCGTCACTTCTCACCGTTGGCGATAGCGGCTCCTTCGATAACCGCTCTGGCAGAACAACATAGTCCTCCGGTCTTTCTGCATCGGCAATGCGCACGCTTGTTAGTACCGACGCATCCGTTGTGAGCGCATCACAGCGACCTGAAAAAAAGGCCAGCTTGGCCTCCTCCGAACCTTGAAACACGACAGGTCGAAATTTCAGTCCGGCTGCGGCGAAATATTCAGCGGTATTAAGCTCCGCGGTCGTGCCGGACTTTATGCAGATTGTAGCTCCATCGAGATCATTTACTGATTGGACGCCAAGGGAGGCAGGGACCAAGAATCCCTGACCATCGAAGAAAAGCACACCCGTAAAATTCAGGCCAAGGCTCGAATCTCTCGAGAGTGTCCAACTTGTTGTTCGCGACAGCACGTCAACTTCACCCGTTTGCAAAACGGTAAAACGCTGCTGAGAAGAAACTGGTATGAAGCGAACTTTATCCGGGTCTTCGAGAATCACCGCCGCCAACGCTCGGCAATAGTCGACAAACAAGCCCTTCCACTGACCGTTGCTATCAGGTGCCGACATACCTGCGAACCCTGTGTGGACTGCGCACCGAAGCACCCCGCGTTCACGCACCAAATCGACCGTTGTTTTGCCGCTCTGCGCTAAGGCCGACGCAGCAACGGAAAGAGCAATCACTAAACCGAGGAGTAAACGATCGCTTCTAAAGCAACCCAAAAGCATAAGAAACACTCCTCATCGACAAACAGCCTTTCAGCCAAAGACCAAGCATTCCAGATCTCTTCTCGACGAATTGGGGCATATTGTAAAATAGAGAAATGTGACTAGGGTATGCGAAAATATGATACCCCCGCGGATGATAGAGACAACATGAATCTTCGCCAACTCGACGCCTTTAGGGCAGTTATGATGACCGGATCAGTCACAAATGCTGCAGATTATCTTCATCTATCTCAACCCGCCGTGAGCCGCCTAATTGGAGACCTAGAGCGCTCGGTGGGCTTCTCCCTGTTCATCCGCGCGAAAGGAAGCCCGCTGGTTCCTACGCCGGAAGCTGAGTCGCTTTACAGCGAAGTCGAACGAACCTTCGCCGGCATGGACGCTCTGCGTCGAGCGGCAGATGACATCAAAAGCTTCCGATCTGGCAACTTGAGGATTGCCTGTCTCCCTGCCCTAGCAATGGGCTTCATGCCCGCTGTTATCGAAGCATTCAGAGCCGAACACCCAACCGTAACGATCCAGTTGCAGACGCGAAGCTCGTCCACGGTTCGCCAATGGGTGGCGGCTCAACAATTCGATCTTGGGTTGGCGAGACCTGGCGATTATCCCGGCGTGATCAAACGTTCATTCTTGAGCATTCCAGGTGTATGTGTCTTACCCGAAGATCACCGACTATGCTCGAAATTGGTGATTTCACCAGAAGACCTATCAGGAGAAGACTTCATCTCTCTTGGAATGGAAGATGTAACCCGCGCCAGAACGGATCGACTCTTTGAAGACTTCGGCGTCGTTAGAAATGTCGTAGCCGAAACCCAGTACGCGGCTACGATCTGCGGTCTAGTGCTTAGAGGAATTGGGATTTCTATCATTAACCCAATTACAGCTATTGATTTTTTGGAACGCAACATCGTTGTCCGAAGGTTTGAACCCGAAATTTTATTTGACTACGATCTTTTTCTTCCTCAGCATCGGCCAGTGTCGCGATTAACGCGAACTTTCCTTGATATTCTTGAAAGCAAAAGAGACGAAGCTGTCCGATATGCTGGCTCGCAAACCAATGTGTAGAACCTTCAACACTATCAGCCTTTGATGTGCTAGAAAACTGTGTCATAATACCCCCAAGAGGTATTTTCAATGAAACCAGATACGCGCACAAATGTCACACGCCGCCTTTCCCGGATCGAAGGACAGGTTCGCGGCGTTGCTAAAATGGTCAATGAAGATCGCTATTGCGTCGACATTGTCCGTCAGGTCCAGGCGATCAAGGCCGCGCTGACCAGTCTTGAGACGGTGATGCTGGACGATCATCTGGAAAACTGCGTCGAGAGCGCATTGAAAGGCAACAGCCTCAAGGCAAGGCGAGAAAAGGTCGAAGAACTGGTCGCCGTATTGGGTGGACGTCGAAAATAGCAGCACCTTCAGATCACATGCCCGTGTGGGGTATTTGTTTCTTTAGACAATTCGGGTATAGGCAACGCGATGATACCATTTGCCCGCCTTCTCTCTGTCTTTGCGATAATCGCAATGATCAGTGCGCCGGCAATGGCCTGCTGTCTGACAGGCCATGATGACGCCGCGCATGTAGAAATCGGCGCTCATCACGACAGCGCGGCGATGTCCGACACTGATACCTGCCATGATCATATGGCTGGAATGCAGGTCGATCAGACGCCTGCCGCTCCTTCGGACCCTGATTGTACGGGATGTTTTGATTGCGAAACCACGCTTGCAAGCGCTGATGAAGTCGTTCAGCCCGCGCCTTTTAGCGGGGCCCAGACCACCGATCTGGTGACCATGCTCACGGCTCGGTTTTCGGGATTTGACACACCGCGCCTCGTTCTGACAACTGGTCCGCCCCTATTGGACCTTGTCGCCAAACCAACACTTGTTGAACTCAAGCAAATTCTCCTGATCTGATTGACGTGAACACGCCTTGCCGCACGGTCGCTGACCGAGTGCGGCTTTTTCGTTGTTCACTCGCCTCCTTTGATTGGAGATCAGGATGTATAAACCCCCTATCTATTCCCTTCGGCCTGCGCTGACTGCGCTTCTACTGGCCACACTCGGTCCCGCAGCCATCGCCCAAAGCATGGACGAACTTGAAGCGCGGCTATTTGATCACCCTGCTCTGGACGCCATGCGCTATGGTTCAGATGCCGCGCGCGAACGCGCCCAAGCCGCGACAGGCCTGCCTGACCCAGTGGTCTCGCTTGGGATCAATAATTTCCCAATCTTTGATCCCTCTTTCGATACATTTTTGCCGACAAATAAGGCGATCGGCATTCGCCAACAGATTCCAAACTGGGCGGGCCGAGAGGCCCGATCCGCAGAGGCTCTGCGCCGGGCCGTCCAGAATGATGCCGCGACAGATATGCGATTCGCTGAGTTGCGCGCTGCATTGCAGATTGCGCTGATCGAGAAACGGCGGATTGAAGCTCAACGTATCCTGGCGGAAGAACGTGATGCCAAATATGCGGAACTCGAAGAGATCGTCCAAACAGAGATCGATTCTGGGCGACCGGTTGTTTTTCGGCTGGCTGAGATTGATGTCGAAAGGGCTGAGGTTGCCCGAACTTTGGCCGAGCTGGAGGGGCAGCTAAGCCAGGTCGACGCTCAGCTGATCGACCTCGTGGGTTTGGTCCCGGCAACGCCTGCTCCGGCGCTCACGGTCCTGGACTGGAACGGAGACGCTCAAGCCTTCCACCTTGTCCGCGTCGCCGACAAGGCGATCGATGTCGCCGACGCGGGCGTTGACCAGGCGGAAGCTGACTACAAGCCCAATTGGGGTGCGCAGCTGACTTATCAGCAACGCGATCAAGGCAGCGGCGCACCGGGGTCGACCTTTGCAGGTGACGATTGGGTGTCCGGGGCGGTAACATTCACGATCCCGCTCTGGGCCGAAAGCCGGCAGGCTCCTGCGCTACGCGCGGCAAAGGCCGACCGAGAGGCGGCTCGCGCGCGCTACATGGCCGCCGCAAGAACGGCCTCTGCGCAATATGCCGCTTTCGATGCAACGCGTCGCGCGGCTGATGAGAGTATTGCAGTTTTCCAACAGAAAATTGACGCCATCGCCGACCAGGTCGCCGCGCAACTGACCACATATGAGTCCGGCATTGGCGACTATTCTCCAATCATTGATGGCGAAATCGCCGCCATCGCCCTTCGCGCGCAGATCGCGCTTGAACAATCCCGCCGCGACAATGCGATCGCGCGGATGAACGCTCTATTGGTGACCCGATGAAACACACACTTCTCCTTGGCGCATCCGCGCTCGGTCTTCTGCTCTCCGCCTGCAGCGGCGAGCAGGCGCTTCCCATTAGCCAAACCGCAATGGCGCAAGCCGACAGCCAGCCCGGACAGGCGCAGCAATATACTTGCCCGATGCATCCCCATTACATCTCAACAGACCCCGACGGCTCATGTCCAATTTGCGGCATGGATCTCGTTCCCACTTCTGGACTTTCGAGCTCCGGAGAACGAGAGATCCTCTATTACAAGCATCCGATGGGACAGCCGGATACGTCACCAGTCCCGAAAAAAGATTCGATGGGTATGGACTACATTCCCGTCTACGCCGAAGCTCCAGCCTCATCGGCAGTGATCGTCGCCCCGGAAATGATCCAAACAATGGGCGTTCGGGTGGCGGTGGCGGAAACAGCTTCCTTCGGACAAACCGTGCGCGCGTTTGGGACCGTGGAAGCAGATGAGCGGCTGGAAGCTGTATCTGCGTCCCGTCTTGAAGGGTGGATTGAAAATCTCACCGTTCGCGCTGAAGGCGATACGGTTCGCCCTGGCGCCTTGCTCTACCGCGTTTACAGCCCAGAACTGATCGCGGCCCAAAAAGACTATGTCGCCTCGCTAGCCATCGGAAATGAAAACCGAATCGCTGCCGTCCGTCAGCGTCTGCGATCGATCGGCATGCAGAATGCCGCGATTAGCCGTCTTTCCGAAACCCGCGAAGTGCTTGAGCGTGTCCCTGTCTATGCAGAAGCTGGCGGCACAGTCGATAAGCTTCAGGTGCGCGAAGGCGATTACGTTAAGCCCGGTACGCCAATTCTGCAGCTTCAGTCCTATGCTGATGTCTGGGTCATTGCGTCCATTCCCGAGCAGGATTTGGCATTCATCGATACCGGAATGCCTGTCTCGCTCAACTTTCCGAGCGCGCCTGATGCGGCGGCAACGGGCCGGGTGGATTACATTTATCCAACCATTAACTCACAAACGCGAACCGGCGATGTCCGTATCGAGATCGATAATTCACAAGGCTATCTGCGCCCAGGCGCTTATGCTGACATCCGGTTCGACCTTGGCGGCGAGACGCGCCTGGCGGTCCCGACCGAAGCGATCCTGCGGGATAGCCGCGGAGCCCATGTCATTATGGCCCTCGGCGATGGCAGGTTTGCCGGGCGCGCCGTACGCACCGGCGTCTCAGCAAATGGCCTCACCGAAATTCTGTCGGGATTGGTTCCAGGGGAACAAGTCGTCGCCAGCGGACAGTTCATGCTCGATAGCGAAGTCAATTTGCGTGAAGGATTTTCCAAACTTCAAGCGCCGCCCGCTTTTGCCGCCGGACCGGACACGCCGCTCTCGCAGCTTCCGGTGGATGCCACCACGCTTGCAGAGATCGACCACTTTACTGACATGGCGCTCTATTTTCACGAAGCGCTGACCGATCGCTACAAGATCGATCCCTACTTCGTGGATCCGGCCCTCGGGCTGGGCGAAACGTTGCGTACACGATTTGCCGACACCAAGCTGGTCGGCATTCTGGAGCCGGCAGAAACAGCTCTGCGGGGCGCGAAAGCCGCCCGTGAAGGCGATGCGCTGGCCGCAACGCTGGCAGACTTGATGACGGCGCTTGAACCCTGGTTGCTGGAGGGCGCGCCCGTCCACTATCAAACAGCTGGCCTGGTGCTTTACCGCGAGACCGACACAGGTCGCCTCTGGGTGCAGGAAGGCGGCCCGGCCCGCAATCCGTACGGAAGCGGCGCTGCCGAGACCGTTGATTGGCCCGACCCCATGGCGGGGATTGAGGCGTCCGACACCGAGCGCGGCGCTATCGATCCGCATTCTGGTCATCAGTAGGAGCACGCCATGTCAGACCCCCACAGTGACAACCTCGCCGGACGTGATCCCTCCAAATCTGGGATCGCGAAGCTCATTTCTTGGTCGATTTCAAATCAGCTGATCGTGCTGACACTGGCCGCTGCGCTGGCCATATCTGGCTGGCTGGCGCTTGATCGCACGCCGCTCGACGCGGTCCCTGATTTAACCGATACCCAAATTATTATCCGAACAGACTTTCCAGGCCAAAGCCCGCAAATCGTTGAAGACCTGGTCACCTACCCACTCTCGACCAACATGCTCGGTCTTCCAAAAACAAAGGATGTGCGCGGCGCATCCATGTTTGGCACCAGCTTTGTCTATGTCATTTTCGAAGATGATGTGGATCTGTATTGGGCCCGCTCACGGGTCGTCGAAGCGCTTTCGCGGCTTGGCTCAGAGCTTCCGCCAGGCGCCGTGCCGCAAATTGGTCCGGACGCCACGGGCGTTGGCTGGGTCTATCAATACGCACTGGTCGACAAGACCGGTGGCACCGATCTGGCGCAGCTGAGATCCTTGCAGGACTGGTTCCTGAAACTGGAGCTGGCAGGGGTTGAGGGTGTATCCGAGGTTGCCTCGGTTGGCGGATTTGTACGGGAATATCAGGTCCTGATCGACCCCAACCGGCTGCGCGCCTACGATGTGCCGCTCCGCCGTATCAGCGAGGCGGTCAAAGCCGCTTCCAGCGAAGTCGGCGGACGCGTTCTGGAACAAGGCGAAAGCGAGTTTGTTATTCGCTCATCGGGCTATATCGATGACAAGGCCGATCTCGGAAATGTCGTTGTTTACGCGCTCGATGGAACGCCTGTTCTTTTGTCTGACGTGGCGCGCATCATAGAAGGCCCGGCGCTCCGGCGCGGCATTGTCGAGCTAAACGGCGAAGGCGAAACAGTTGCCGGTATCGTCATCATGCGAGACGGCGAGAATGCGTTGCAGGTTATCGAACGCGTAAAAGCAAAACTTGCAGACCTTCAGCGCGGCCTCCCGGACGGGGTAGAGATCGTCACGGTTTATGACCGCGCGCCCCTGATTGAAGGGGCGGTGGAATATCTTCAGCACAAATTGATTGAAGAAGGGATCGCGGTTGCGCTCGTCATCCTCATTTTTCTCCTGCATGTGCGCTCGTCTTTTGTGGCGATCATCACTTTGCCACTCGGTGTTCTGGGCGCATTCCTGATCATGTCCTTTCAGGGCGTGACCGCAAACATCATGTCCCTTGGCGGCATTGCGATTGCGATTGGTGCGATGGTGGATGCGTCTATTGTCCTGGTTGAGAATGCGAGCCGTAAACTCTCAGAACTCGATGAAAAGCCAGATGCCAAATTGCATCGCCAAACAGTGATCGCAGCGGCCCAGGAAGTCGGCCCTGGGATCTTCTTCTCGCTCTTGATTATCACAGTGTCTTTCTTGCCCGTCTTCGCGCTAACCGGTGAGAGCTTCCGGCTGTTTTCCCCCCTGGCCTTCACCAAGACCTATGCGATGGCGTTCGCCGCGATCCTGTCCGTTACGCTGGTGCCCGTTTTGATGCTTTATCTGATGCGCGGGCGAATGCGCCGCGAACAGGAGAATCCGGTCAACGCCTTTTTTGTTTGGATTTACAAACCGATTATTCACGCCGCGCTTCGCTTCAAATGGATCACGATTGCATTAGCGCTCGCCCTCACCGCAAGTGTCATTGTTCCGATCCAACGTCTCGGCTCGGAATTCATGCCAGCGCTTTATGAAGGCGAACTGCTATACATGCCAACGACGCTGCCTGGGGTATCGTCCACCAAGATGCGCGAAATCCTCGGACAGACGAACCGGGTAATGATGACCGTGCCAGAAGTGGAGCGTGTGTTCGGGAAAGCGGGCCGCGCCGACACAGCCACCGACCCGGCCCCGCTGACAATGATTGAGACCTGGATCAAGCTTAAACCCAAGGATCAATGGCGTTCCGGCATGACCGCTGATCGGATCATTGAAGAGCTAAATTCAAAACTGCAAATGCCGGGTTTGGTGAATTCCTGGGGGTATCCGATCAAGATCCGAATGGACATGGTCTCGACCGGCGTGCGGACCCCCATTGGCGTAAAAGTGACCGGTGACAATCTTGTCGAAATCGAGCGGATCGCGCGCGATATCGAAACGGCCATTGCCGACGTTCCGGGCACGCGATCTGCGTTCGCCGACCGGGTTCTTGGCGGCAAGTATCTTGAAATCATGCCCGATCGCGGCGAACTCGCACGGCGCAATATCGATATGGGCGTTTTCCAATCTGTTGTGCAAACGGCGCTTGGCGGCATGCGCCTCGCCGAAAGCGTCGAGGGCCGGGAGCGGTATGACATCATGCTCCGATATGATCGCCCGTTCCGCGAATCCAGCGAAGACCTGGAAGATATCCTCGTTCCAACCCCTACCGGCGCACACATTCCACTCGGCGAGCTTGCGAGCATTACCTTTACGGAGGGACCTCCCATGATCCGTTCTGAGAATGCGCGTCTAACGGGCTGGGTTTTTGTCGATATTGCAGGCCGCGATATCGGGGGGTATGTCTCTGAGGCGCAAAGAACCGTCGCAGACAGTGTCGATCTCCCGCCCGGTTATGCGGTATCGTTTTCTGGGCAATATGAACAAATGCAGGAGGCAGGAGCGCGCCTTCGCGTCGCCATTCCGGCCGCGATTGCACTCATCTTCCTTCTGCTCATGCTGCACTTTGGACGGCTTGATCGCACCGCCATCATCATGCTGTCACTCCCGTTCGGCCTGATTGGAGGGCTCTGGGCTGTGTGGCTCGCAGGTTACAATCTGTCAGTGGCCGTTGCTGTTGGCTTCATCGCACTTGGCGGCATCGCCGTCGAAACAGCTGTGGTCATGCTCCTCTACATTGATGCTCAGGTGCGTGAAACGCAGCCGAAGACAAGGGCAGAGCTATTCGATGCGGTCAGCGCAGGCGCTGCCATGCGCGTGCGGCCAAAACTGATGACGGTGACCACTATTTTTGCCGGTCTTGCGCCGATCTTCATTACCGAGGGACTGGGGTCCGACGTGATGCGGCGGATCGCTTTGCCCATGCTGGGCGGCATGACCTCTACCCTTTTGCTGACTCTGATCGTGATCCCTGCGGTCTACTATATCTGGGTCGGACGCAGCCTTTCCGCGCGCGCCGGAAACGCTTCCAAAGAATCGCGCGCCATTCCCGTCTTACCTGAAGGAGACCAAGCCTAATGAAACTCTATACCTTACTTACAGTTAGCGCCGCAGCGCTGACCCTCGCCGCATGCGGTCAAACCGACAATGACGCACCCGCATCCGATACAGCTTCCCAAACAGAGCCCCCAATGGAGATGGAGATGGCCGACGGCGAGATGATGGATCATTCCGACCACGACATGGGATCGAGCGATACTGGTCACGCCACCGGCGTCATCAAATCCGTTGGTGCCCAGGGCGACTTTTTGACGATCGATCATGGCCCGATTGATGGCATCGGCATGGGCGCCATGACGATGGGGTTCGACATCGCGGGTGATGTCGACCTTTCCGGATTCGAAGACGGCGACACCGTCAGCTTTATGGTCAAGAAAGGCCGTGACGGCTCTTACAGGATCACCGCAATCTGTGACACCGGCGCGGCGGGCGATGAATGTCTCGCAGGCATGATGGACCATTCCGGTCACGAGTAACACGACTGGGCGGCGCCCGTGAAAGCGCCGCCCTTACGGGAGGGTTGGACATGGCGGTTCTGAGATGGGCAGTGCGTATTCACAAATGGGTGGCGCTGATTGTCGGCCTGCAGATCGTGCTCTGGGTCGCCGGAGGCGTCGTCATGAGCGTCATCCCAATCGAGCAGGTCCGGGGTGAACATAAAATTGCGACGCAAACAGCGACGAGCGTTTCACCTGCTGATATTATAACTCTGCAGAAGGCAGCGCAGGCCGCTCAGATTAATCAAGTCGCCGAAGCTTCAACAGGAACTGTGCTGGGTGAGCCGGTTTGGCATCTGAAAAGCCCGGACGGTATTTCCTTCACAGTTGACGCCAGGACCGGCGCTGTTCTTTCACCGGCGAGCGAGTTGTTGGCAACTCAAATCGCTCAGGCGGATTATTCTGGAAATGCAACACTTAGCGACGTAACCCTTCTGACCGACCCGCCATCGGAATACGGTAGACCGGGCCCAGTTTGGCAAGTCGTATTTGCCGACCGTGACAGTACCACTCTATATGTTGATCCGGCACGTGCAGAGGTTCGCGCGCGCCGCTCTTCTACCTGGCGCTTCTACGACTTCTTTTGGAAGCTTCATATCATGGACTATGACGACGGAGATGATTTCAATCATCCTCTTCTGATCACAGCTGCGGGCGCCGCGATGTTTGTAGCTCTCTCGGGGCTCATTCTGCTGATTATCAAAATGCGACGTTCATTACTCGCCTGGAGCCGGCAGCGTAAGTCTTCGCCATGATCGGACGCGCTTAGACGGCCTCCTCTGACAGGGCGGTTCCATTGGTTGCATCAAGTTCGCACCAAATTCCCAACAGGCTGGTATGGAACTAACCCCCTGACATCGTGCTGAACTCTATAGCAAACACCTGAGGTGACATCCGGTTCCTGCCTGATCCAGGCGAAGACTCCATTGACGTGTCATGGAGCAAGACTATATACCCATACAGGGTATAGGTTACCGGAGATATGATATGAACAGCCTAGCAAAGCCAGGCAACGATACCGGGCAAAAGTCTGCACAACTCTTTCGTATGGTGACTGAAGATCATGTCTGTCCCTACGGATTGAAGGCTAAAGCCTTGCTGGAGCGCAAGGGTTATGCGGTACAGGACCATCACCTGAAAAACCGGGATGAAACAGACGCATTCAAAGCGAAGCATGATGTTCAAACAACACCGCAAACGTTCATCGGCGGGGAGCGGATCGGTGGCTACGACGATTTGAAAGCTCATTTCGGAAAGCCAGTTAAAAAGGCTGGTCAGTTAACTTACACGCCAATTATCGCGATCTTCGCCGTTGCGGCATTGATGGCGCTTGCAATTAGCTGGGCCTCATCTGGAACACTGCTCAGCATACGCGCCATTGAGCTCTTTATTGCTGTCAGCATGTGTATTCTGGGTGTTCAGAAACTGCGCGACCTATCAAGCTTCTCAAGCCAATTTCTCGGTTACGACCTCTTGGCCCAACGTTACGTGCGATATGCATACGTCTATCCGTTCGCTGAAACGGGCGCGGGCATCTTAATGATCGCAGGTGCGTTGACCTGGATCGCAGCACCAACCGCTCTGTTCATCGGTCTTATCGGTGCCGTTTCAGTCTATAAAGCGGTCTATATAGACAAACGCGACTTGAAATGCGCCTGCGTCGGCGGCGACAGCAACGTACCGCTTGGCTTTGTGTCCTTGACCGAAAATTTGATGATGGTGGCCATGGCCGTCTGGATGGGTGCAAAGGCATTCGCGCTCTAACCACGGCGATTGCCAGAGACTTAAGAGCGGTCTGTTCGCACAGATCACGGCGTAGGATTATAGGAGATAAGCCAGTTTTCCCAGCAGTCGGCCTTCCTACGCTTTGACACGGGTGCAGGATGAGAGTCGACTGATGGCCTTAGGGCACCAATGAAAGCGTCAAAACAGATAGGCTGCAACCTAATTAAGTCGAAAATTAATTAGACTGCAGCCTATTGATTGAATGATAACTATTAGGCTATAGTCTATCTTTTCCATTGACCTTGATAGACTGCAGCCTATGAAAAAACACCTTACACGCGCGCGCGACGCACTTGATGGACGCCTGTCACCGATGCGTCCAACGGATCGTTTTACTGTTCCGCCGAAAGGTTGGATACGCGCGATCCGAGACGCACTCGGCATGTCTGGTGCACAGCTTGCTGCAAAGCTAGGGATGAAGCCACCAAGCGTTGTTGCGCTTGAACAATCTGAAGCGGCGGCCACGATCCGCCTGGAGACGTTGCAAAAGGCGGCAGCAGCGCTCGATTGCGAACTGGTTTATGCCTTGGTACCCCGAAAACCATTGGAAGAAATCGTCCAAGATCGCGCGAGGATGATCGCGCTTCGAGAACTCGGCGGGATTGCCCATTCGATGGGACTTGAAGACCAGGCGGTCCCAGATGAGCTTGAAGAGCGCATCAATCGCTTTATCGAGCAGTCGTTGCGCGATCGAGACCTTTGGGACGAGTGATGAGTGACTTGTTCCAGGAACCCCATGATGCAACACCCTTAGCGCCCGCCGAGCGGGATGGGCTAAAGCTGACATGGATTACCACCCGAGCTGATCTAAACGCTGCGGAACAAGACAATATCGATGCCGGAGCGGCATGGGCTTTTCGCAGTCGAAGGGCCAACATATTGACCGTTGCCTTTTCGATCGCGCTTCACCGACAGATGTTTGGACAAGTTTGGGATTGGGCAGGTCACTATCGCACGACGGAGCGAAACATCGGTATTGCGCCATACAGAATTGGCACTGAGACCGCGCAACTCTTTGATGATGCAGCATTCTGGGTCGCAAACGAGACTTATGAGCCTGACGAACTTGCGGTGCGCCTGCACCACCGCTTAGTCTTTGTACATCCTTTTCCGAATGGAAACGGACGCCATGCGCGCATGATGGCGGACCTCCTCATCCGTCGTCTTGGCGCACCGCCCTTCTCTTGGGGCAGTAATAGAGATGACGGCGTCATCCACGACATTGGCGACCTTCGCAAGCGATATGTCTCAGCGCTGCGAGCGGCAGACGGCAATGATTATGAACCATTGATTGCCTTTGCACGATCGTAAGTCGTAGTCGCGTTGAAACCCTGCTGCGGTCGACGATACGGTTAAAATGAGGTACCTTAGAACAATGTCAGATTATGATCCCTCAGAACTCCAAAATCCGTTCACTAGTTCCGCGCGTCCTGGAGACTTTGAGCGGGCTTCGGAAGGCGAGAATTACGGTGAGGTACAAGCTTCTCTGAAGCACTTACTTATTGCTTTTGTTCTAGGTCTCGTCGGAGTATTTATCGTATTCGGGCCACTCACTTAACTGAATCATCTCGCAGACCTAAGCCTCCGATCTTCTTCAGCTTTTTCTGCTTCGACGCGAACCAATTCTTCAAAACGCTCATCTCCCATGACGGCGCGTGCATTCTCTTCACCGCCAGCCCACTCAACGTACGACTCGAGCCCATACCGTTGAACATGCGCTTCCCCATTGGTGATGGCCGTTTGGTGAGCAACATCATCTCCTGATTCTCTTGGTCTGCTTCCTGAAAAGTGGTCCATTATTTGAGTTAGTACCG
>CENV01000398.1_pt1 | contig 63343 bp, 63 predicted proteins | sample 530231 | NCBI WGS metagenome assembly CENV01 (sample SAMEA2619815, study PRJEB7988) | marine metagenome | biome: marine biome (ENVO:00000447); feature: surface water layer (ENVO:00002042); material: "saline water (ENVO:00002010), including plankton (ENVO:xxxxxxxx)" | depth 5 m
CAAGCACGCGGGTGAAGCGGCTCGACGAGATCACCACGTTGGAGAAATTGCGCCACTGGCCATAGGCGATGGCGTCGACCTGCCACGGCCCGCGGCTGACCACGCGCAGCGACACGTCCTGCCCTTCGATAGAATTGTTCGCGCCTTCGAAACGCAGCGTGCGGTGATCCTCGAAGGCGAGGCCGCGCAGCTGCACCTCAAGGTCGCCCAGCTTCTGCACCACGCGCCCGCCTGCGGTCCAGCTGTCGTATGCCGCCGGAACGCTGATAGCCACGCGCTGGTCTTCAGGCGTGGTTTCGAAGCCGTCGCCCCGGTCCCACCGGCCCGAGATCACCGCATAGCCGTTGCCGAATTCGGGTGCGAGCGTGGCCGAAAGGCTGGTCTCCTCGCGGTCGTTCACGAAGGCGGCGGCGTTGACGAGGCCCAGCTCGCGCGCCGAGGCGCTTTCGAGCGCAATCGTGCCCGCCAGCGCCCCCGCGCCGAACGGGCCGGAGCCGCCGCCACGCGTCACCTGAATGCGCGAGAGCGTTTCGGGCGACACCGCGCTGAACGGGACATAGCCGAAGAACGGGTCGATCATCGGCACCCCGTCAAGCAGGACCAGCGCCCGGCTCGATGCATTGCCGCCCAGCGCGCGCAAGGTCGCTCCCTGCGCGGTGGGGTTTGACGAGCGACTGTCCGAGCGGCGGAACTGCTGGAAGCCCGCGACATTGCTCAGCGCATCTTCGAGCCGGTCCGAACTGGTGGTGGTGATCGCCTCGCGGTCCAGCTCGATGGTGGAATAGGCGGGCGTTGCCGGCGTATCGGGCAGGCCCTTGCCAAGCACAACAATCACGCTGTCATCTGCCGGGGCTGCCTCCTGCGCGAAGGCAGGGGCTGCGATCAGGGCGGTGGCAGCGCTGGCGAGCAGCAGGATTTTCATAATTTTCCCATTCGAAATTGATTTTGTCCAAAACGGCTTAGCGGCTCTGTCTTGCCGCGTCACCCCGGCAATGGCAGGATGCGCATAAAGGGAGAGACGATAATGCACAAATATGCGCTTTGCGCCGTGGCCGCCTTGCTGATCGGCTGCGCTGACACAACCCTGACAACTCCGGCGCTGGCGCAAGACGCCGCCCCGCCCGCCGTCTCGCAAGACCACGCTGCCCTGCTTGCAAGCGACGATCCGCAGCTCGCGGCGAACAAGCAGCTGGTTTACGACATGTACCGGATTGTGCTGCAGGGCGGCTATGCCGACCGCGCGGGCGAGTTCATCCGCGAGGACTATATCCAGCACAACCCCAACGCCGCCCAAGGGCTGGAGGGGATCAAGGACTATGTTCGCGCAACCCGGCCCGAGCGTCCGCTGGAAGACAAGCTCGAACTGCCCCTGATCAACCTCGTGGCCGAGGGTGACTATGTCATCACCTCGTTCGTGCGCAGCGAGGTCGATGCCGAGGGCCAGCCCTACTACACCACCTGGTTCGACATGTTCCGCATCCAGGACGGCAAGATCGCCGAGCACTGGGACCCGATGACCCGCAACGACGCGAAGATCGACCCCAACTCGCAGCGGCTGGACGACTGATGCGCAAGGCGGGTCGGGTCGCGCTGGCAGGGGCCTTGCTGGCCCTCGTCATGACGCAGGCAGCCGGGCAGACGGTAACGGGTTACACCCCCGTCACCGATGCCCAGATCGAGCAGCCCGACCCCGCCGAATGGCTGAGCTGGCGCCGCACTCTGGATAGCTGGGGCTATTCCCCGCTGGACGAGATCAACCGCGACACCGTTGGCAGCTTGCGCATGGTCTGGGCGCGCCCGCTGCCGCCCGGTCATCAGGAGGGCACCGCCCTCATGCACGATGGGACGATTGTCTTCTCCGGCCCCGCCGACACCATCGAGGCGATCGACGCGCGCTCGGGCAATCTGATCTGGCAATACAAACGCCAGCTGCCCGAGGACATCGGCGACTATCTTCCCGTCTATGACACCACCCGCAACGTGGCGCTTTATGGCAACCTCGTGATCGGCAATTCGGCCGACGACTATGTCTATGCTCTTGATGCGCGCACCGGTGAGCTGGTGTGGGAAACGCAGGTGCTCGACTACCGCACGGGCGCCAAGCAATCGAGCGGCCCGATCATTGCCGAGGGGCTGGCGATCACCGGCAGGAGCTGCGAGCCCGAGGGCGGCCCGGCGGCCTGCGTGATCACCGCGCATGATGCGGCGACGGGCAAGCTCGTCTGGTCCACCCCGATCATCGCGCAAGGAGACGATCCGAACGATGCCACATGGGGCGGCGTGCCGCTCGAAGACCGGCAGCAGGTCGGCGCGTGGATGCTGGCGAGCTACGATCCCGAGCTTGGCCTCATCTACATGGGCACCTCGGTCACCGCGCCCGCGCCGAAGATCTCGCTGGCGGGGCCGGACTATACCTACCTCTACCACAATTCGACGCTCGCGCTGGATGTGAAGACGGGCGAGATCCGCTGGCATTACCAGCACCTCGTCGACGAGTGGGACATGGACCACACCTTCCCGCGTATGCTGGTCGACCAGCAGGCCGTGCCCGATCCGGCGCAAGTGGCGTGGATGGCGCCCGACCTCGAACCGGGCCGCGTGTACAAGACGCTGACAGGGGTGCCGGGGAAGACCGGCGTGGTTTACACGCTTGATCGCGAGACGGGGAAGTTCCTGTGGGCGCGCCCGACGGTCCGACAGAACCTGGTCGCGAGCATCGATGGCACCACGGGCCGCGTTACGATGAACCCGGCAACGGTGCCGACCGAATATGGCCGCACCTACGATATCTGCCCCAGCCCCGTCGGCGGCGCGAACTATCCGGCGGGCTCCTATTCGCCGCTCACCACCAGCCTGTTCTTGCCGATGCAGGCGACCTGCGGCGAGATGATCGCGCTCGATCCGGCTGCGGGCGACGTGGGCATTTATGGCATGAGCAACCGCATCGTGATCGATCCCGAGACCGACGGAATGCTCGGCGTGCTCTATGCGCTCGACACGGTGACCGGACAGACGCGCTGGGTCCACCGCCAGCGCGCAGGGATGCAGAGCGTGATCGCCACTGGCGGCGGGCTGGTGTTCGCGGGGGATGCGGACGGGCGCTTGAAGGCCTTCGATCAGGCGACAGGCCAAGTTCTGTGGCAGATGAATCTGGGCTCCAGCATCACCGGCTATCCCAGCACCTTCATGCTTGACGGGCACCAGTATCTGGCCGTGTCGACCGGGCGCTGGCTGTCCGATGCCTTCACCCCCGAACTGACGCACGGGACGCAGAACACGCTGTTCGTGTTCGCGCTGCCCGAGGCCGGGATCGGCGCGGCAGGGCCTGAGCGGGCAATGGTGGCAGCGCGCGGCGCGGCGGGCTTCGAAAGCCCCGACCTTGCCAATGCGAACTATGCCCGCAACGCCAGCGACGGCGTGTTCTCACCGGCGCAGGCGCAGGCGGGCAAGCTGGTCTACCAGCAGAGCTGTGCGGCTTGCCATGGCAGCAATTTTGCGGGGTCTGGCGGGGTGCCGCCGGTGGCGGGAGCCGCGTTCACAGCAAACTGGCAGGGCCGCAGCGTGGGCGACCTCTATGCCTATACCAGCGAGATGATGCCGGTGGGCGCAGGCCACACGCTGGGTGCGGCGAACTATCTGGCGGTGACGGCCTATCTGCTGGAGGCGAATGGCTATCCGGCAGGCACGCCGCTTGATGGCGACGAGGCGCTGCTCAGCGCGATCGGGATCGACTGAGGCACCGAAGCGCCGCCGTTAACCCCATCCGCTCAGCCTGAGCCTGTCGAAGGCCATGCACCAACGCCAGCCCAATCAGGCTGGTTTCAGACGGATGTCAGCAAGCGGCCTTCGACAAGCTCAGGCTGAGCGGACGCAGGGTTTGTTTGTCTGGGGGACGGCAGCCGAAAGGTTTCTTTCGGCTGCTCGTGAGACCCGCCTAGTCGATCATATCGGCCACCAGCCGGCGCAGTTCACGCGAGGTCAGCTGGTCGGGGCGGGTAAAGGGAATAACAGCCTGCGACATATTGGCAGGCAGGGTAGAAAAGCGCGACCAAGGGGCCACGCGGGTCGTCGTAATATGCATTAAATTCCTTGTGCGGGCGGCGCCACAAGGGCGCCTGCCCATATTGCCGCCTACCTGCGGAACTGCCTGCCGCGCGGTCCGCCCGGGCCTTGCCCCGGCGTGCGTTCGCGGAAGGTGATGCGGCCCTTCGACAGGTCATAGGGCGTCATTTCAACATGAACCCGGTCCCCTGCCACCGTACGGATACGGTAACGGCGCATCTTGCCTGCAGTGTAGGCGATAAGGCGATGATCGTTGTCGAGGAGAACGCGGAACCTACCGTCGGGCAAAACCTCTTCGATTTCCCCTTCAAAGGTGAGCAGTTCTTCCTTCGCCAAATCGAGCCTCGCTTTCGATAAAATATGGGCCTGCCACACGCCACCAAAGGCGCAAAACAGGCGGTGATGTGCAAAATGGAAATGATGGCGCGATAAAGGTTCGCAAGCCATTTCCGGCCACCCGATGTAAGACAGGTGACGTTTGAACGAGGCCTATATAGATCAAGCGCCCGCATTTTTCAATGCGAGCGCTTGAAATAATATAATTCTGCCAAACCCTCCTCCCTGGGAAGGGCTGTTCAGGTCAGATCGTCACACCGGCATCGGTGAGAATGGTCTTGGTTTCGAGGTAGCCCCACAGGCCCTCTTCGCCGCCCTCACGGCCAATGCCCGACGACTTGAACCCGCCGAACGGCGCGGTCCATTCCATCCGCATGCCGTTCTGGCCGACCACGCCGGTGCGGACCTGCCGCGCGATGTCGTAAGCCGCCTGGGCATCGTTGGTGAACACCGACCCATTCAGGCCATATTCGCTGTCGTTGGCGATGCGGATCATGTCTTCCTCGTCTTCCGCCGGGATCAGGCAAAGCACGGGGCCGAAGATCTCTTCCTGCGCGATGCGCGAGGAATTATCGACATTGGCGAACAGCGTCGGCTCGATGAAATAGCCCTTGTTCATGTGCGACGGGCGGTTGCCGCCGGTCACGAGGTCGGCGGTCTTCTTGCCTTCCTCGATATACATCTCGATCCGGTCAAGCTGGCGCTTCATCGCCACCGGGCCGAGCTGGGTTTCGGGATCGTTCGGATCGCCGATCTTCACGCCCTTCATCACGCCCGCAATCGCCTCGGCCAGCTCATCGTGCCGTGCCTTGGGGACGATCGCACGCGAAAGCATCGCGCAGACCTGCCCGCTCATCACGGTGATGGTGTTGCCGAGGATCTGCGCCGCCGCCTCGGTCGGGAAATCGTCGCGAATGATCGCCGCCGACTTGCCGCCCAGTTCAAAGGTGGCGCGGGTCATGTTGCCGCCCGCGACGCTGGCGATGTGCTTGCCCGCTGCGCTGGAGCCGGTGAAGGTGATCTTGTCGAGCTTGGTCGAGTGGATCAGGTGATCGGCCGCCTCGCGGTCCGAGGGTACGAGGTTCACCGTGCCTACCGGCATCCCGCAAGCCTCGGCGCACTCGGCGATGATATAGGCTTCGAGCGGGGTTTCGGGGCTCGGCTTCATGACCACGGTGCAACCCGCGATCAGCGAGTAGAACACCTTGTTGGCCATGATCGCGAACGGGCCGTTCCACGGCGCGATGGCCGCGACCACGCCGACCGGCTCGCGCGCCATGACGACGGTGTCGACTGCTTCGCCCTTGCGCTGCGTGGTCCATTCGAAGCTTTCGCCCAGCGCCGCGATCCCGCGCAGACCTGCGACAGCACCGCCGTGCATCGGGCCAGCTGCGGTAGCAAGGCCGCCGATCTGCGCAGTCCAGGCCGCGGCCAGTTCGGGCACGCGCTTGTCCAGCTCGTCACAGAACTGCATCAGCCTGGCCATGCGCTCCTTGGGCGAGAGCTTGGGCCAGGGGCCATTGTCGAAAGCATCGCGCGCAGCATCGACTGCCTTGTCCATATCGGCGTTGCTGGCATGGGCGACGCGGCCCACGACCTCTTCGCTGAACGGATTGGTCAGCTCGATCTGGGCGCCGCTGGTGGCATCGACCCATTCGCCGCCGATGAACAGCTTATCGGGATGTTTGATGGTTACGCCTGCGGGGGTCATTGGGTGTCTCCTCAGTAATTCGAAAGAATGGTCAGCGATTGGCTGTCGAGCGGTTTGCCCTCAGCCTGCAGTTGCAGCTCGCGGGCGCGCAGCTTGCCCTGCGTGTCGATCAGCCAGGCGTGGATCGCCTTCACTTGGGAAGCATCGAGCCGATCTGCAAACGAGGGCATGCCGTTCATCTTGAACAGCCCGCCCAGCACCACCTGCTCGAACCCGGCATGCACATTGGGCGCGATCCGGCGCAGGTCGGGCAAAGGCGCACGCGGCTGGTTGGAGTGGCACATGGCGCAGTTGGCGGTGAACAGCGCCGCGCCTTCCGCAATCATGGCCGGGGTGGCATCGGGATACTGCGCGGGCGGCTCGGGCGCGGGTTCGAGCGGGGGCAGGTCCGCCGGTTGCGGGGTCGGCCCGCCGCCCACCTTGTAGACCAGCAGGCGGTTGGCGTTGCCCTTGCGATAGGCCGCGGCATAGGGAGGCATGAAGCCCCAGCCGCCGCCGCCCCAGCCGGTCTGCACCGCGACATATTGCACGCCGCCCACACGGTAAGTCATCGGCGCGGCCATGATCGAGGAGCCGGTGTCGACGCTCCACAGCTCCTCACCCGTCTCGCTGTCGCGCGCGGTCAGCTTGCCGGTGACGCTGCCGTGAAACACCAGACCGCTGGCCGTGGCGAGCACGCCCTGCCGGTCCTGCCAGCCCGCGCTCGGCACGGCCCACTTGGTGTCACCCGTGAGCGGATCGATCGCGCGCAGCTCGCTGGTGAACGGTTTATCCTTCACCCACTGCCAGGCCTCGCTCGCCTCGATTGCTGTGCGCATCGGCGCAGGCAGCGTGGGCGCGGCGGCTTCAAGGTCGGGTGTGAAGATGATCGCCGCATCGGCGTTCATGAACTTCTTCTCGTGCTTCACCTTGGTCGGATCGCCGGTGAGGAACATCAGGTTGCCCATGTCGAGGACGTGGGCGAAATAGGTGTTCCGCGTCGGATCGAAGGCCGCCGGATACCAGTTGCGCGCACCCGGCGAGCCGGGGAACACGATCTTCGGGCCATCGGTATAGTCCGAAAGATCGGGCCGCATGTCGGGCCGCCCGGTTTCGAGGTTCCAGCCATCGGCCCAGTTGGTGCGCACGATGGCATTGGCGGCGAGCGGCTTGCCGTTCTCGCGGTCAACCACGAAGAAGAAGCCGTTTTTGGGCGTGTGCAGAATGACCGGGCGGCGCTCGCCGTCCACGTCCATCTGCGCCAGCACCATCGGCTGGGTGGCGGTGAGATCCCAGTTGTCCTGCGGCGTTTCCTGAAAGTGCCACTTCATCTTGCCGCTAGCGCGGTCAATCGCGACGAGCGAGTCGAGATAGAGGTTGTCGCCCCCACCCGGCGAGCGGATCGCCTGCGGATAGGGACCGCCATTGCCGGTGCCAACGATGACCTGATCGAACTCGGGATCGTAGGTGATGGCATCCCAGGCGGTGCCGCCGCCGCCGATGTCCCAGCGGGTATCCTTGCTCCAGGTTTCGAGCGCGGCGTCGAGTTCGGGGCTTTCCTGCGGACCTTCGGCGGGGTCGTGCGGAATGGTCCAGAAGCGCCAGGCTTCGCTGCCATCGGAAATCTTGTAGGCGGTGACATAGCCGCGTGTGTCGTATTCGGCCCCGGCATTGCCGATCACCACGATGTCGCCCGCGACTTCGGGCGCGCCGGTGATGGTGTAGCCACGCTCCTTGTCGACGAAGGTGTCGACGCTCCAGACGACCGCGCCGGTTTCCATGTCGAGCGCATAGAGCTGCCCGTCGAGCGCGGCGGTGATGACCTTGCCATCGGCCACGGCGAGCCCGCGATTGGCCCAATCGCAACAGGCCGAGCGCGCGATCTGCATGTCCATCTCGGGCGTGAAGGTCCACTTCTCGGCCCCGGTGACGGCATCAAGCGCATAGACCCGGCCAAGGTTGCCCGAGGCATACATCACGCCGTCGATCACCACGGGGGTCGATTCCTGCACCCGCGCGGTGGCGAGATCGTATTCCCAGGCGAGGCCCAGCTCGCCCACGTTCTCCTTCGAGATGTCGCCAAGGCGCGAGAAGTGGCTCTCGGCCCAGTCGCCGCCGGGATTGTCCCAGTTGTCGCCCGCGCCATAGACCGAGGTGTCGACCTCAGGGGCGCCGTCCGAACAGGCGGCGAGCGCGAGGGCGCCAATGCCGCAAATCAGGCTGCGTAAGATCATTGCGGCCACGCGCCCTTGTTCGCCTCCAGCACCGACTTGAGGCTCTGCGGCTTCTTGCCGGTGACCTTTTCGACCACGTCGGACACCACGTCCATAAAGCCCTCGCGGATCGACTGGCCGAAGGTCACCATGCCCTCGCTCGCCCACGGAATCGGGCCGTCGGGCTTGATGTCCGAAGCGCGGCGCGCCACGCCGAGCGAATCGAAATAGCGGTACATGCCCTCGTCATCGACATCCTCGACCACGATGGGCTTGCCCGCCATGTCGGCAATCATGCCGACCGCCTGTTGGAGCGTCATCGCTTCGGGCCCGGTCACGTCATAGGCCTTGTTCTCATGGCCATCCTGCGTGAGCACACCCACGGCCACATTCACGCAGTCATCACGCGCCACCATCGCCACCTTGCCGTCACCAGCGTTCTCCGGCTTGTGACCCGAAGCAAGTGCGGGGATTGCCATGGCCGTGGCCACGGCATCGGCATAGAGGCTGTTGCGCAGGTGCGTGTAAGCGAGGCCCGAGTCCTCGATCAGCCGCTCGGTATCGTAGTGGTCGGTCTGCTCGACGCCGGGGTGATCCTTGAGCCCGCCGCCGACAATCGAGGTGTAGACCACATGCTTCACCCCGTTGGCCTTGGCAGCCTTCACCGCGTTGCGATGCTGTTCGACCCGGGTGCCCACGCGCAGTGTGGAGATCAGCAGCAGCTTCTCGCCGCCCTCCATCGCCTTGGTCAGCCCCTCAAGGTCGTCAAAATCCGCCGCGCGCACTTCGGCGCCGCGTTCCGCCAGATCGGCCACCTTTTCTGGTGAACGGGTGAGCGCGATAACCTCGCAGCCCATATCCAGAAGCTTGCTCGCTGCCGCATGGCCGAACCCACCCGACGCGCCCGAGACGATGATCTTGCCCAATTGTCCTCTCCTCTTGTTGGAGGCGATCATAACGGATGTTAGGATTGGAGCAACAGGAGAACGCGACGACCACCTTTGCCGCAGCTGATACAAATGGCGACTTTTCCAGCGCCGCGCTTTCGCTAGGGTGCCGCCAAAACGGGAGGGATTTGACGATGCACACCAAGACCATGCTGGCGCTTGCCACGGCCACATTCGCCTTTGCCGCGCCTGCTCATGCGGCCTGCGGCGATCTGGTCGGGCTCGATCTGGGCGCGGGCGAAGTGACCGCGGCGACCGAAGTGGCCAAGGGCGCCTTCACCCCGCCCTCCAATGGCATGGGCCCGCCGCCGGGTGTTGCCGCCAGCCCCTTTGCCGATGTCCCGGCCTTCTGCCGCGTTGAGATGACGCTCACACCAACCAGCGATTCGGACATCAAGAGCGAGGTCTGGCTGCCGCTGTCGGGCTGGAACGGCAAATATGTCGGCATCGGCAATGGCATTTGGGCCGGCTCGATCTCCTATGCCGAGATGGGCCGCGCGCTGGCGAGAGGCTATGCCACCGCCGCCACCGACACCGGCCATGTCGGCACCGGCATGGATGCGCGCTGGGCGATCGGCCACCCGGAAAAGCTGGTCGATTTCGGTTACCGCGCGGTCCACGTGACCACCGAGGCGGCCGAGCGGATCGTCGCGGCGAACTATGGCGACGGTCCGGCCAAGTCCTACTGGAACTCATGCTCCACCGGCGGGCGACAGGGGCTGATGGCCGCCTATCGCTACCCCGAGGACTTCGACGCGATCAGCGCCATGGCTCCGGCCAATCCGATGACCGACCTGATGACGCAGACCATGTGGCAGGGCTTCCAGCCGGTGCGGTTCGGGGTGAAGCTCACGCCCGAGGTGATGGGGCTGGTCCACGGCGAAGTGCTGCGCGCCTGCGACGGGATTGACGGTGTGACCGACGGGATCGTCTCCTCACCGCTGCAATGCCGCCCCGATCTTGCCAGGCTGCAATGCCGCGCGGGGCAGGAGGGCGGCTGCCTATCGCCGGGTCAGTATCAGGCGGTGAGCAACCTGTTCAGCGGCCCCCGCGCCGATGACGGAGAGCTGCTCTTGCCCGGCTGGCCCTATGGCGCCGAAGGCCAGATGTCGATGCTGGTGATGGGCGAGGAGCCCTTCCCCGTCGCGATGAGCTACTTCCGTGATCTGGTCTATGGCGGGCGTAGCAATTGGGATTGGAAAACAACCGATTACCGCACCTACAACGATGATTCGCGCGCCTTTGGCAGCAGCATCCTCAACATACCCACCGACGGCCTCGGCCCCTACTTCGCGCGCGGCGGCAAACTGCTGCTGTCGCACGGCTGGGCCGACGGGCTGATCCCGGCGACCAACACGCTCGCCTTTCACCATGGCCTGTTCAACAATCTGCCCGCAGCCCAGCGCGACAACCAGCTGCGGCTGTTCATGGCACCGGGCATGAACCACTGCTCCGGCGGCGATGGGCCGAGTGACATCGACACGCTCGGCATTATCGATGACTGGGCGACCAGCGGTGCGGCCCCCGACCGCGTTCTCGCCACCCGGCCCACCGTGGCGGCGAGCTTCCCCGGTCAGCCGCCAGCCCCGCCGCGCGAGCCGATGCAGCGCCCGCTGTGCGCGTGGCCATGGGTGGCGAAATATGACGGTGTGGGCGATCCGAATGTCGCCGCGAGCTTCAGCTGCTCCCTGCCCTGAGGCAGCGAGCCCTCTCCCCGCGCGGGGAGAGGGCCGCAGCTTAACGCCGCAGCTTGGGCATCAAGACCCATTTCATCGCACGGCCCTCGCGTTCGAGCGAGACGCGCTCGTAGCCTGCCTCCTGCGCGACCTCTTCGAGCAGCAGCGCATCAGCCTGCAGGCTCACCCCCTGCACGATGGCCGGACGGCGCGCGAACAGCTCGCGGGCGAAGCGCACGCGGTCGCCTTCGATGGCAATCACGGCGCGGTTCCAGGCAGAGCCCGCATCGGCAAAGGCGCGGCCTTCAGCCAGCGCGGGATCGAACAGCAACACCGTCTGGTGGCCGTCCTTCCAGCCAATCTCGGCAGCGGAAGCGGCGGCGGGCAGCACAGCAGCTGCGGCGACGAACGAACGGCGGGTCAGCTTCATTCCGCCACCTCGTGCGGGCCAGCGGCGAGATAGTCGGCGATCTGCTGCATCTGCTCGTCAGACACTTCGCCGCGCGGGATATAGGGCATGTTGCCGATGCCGTTGCGCGCCGCGAGCACCACGAAGGCCGCGACAAGATCGCCGCGCTTCTCCAGCTCGGCCGGTGAACGGCCTTTGCGCGCCAGCAGGCCGGTGCCCATGCCCACGGGTCCGTGGCACATGATGCACTTCTCGACGTAAAGCGCCTCGCCACCGGTCGCGCCGGGACGGTCCGCCAGCGTGATCGGCTGCGGCATTCCCGGCGGGGGCGCGGGCTCCTCGGGGGCCGCATCGGTGGAGGCCACCTCAGGCGGCGCAGCGCCTTCCTGAGCGGCTGCCATGCCGACGCATCCGGCCACGGCCAGCGCCGCTGCCAGAGTGAAGATGAGCGATGTCTTTCCGGGACGTGCGATCATTGTCCGCGCTCCTGTGCAAAGCCCTTGGGCCAGATGCCGCTCTTGCCCGGCGCGATGATCCCGTTGGGATCGACGGCGTTCTTCACCGTCTCGTTCAGGCGCAGCAAGGCGTGGTTGTTGAAGTCATAGGTGTCGGCCACCAGGTCCATGTAGTCGAGGTGGGTGCGATATTCGCCGTAGCCCTGCGCCTTGGCATCGGCCACCAGCGTGCGGAAGAACGGATCGATCTTGGCCATGAACTCGGGATCGTCCTTGTTGAACACCATCGCATTCACGTTGGTGAGGTGCCGCTCGCCGAAGGCGAAGCTGCCCTGATAGTCGACCCCATATTCCTGATAGCGGGCATAGGTGCGGCGGAATTGCGCCAACGCCTTGTCGCCGTCCTGCTCGATGATCGGCGAAAAGCCGATATGCCCGCCGCGCCCGCCATACCAGTTGACGTTCTGCATCGGGAAAGTCAGCGGCGTGCCGGTCCAGCCGGTGTACTCCATCGGCTGCCCCTTCACCCAGCTGGTGGGCTTGATCGACATCGGGCCAGCCTTGCCCATCGCCTCCTCAAGCACCTTGTAGGCCGCCTTGTTCACGTCCTCACGGCCATAGAGGCGCAGTGAAACGCCCCACCAGCCGATGTTGAAGTGCTTGCGGATGGCATCGATCGCGCTGTCGTCGAGCGCGCCGGGCTTGTCGGACCATTCGTCGCGCGTGGTCAGCACCGAGGCGGCGCGCATCCAGTTGCCGATCGAGGGGCTCTGCGTGAGCAGCCGCTCGCGGCGCAGCGGGGCGATGGTGTCGATCATCACCTTGAGGTCTTCTTTCTTGTCGAACTCGACGTCCATGCCCATCAGGCTTTCGGGCTCGGGCATCAGCCACATGCCCATCTTGGTGACGACGCCAAAGTTCGACTGCACGAACATCTGGTCCCAGCCGGGGCCGAAGCCGAACGGGTAGGCCTGCCAGGTCGGCGCATTGGAGAACGCGCCCATGCCGGTGCGCACCACCTCGCCATTGGCCAGCACCACTTCGAGACCGCAGATGTTCTTGGTGTGCTCGCCATAAGGCGTGTAGCCGACCCCGCGATCGAGCGCGTTGCCCATCACAGACCCCCACGAGTTGCCGGGGGTGGAGAGCCAGTAGGGCAGGTTGTTCTGCTGGATATAGTCGTAAAGGTCGTAAAAGCCGACGCCCGGTTCGAGCAGCACGGTGCCGAGTTCAGCATCGAACTCGATCTTCTTCATCCGCGACAGGTCCATCACCACGCTGCCCGCCAGCTCTGGAGCCGAGCCGCCGTAGCCAAGGTTCTTGCCGCGCGCGACGGGGAAGATCGGCAGGCGATACTGGTTCGCCACCCGCAGAACCGCCTGGATTTCCTCCACGCTTTCCGGCGCCACGGCACCAGAGGCGTGATGCAGGGCATCGTTAATCGCGAACTTGTCCTGATAGGTGATCCGGTCGAGATCCTCGAAGAAGACCTTAGACGCGCCAAGCAAGGTTTCCAGCTCGGCGCGAGCCTGGTCCATCTTCATGGCGGTGAAGCCGGGCGGAAGGGGTATGTCTGCCATGGTCTAGAGTCCTTACTGGCCAGAGGCCCATTGGGTGCGGGCAGGCGGACGGGCGCCGCCATCGAGCCGCAGCACCTCGCCGTTGACCAGCGGGGTGCGGATGAGAAATTCGACTGCGGTGGCGAAGTCTTCGCCGGTTCCCGCGCGCTTGGGGAACTCAACGTCGCGCAGCAGTTCGTCCACCAGATCCGGCGGCAGCATAGCCACCATCGGGGTCGCCATGAAGCCCGGCGCCACGGCGTTCACGCGGATGCCATAGCGCGAAAGGTCGCGCGCCCAGACCAGCGTCAGCTCCTTCAGCGCGGCCTTGGCGGCGGTGTAGGCGCCCATGCCTTCCTGCCCTTCGAAGCTGGCGATCGAGCAGGTGTTGACGATCACCCCGCGCTCGCCATCGGGGCCGCTCGGATCGTTGGCCGTCATGGCATGGCCGACATGTGCCGCCACGTGCACCGCGCCCATCAGGTTGATCCCGATCACGCGGGCGAAATCAGCAATGTCGCCCGGCCCTTCGGCAGTGGCGATGGGGCCAAGGCCGCCCACACCCGCATTGTTGCAGCAGATGTCGATCCGGCCATGGCGCGCAATGATCTCGGCCACCGCCGCCTTCACGCTCGATTCGTCGGAGACGTCGCATGGCTGGAACTCGGCGCCCGCAGGCGCTTCGCCCGCCACGTCGCAGCTCACCACCTTTGCGCCGAGCGCCACCAGCCGCTCGGCCGCGCCTGCGCCAAGGCCTGAGTTGCCGCCGGTGACGAGCGCCACCTTACCTGCCGGATCCATCTTCTCTCTCCCGTCGCTAAGTTCGCGACTTTAACGAACGTTACTTTTCCTCTAGAGAGCCTTCGAGTCAAGAGAGGGAGAGGAACTTGACCAACAGAACCGACCTTTATGCCGTGCTCGATGCCTATCTCGCCGCGCTGGAATCGCACGATCCCGCGCAGGCGCCTTTTGCGCACGAGGTGTTTAACACCGAGAACAACGTTGCCCTCGCCGTGGGTGACGGGCTGTGGAACACGATCACGGCGCGCAACGCCTATCAGTTGCGCATGGCCGAACCGGATGCCGGACAGGTTGCCGTGTTCACCGCGGTCGAGGAAACCGATGCGGTAAACCCTTGTTGTATAAGGCTTGAGATTTCCGAAGGGCGAATCACCGGGGTAGAAACAACCGTTGCCCGCAACAAGGACGAGGGCTTTCCCTTCGGCCCGCAGTTTTTCACCGACAAGCCCGAGATGGCCCTGCCCGCCGCGCCTGCACCGCGCGAGGAACTGGTGCGCATCGCCAATGGCTATTTCGAGACCATCGAGCGCAACGACGGCACTATTCGCACCCGCTTCCACCCGGAGTGCAACCGGGTCGAAAACGGCGTGCAGACCACCAACAATGCCGATTTCCCGCTGCCCATCGCGCGGCTCGGCTGCGAGGAGCAGTTCGCGCTCGGCTGGTATCGCTATGACGATGACCTGCGCGCGCGGCGCTACCCGCTGGTGGACATCGAACAGGGGCTGGTGCTCGCCTATGGCTTCATCGACCATTCGGGCCGCATCGGAGACTATAATCTGACCGATGGCACCCCGGCGAACAGCCCGGTGCGCCGCCCGCATTCGTATTATCTCGCCGAGGCGTTCAAGATCGTCGACGGCGCAATCCGACAGGTCGAAGCCGATTTTCTGACGGTGCCCTATCGCATGCCGAGCCCGTGGGATTCGCGGACCTGATACCCCTTTTCCGTTCGCCCTGAGCTTGTCGGAAGCGATGCTGGCCGATAGGCCTACGGCAGCCTTTCCTTCTAGCACTGCGCCAACGATACAAGAACGATCCATCGACAAGCTCACAATGAGCGGGGTTGGACGTTTGGAGAGAGAACAATGACCAGCCGTCGCATCATCGCACTCGCCTTGCTGGCAGGCGTATTCGTCATGGAAGGCTTCGACATCGCCGCCATGAGCCTCGCCGTGCCGAGGCTGGAAGTCTCGCTCGGGCTCGATCCCGCCTCGTTCGGCTGGGTTTTCACCGCGCTGCTGGTCGGGCTGGGTGCGGGCGGCGCGCTGGTCGCGCCGCTGGGCGACCGGTTCGGACGGCGCACGCTGATCGTGCTCGGGTGCCTGGGCACCGGGCTGGCGACGCTGGGTACCGCCAGTTCTACCGACATCGAACACTTCCTGTTCTGGCGCACCGTCACCGGGCTCGCGCTAGGTGCGTGCTTGCCCAATGTCAGCGCGCTCTCCTCCGAACTCGCGCCGGAAAAGATGCGCGCCACGCTGATGGCCGTGGTCTCGGCGGGCATTCCGGTGGGGCTGGCGCTGGCTGGGATTCTCGCGCCCGAGCTGGTTGCCGCCTTCGCATGGCAGGGACTGTTCCTCATCCCCGGCGGCTTTGCCGTAGTGCTGGCCCTTGCCCTGTTCCTTTCGCTCGAAGGCGGAGCGCCCGCGCGCGAACCCGTCGACCGCGCCGCGCCCAAGGCCAGGCTCCCGCAACTGGTGCTGTTCAGCGCGCCGTGGCTGTTCCCCTTCGCGGTGTTCGCCGCGATGCTCGCCTTCAACGCGCTCAACCTCTACCTGCTCAATTCGTGGCTGCCGACCGTGCTGCCGGGCGCCGGCCTCAGCCTTGACGATGCGGCGCGGGTGGCGGGCGTTGCCAACCTTGCCGGGCTCGGCATCGGCATTGCCGCCAGCCTGCTGCTTGACCGCTGGCACAAGTGGCTGACGCTGGTGCTGTTGTTCGGCTCAATGGCCGCAAGCTTTGCCGTGATCGCGCTGACCGCGCCCGACCAGACCCGCTGGACGCTGCTGCTGATGGTGGGCGTTGGCGGGGCCAATGCGGGCGGCATGGTGCTGCCGGGCCTGTGTGCCTACCTGTTCCCCGCAAGGCTGCTGTCGAGCGCGGTGGGCATGGGTGTGCTGGTGGCGCGGCTTGGTGCCTTCGCCGGGCCGCCACTGGGTGGAGCGATGATCGCCGCCAATGTGCCAGCGCAGACCTTCCTCGGCGTGGCGGCAATTCCGGCACTGGCCTGTGTGCTGCTCGCCCTGCTGGTGAGCCGCGCGCTGCTGGTGCGGCAGCGGGTCGAACCGGCGGTTACGGCCTGAAGTCGAGCCCGCCGACCCGCTCGGCAAAGCGCCAGCCATGGGGCGTCAGCACGCAGCGGTCGGTGAAGGTTCCGATCAGCGGGCTCTTGGCGTCCTGCACCGGCAGGCCGCCATCGTCCGCATCATCGCCCATATAGAGCACGATCACGCTTTTCGCGCGGGCCGTGGCCGGGCCTTCGACATCGACCAGCACATTGGCGATCGCATGGCGCTGCGCGCGCGGCTTGCGAGCGAGAAAGCTCTCGAGAATCGCCGCGCGGCCGATCACCGGGTCACCCCCGCTGGGACGTCGGAACACCGCATCCTCGGTGTAAAGCCTTGCGCAGGCTTCCCAATCCTGGGCGTCGTTGGCCCAGGTATATTCGTGGATCAGCCGGGTGACGTCTGCTTCGACGGCGCGGCGGCTGTCTTCGTCCATGCCATAAGGTGTGTGGGTCATGGCAAAGAGGCCTAGCCGCGCCTGCCCTCGGGGTCTAGCTCTCGACCGGCGGCTTGGTGCTTTCGAGGAACAGTGAATTGCCGTCCTCATCGGTCGCGTCGAGCCGCTCGATCAGCTTTTCGACGATCCCGTCGAAGGCCTCCAGTTCGGCCGGGCTGATCGCATCGAACAGGTAAAGCGCGACCTTTTCGCTCTGCGGCTTCATCAGCTGGTAAAGCCGCTCACCCTCCTCGGTGAGGCTGAGCCACTTGCGCCGCCGGTTGCCCTCGTCAACGATGACGGTGATACGGCCATGCCGCTGGAGCGTCGCCACCGCACGCGAGATGCTCATTGCGTTCACGCCGGTCAGTTCGGCAACCTCATGGCTGGCGGTGCGGCCGAGTGCGCCGATGGTCATCATCACCCGGAACTCGTTGAGGCTGATGCGATACCGGTGCGAAAGGTGCGTGCTGAACGGAGCCATCAGGCGGTTGGTAAGCTTCAGCAGCCGGTGCAGCACAACGGCCTCGTCGCTATCGGCGAAATACATTCGGTTCCCGCTTTCAGCGTCTTCCGCCGTCCCTTGTCTGTACATTACCAACGCACTTCCCTTCCCGGCTTACACGTAATTTTCCCTGGCCCGCTTGGCAAAGGGGCCTTTCCCTCCACCGTAACAGTCGTTAGCGTCACCGCCAAGAATCAGCACGAGAGACTTGGGAGTACCGACGTGGCGAGCTATCCGCAAACGATCCATTTCATGGGCACCAATACGCCTCGGCGCGTGGAGATGTCATTGCGCAACCTCGAGGTCGAGGGCGATCTGCCGGCCGAGATAGAGGGCGCCTTCTTCCGCGCCGTGCCCGACAATGCCCACGCCCCGATGTTCGACGACGACATCGCATTGAACCACGATGGCATGATCGCGCGCTTCAACTTCGAAGGCGGGGCGGTCGATTTCGACATCCGCTATGTCGAGACCGAGCGTTACAAGCTGGAAAAGAAGGCCCGCCGCGCGCTGTTCGGGCGCTACCGCAACCCCTTCACCGACGATCCCAGCGTCGAGGGCGCTGACCGCACCGTCGCCAACACCACCCCGGTCTGGCACGGCGGACGCCTGTTCATGACCAAGGAGGACGGCCGCGGCTACGAGGTCAACCCGCATACGCTGGAAACCGTGGGCCGCTGGGACTATGAAGGAAAGCTTAAAAGTCAAACCTTTACCGCGCACCCAAGAATTGATCCCGAAACCGGCGAGCTGTTCTTCTTCGGCTATGAAGCGGGCGGCCTGTGCGACCCCAATGTCGCCTATTGCATCGCCGACAAGGACGGCAACCTGGTGAAGGAGCAGTGGTTCGAGCAGCCCTATCTCTCGACCATCCACGACTTCGTTATCACCGAGAAATATGCGATCTTCCCGATCTTCCCCACGCTGACCGATCTCGACCGGCTGAAGGACGGCGGCCAGCACTGGGCGCATGACCAGTCCAAGCCCAGTTACATCGGCATCATGCCGCGCTATGGCGACGTGTCGGAAATGGTCTGGATCGAAGGCCCCATCGGCGTCTCGTGCTTCCACGAGGTCAACGCCTACGATGACGGCGATCTCGTCCACATCGACCTGTGCCTGAGCGACACCAACGCCTTCAGCTTCATGCGCGAAGCCGGCGGCATCCAGCGCGACCAGCAAGACATTCAGGGCGCGCTCACCCGCTGGACGCTCGACATGAGCAAGGACACTCCTGAGCTGACCGAGCGGCCCATCGGCCCTCCGGGCGACCTGTGCCGCCTCGCCGACAAGGATCAGGGCCGCCCCTATAACCACGCCTGGTATCTGAGCATGAACCCCGAGGCCAAGGGCCCGCCCATGCTTGGCGGCCCGGTCGGCGCCAACTTCAACGCGCTGCTGCGGATCGAGGTGGGCAATGGCCGCGTCTCGATGATGGAGGTGCCTCCCGGCTCCGCGATCAGCGAACCGGCGCACATCCCCTCCAGCGAGGAAGGCCACGGCGGCTGGCTGCTGAGCGTGATCGACATTCCCAACGGCCCTCCGGGCGGCAACCCGGCCGACTACGCGAGCGAGGTCTGGGTGATCGAGGCAGACGCGGTCGAGAAAGGCCCCATCGCCAAGGTGAAGACCGGGCTCGCACTGCGCAGCCAGGTCCACGGCACCTGGGTCAGCCGGGCCAAGCTCGACAGCTCGAAGGTCAAATAAGCCGCTCTTGCCCCCCGAGGCGCGCACGGTGCATAGTCCGGCGCGTCTCTGGGGAGAGAACGCATGAAAACAGCAATCGCTTTCGCCGCGCTCACGCTCGCCGTGTCGCTTCCCGCCGCCGCGCAGGAGGACACCGACGAGCAGGCGCTCATGGATGCCCGCTTCGATCCGCCGCCCGCCAGCTGGCAGGTGCCGCGCACCAGCTGGGGCGACCCGGACCTTACCGGTATGTGGCCTCTGGACTACCTCTCGGCCACGCCGCGCACGCGCCCGCCGCAATTCGGCGAGCGGGCTTTTATGACCGAGGCCGAATATGCCCGCGCCACCGGCAATGCCGAAGCTGACATGAGCCGTTATGAAGAGGAAGAGCGCGCCGGCCTGATGGCCATGGGCCACTGGAACGAACGCCAGCTGCCGCTCAGGCAGACCTCGCTCATCATGGAGCCAGCCAATGGCCAGTATCCGCCGCTGACCGGACGCGGCAAGGAGCTGGCCGCCAACGAACGCACCAGCTGGAACACCTACGTGTTCGAGACCATGGACGACTTCGGGATCATGGACCGTTGCCTCACCCGCGGGATGCCCGGCGCGATGCTGCCCGCGGTCTACAACATGGGCCTGCGCGTGATGCAGGCGCCGGGCCTCGTCACCATCTCGGTCGAGATGATCCACGAGACCCGCCTCGTCTATCTCGACGGGCGCGCCCCGCCGCCGCCGCAAGTGCAGTTCGATCTCGGCTACTCTGTCGGCCACTGGGAGGGCGACACGCTGGTGATCGAGACCAGCAACTTCCGCCCCGGCATGTCTGCCGGCCCCGCCCCCAATTCCGACCAGATGCACATCACCGAGCGGCTGACCCCGATGGGGCCGGACCAGATCCGCTACGAAGCCTGGATCAGCGATCCGGTGGTGATGGAAGGGCCTTATAAGGTCGACTTCCCGTGGCGGCGCGATAGTGGCTACGAGATGTTCGAATATGCCTGCCACGAAGGCAACGTGCAGGTGCGCGGTTATATCACCTCCACCTCGCCACGCTTTGCCGAACAGCGCGCGGCTGCCTGGCGCGAGCGGGGCGAAGAACCCGAAAGCGGAGTACCAATACGATGACCAAAGCTGCCGATCCCCTTCCCGACGATCTGCCCGATGAACTTCCGGGGCCGACGATGAAGTGGATCTACCACCTCAGCCGCATCATCTTCGGCGGCTGGTGGGTCTATTCCGGCGTGATGCCGTTGATCGATCCCGCCTGGCAGCCGCTGGGGCAGGAGCAGGCGGCGATCGACTTCACGCTGGCGCTGATCGCTTCGGGGTTGATGGTGTGGGTGAAGGTGGCCGAAATCGTGCTTGGCCTGCTGATCCTGGCCAATCGCATGATGCCGCTGGCCGCCGCCGCGATCGTGCCGATCAACTTCGTGATCGTGTATTGGAACTTCGCGCTCGACCATGGGACGGTCGAATATACCTTCGGCGCGCTCACGATCCTGTTCAACGCGATCCTGCTGTGGCCGTGGCGGCGCTATTACTGGCCGCTGTTCGCCTGGAACGGCCGGCCCGACTTCTCCAGGCGGAGCGGCATTCAGGATTGAGGCCGGTGCTCGGTGCCTAGCGCTGCCGCTCAGCTCCGCCGCACCGGCTGACGCAGTACGGTGCGCAGCTTTTCGGGCGGGGTGCGTCGCGGGTCGCTCAGGTATATCTCGTGATGCAGTCCCGTGCGCCCTTCGCGGAAGGCGAGGCCACGCTCGGGGATGATCCGGCTATGCAGTTCGGCAAGCTTGGGGGCCTCCTCGGCAAAGGAGCCGAGATGCAAGGTTTGCAGACACAAGCCCTCGGTCAACTTGTCGACCCGCACATCCAAGAAATCGAGACCGGGCTTTTTCGCCGCCTTGAGCGCCAGAGCCGCGTGGACATGCAGCGGCTCGATCCATTCGGGCAGCATCAGCATCATTGTCCAGCGCCACTCGTCGCGGCGCCCAGCCTGCGTGTAGGCGTCCATGTCGTCGGCCCACCACAGGCCTTCGAGCGGCGGCACGACATAGTCGCGCCCAAGCTCGAGCTTGCTGAAGAACTTGGTGGCAAAGGCTGCCGGATAGAGCTTCTCGAGCGCGGCCACATAGGCACCGCCACCCGGCATGCCCTTGCCGTCGATCATGAGGTAGGCAAATTCGGGAAAGTCGCAGAGCTCCCACGCGTTCTGCGGCGCCGTGAAATAGGCCTTGTGCTGCTTCTTCAGATCGACCTTTCCCGCCATGAGCCCCTCCCGCTGCTGATGCAGAAGAGGCTAGGCGCAAGGCCCAGAGCCGCCATGGCCGGATCGACGAAGCGCGATCACCTGTCGGTCAACCGCCTTCAACCTCGTCGCTGAAGGCGGGGCCGAGGTACAGGCAGATCAGGTCAGCGCGTAGTAGCGCAGGCAATTGCCGTCGCTCTTGCGCTCGCCCACGCCGATGAACACGTGCTTGGTCAGCCAGTCGTGCTTGCCCACCGCGCATTCGAACGTGGGGTTGCCGCGCAGGTAGTATTCGGGGTGCGGCACCGGCTCGCCATCGTTGAAGGCCCAGTCGCGCAGGCGCTGCATCGTGTCGGGCTGCCGGCCCCACAGGAAGCCCTTGTTGTTGAGCAGGATGATCGTGCCGTCGTCCTCCTCGAGCAGATAGCGCGCATCGAACACGGCCACATCGTCGGGGCGGAAATAGGCATAGTCGCCGCCCGATCCGGGCACGGCGCGGCCCTTGATGTTCGGCCCTTCGAAGGTGCCGCCCTTGACCAGCACCGCGCTGCGCATCCCGCCATTGGGGTGCGGCGTCATGGTGTAGACCTCGGGGAAGGTGAGGCGCACCTCCATGACGAATTCGAGCCGGGGGTTGTCCAGCTCGCTGAAAGGCGCGGTGAAGGGGGTGGTGTCGGAGAAGGTGGTCATGGCTTATCCCAGTTCGATAAGGCCGCCGTCGACCAGCAGGTCGGCGCCGGAGATGAAACTTGCATCCTCGCTGGCGAGGAACAGCACGGCCTTGGCGACCTCGTCGCTGGTGCCCATGCGGTGCATCGGAATGTTGGAGATCATCATCTCCTTCAGCTTCTCCACCTCTTCCGGCCCCATGCCGGGGTTGCGGTGAAGCAGCGGGGTGTCGATCGGGCCGGGGCTGACCATGTTGAGGCGGATCTTGCGCGGCAGCAGCTCTTTGGCAAACACCTTCATCACCATGGCAAGGCCTGCCTTGGCCGCGGCATAGGTGCCGTTGTCCTCAAGCGGGCCGTGCGCGCCGATCGAGCCGGTGACGACGACGGCCCCGCCCTCACCCATGATGCGCACCGCCTTCTGCAAGGCGAAGACGCAGCCGCGCAGGTTGATCGAGTGGACGAAGTCCCAGTCTTCCTCGGTGATCGCTTCGAGCGGGGCGAAGCCGCCAACGCCTGCGTTGATGTAAAGCACGTCGATGCGGCCATCGGCCTGCTCGATCTGCTTCACCACGGCCTCGGTGGCGGCGGGGTCGGCGATATCGGCGGCATAGCCGGTGCTGCCGGGGATCGAGGCCACGGCCTCGTCGATAGTCTGCTGGTTGCGTCCGGTGAGGTGAACCTTCGCGCCTTCTGCGGCAAAGGCCTGCGCCGAAGCGAGACCCATGCCGGAGTTGCCGCCCAGTACGAGCACGATCTTATCTTTGAACCTCATCTCTCCCCTTCCCGCTCATACTGAGCTTGTCGAAGCATTGTTTCAAACTTTGCCGCCGCGGCTGCCCTTCAACAGGCTCAGGGCGAGCGGCCGGATGAACGATCCGCTCAAAACGGCCCGTTCGGATTGGGGCCGCCCTCAGTCACATCCTGCAACACGTCCCAGTGTTCGGCGATTTTGCCATCTTGCACCCGGAAGATGTCCATCACCGCCCAGCCGAGATCGCCCGGCCAGCGGCGCACGTGATAGTGCACGGTGACATGGTCGCCATCGACGAAGGCGCGCTTCACGTCGTGAACGGCCTCGGGCGTTTCCTTGCGGATCATGTCGAGGAAAGCCTTCAGCGCATCGCGCCCCGGCGGGGCGAGCTGGCTGTGCTGCACGTAGTCGGGCGCGATGAAGTCATCGACCCGGGCAGAATCCATCGGCCCCAGCACATGCTCGAACAGGCCCATCACCAGCGCGAGGTTAGCCTCCTCTTGCGTGGTACGGCTCACGCCGCGTCCGCCCGTGCAGGCACATCGGCGGGATCGAGAACCTTGCCCTTGATCTGGTCGGCGGCTTTCTCGGCCAGCATCATCACCGGGATATTGGTGTTGCCGCCCGGCACCGTGGGCATGACCGAGCAATCGACCACGCGCAGCCCTTCCACGCCCAGCACACGGCAATCGGCATCGACCACGCTGCGCTCGCCCATGCCCATCGCGCAGGTGCTGGTCGGGTGCATGCCGACATAGCAGGTAGAGCGGATCAGCGCGTTCAGCTCGTCATCGGTTTCGGCCCCAGCCGAAGGCGGGCGTTCGGCCCCAACCAGCTGCGCCATCGGCTCCGAATTGTAGATGCGGCGCGTGGCGCGGATGGCGCGGCGCATCTGCGCAAGGTCCGCCTCCTCGGTCATGATGTTGAGCGTAACGGCCGCGCTTTCCATCGGATCGGCGCTCTTCAATTCCACCCAGCCGCGGCTTTCAGGGTGCAGCTGCACCACACCGGCCCAGAACACATGCTCCTGCTCGGGCTTCAATAGCGGGAACCAGGTCTGCGCGTCGAAGCGGATCGGGTTGACCATGATCTGCATATCAGGCCGCTCGAGATGATCAGCGGTGCGCACCACCACGTTGCAGCTGTTGAGCTGGCTCGCCATGGTGCCCGTGCCCGTCAGCGCCCATTTCACCGCGTTGAAGGCGAGCCGGTCCCAACGCAGCTGGCGCAGGAAGGTGACCTTCTTCTTCGCCGTCCATTCGAGGCTGGTGGTCGGATGCTCCTGCAGGTTGCGGCCCACGCCGGGGCTGTCATGCAGCACGGTGATGCCATGCTCGCGCAGATGCTCGGCAGGGCCGATGCCCGAGAGCATCAGCAGGTGCGGCGAATTGTAGGCCCCGCCGCACAGGATCACCTCGCGGCGTGCGCGCAGCACCTTGGTGCCCTCGCCCGCCTGCACTTCCACGCCCACGGCGCGCTTGCCCTCGAACACCACGCGGCGCACCTGCACGCCGGTGCGCACATCGAGGTTCTGCCGACCCAGCGCGGGCTTGATATAGGCACTCGCCCCCGACACACGCCGCCCGCGTGCATCGACCGACTGCTCACCGCGCGCAAAGCCCTCGGGCTTGGCCCCGCCAAGATCCTCGGTGGTGGAGAAGCCTGCGTTCTCGGCGGTCTCCATCATCACTTCGTGCAGCACGTGCGGCGAATCGATCGGGCGGATTGTCACCGGGCCGCCAACGCCGTGATAGTCGTCCTCACCGCGCCAGGAGTTTTCCATCTTGCGGAAATAAGGCAGGCAATCGGCATAGGACCATCCGCGCGCGCCCATCTGCGCCCACTGGTCATAGTCTGCCGGGTGCCCGCGCATCGCGAACATGCCGTTGATCGAGCCCGACCCGCCCATCACGCGCCCACGCGGCAGCGGCATCTGGCGGTTATCAAGCCCCGGTTCCGGCTCGGTCATATAGGTCCAGTTGAGGCTGGGCATGATCATCGCCCGCAGGAAGCCCAGCGGCATCTGGATGAACGGATGGTTATCCTCGCCGCCCGCCTCCAGCAGCGTGACATTGACCTTGGGGTCTTCGCTCAGCCGCGCCGCGATCACGCAGCCCGCGCTGCCGCCGCCCACGACGATATAATCGGTATCCGCCTCTTGCATCACTCTCTCCTTGCCTTTGCTTGCTAACGCTCGTTACGATTGCGCGCAAGAAGGGGAGAGCGAATGACACGCGAAGACTACGAACGATATGTCGAGGCTTTCAACACACGCGACTACGACGCGGTGTTCGATTTCTACACCGACACTCCGAAGATGGCCTTCTTCGGGATCGAGATCACCACCCGCGAACAGCTGCGCCAGTTCTACAGCTTCCTGCACTCCTATGTGCGCGAAACGGTGCAGATCGAGAAGTTCGCCAGCAGCGACGAGCTGGCGGCCGTGGAAGGCCTGATCCGCATCGAATGCTTCCGCGACCTGACCCGCGAGGCCCTCGACGCCAACGGGATGGAGCAGTTCTTCCCGATCAAGGAAGGCGAGGTGCAGGAGATGCGCCAATACATCCACTATCACCTCGAAGGCGGCAAGATCGCCAGTGTTGGCTGCGCGCTGGTGTAAGTCCCGGGCGATCATGGGGCGGCGGGCAGCCTATTGCCTTCCAGCCGCCCCCGCGCCATGGCCCGCCAAGGCTGCTAGGCTATTGACCTAGGAGTGCTTTCATACTTGCGGACTTTTCGCATATATGAAATACACTCTGCATGATCAAAACCTCTCATGTCGGCAGCCTGCCGCGCGGCCCTGAACTCGTCCCCCTGCTGCTCGCCCGTGACCATGGCGAGCCCTATGATGCGGAGGAGTTCGACCGTCTCGTGCTCGCCGCCGTAACCGAAGCGGTGCGCCAGCAGGTCGCCGCCGGGGTCTCGGTGGTGTCCGATGGCGAACTGGGCAAGGTCGGCTATTCGACCTACATTATCGAGCGGCTTTCGGGCTTCGGCGGGCACACCGCGCGCAAGCCCGCGATGGACCTCGCAGAAGTGCCCGAGCTGACCAAGAAGCTGTCGCACATCATGGGCGCGCAGGAGTTCACCCGCGCCAGCGCCATCGCCAAGGTCGAGCTGGTGAACCTCCAGCCGCTGCACGACGATATCCGCCGCTTCCGCGCCGCGCTCGATGCTGCCGGAGAGGGCGTGGAAGCCTTCATGAACTCGGCCTCGCCGGGCCTGATCACCGCCTTCCAGCCCAACCAGTTCTATCCCAGCCACGAAGCCTATCTCGCCGACCTCGCCACCGCGATGCAGCCTGAATACGAGGCGATCGTCGATGCGGGCTTCCAGCTTCAGCTTGACTGCCCCGACCTCGCGATGAGCCGCCACACCGGCTATCAGGACATGAGCGAGGCCGAATTCCTCAAAGCGATCACGGCCAATGTCGAGGCGCTTAACTCGGCAACCGCCAACATCGCGCCCGAGAAGATGCGGATGCACGTGTGCTGGGGCAACTACGAAGGCCCGCACACGCACGACATCCCGCTCGAGAAGATCATGGACATCGTTCTTTCGGCCCGCCCCGCCACGATCCTGTTCGAGGCCGCCAACCCGCGCCATGAACACGAATGGGAAGTCTGGGCCAAGGCCGACTTGCCGGAAGAAAAGGTGCTTGCCCCCGGCCTCGTCGACACCTGTTCGAACTATGTCGAGACGCCCGAGCTGATCGCACAGCGGATCATGCGGTTTGCCGATATCGTCGGCAAGGACCGGGTGATCGCCAGCACCGACTGCGGCTTCGGCACCTTCGCCGGATATGGCAAGATCGACCCCAAGGTGGCCTGGGCCAAGCTCTCCGCGCTGCGCGCCGGGGCGGACCTCGCCGAGGCGAGGATGGGCTGACCATGGTCGAGCCGATCCCTGCGGCGAACAGCCAGGTCAAGTCGGCCACGCGCACGCTCGACATTATCGAATATGTCGTCGCGCATAACCGGCCGCTGGTGGCGCAGGAGATCGCAACGGCACTCGGCATTCCAGTGTCGAGCCTGTCGTACCTGCTCGCCACGCTGGTCGAGCGGGGCTACCTGATCCGGCAGGGACGGCGCTATCTGGCGGGTCCGGGGCTGGCGCGGCTGCAGTCGTCGGGCGGCGGCTTCTCGTTGGCTGACCGGGCCGCACCGCTGGTCCGCTCGCTCAGGGTCCAGCTGAACGAGACCACCAGCTTCTTCGTGCGCTACGACTGGGAAATCGAGGCCATCGTCACCGAGAGTTCGGAGCAGGCGCTGCGCTATTCGGTGCCGCAGGGGCAGCGCTTGCCGATGCATGCGCTGGCGGCAGGCAAGGTGATGCTGGCCGCGCTCCCGCCCGAGGAACTGGACCGCTATTTCGCCGAGGTGGAGCGCGAGAAATTCACTCCCAGCACGGTGATCGACGAGGCCGAGCTGCGCCGCCAGCTCGACGAGGCGCGCGAGAAGGGTTTTGCCACCACCGATCAGGAATATTCGCGCGGGATCGAGGGCATCGCGCGGCTGATCACGATTGACGGGGAGCCGGTCGGTTCGCTGTCGGTAGCCGTGCCGAAAGTCCGCTTCGACAAGGAGATGGCCGCGCGCGTGTGCGACCTGCTCGAACGCACGGCAGGCCTGCTCGAAGCGGGTTAGAGCCCTTCCAGAAAGTCGTCATCGAGGCCGCTTTCGGTCTCAGGCTCGGGCTCCTGCTCGGCTTCGGACGCATCAGCTGAGTCGCCCGCCCCTTCCAGCGCGGCTGCGCGCGCGGCAATCGCGGCGCTGACCGAGGGATCGGGTTGCCAGGCCTCAGCCTCCGACACGCGTGGAGCAGGCGGCGGCGGGGCAGGTACGGCCTCCGGCTCCGGCACTTCCGTTGCTGGTGCAGCCGATCCGTCCAGCTTTGCCGCGCGCGCAGCAACTGCAGCGCTGACGGCAGCATCGGGTTGCCACACGCCGGCCTGTTGCGCCGTTGGCTCGGGTGTCTGCACGGCAGGTGCGACTGGGGGCAACTCCGCTTGCGGCTCCCGGACTTGATCGGGCTCGGAGACTGCGGGCAATTCCGGCTCCGGCTGACGAGCAGGTGCGGCGACCTCAGGCTCGGCTTCCGGCTTCGGCGCAGGGGCAAGCTCGGCGCGCGGCGGCGAGGCTGGATCAGTCGGCTCGGTCTGGGCACTGTCGCGGTCGTAGAGACGGCCCTCCGTGAACGGGCCAATGTCTGTATCCTGCGCCACCCGCACCAGCGGAAACGGCGCAAAGCCGGTGTCGACATAGGTGAACTGCGCCGTGCCGTCGCCGGTGACACGGAAGCGCAAGGTCTCGGGCAAGGAGCGGGTGCGCGGATTGTCGAAGGTCAGCCGCACCGCATCGCCCTGCGCCTGTCCGCTGTGCGACATGGCCTCGTACCGCCCCTCCATATTCGAAAGGATCACGCCGTTGTTGCGATAGCTGCGCGGGCGCGTCCACACGCCGCTCCAGCTGCCGTCGCCGGCCTGCTGCAGGTCGAAGCGAAAGATGGTCACGTCATCGATGCGCAGCGCCCATGCGCCTTCGAGCGTCTCGGCCGCCGCGGCAGAGGGCAGCATCAGCAGGGAGGCAAAGGCGAGCAGGAGGCGTTTGAGCATGGCGCTCTCCTGCCAAGTCTTACCCCCTGATGGCAAACGAAAAGGGCGCCCCGCTCACGCGGGACGCCCTTTCGATTGGCTAGTGCCGTCAGCCTTAGCTGTTGGCGCCGACGCCCGTGGCGCGCCACGAGTCGGCATAGGCCGTGCGGGCGACGTTCGAGTAAGGAACCGGCGAGATGACGGCCTTGATCTCGGTCTGCACGTGCGGCTCGACGGTCGGCTTCGAGGTGCCGCCGTTCGGCTCGCCCCACACCAGCTTCACTTCCTTGCCCATTTCGACCTCATCGGGATCGATCATGGCGAGGGTCAGCATCTTGCCTTCGTTCGACGAGTAGCCAACCCAGGTCGACACACCGATGACCTTGCCATCAGCGTTCTTCACTTCGTCAAACGGGTGCATGGCATAGACCGCGCTCGGGAATTCGAAGTACTTGGCCCGGTCGCCCTCAGCATAAAGCGAGGAGAGCACGCGCAGCATGTCTTCGTTGTCGAGCGCCAGCGTGACCTTCTGCTTGTGCTTCTGGTCAGCCATCTTTTCGAGCGCCTCGCGGCCCACGAACTCGTGGTCGAACTTCACGATGTGGCCATAGCCGATGTCCCACGGCGTGAGGTAGTAGCCCTCGATGCTGTCAGGCACGTAGCTGCCGCCGATCGAGCACATGCCGGCATAGCTCTTGCCGTCGGCCCACTGGCGGAAGTCCTTCATCATCTGGCTGTCGCCGGTGAAGAAGGCGGGCAGCGGCGAAGGCAGCCAGCCCGATTCCAGCGTGTTCGACGAATAGGCACGGCCACCGACCAGCGTCAGGCCGTCGTTCTTGCCAGCTTCAACCAGCGCCGAGTGCACGGCTTCGTAGTCAGCCCAAGGACCGAACAGCTCGTAGCCCGGCTGACCGGCCATGCCGTGACGCAGCGCGATCACGTCTTTGCCGTTGATGTCGATGTGCGCCATGTTGAAGAACTTGAGGTCAGGCGCATCGGTACCCATGGCCTGCGACAGGATCTTCATCGCGTTCGGGCCCTGCAGCTGGAAACGGTAGTTCTTGCGAACGCCGTCGGTACGCATCGCGGTGCGCTCGTCGCGCTCCACGGTCACGTCCCACTTGCTGCCGTCGGCCTTGGGGTACTGAGCGTGGAACTCGACCCATTCGATGGCGGGCGCACGGCCAACCAGCGAGAATTCGTCCTCGGCGAGGTAGAACAGGATCACGTCACCGATGACATAGCCTTCAGGCGTGACGGGCACGTACTGCTTGGCCTTGTTGACGGCGAAGTTCTTGAACGAGTTGATCGCGGTGTACTCGAGCAGCGCCTTGGCTTCCGGGCCGCGCACGTAAAGCTCGACCATGTGGTAGCTCTGGTTGAACAGCACGGCGGTCTTGGCCCATGCGCGCTGCTCGTTGCGCCAGTTCGAATATTCAGCCGGGACACCCGGATAGGGGTTCGGGCCGAGCTGCTGGTTGCGCAGGAATTCGACGACATCGCCCTTCGAATCCAGCTTCTGCTGAAGGTTCTCACTCATACTTCTGTCCTCTCCTCGAGGGTTGCGGGTTGATCAGGTTGCCGGAATTTCAAGCCAGCGGGTTATTGCCTCGTTGACCGCGTCGGGTGCTTCGAGCTGGATCATGTGCCCAGCCCCCGGCACGACAACGAGATGCGAATTTGCGATGGATGCAGCGATCTGCTCGTGCTGCGCGGGCGGAGCCCAGGCATCGAGCTCGCCTGTCATCACCAGCGTCGGGCAGGTGATCGAGGCCAGCACGCTATCGACCTCCGGCCGGGTGACGAGCGCGTTGATCTGCGCGTCGAACACGTCCTGCCCCATGGCCAGCGACATTTCGCGCATCGGATCGTAAAGCTCAGGCTTCGCGCGGTTTGCCTCGGCCACCATCGGCGGCAGCCACTGGTCGACCAGCGCTTCAAAGCCGTGATCGTAGCCGACCTGCTTCAAGGCCTCGCGCTTGGCCGGCTCGCCTTCCTTGAGCGGATGGATACCCGTGCTCACCAGCGCAAGGCGGCGCACGCGGTCTGGCGCAAGGCGGTAAACCTCAAGCGCGACCCGGCCGCCCATCGAATGGCCGAACAGGTCGAATTGCTCGGCCCCCAGCCGGTCAGCATCGGCAAGCGCGACTCGCGCCATCTCGGCAAGGCTGTCGGCCATTCCATAGGAATCAACCGCGTGCGACTCGGAAAAGGCCGCAGTTTGCGGGGCATAGATGCTCGCATCGCAGATCAGACCTGGCAGGAAAATCAGCATGGTAGGAAGACCGGAATTGCCTCTCTCTTCGCGTTCTTGAAAATTTCATCTATACGAATAACCGACGTGCCGCTAGGGGCTTTCTATCGAGAGATCAATTGGCCTAAGGCGTCGTGCGAGCGCACGATTCTGTGGCCCGAGAGGAGACAAGCGATGTCCTACGCCGCCATTCACCCCAACTGGGAAAACCCCGCCTCGAACATGGTCGACGGCTATTCGCTGGAGATGACCGCGAAGGAAATCGAAGGCCTGAAGGAAGCGGCCCCGCTGATCCGCCCGAACACGCAGGTTGCTGTAACCTTCCTTCCCGGCGAGGAACTGACCCAGCGCGTCGAAGCCGCCGTGCTGGTGCGCGAGCTTGGGTTCGAGCCGATCGTCCACCTGTCTGCCCGCCGCATCGAGAGCGAGGAGCAGCTTGACTGGTATCTCGGCGAGATCACCCAGAAGGCGGGCGTGAAGCGCGTCTTCATCATCGCTGGCGATCCGCCCGAGGCCGAAGGCCCTTACGAGAACTCGCTGCAGATCATCGAATCGGGTCTGCTCGAAAAGCACGGCATCACCATCGTCGGCGTGGGCGGCCACCCCGAAGGCCACCCGAACAACACCGCTGAAGAGCTGTGGGTGTGGATGCAGAAGAAGATCGACGCCGTGCGTGCCCATGGCATGACCCCGCTGGTCGTCACCCAGTTCGCCTTCGACGACGACGCGATCGTCGCCTGGCTCGCCGAAATGCGCGATCGCGGCATCGACGTGCCGGTGCGCCTCGGCGTGCCCGGCCCGGCTGGCATCAAGCGCCTGCTCGGCTTCGCCAAGCGCTGCGGCGTGGGTGCCTCGGCCTCGGTGATGAAGAAGTACGGCGTGAGCCTCACCAACCTCATCGGTCGGGCTGGCCCGGACAAGCTGGTCGGCAACCTCGAAAAGAAGCTGACCGAACGTCACGGCCGCGTGCGCCTGCACTTCTATCCGTTCGGCGCGCTCACCGCATCGGCCGAGTGGATCAACGACTACGACGCCAAGCACAGCTAAGCTGCGCACAAGCGAAGGAACGAATATGGCCGATATCATCGATGGCCGCGCCGTTGCGCGCGACCTGGACGAAAAGACCAAGGCGCGCGTCGATGCGCTCGTGGCAGCCGGGCACCCGCGCCCGGGCCTGACCGTGATCCTGGTGGGCGACGACGGCGCGAGCCAGGTCTATGTCCGCCGCAAGATCAAGGCCTGTGAGAAGGTCGGGATCAATTCGAGCGAGCATCGCCTGCCCGCCGACACCAGCCAGGAAGATCTGCTCAAGCTGATCGACCAGCTGAACAACGACGACACCGTGCATGGCATCCTGTGCCAGGTGCCGCTGCCCGACCATATCGACACCCGCCTCGTGCTGCGCTCGATCAGCCCGGACAAGGACGTCGACGGGTTCCACCCGGTCAACGTCGGGCGTCTTTCGACTGGCACCGGCGGGATCGTGCCCTGCACGCCGCTGGGCGTGATGATCCTGCTCGGCACCGTGATCGACGACCTCAAGGGCAAGGACGCGGTGGTGATCGGCAAGTCGAACATCGTCGGCAAGCCGGTGGCGAACCTGCTGCTCGATGCCGAGTGCACCGTCACCGTCACCCACATCTACACCCACAACCTGCCCGCGATCGCCAAGAAGGCCGACATCATCGTCGCCGCCGCTGGCGCGCCCGAGCTGGTCAAGGGCAGCTGGGTGAAAGACGGCGCGGTCATCATCGATGTCGGCATCACCCGCATCATGGATGAGGCAACCGGCAAGGAGAAGCTGGTCGGCGACGTCGCCTTCGACGAATGCCAGCACGCCAAGGCGATCACTCCGGTGCCCGGCGGCGTCGGCCCGATGACGATTTCGTGCCTGCTCGCCAACACCGTACAGGTGGCCGAGCGCGTGGCGGCAGGTCACGATGAGGGCGAGAGCGACTATCACGACGCGCCCGATCGCTCTATGCACGGGTCATCGAGCTAACTGCCTCAGGAAAGGTGCTGAATGACCGAACCTGATTTCGACGTCCTGATTGTCGGAGCCGGGATTTCGGGCATTTCGATGGCCGCACATCTGGGCATGATTTGCCCCGAGGCGAGTTATGCCGTGTTCGAGCGGCGGCAGTCCATCGGCGGCACCTGGGACCTGTTTCGCTATCCGGGCGTGCGCTCGGATAGCGACATGCACACGTTGGGGTTTTCCTTCGCGCCCTGGCGCGACGAGGATGCCATCGCCGACGGCCCCACCATCCTCGCCTATCTCGAACGCGTCGCCGAAGAACGCGGGATCGTCGGCAATATCTACTTCGACCGCGAGGTGCTGAGCGCGGACTGGGACGCCGAACGCGCGCTGTGGCGGGTCACCGCGCGGCTGGGCGATGGCCGGACGCAGGTCGTCACCTGCCGCTGGCTCTATTTCGCAAGCGGCTATTACGACTACGACAATCCCCACGACGCCGAGCTACCGGGCCTCGCGCAGTTCGGCGGCCAAGTGGTTCACCCGCAGTTCTGGCCTGACGATCTGGACTATTCGGGCAAACGCGTGGTGGTGATCGGCTCGGGCGCGACGGCGGTGACCATTGTGCCCGCCATGGCCGAGGCGGCCGCTCATGTGACCATGCTTCAGCGCACGCCGACATGGATGGCAGCAGGGCCGCGCACAGACCGGATCAGCAAACTGCTCCAGCGCTTCCTGCCCGAACGCTGGGCCTATTGGCTCACGCGGCAGAAGAACATCGCGCTACGCAGCTATTTCTTCCGCATGTCGCGGCGCGATCCGGGCAAGCTCGCCAATATGCTCCGCACGATGCTGAAAGAGCAGCTCGGCCCCGCCTACGATCCCAAGCACTTCGAGCCGCCCTATAACCCGTGGCAGCAGCGGCTTTGCCTCGTGCCCGATGGCGACCTGTTCGCAGCGGTGAAAAGCGGCAAGGCCGAACTCGTTACCGACACCGTGGCCGGGTTTGACGAAGGCGGCATAAAGCTCACCTCCGGGGCCTATCTGCCCGCCGATATTGTCGTGACCGCCACCGGCCTGAGGCTGGTGCTGGCGGGCAAGGCGGCGGTATCGATGGGCGGTCAGCCGGTCGACTTCACGCAGACCTATTTCTATCGCGGCACGATGTTCTCGAACGTGCCCAACCTATCGGTGGTGTTCGGCTATCTCAACGCTAGCTGGACCCTGCGCGCCGACCACAATGCCCGCTTCGCCGCCGAGGCTGTCGCCCACATGCGTCGCACTGGCACGCGCGTAGCCACGCCCGAGCTGCTGCCCGAGGACGAGCCCGAGGCGGTCGAACCATTCGACTACACGTCCGGCTACCTCCAGCGCGCCAGGCCGCTGATGCCCAAGAGCGCCGCCGAATTGCCATGGCGGCTCAACCACAACTACTATGAAGACGCGCGCGATTTCCGCAGCCGCCCGGTGGCCGACGGCATTCTGCGCTTCACCGACCCAGCCCGAAACGAGGAAACCGCCCAGTGAGCAGCCAAGACCGCATCTGGACCGCCGGCCTGCTGGTGATCGGGGATGAAATCCTCTCGGGCCGCACCCACGACAAGAACATCGCCCAGATCGCCAGCTGGCTGCAGGTGCAAGGCATCCGCCTGACCGAAGCGCGCGTGGTGGCGGACGACATCGACGCCATCGTCGCGGCAGTGAACGCCCTTCGCACAAGCTACGACTATCTGTTCACCACCGGCGGGATCGGCCCCACGCATGACGACATCACGGTCGATGCCGTGGCGCAGGCGCTGGGCGTGCCGGTGGTGATCCACCCCGAGGCACGCGCGATCCTGGAACAGCACTATGCCGACAAGCCCGGCGGCCTCACCGAAGCGCGGCTGCGCATGGCGCGCGTGCCTGAAGGCGCGAGCCTCATCCCCAACCGCATGTCGGGCGCCCCCGGCATCACCTGGGGCAATGTCTATATCATGGCGGGGGTGCCGGGCATCACCGCGCAGATGCTCGATGCGCTGACCGGGACGCTTGAAGGCGGCAAGGTGTTGCTCAGCGAAACGCTGGGCGGCTGGATCGCCGAAAGCGAAGTTGCCGAGATCCTGCGCCGGGTCGAAAAAGCGCACGAGGGCATCCAGATCGGCAGCTACCCCTTCTTCCGCGAAGGCCGGACAGGAGCGAACTTCGTCATCCGCTCAACCGATGCAGACCTGTTGCGCACGGCGGCGCGGGAATTGACCGAGGCGCTCGAAGCCGCGGGCTACGCCTGCAACTCCGGCGGCATCTGAGCCTCACGCAAAGCAAAAGGGCCGGCGGTTCGCACCGCCGGCCCCTTGATATCACCGCGCTTTAGCAGCGCAGCCTTAGCGCTTAGGCGCCCTCGATCTCGGCGAGGTCGACCTTGAGGCCCGGGCCCATGGTGCTGGTCAGCGAGACCTTGCGCACATACTTGCCCTTGGCGCCCGACGGCTTGGCCTTCACCACCGCCTGAGTCAGCGCTTCGAAGTTGGCCTTCAGCGCATCGTCGTCAAACGACAGCTTGCCGATGCCGGAGTGGATGATGCCCATCTTCTCGACACGGAACTCGACCTGGCCGCCCTTGGCGTCCTTCACGGCCTGCTCCACGTTCGGAGTGACGGTGCCGAGCTTCGGGTTCGGCATCAGGCCCTTGGGGCCCAGCACCTTACCGAGACGGCCAACAACGCCCATCATGTCCGGCGTGGCGATCACGCGGTCATAGTCGAGGTTGCCGTTCTGCATGTCTTCCATCAGGTCTTCGGCACCAACCTTGTCGGCACCGGCGGCCAGCGCCTTCTCGGCATTGTCGCCGCGCGCGAACACGGCGACCTTGGCGGTCTTGCCGGTGCCCGAGGGCAGCGAGATCATGCCGCGGACCATCTGGTCGGCGTGGCGCGGATCGACGCCCAGGTTCATGGCGACTTCGACGGTCTCGTCGAACTTGCCCTTGTGCTCACGCAGCACCGAAAGCGCTTCGGTGACGGTGTAGAGCTTCTCGGCGTCGAGCTTGGCGACGGTCTGCTGCTTCTTGGTCTGCTTGGCCATGTGCTTAGCCCTCCACCACTTCGAGGCCCATCGAGCGGGCCGAACCGGCGATGATCTTCATTGCCTGGTCGATGTCGTTGGCGTTGAGATCCTTCATCTTGGTCTCGGCGATTTCCTTGACCTGCGAGGTCGTCACCTTGCCGGCGACAGCCTTGCCCGGCTCCTTCGAACCCGACTTCAGGTTCGCGGCCTTCTTCAGCAGGAAGCTGGCGGGCGGGGTCTTGGTGATGAAGGTGAACGAGCGGTCGGCATAGACCGTGATCTTCGTCGGAATCGGCATGCCTTTTTCAAGCTCGCCAGTGGCGGCGTTGAAGGCCTTGCAGAATTCCATGATGTTGACACCGCGCTGACCCAGCGCAGGGCCGATCGGCGGCGACGGGTTGGCAGCGCCAGCAGGCACCTGAAGGTTGATGTAACCTTCGATCTTCTTGGCCATAGAGGCCTCCTTTTTCTCACTGTCGGATGCGTCTTTCGACCCATCCTCATGGTAAGCGGTCAAACGGTGGCTGGGCCACCTCCCGCGCGAAACACCCTTTCGGGATCGCGCGCAGATAGCGAAAATGGCGGCGAATGCAAGAGCTACGGTGCTTTAACGCTGGCCTAACCCGGCGCGCGCTAAGAGCTCAGCCATGACCGGCAACCAGACCTCCCCGCACCCCAAGCCGCTGCGGCTGATGCTCCAGCTTGTGCTGGTGGCGCTGGCCTATGTCGCCGCCTCGACCGTGCCGGTGTTGGCGCTCGGCCCGACCTCTGCCGGACTGGCGCTGTCGAGCCCGGCCGGAATGCTCGGCGGCCTCGGCGCGGCATGGCTGATCCTGCGCCGCTCGGGCGACTTCGCGCGCGCACTCGGCCTCGTGAAGGTGGCAAGCTGGCCGCGCATGCTGGCATTGGCGGCACTGGCAGCGGGCGGCACCTTTGCAATCTTCTCGCTGGGCGGCGCAATCGCACAATCATTCGGCCTGCCCGGACCTGCCGTGGGTGAGACCATCGCTCTGGCCGCACAAAGCCCTGCTCACCTCGTCATGTGGATCGTGCTCGTCGCATGGCTCGGCGCCGGGTTCGGCGAGGAGGTGCTATGGCGCGGGCTCCTGATGGACCGGCTGAGCCACCTGCCCGCCCTCGCCCGCTCACCCGTGGCCGTGCTGGTGGTGCAGGCCATGATCTTCGGGCTCGCCCATGCCTATCAAGGCGTGGCTGGCGTGCTGATCACGGGCGTCGTGGGCCTGTGGTTCGGGCTGATTCGTCGCATGGCAGGCGGGGCGATCTGGGCAGCCGTGATCGGCCATGCCACCGTCGACACCGTTATGCTCAGCCTCGGCTATGCACAGGCGGCGGGCCTGATCGGCGCCTAGTCGCCGCCCGGATAGTCCACGCCGAGCTGTTCGAGGTACGAATCGAAGCGGGCGGGATCATAGTAGTACTGCTCCATCTCTGGGCGCAGATCGTCCATCAGCTTCTGGTTCATCTCGACGGTCGGCATGTCCTCGGGCGCCAGCAGCGGATCATAGGTATCGGCCGCGCCCTGCACCTCCTCGAAGTAGGTCCAGGCATCAGCCACCAGCTGCGGGGTGGTGAGGATATCAAGCACCGTCATCGCCGCGACCTTGGCCCCGGTCTCCACGCCCTTGTGTGCGATCGGAGTCGCCATGGCCATGGCGGCGGTCTGGTGGTGGCCGATCACATTGGGAATATTCGCGGGGTAGCCGATCGTGATCGTCGGCACGGTCCACATCACATCGCCGATATCGTCCGACGCGCCGAAATTGCGCCCACCGCGCAGCTCGGGAGTCGAGAGCGGGCCAACCTCGCTGGGAAGCGGAGCAACGGTGAGCTCGTTAGCTTCCTGCACCCGGCGGGCGAAAGTCTGATCGGCCGCGCTCCATTCGGGCATGCCCACTGCCAGCATGTTGGCATAGGCGTCCTCGGCCAGCGGCTTGTTGCCGAAGTTCGGCGCCGCATAGCCGCGCACCCGCCGCGTGACCGTGGTGCCCGTGCCCAGTGCAGCGGCATCAGCAATCGTGTTTCCGGTCTCATAGAGCCTGCGCACATTGGCGAAGGTATTGTCGCGGAAGAAATACCAGGCCGCGGCCGTCTCGGGCACGATGTTGGGCTGGTTGCCGCCGTTGGTCACGATCGAATGCGACCGCTGCGTGACTGGCAGATGCTCCCGGCGCATGTTCCACAAGACGTCCATCGCCGTCACCGCATCGAGCGCGCTGCGCCCGTCCCACGGCATTCCGGCGGCATGCGCGGGTTTGCCGTGGAAGGTATATTCGACCGAGATCATCCCGTTGAGGCCGAGATCGCCATAGCCGGTGGTCAGCGAATTGGAGACGTGCGCGAAGATCGAGGCATCGACCCCGTCGAACATGCCTGCGCGCACGTAATAGGCCTTGGTTGCCAGCAGTTCCTCGGCAACGCCCGGCCACAGCATCAGTGTGCCCTCGATGCCGTTCTCCTCCATCACCTGCTTGGCGGCCAGCGCAGCCGCGATCATCATCGGCATGCCCGAGTTGTGGCCCTCGCCGTGCCCCGGCGCGCCCTCGATGATCGGGGTGATTTCCGCCACGCCCGGCATCTGCGACAGGCCGAGCAGGTCGTCGATATCGCTGCCGAGCGCGATCTTGGGGCCGCCCTCGCCATTGCTCCAGGTGGCGGTGAAGGCGGTGGGAATGCCTGCCACGCCGCGCTCGATGGTGAAGCCGTTGTCCTCCAAAATGCCGCTCAGGTAGTCGCTGGTGCGCACCTCCTGAAAGCCGGGTTCAGCGAAGGCGAACACCGTATCGACCATCACCTGGATATCTTTGCGCTGCGCCTCGACCGCGGCAATCGCCTCGGCCTTGAGTTCGGGGCTAGCCTCGGCCTGCGCCGGAAGCGAGGCGAACAGCGCGCCCAAGACAAGAGCAGTGGCTAGGACAGGTTTTGTGGCAGACATGGGCGCGCACCTTTGCTGGCTGGTCGGAGACAGACCAGCAGCATAGGGTAAGCGCGAGGCAATTGTCGGGGAATTTTACACCCGATCAGCGTGCACGGCGCACAAATACTGCACCGCAACGCGGATCGACGCGAAAATCCGGCGCCGGCTTACTTGACCAGCTCGACCTCGTCGAAGCCCAGTTCCACCGGGGTCGCGCGGCCGAAGATCGAGACCGACACCTTGACCTTGGCCTTCTCGAAATCGAGCTCTTCCACGATGCCGTTGAAGCTGGCGAAGGGGCCGGCGTTGACCTTGACCTGATCGCCGATCTCGTAGTCGATGTGGACTTCGTGCTTGGGCGCGGCCTTGGCCTCTTCCACTCCGCCGAAGTAGCGCGCGGCTTCCTTCTCGGAGATCGCCTGCGGCTTGTTGTTGTTGCCGAGGAAGCCCGTCACCTTCGGAGTGTTTTTCACGAGGTGATAGACGTCATCGGTCATGTTCAGCTTGGCCAGCACGTAGCCGGGCATGAACTTGCGCTCGATCTGAACCTTCTTGCCGCGCTTGATCTCGGTCACGGTCTCGGTCGGCACTTCGACCTCTTCCACGCCTTCGGAAAGGCCCAGACGTTCAGCCTCGGCGAGGATCGAATCGCGCACCTTGTTCTCGAAACCGGAATAAGCGTGGATGATGTACCAGCGGGCAGCCATGTCAGTCTCTTTCGTCTCGGTGTGGCAGGTCAGATCAGCGTGAGCAGCCAGCGCACCACGGCGCCGAACAGCGAATCAACGCCGAGGAAGAACAGCGAGAGAATCGCCATCATGATGAACACGAAGATCGCGGTCCGCACCGTTTCCTCGCGGCTCGGCCAGACGACCTTGTTGGTCTCCGCGCGTACCTGGCGGAAAAATTCGCCGGGAGAGGTCTTCTTCTTCGTCGGTTCTGCCATCGCTCGCCTGCTGTTCGCCTGCAAAAAATCGTTGCTTCCGGGTAAGGCCCATCGCCGCCCCGGACAAGTCCGGGAGGGGCAATGAAAAATTCCGATGTCGGAAAGCGGGCCAGCATGTAAGACGGATAGGCGACAAACGCAAGCTTTGGCGGCACAATCCCATGCCGCACGCAGGAATCCTGCGAAGTCGCCCGTGAAGGCAGATTAGGTCTGGCCAGCATGGCGACCAGTTGTTAGCGTTCGGGTTTGAATTTGAACACATGGGGCCGAAAATATGATGATTTCGCCACAGGAACCGACGTTCCTTGATCATGTTACCAACGTATCCGATTTCATCTGGGCCGGTTTCTGGAATGGCAAGGAAGTCCTTCCATTCCCGCCGATGGTCATTGTGCTGTTTGGGGTCGGCATGTGGATCATGGTGGGTCTGCGGTTCTATCCGGTCGTCAAGCTGGGCAGCGCCTTTGCCGGACTGTTCAAGAGCCGCAAGGGCCAGGGCGCGGGCGAGATCAGCCCCTTCGCCGCCCTCTCGACCGCGCTTTCGGGCCAGGTCGGCACGGGCAACCTGGCGGGCGTCGCCACGGCCATTGCGCTCGGCGGGCCGGGCGCGATCTTCTGGATGTGGATCACCGCGCTGATCGGCATGGCGCTCGCCTTTGCCGAGGGCTCGCTGGCGATCCGCTTTCGTGAACGCACCAGCGACGGGGTCTACCGCGGTGGCCCGATGAGCTACATCATGATCGGCCTCGGCCCCAAGTTCACCTGGCTGGCGATTATCTTCTGCATCGGCACGCTGTTCTCCGCCATGGTGACGGGTAATGCAGTGCAGTCCAACGCAGTGGCCGACGGGCTCAACGAACTGTTCGGCATCGACGAGACGATCGGCGGCGCCATCGTGGCGGTGGCCGTGTTCCTCGTCATTATCGGCGGCATCAAGTCGATCGGCAACGTGGCGGAAAAGGTCGTGCCGTTCATGGCCGGGGCCTATGTCGTGATGGCCTTCATCGCCATCATGCTGGACATTCAGGACATCCCTGAAACCTTCGGTCGGATCTTCCACGGCGCCTTCAACCCGCAGGCGGCAACCGGCGGCTTCGTCGGTGCGGCGATCATCATCGCCCTGCGCGCTGGTGTGGCGCGCGGCCTGTTCTCGAACGAAGCGGGCCAGGGTTCGACCCCCATCGCCCACGCGGTGGCGCAGACGGACGATCCCGAAACGCAGGGCCGCATGGCCATGCTCGGCACGTTCCTTGATACGGTGGTGATCTGCACCATGACCGCGCTGGTCATCCTCACGGTGGAAGGCAACTTCACCCATGCGGGGCAAGCGGTGGAGCATGCCTGGCAATCCGACCTGAGCGGCTTTGCCGTGACCAGCAGCGCCTTCGCGGCGGCGTTCCCCTTCTCCGTCGGCACTGTTCCGATCGGAACGCTGATCGCCTCGGTGGCGCTGATCCTGTTCGTCTTCACCACCCTGCTCACCTGGTCCTACTATGGCGAGCGGGCGATCACCTTCCTTTATGACCGGGTGCCCGGCTCCAACCGCGCAGGCGAAAAGGCGCTGCACATCGGCTGGCGGATAATCTGGTGCATCGGCATCTTCTTCGGCGCCAGCCGCCCCTCGGAAGAGGTCTGGCGCATGGGTGACATCTCCAACGCGGCCATGGCGCTGCCCAACCTGCTGGCGCTGGCGCTGCTGTCGGGCGTGGTGTTCCAGCTGGCCAAGGGCAACCGCAAGGCGGGCAAGGATCACACCGCCGTTACCGCGGAAGAACCCGACGAGTATTGATCGCACCTGTCATCCGGCCCCGCGCACCGTGCACGGGGCCGGACAGGCAATCAGAAACGCAAGTAGCGCAGCACACGTTCGAGCAGGCTCGGCTCATACATCGGACGGATCGGGCCATGTGCGGCATAGCGCAGGCTGGCATCGCGATGTGCGCGCGGGCTTGTCCAGGCGTCGGGACGGCTGCTGGTGTAGATACGGTTAGCCATAAGAACTCGCTCCTTCAGCATGCAAAACGCGGCGACGGGCATTTCGATCCGTCGCTGCTGAAGAACGCTCTATCGTTCGTTTACTGAACTCTTGCTGGGTGGGCCGGTTGCCCGCTGTTCATCCCGCTGGAAGCGGAAAGATCGCTCTGCCCGCGCGTCCAGATCAGCCACACAAGTCCTATGCTCGCGAGCGGCATGAGGTTCACCCCAAGCGGAAGGGCGAACGCTCGGGTGGCGTAGGGCGCCAGGTAGAGCATCACCAGCGCGGCCTTCTCCCAGTCGCGAAATCCCTGCCGCAGCCCCTCGCGCACCAGCCACAAGGTCGGCACGATCAGGAACGGCAAATCGTAGTTGAACAGATAGGGCGAGGCGAGCGCGCTGGCCGCAAGCACCAGCGATCCGCTGGCGAGCGGGTCGGGGCCGAATCGGCGCCACGAGACCAGCACCAGTGCGATCAACCCCAGCGCGATTGCCACGCTGACACCCAGCGCAGCTTCGGCAGGCATGATGAGCCGCATCTGGCTATAGGGCGTGGCCATGCGGAGGTAGAAATCGGGGTCGTCCCCCGCCATCAGCGCCGCGCTCGCCTTCCAGCTGGTGGTATAGGCGAGCATCGTCTCGGTGCCGAAGGTGGCCCAACTGACAAACAGCAGACCAATGGCGGTGGCCCCAGCGGCGATGAAGGCCTTCCAGCGCCCGCCTGCCGCGAGCCAGAATGGCAGCAACAGCGCCAGGTGCGGCTTTATGATGAGCGCCCCGATCAGCATGCCCGAGGCGACCGGGCGCCTGTCCAGCAGCGCCGCAGCCCCCACCAACAGCGCGCCAGTGAGCAGGCCGGTCTGGGCGTGACCGGCAGCAATCAAGGCACCGGGCCAGGCCAGCACCAGCAACCACATCCGCGGAAACGCGCGAATGGCGAAGCAGGCCCACAGCGCGAAGGTTGCCCCCACCCACAGCGCCCAGGCAAGCGGGAACGGCAGCGCGCCGAACGGGGCGGCGATGAACAGGAACGGCGGCGGATTGACGAAGGCGAACCAGCCTTCCGAGCCGGTGGCGGTCTGCACCCGCTCTTGCGTGGCCAGGTCGTAGGCCAGCGCCGGATCGCCTGCGGCAGCCATATGCCCCCCGCCCCAGAAGGCGAGGAAATCGGTCCCTTCCGGCCCCATCGCATCGAGATAGGACCCGGCCAGCAACACCAGCGAAACCAGTGCGAGAATCACCGCATAGCCACGCACCCGCTCACGATTGAGCCAGTCGGCGCGTTTACAGAAGGCAGCGATGTCCATGCGAGCGGACTAAGGGCGCATGGTTAATGTTGGGTGGAGATGGGGAGGAAGCGCGGGCCAAGCCCATTGGCCCTGCAATGAAGCAAGACGAACGAACGGATTTTTCGGGAGAATGTTCGTCCGGTTGGACGACCCTGAAAAATGGCAGGGGCGATAGGATTCGAACCTACGACCCTCGGTTTTGGAGACCGATGCTCTACCAACTGAGCTACACCCCTACACGGGTAAGCGGCGCCTCTATAGCGGCTTTTGCGCGAAGGCAAGCGACGAGCGCGCCTTGAACTGCTAAAGCAGGGCGAATGCACGCACCTGCCTCTCCTCCGATCGCGGCCGAGATGCTTCTTCTCGCCTATCGCAGCGGCGTGTTTCCTATGGCCGATTCGCGCGACGACGAGGAGATTTTCTGGGTCGAGCCGCGCCGCCGTGCAATTCTGCCACTCGATGGCTTCCACTGCTCACGCTCGCTCGCCAAGGTGCTCAAGTCCGGGCGCTTCACCGTCACCGTCGACACCGACTTTGCCGGAGTGATCGATGCCTGCGCCGCGCCCCGGCCCGGCCATCCCGAAACCTGGATCAACCACGCGATCGCCGCCAGCTACCGCAACCTGCACGCGCTCGGCCATGCCCACTCGGTCGAATGCCGGATCGATGGCGAGCTGGTCGGCGGACTTTACGGCGTTGCGATCGAGCGGGCATTCTGCGGCGAATCGATGTTCAGCACGGAGCGCGACGCTTCAAAAGTGGCTCTGGCATGGCTGGTGGCGCTGCTGCGAAGGGCGGGATACCTCCTGCTCGACTGCCAGTTCATGACCGACCACCTCGCCACACTGGGCGCGGTGGAAATCAAGCGTGCGGAGTATCTTGCCCGGCTAACTCAGGCCTGTGCCCAGCCGCCACGGCTCAAACTGCCCGATGCTTACTGCGAATTGCTTGACGACGAGGAGCGCGCCTCTTCCTCACCTGGGAAGCTCATCGCGCAGTCTTTCACCCAGACATCATAGATCGGGTGCTCGACCACGTTGAGGCCAGGCGAGTTCTTGAACAGCCAGCCCGAGAACACCCGCTTCCACACCGCGTCGCTATCGGCGTCGGGCCGCTCGTTGACGTTGACCTGCACGAAAGCGCCGGTTTCGGGCGGATCTTCCCAAGGCGCGGTCTTCTCGCAGGCTGACAGGTGAATCACCACGTCGTCGATCCGGCGGGTCTCGCCCGGCTTCATTTCGATCTCGCGGGTGAGCGAATTGCGCTTGTTGACGATGCCGAGCGTGGCAACGCGTTCGGCCATCGGCGTGCCCTGCCCCTCAGCCGCCAGCGCAGCTTCTCCCGGCGCAGGGGCCTGTTGCAGTTCTTCGGGAACCTCGGTCTGCTCAGCCTCGGGCGTTGGCGCGGGCGGCTCGCCTCCGCAAGCCACCAGCGCGAACGCCAGCGTCAGCGGGGCCAGACCGGCCGCAGTGGCTCTCACGCCTCAGGCGTCCAGGCTTCGTAATCGCCGGTTGCGCGGGCGCGCTTGCCGCCGCGCTGAAGCGCGCCGGAGGGCAGATAGGCGCCCCCGGTGCCGGTGGCATTGGGGGTGTAGTCCGCTTCCCAGATGCGCGACGGGGTAAGATGGCTTTCGGGCAGCTCATCGTAGGAATGGTGCAGCCACCCGTGCCACTCGCTCGGCACGCGGCTGGCGTCGTTCGCGCCATCGTAGATGACCCAGCGCCGCTCACGCTGGCCCTCTTTGGCCTTGGAGCGATAGTATTTGTTGCCCTGCGCGTCGGTGCCGACGTGCTCGCCATTGCGCGAGGACCACAGGAGGGTGCCGATGGTGGCGCCGTCCCACCAGGTGAAGATCTTGCCGAGGAAGCTCATAACCAAGGCGCATTAGCGCGCAGTCGCGCGCGAGACAATGCAAAGAGTCAGGGCAAAGTGATGGGGCAAAATGTGAGGCAAGCCCCGATGCCAACGGCCCAAAGGGCCGCAAGGGCGACCGCCCGCCCGCAGCGGGGGCAGCTTGCTGCCCGTCTAGCGCGGATCGCGCGCCCGGATGGGCGGGCGAAAAACAAACCCTACCACTCGACCTTGTCGCCAGCCTTGATGCCCAGCTCGGCGGCGCGTCCGCCATTGAGTTCAAGCACAGCCCCTGCCGCACCCGCTGAAGGGATCGGCGTTTCAGAATAGGGCACGGCATCGGCGGCCACGTTGAGAATGCGCCGGTCAGCTCCGATGAAGATGATGTCGAGCGGGATCACGGTGTTGCGCATCCAGAAGCTCGACGGGCGCGGATTGTCCTCGCGCGGGAAAATCATGCCCTCGTCAGGCCCCATCTCGGTGCGGAACATCAGCCCGCGCGCCTGCTCGGCCTCGCTCGCAGCGACCTCGACACGGAATTCGTGCCGCGCGCCGTCGGCGCTCGTTACGGTGAGCGGGATGACCGCGAGGCCGGACTCGGGATGGACCTGCGGCGCGGCGGCGCTGGCAGGCGCGCTTTCGGTGGCCCCCGAAGGCGAGCATGCCGCCAGCACCAGCGCGCCAAGACCAGCCACAAAAGCCTTTGCCAGGGTTCGTTCAGCCATTCGCATCGTCGTCATCGTCCAGTTCTTCGGCCCATTCGCGGGCGCTCTCGGGGCTGGTCATGTCGACCAGCTGGCGGGCATGGGCGAAGGAATGTCCTGCGCGCAGCATGGCTGCAAGCTGTTTCTCGCACCGCGCCGGATCGGGGGGCTCGATCGCGAAAGGACCAAACCGCCGCTTTTCGGCGAGCCGCAAGGCAGCGCGCCGCGCCGCCGCTTCGCCCGGAGCTGCCGCTTCGCGCAAGCTTTCGCCAATCCCCGCCTGCCGCAAGGCTTCGCCCACCCGCCGGGCGCCATAGCCACGCGCCAACAGGCCTTCGCTGCGGGTGCGCGCATAGGTTTCATCGTCGACATAGCCACGGTCAACAAAGTCGGCCACCAGTGCAGGAATATCCGGTGCCGGTTCGCCGTCCTCCCAGCCACGCTCACGCAGCTTGCGCGCCAAATAGGCCTCCAGCTTGCCACTCGAAGTGGCGAAGCGGGCGACGTAATTCATCGCCAATTCACGCAATTGCGCCGAACCGAGCGGCTTTCGTCGCTTGGCTTGCCTAACATTTGGTTGTTCACTATCCAGCATTTCGCCATATTAGTGCCACACTTGCCTTGAAATGAAAAAATTTGCTGCGGGGTCGGTCAATCTGGCGCCGTATTTTTGGATAAGGGAAGCGCCAAGAGAGCGCAGGCACAGACAAAAGGGTAGCCCTTAGAAAATATGACCGATCTTGTTCCCACGCCCAACGACTGCGCTCAGCCGCGTCGGCGTTCCGACTTTGCGACCTTCTGCGAAGCCGTCGACTACGCGGCGCAGAGCGAGAAGGGCCTCAATTTCCACGATGCGCGCGGCACGCTCGAGCGTGTCTATCCCTATCGCGAAATGCGCGAGGATGCGCTCGGCCATGCCCGGCGGATGATCGCCATGGGCATCGGCAAGGGTGACCGGGTGGCGCTGATCGCCGAGACCGGCCCCGAATTCGCCTCGCTGTTCTGCGGCTGCATCTATGCCGGGGCCTGGCCCGTGCCGCTGCCGCTGCCCACCACCTTCGGCGGCAAGGGCAGCTATATCGACCAGCTCGGAGTCCAGCTCGAAAGCGCCGATCCGGCCATATTGCTCTATCCGCCCGAAATCGCCGAGATGGCTGGTGCCGCTGCCGAAAAGCAGGGCTGCACCGGGATGGACTGGGACAGCTTCACCGAGCGCGACGCGCCCGAGACCGAGCTGCCCGAAGCCGATCCCGAAGATATCTGCTATCTGCAGTATTCCTCCGGCTCGACCCGTTTCCCCCAGGGCGTCGCCGTCACCCACCGCGCGCTGCTGCACAACCTTTATGGCCACGCCACCGCGATGGACATCGGCTTCAACGACCGCGTGGCCAGCTGGCTGCCGTGGTATCATGACATGGGGCTGGTCGGCTGCTTCCTGTCGCTGGTCGCCAATCAGGTCAGCGTCGACTATCTCAAGACCGAGCACTTCGCGCGCCGTCCGCTGGCATGGCTCGATCTGATCAGCCGCAATCCGGGCACCACGCTCAGCTATTCGCCCACCTTCGGCTACGACATCTGCGCCCGCCGCATTTCGAGCCAGAGCAACGTGTCCGAACGGTTCGACCTTTCGCGCTGGCGACTGGCTGGCAACGGGGCCGACATGATCCGCCCCGACGTCATGCAGAACTTCGTCAACGCCTTTGCCGATGCCGGGTTCAAGGCCAGCGCCTTCACCCCGTCCTATGGCCTCGCCGAGGCGACGCTGGCGGTCACGGTGATGCCGCCGGGCGAAGGCATTCGCGTCGAACTGGTCGAGGAAGAGCGGCTCTCGGGCACCAAGCGCGATCTGTCGCGCCCGGCCCGCTATCGCGCAATCGTCAACTGCGGCAAGGCCCTGCCCGACATGGACGTGGAAATCCGCGGCGAGAACGGCAAGGCCAAGAAGGACCGTCAGATCGGCAAGGTCTGGTGCCGCGGCCCCAGCGTCATGCACTCCTACTTCCGCAACCCCGAAGCGACCGACGAATGCCTGGTCGACGGCTGGCTGGATACGGGCGACATGGGCTACATGGCCGATGGCTACCTGTTCATCGTCGGCCGCGCCAAGGACATGATCATCATCAACGGCAAGAACCACTGGCCGCAGGATATCGAGTGGGCGGTGGAGCAGCTTCCCGGCTTCAACCACGGCGACATCGCCGCCTTCGCGGTCGAAACCGAGAACGGCGAGGAAGCGCCTGCGGTTCTGGTGCACTGCCGCGTGTCCGACCCTGAGGAACGCATCAGGCTGCGCAACGAGATCGCCGACAAGGTGCGCGCGATCACGGGCATGAACTGCGTGGTCGAACTGGTGCCCCCGCGCACGCTGCCGCGCACGTCATCGGGCAAGCTCAGCCGTGCCAAGGCCCGTAAGATGTATCTGTCGGGCGAGATCGCCCCGCTCGAACTGGCCGCCTGATCCCCTCCTCCGCGCTTCGGCGCGGGCGAGGCGGCGCTCGTTCTAAAGCAGCAGCGCCACGATGATGGTAAGCAGGGCGAGCATACCCACGCCCCAGACCAGCGTGCGCACCTTGGGCACGCCTGCCCAATAGAGCGGCAGGTAAACTACCCGCGCGCCGAGCCAGACCCATGCGGCAATGCCGATCAGGCTGGAGTTCTGGCCGTACATGTCGCCCACCAGCAGCGCGACGATCGCTATCGGGTAGGTCTCGAGGAAGTTGTCGCGCGCCCGTTCAAGCCTTCCGGCGACGGCATTGAGCGGCGGCAGGTCCTCGTCGCGCGCGCCCATGTTCCAGTCGGTGCCGTATTGCTGCGTCTTGTAGCGGATCGCGACCATGATGTGCGCGACCAGCAGCAAGGTCGACAGCAGGAGGACGGTGATTTCGCTCGACATCGCTATTGCTCCATATCCCAGGCCACGCGCACCGTGCCATAGCCCGAACCGGCCACCTCGGTGCTCGCGGAAATGCCGCCGTCAGCCAGTGCCTTGCGCACGTCCTCAACCGCGTCAGCCGGGCCGGTCAGCATGATCGGCAGCCCCTTGCGCTGCTCCGCCCATTCGACCAGCGCCAGCGCCTTGCGCCCTTCACTGGTCATGGTGTTCGAGATGCCTGCGTCGGTGCGCACCTCCTGGAAGGTGATGCTCGGCAGTGCCAGCGGCGGCGGTTCGAAGCGGATATCCCAGCCCGGCTCGGTCGCGTCGATGCGGCGCTCCAGTTCGGCATAGGCGGCAAGGCTCGCCCCATCGAGCGGACGAGCACGGACCAAGGCCCGGCGGTTGTCGCGGTCGACCGTCACCTGATCGGTCGGCACGCCCGCCAGCAGCGCCAGCCGCGCAGCGATCTGGCCTGCGGTCTCAAGACTTTCCGCCTCACGTTGGCGGCTCTCGCCCAGCTGCGCCAGTTCGGCTTCGCGCGCGTCGGCGCTCTGGATTTGCAGGATCGTGACCGAGACCGGACGCCCGAGCCGCGATTCGAGCTGGCGTGCCGCCGTGCTCTCGACCTTGGCCCGGTCGAACAGTTCGTTGGTATAGACCGTCGCCGAAACCTGCACCGCGCCGGTCGCAAACTCGATCTTGGGATTAACGTCCTCGGCCTTGCCCTCGAACACGTCGTTGATCTCGTCGCGGATCACACGCTGGGCCTGCGTTTCCCAGGCGATGGTCTGCAAGGAAAGGCCCAGCGGCACGGCCAGCACCACCAGCGCCACGATCATGCCTACGCTCTGCAATTGCGAGCCGCGCTCCGACAGGCTGGAGCTGAAACCATAGGCCCGCGCCATCGCCGTGGCGGTGAGCGCAATGGCGGTGAGGTTGGTGACGAACAGCAGCAGCGCGCCGGAGAACACCGTCCAGTTGAAGGTCGCAAGGCCGAAGCCGACCACGGCCAGCGGCGGCATCAAGGCGGTGGCGATGGCCACGCCCACGATGGTGCCCTCGCGCCCGCGGATCATCGCATAGGCGCCGGCAATGGCGGAGAAGATCGCCACCAGCAGGTCGAACAGGTTGGGACGGGTGCGTGCAGCGATCTCGCTGGTCACGTTCTGCAAGGGCGACATGAACACCACCAGCGCACAGAAAACGATCGCGAACGCAGTGCCGATCGCAAGGCTCTTCGCCGACTGGCGCAGCCACTTATAGTCGCCAATGGCGAGCGAGAAGCCCACCCCCATGATCGGGTCCATCAGCGGCGAGAGCAGCATGGCGCCGATCACGACCGCAGGCGAACTGAGCAACAGGCCGAGGATCGCGATGCCCGCCGACATGGTGACCATCAGCAGATAGCGCCCGGTCAGCGAGCATTCGGCGCGCCGCTTGGCGATCACCGCCGGCTGGTCGACCGTGCCGCTGGCCTCGGTATGCCACCAGGTGCGGAACGTGTCCCAGACATGTATAAGCCGGGGCGCGTGGCTTGATGCAGCCCCGGGAGTGGCGGCGGGCGCGGTCTGTGCGTCGGGGCTCTTGCTCTCGGGTTGCATTCGCATCCGATAGCGCGGAAAATCGAGCAGGTCCAAGAGTTGCATTGGCGCGCATTCTTGAAAGACCTGTCTTATAGCCCTAATACAGTACCTATCGAACCCAAGGGAAGGTGTGAGAACCGATGGCCACGAGCGACGAAACGATGACCGCGACCAAGCTGGAGCTTACTCCGCCCGATCCCGTGCCCACGGTCGCGCCTGCCAAGGCCGCTGGTCTGGTGCCGGTGGACGAGGAAAAGAAGACCGCGCTGCAGGAGAAGGTCGAAGGCTTCGTGAGCGAGCTGATCGCGCTTGATGCCAATTCGCCCGATTTCGGCAAGAAGGTCGATCAGATCACCAATATGGGCCGCAAGGAAATCGCGGCTGCGGCGCAGATGTCGAACCGTTTCCTCGACCGGCCCGTGCGGGCGATGGATCAGGATACGGGCGTTGGCGCCGACCTCACCGAGCTGCGCCGCACGGTGGAAGATCTCGATCCGGGCCGCCGCGGCAAAATGACCGGGCGCAAGTTCCTCGGCATCATCCCCTTAGGCAATAAGCTGAAGAACTATTTCGACAGCTACACCTCGGCCCAGAGCCACATCCAGTCGATCCTCGCCCGCCTTTCCAGCGGCAAGGACGAGCTGCTGATGGACAATGCCGCCATCGACGTGGAGCGGCAGAAGCTGTGGGAGGCGATGGGCCAGCTGGAGCAGATGATCCACATCGCCAAGTCGCTCGACACCCGGCTGGAGGAAGAGGCCGCCAATCAGGATGCGACCGATCCGGCCAAGGCCAAGGCGATCCGCGAAACCGCGCTGTTCTACGTGCGCCAGCGCACGCAGGACCTGCTCACCCAGATGGCGGTGAGCGTGCAGGGCTATCTCGCGCTTGATCTGGTGAAGAAGAACAATGTCGAGCTGGTGAAGGGCGTGGACCGGGCCAGCACCACCACCGTGGGCGCGCTGCGCACCGCCGTCACCGTCAGCCAGGCGATGACCAACCAGAAGCTGGTGCTCGACCAGATCACCGCGCTCAACACCACCACGGCGGGCATTATCGATTCGACCGGCCAGATGCTGCGCGACAACACCGCGCGCATTCACGAACAGGCCGCTTCGAGCACGATCCCGATGGAGACGCTCCAGCGCGCGTTCCAGAACATTTATGACACCATGGACGAGGTCGACAGCTTCAAGCTGCGCGCGCTCGACTCGATGAAGCAGACCGTCACCACGCTTTCGAGCGAGGTCGAGAAGTCCAAGGGCTATATCGCCCGCGCCGAAGGGCAGGCGCAGGCCGCACAACAGGTGCAGGACAGCGGCATCCTGAGCCTCGAGAGCTGAGCACGCTGGTACGATGAGTGACCTCACCCACCAGTCCGACCAGATCGTCCGCTCCGCCGGGAATGCGCTCGCACACCAGCGCGCGGGCGGGCGGCGGCACGGCACGTCGGTTGGCATGGCCTCGGCGCGGCTGAAGAAGCACCATCTGGTAAAGAAGGTCGTGCGGCTGTTTGTCACCATCGTCGCCATTCTGGTGGCGGCGGGCATCGCCGGGGCGATCCTTAACGGGATCGGCTTCTACGGCGTCATGCTCACCGTGCTGGCCATGGTGGTGGCTGCCTTCGTGCTCGTCCGCTACCCGCGCCTAAAGACACCCAAACGCGCCGATCTCAAAACGCCGGACGTCAAGCAGCTGGTCGGCCGCACCGAACTGTGGCTCGAACATCAGCGCGGCGCCCTGCCCCCGCCTGCGGCAAAGCTCGTCAACGCTATCGGCGTTCAGCTTGATGAATTGCAGCTGCAACTGGCCGAGGTTGACCAGAACCACCCAACGGCTGCGCAGATCCGCAAGCTGGTGGGCGAGGATCTGCCCGAGATGATCGACGGCTTTCGCCGCATCCCCGAAAGCATGCGCCACAAGCAGAACGCCGGGACCACCCCCACGCAGCAGCTTGAGGAAGGCCTGCGGGTGATCGGTAGCGAACTCGATTCGATCAATCGCCAGCTGGCGCAGGGCTCGCTGGACGATCTCGCGATCCGTGGCCGCTATCTCGAATACAAATATGGCGCCGGGATTGATGGCGATGCCGGTGTGCCGCTCAGCGATCAGGGCGCAGGCGTGCCGCTGCCCTCATTCGACAAACAGGAGAGCAAAGGCTGATGCGACTGGCCCTGCCCCACAATCTCACCCGCGAGGAAGTGCGTCGCCGCCTGCGCGAGAATTCGCACCGCATCGGTGACAACATCCCGCTGCCCATGGTCGAGGTCAACACCAGCTGGCCGAGCGAGGACCGCATGGCCATGGCGATAGGCGCCATGGGTCAGGCGATCACCGGCCATGTCGATATCGAGGACGCCGAGGTGGTGTTCATCGTGGAGCTGCCCGGCGCGCTGGCCTTCGTCGAGCCGATGGTGGAAATGGCGATCCGCAACCAAGGGCCAAGCCTGCTCGAACCGCCGAAAGACTGAGCTTTTACAGCTTGCGGTGCAGCTCAAGATAGCTTTCGGGAATACGCAGCGCCTCGGTCGCCTCGCGAGTTTCGCGCAGAAACAACAGCAGCGCCAGCATCAGGAGCGCAATCGCGAGGATGAAGCTGATCGCGGCTGCCGCATTTAACCCGGCATTGGCGAATCCCTCGATGAACAGCAGCGCCACCGTCAGGCCGACCGAAAGCCCCGAGGACACCAGCAGACGCAGCGCCCGGCCGATGATGAGGATGCGATTGTTGCTCATGCGAATCTCGCGCACGACCAGATCGTGCTCCTCACCCTCGGTCTCGGTGAACAGGCCCTGCAACACTCGTGAACGGTCGACCACGCGGCCGAGACGGGTCGACAGGATGTTCATGATATTGCCGATAGCGACCAGCACAAACACCGGGGCCAGCGCCAGCTGGATCGTCTGGACGATCATCACGTCGCTCTCCCCCGTGGGCATAGTTCCTCCGCGATCTGGCAGCCCTACTGGTTGGCCGCTCCGTCCAGTTTGCCGACTTTCTGCGCTCCGTCCATTGTCGTAACGAGCACTTCGTCGCCGTCAACGACGATGGCGATGTCCTCCAGCCCGATCGCATTCACCCGCGGCCCGTCGGTTTCGACCAGCACTCCAGTACAGTCGACCAGCTCGGCCCGGCCCCTGATCCGGTTGCCCAGCGCATCGCCCTCGCGTGCCTCGCGCAGGGCGTGCCAGTTGCCAATGTCGGACCAGCCCATCGAGACCGGCACCATGGCGGCGCGCGCGGTGTTCTCCATCACCGCATAGTCGATCGAATCGCCGTCGATGGCGGCGAAGGGTTCGGCGGCGGGATAGAACTCGTTGCCCCGCATTTCTCCCGCCTCGACCGAGGCGCGGACGGCCTCGGCCATGGCTGGACGGTGCGCGGCGAGTTCGGCCAGGAAGGCATCGGCGCGGAAGGCAAAAATGCCGCCGTTCCAGCTGTAATTGCCGTCTGCCAGAAACGATATCGCGGTCTCGAGGTCAGGCTTCTCGACGAAGCGCTCCACCGCGTAGCCCCCTTCGAGCGGGGCACCGCTGCGGATATAGCCGAAGCCGGTTTCCGGTGCGGTGGCGGTGATGCCGAAGGCTACCATGTGCCCCTCGCCAGCCAGTGTCGCCGCGCGCCCCACCGCGTCGTGGAAAGCAGCGACATCGGCGATGTAATGATCGCTCGGACAGACCAGCATCAGCGCGTCGGGGTGCGGCATGCGATGCGCAGCCAGCGCGATGGCGGGTGCCGTGTTCTTCGCCAAGGGCTCGACGATGGTCATCCCGTCACAGATCGGCGTGAGCTGCTCGCGCACGTGCCCGAGGTGCGCCGCGCCAGTCACCACCGTGGGGCTCGCAAAGAGCCCCGGGTCCATCGCACGGTGCAGGGTCGCCTCGAACAGCGTGTGTTCGCCCACCAGCGGAAGGAATGGCTTGGGCACGGCCTTGCGGCTCCGCGGCCACAGGCGGGTGCCGCTGCCGCCGCACAGGATCACCGGGTGAATCAGGCTCGTCTCCATTAGTTTCGTGCTCGCCGCAGTCGCTGCCTTTACCGCAGAAACCTACCGGCGAAAGAAGTCCTGCCGCCACCCATAGCGGGCCGGGACAGGATTTCCATTCGCATCGGTGGCCGGATTGAAGCGGATTCGCTCGATCACCAGCGAACAGACCAGCGCGTTGGTCGCCGGGTCCGGGCCGGGCTGCACCACCGAGCAATTGCTCGCCCGGCCATCGACTCCGACGGTGAAGGCAACGGTCACCGACGTCCCTTCGCGCACATTGCGGCCACCTGCAGGGATGGGAAAGTCCCGCGCCGAATTGATCGCGCCCGACCGGTAGCTCGGGCCAGTCACGACGCCGCCGCCCTGCCCGTTGCCCGATCCTCCAGCGCCGGGGCCATCCCCCTCGCCGCCCGCTCCGGTGCCAGAGCCCTGTTCGCGCGCGCCCGATGTATCGGCATTGCCGGTCGAAGCGGCGCGAGGGGCGGGATCGGGACGCGGCAGCGGCGCGCTCGGTGCGACGACTTCGCGCGGCGTTGCCTGTTGTCCTTCCTCACCTGCTGCACCCGGGTCTGGCTCGGGCGTGGCTGCCGGAGGTGGCGGCGAGGGCTCGGGTTCTTCGTAGGTAGACACGGTGACCGTAACCAACGCGGTCGCGCGCTCCATCACGGCGGCAGTGAGATTGGGCGCGAAAAGGTGCGCAAGGCCGATCAGCGCCAGCACATGGGCCACAACCAGCAGAACGATCAGCTTCCAGTTCAGCCGGCGCTGCGCACCGGGTCCATCGCGGCTCATGGCCTGACCATCTCCCGCGCGACCATAGGTCGCCCGCAGCTCTCCGAGAAATTGCGCATCAGGCAAATTATGGACCGTGCGCAGGCCAATGGCCAGCCCGTCTGCACGGCAGCGGCCAGGCCAGCGAAACAACGCCCGCCGACGGTCACGTCAGCGGGCGTTTTTGCAGGGCTAGCGCACGTCTTTCACGCGCAGGCTTAGTCGTTCCAGTCGTAGTGATCGGCCAGATGCTCCGCATCCATGCCGTAGCTGCGGGCATTGGGATCGAACAACATATCCGCGTTCCACGCCGCATGCATCGCCTTCAGCTCCTCGAACCGTTCGGGCATCCGTTCCTTGAGGTTGGCGCGTTCCAGCGGGTCTTCGATAACGTTGAAGAGGAACTCGTTCGGGCCGATCTTCAGATACTTGTATTCGCCCAGCCGCACGGCCTTCTGGTCCTTCGACCAGTAGCGCCAGTAGAGCGGGCGCTCGGGAGGCGTAGCCCCCATGAGCGCAGGCATCAGGTCCATGCCGTCGAACGGACGATCAGGTGCGGCTGCCCCGCCGGCTGCGGCCAGGAAGGTGGGCAGGATATCCATCGAGATCACCGGCACGTCCGAGGTCGACCCGGGGGCCACAAGGCCCGGCCAGCGCACGATGAACGGCACGCGGATACCGCCTTCAAGCAGCTCGGTCTTGATCCCGGTGAACGGCCAGTTGTGGCTGAAGCGCTCACCGCCATTGTCGCTGGTGAAGACGACCACGGTGTTGTCGTCCATGCCCAGCTCGTAAAGCCGTTCCATGATCCGCCCGATGTTGGCATCCATGCTCGTCACCATGTCGGCATAGATCTCCATCGAGCCGCCGTCGTAGTGCATGATGTTGAGGTTATCGCCGCCATCGGGGCCCTTGGCATCGAGCCGCGCGCTCTCGGCGCGACCGGCCTCGTTGTTGCCCTCCCACGGCCAGTGCGCCGCGGTGAAGTGCAGGCTGAGGAGCCACGGCTTGTCCTCCTTGGCACGCTCCTCGAGATATTCGATCGAGCGGTCAGCCAGAAGATCGGTGTAGTAGCCGTGCTCGTGAACCTCGACGTCGCCGTCCCACAGGTCGTGGCGCCCGGCGACCTTGTGGGTGAAATAGTCCACCCCGCCGCCGCGGTTGCCCCAGAACTCGTCGTAGCCGCTTTGCAGCGGGCCGTATTTCGGCAGCAGCCCCATGTGCCACTTGCCCACCAGCGCAGTGTGGTAGCCCTGCTGCTTCAGCAGCGTAGGCAGCGTCGGCTCGCTGGGCTCCAGCCCGAGGTCAGGGTTCGACAACGGCTCCTCAAGGCCTACGGGAAGCCGATACTGGTAGCGCCCGGTAATCAGGCCGACGCGGGTGGAGGAACAGACCGCCGAATTGGCATAGCCGTGCATGAACTGCATGCCCTGCGCAGCGAGGCTGTCGATCGCGGGGGTCTGGTATTCCTGCCGCCCGTAGCACGAGGCATCGGCCCAGCCGAAATCGTCGGCCATGATGAACAGGAAGTTGGGCTTGCGCCCCGAGCCCATGCCCAGCGCGGGAGCCGCCGACGCCAGCATTCCGACGCCTGCTGCTCCGGCCAGCGCCTGCCGCCGCGTGAAATGTCCGGTTTTCCTGTTCCCAGTCATCGAATGCTACCTTCCTTGTCTTCTCATTATGGTGGCCGAACCCGCACCCCGGGGGGCCGGGCGCGTGGTTCGGCCGTTACCTGTCTGACCTTGCAGACAGAATTCTACATGCGCAACTTCACCCCCAGCGTGTACCGACGCCCAAGCACGTCATAGACGGCAGGGTTGTGCTGCCTCGCATAGCCAGTGAAGGCGCTGAACGATGGCGTGACCGGCGGCCCGGCATCGCCCAGGTTGGTCACGTTGCCGAACACCTCCAGTTCGGTGCCGCCGAGATCGAACTCATAGCCCAACCTGAAATCGAGATAGGTCACCGGGCTGACCCGGTTGTCCTCGATGGTGACGCCTTCCGTCAGCGTGATGTCCTGAACGCCGCTGCCGATGTGGCGTGCCTGAAACAGCGCTGACAGCCCGCCGTTGCGATAGGTGAGCGAAGCGGTTGCGCGGAAGTCGGCATAGGGAAGGTAAACCTGATCGCCTTGCCGTGCACCGGTCTGCCCGGCGCGGTCGATGTAGTTGCCGTTGGCATCGGTTTCCGAACGCTCGAGCAGCCAGGAGCTAAACAGGCGCAACCCGATGTCCTCGTCACCGCCGAACAGGGTGAGCGGCGTGCGATAATTGCCCTCGAAGTCGAGCCCGCGCACCGAAGCTTCGGCCACATTCACGAAGATGTCGCCCACCAGCGCGATAGTGTCGTTCGTCGGGTCCAGCGAGATGAGGTCGCAGAACTGCTGCACGTTCTGCTCGAAGCAGCGGTTGACCACTTCCTGCGTCCCGACCTGCCCGATCGCACCCGAAATCGATATGTCATAGTAGTCGAGCGAGAGCGCGAGGCCCGGCAGGAAGTCCGGCGTGAAGACGGCACCCACCGTGAAGGTGTCAGCCTCTTCCGGCCGCACCGCCGGGTTGCCGCCCGAGAACCGCGTGACGTTGCAGATCTCCGGCCCGTCGACTGCGGGAACGTCCGCGCCGGCCTGGTCGCAGTTCTGGGTGAACCCGGCACGCGGATCGATGATGCTGGTCGTGCCGCCAGTCTTGTCGAAGCGCTCTGACAGGTTGCCCGCGCGCACGTCGCGCGAATAGGTGCCGCGCAGGCGCAGCATGTCGGCAAAGCCCAGCTCCAAGCCGCCCTTGTAAGCCCAGACGCTGCCCGAACCCGAATAGTTGGCCCAGCGCCCCGCGACATTCGCATTGGCAGTGAACCCATTGGTATCGACCAGCGGCATCAGCAGCTCACCAAAGGCTTCCCACACCCGCGAGGAGCCCTTGATGTTGGAGACCTTGGAATACTGCACGCCAACGGTGTTGCCGCAGTCCGGCGCGCTTACCCCGCGCAGGCCCGGAGCTTCCCCGCTGCAGAGCACCGGGTGGCCGGTCTCGTGGTTGGACGAAGGATTGGTCACGTCCTGCACCAGCTGCAGCACCGAATCCTCGCGGAACGAGCCGCCGAAAGCACCGGCGAGCGGTCCGGCCCACAGGTCGATAATGTCGCCCGAAGCGGAAAGTTCGGCATAGTGCTGTTCGAAGGTGGTGATGTTCACCTTCGCATCGTCGGTGGTGTAGCTGTAAGTGCGGCCGCTCGCGAAGCCATCATCGGCGAAGTAGAGATCAGTGGTGATCTGCTGGCCGGGCTCGAACCGGGTAACATAGTCGATCGCCGGATCGCTGGCATTGCCGCGCCCGAACAGGTTGATCGGCTGGCAACCGGGGAAAGCATCGCCGAACAGCGAGGTGCGGCACACGATGTTGCCGTTCCCGTCATCCACCGCATCCACCGCCGCGAAAATCCGGTCGACCCGCAGGCCGCGCTGCTTCCAGCGCCGCTGCGAATGGCCATACTGGTAGAACGTGTTGACATCCCAGTTGTCGAACAGGCCGCCGGTTTCCAGCTCCATTTCGAGCCCGACCGTGCCGATGTGCTGGGTGATGCGATCCTTCAGCGAGGACAGGCCGATATCCTCAAGGCTGCCCATGCGGCGCAGGATGAAGCTCTCGATGTTGTTGTCGACCATCGTCTGGCGCAGGTCGTCAGGCAGGAAGGCGTTGTCCTGGAAGATCGTCAGCGTCGTGGGCGTGCCGCCGAAGCTGCCGCGCGGGGCGTTGTACTGCTGCACTTCGGTGCGCCCGTGGATGTACTGGGCAAACACCTTCACATTATCGCTTAGCTCGTAGTCGCCATAGGCGAAGATCGAATAGCGTTCGAGATCGGGGTAAAGGCTGTTCACCTCCGCGCCGAGATCGTCGAGCGACGGGTTGCCTGCGGTGCGTGACGGGGGGATGCCATAGCCCGCCTGGCTTTGCGAGCCCGGCACATACGGTGCGACGTTGCCGTTGCGGTCGAAGGCCAGCCCGTTGATGGCGGTGCCCGGCGCGAAGATACGCCCGTCGAAGCTGGCATTGGCCGACACGGTCCCCGGCACGAAGCGATAGGGCGAAGCTGCCGTCCCTGCCCCGAAGGTGCCGTAGGCCTGATACCAGTCGCGCCCTTCGTAGTTGAAGATACCCTCCTGGTTGAAATACTCGCCGCTGATCTGGAAGTGGCCGCGCCCGCCGGAAAAGTCGGTGCCATAGGCGGCTGACAGCTTGTAGTTCTCGCCGTCGCTGCGGTCGGTCATGCCGCCCGATGCCTCCATCTTGAGGCCGGTGAAATCGGTGTCGAGGATGAAGTTGACCACACCGGCCACCGCATCCGAGCCATAGGCCGCCGAAGCGCCGCCGGTGACGGTTTCAACTGAGCGGATCATGGCCGAGGGGAACAGGTTGATATCGACCCCGCCAAAGGCGCTGGCCGCCGGCATGCGCCGACCGTCAAGCAGGGTGAGCGTGCGGTTCACACCGAGCCCACGCAGGTTCAGCGCGCCGTAGCCCGAGCGGGTGAAGAAATCGCCGGAATTGGGCGTTTCGCTGCCCGCAAACTGGGGCAGCTGGGTTACGCCTGTGACCAGCGCGCCGGGTGACAGAGCCTCGATTGCATCGGCCTCGACCACGGTGATCGGCACGGGCGCCGACATTCCATCACTGGCAATGCGCGAGCCCGTCACCACGATGCGATCGCCCGGCGTTTCGCCATCGTCTCCATCCTGTGCCAGTGCTGCGCCGTTTGGCACCAAGAGCGCCAAGGCGCTCACCCCGGTAGCCCAAAAGGCGCACCGATACGCATGCGGCTGCTTCCGCGAACTTTTCATACTCATACCCTCCCAAGGTGCTTTTTTTTGATGGATAGGGTGAGCTTCCTGCGGCAGGCAACGCATCGCAAAGTGATCATAGCATATTGCCTACAGGTTATGTTTCACGCATTATCCCATAATGCCGATGCTGCCTTTTACCCTGCGCCAGCTGGAAGTTTTTGCGCGCCTTGCCGCCAGTGGCAGCTTTCGTGCGACTGCCGACGAGCTGGGCATTTCACAGGCCTCGGTCAGCAACCAGATCAAGTCGCTCGAAGAGCAACTCGGTCGCCGGCTGCTCGATCGCAAGCCCGGCCAACGCCCCATTCTCACCGCCGAGGGCAAGGCGTTCCACGACGATCTGAAAGCGTTCGACAATGCCGCACGCACACTCGCCGGGCATCGCCGCACAGGCGCGCTCGAGGCGGAGCCGGTGCGCTATCGCCTGCTCGTGGGACAGGGCAATTTCGATACCTATCTGCGCCCCCGGCTCGACGGGTTTCTCGCCGAGAACCCGATGATCGACCTCGAGTTCACCACCCAGCCACCCCTGGAAGGGCTGGTCGGCACGATTCGCTCGGGCCACTACGATTTTGCCCTGATCAACCGCCGCAGCGACCTGCCACCGGAACCGCATCTCGCGAAGCTTGCGCGTGTGCGCGGCGGGGTCTTTGGGCACCGGCGGCTGGTCGAAGGCGAGGCGCTGCCGCTTTCCCCGGCGCACGTGAGTGCCCTGCCCTTCGTGCTGCCACTGGCCGGGAGCAAGCAGGAGCGCGAGGTGCTGATCTCGCTGGCCGATCATGGCGTTCGCCCCAATCGGGTCGCGGGCCACACGCAATATTACGATGTCATGGCCGCCATGCTCGAACGCGGCGTGGCAGTGGCGTCGCTGACCGACGCGATCCTGCCGCCTGCGATGCGTGAAAACGTGATCCCGTTGTTTCCGCTGGTCGACTGGGACCTGGAATTCTATCGCAAGCCGGGCTTGAGCGACCCTTCAGCCGACCGCATCGAGGCCCTCCTCAAATCGTGCGTGCTCGACAATCCGGACTATCCAGCGCTGCGCATATACGGCCGCGACACTGACCAACATAGATCATGAGCGATTGAGGAAGGTCAAATTCAGTGATACCGGCACATTATGAGCTACTGTGAAACATGTCTGGTGCGTAACAACGCCATTTGTTCGGCACTCGATGCGAAAGAGATCGAGGCTCTCAACGCCATCGGTCGGCGTCGCCATCTCGAACCGGGCGAGTCGCTGGTATGGGAAGGCGACCAGTCAGTGCTGGTGGCCAATGTCATCGAGGGCATGCTTAAGCTGACCACCGGCACGGAAGACGGCCGCGAGCAGATCGTCGGGGTGGTCTATCCGGCGGACTTCATCGGGCGGCCCTTCGGCGCCACCACCAGCCATTCGATCACCGCGCTGACCTCGGCGCATGTCTGCGTGTTCGGACGCGCCGATTTCGACCGCTTCGCCGCCGAACACCCGGCGCTCGAACACAAGTTGCTGACCCGTACGCTCGGCGAACTTGACCGCACCCGCAAGTGGATGCTGCTGCTCTCGCGCAAGACGGCGGAAGAAAAGGTCGCCACGTTCCTGCTCGAAATGGCAGAACGCCTGGCCAACACCGCTTGTGAGCACAGCGACCGGAAGAACTCTCCCGATCATTTCGAACTGCCGTTCACCCGGCAGCAGATCGGGGACATCCTCGGCCTCACCATCGAGACGGTGAGCCGCCAGATGACCCAGCTACGCCGCGACGGGATTATCGACCTGCCGACAAGGCGAGAGGTGACAATCCGCGATCACGGCGCGCTTGAGGCAATTGCAGGCTAGGAGAGCCGGCCCGGCCTCCCAGCCCACACCGCTTCGCGTTAGAAGCGGAAACCCACACCCGCGCTGAGCACCCAGGGATCAAGCTTGTGCTGGGTTTCCAGCACCTCGGTGCCCGCCGCATCGTAGAAGTGCGCATTCGGCTTCACGAAATAGCGCTTGGCGTCGAGCGACAGCAGGAAGGCTTCGTTGAGCGGAACGTCGATGCCCGCCTGCAGAGCCACACCGAAGGTATCGTCGAGATTGACGTCGGTTGCACCCAGAGCCGAGATGGCCCCAGCGCCCACTTCGTCCTTGATAAACAGGAAGTAGGTCGGACCGGCACCGACATAGGGACGAATGCCGCCCGGTGCGCCCAGGTGATACTTGAGCGTGAAGGTGGCCGGGATGATGTGGATCTTGTCAACCAGGTTGCCACCCGCGAGCGCCGCAGGAGCCGTGGCGTCGACATGGTGCGCGGTCACGCAGCAGATCGTCTCCACCGAAACGTTAGGCGAGAAGAAGTATTCGACCGCAACGGTGGGTACGAAGTTGTCGCTCGCTTCGGTCTGGACGCCGAGGCCTTCCACAGTCGATGCCAGCGTGCCGCCCTCGATCGAATCGACCTTGCCATCAGGCAGAACCGCCGAGCCGAGGACCTTGACCTCGATCGTGCCAGCGTCCTGAGCGGCGGCCGGGGTTGCGAGAGCTGCGGCGAATGCGGCGATCGCAGCCGCGCCGAGATAGGCAGTTTTTTTCATCGGTCTTTCTTTCCGTTGCTGCGCCGCGGCGATCACCCTGTGTGATCGGGAACGAACCGCGGTACGAGGGGCCAGATGGCGGGCAATCGAATCGCCATCCTTGCCCGCGGTCAAATTTGCGCTGGATCAACGCAGAAACTGCAAAAATCACACAATTCCAGGCTCACACACTCCCCTGACAACTAGAGGCTTGGGCGCACAGCAGTGACTTTGGACGAAGCTTTCGAGCGGTTTTGCGGGCGATATCTGCCTGCCAGCACCCCTGCGGCGCTGGTGCGGCAATTGCGCGCAGTGGCCCGCCCCCACAGCCTGCCGCGACGCCAGATGAGCACGCTCGATATTACGTGCGACCACCTGGTCTTCGTCGCCAGCGGCCCGACCAAGCTCGTCGCCCTCGATGCCACCGGGAACGGGCAGATCATCGCCTTCCAGTTCAGCGGCGACTGCCTCACCCTGCCGCGCGAAGGGCTGCACGCCTACCGGCTGGTGGCGATTCGCACGGCCAGCCTGCTGGTGTTCGACGCCAAGGCGCTGCGCGCGCTGGAGCAGCGCGCACCGGTGTTGACCGAGATCCTCGCGCAGTGCTCGCTCGCCGCGCTCCAACGCACCCGCGCCAACCTCGTTGCCATGGGCCGCCGCAGCGCCACCGAACGAGTCGCCAGCTTCCTTCTGTCCATGCGCGAGATCGAGCAGGTGGCGCAGGGAGACGGTCGCACCTTGCGGCTCGAAATGACGCGCAAGGAGATCGCTGACTGCCTTGGCCTGACGGTCGAAACGGTGAGTCGGCAGTTCTCCAAGCTGCGCGCACTTGGCCTTATCGCGACCCCGTCGCGCACCCAGGTTTGCCTTAGCGATCCCGCCCAGCTAGCGGCGCAAGCAGGCGCTTTCGCGCCAGCCGCCTGATCAATTTTCAATTCTTGCGTTCGATCAAAGTAACGCATTAGGGGCGCTCCTACGGCGCACACAGTTCCAATACGGAGAAGACTATGCACGCGGAAGCAGCACTGGGCCGGTCGCTAGCCGGTTTCGGCCTGATCGTCCTAGCCCTCGTCATCGCCGCCTTTGCCGAGGATGCGGGTTTTGCCGCGCACGCGGTAATTGTCAGCATCGCAGGGTTGGCCATTGCCATTAGCGGAGCGACCCGCTTCGATCCCGTCGGCAAAGCGCGCAAGGCGCTTAACATGCCCGAGCTTGCCTCGCAGTATGACGACGACCCGGTCCGCTGGGGCGTCATCGCGACGATATTCTGGGGCATGGCGGGGTTCGCCGCAGGCCTGTTTATCGCGCTGCAGCTCGCCTTCCCCGTGCTCAACCTGGAGCCCTACCTCAACTTCGGCCGGTTGCGCCCGCTGCACACCAGTGCGGTGATCTTCGCGTTCGGCGGTAATGCGCTGATCGCGACCAGCTTCTATGTCGTGCAGCGCACCTGC
>CENV01001816.1_pt1 | contig 62239 bp, 56 predicted proteins | sample 530231 | NCBI WGS metagenome assembly CENV01 (sample SAMEA2619815, study PRJEB7988) | marine metagenome | biome: marine biome (ENVO:00000447); feature: surface water layer (ENVO:00002042); material: "saline water (ENVO:00002010), including plankton (ENVO:xxxxxxxx)" | depth 5 m
GGCCCTTGCGCTGGAGGCTCCGCAGGCCCAGCTAATCGCATCATGACTGCAAGCACCCGACCCTGCCCGATCTGCAAGAAACCCCGTAGCGAGGAATTCTTCCCGTTCTGCTCCAGCCGCTGCCGCGACCGCGATCTCGCGCAGTGGTTTGGTGACGGCTATGCCGTACCCGGCCCGCCCGCCGATCCGGAAGATATCGCCAAGGAAAACTGATCCACACCATCCCCCTGGAGGGGAGTGGTGCCCGGGGGCGGAGTCGAACCACCGACACGACGATTTTCAATCGTCTGCTCTACCACTGAGCTACCCAGGCATTACTCCTGCGTCGGACATCATCAAAGCGCCCGGCGAGCAAATTGGAAGCGGCCCTATGGCGAAGCTGCGCGAGCTTGGCAAGGCCCTTGCGCCGCTTTTGTTGCCAACATTGCAAATTTTGCCATAGCCGGAACCAGCGCAGGGCTTCATCGGTTGCCTCCGGCAAACCCTCCAAACTAAAGGAACCTTCATGGCTCGCGTTCTCGTTCTTTATTATTCTTCCTATGGCCACACCTCGCAGATGGCCGAAGCCATCGCCGAAGGCGTGCGCGAAAGCGGCGCCGAATGCGACATTCGCCGCGTGCCCGAAACCGCCCCTGCCGAGATCGTCGAGAACTTCGGATTCTCGCATAACGAGAACCACCAGCTGATCGAAGGGCCGGACGCACTCGGCAGCTACGATGGCCTGGTGCTCGGTGCCCCCACCCGCTTCGGCCGCCTGCCAAGCCAGATGGCCGCCTTCCTCGACACCTGTGGCGGTGTCTGGGCCTCGGGCGCGCTGATCGGCAAGCCCGGCGCGGCCTTCACCTCCAGCAACTCGCAGCACGGCGGACAGGAGACGACGTTGTTCTCGCTGATCACCAATATGCTGCACTTCGGCATGTCGATCATCGGGCTCGACTATGGTTTCGAAGGTCAGAACGGGATCGACGAGGCCCACGGCGGTGCGCCCTATGGCGCGACCACCATTGCCGGACCGGACGGCTCGCGCCAGCCGAGCGAGGTCGAGCTTGCCGGTGCCCGCTACCTTGGCAAGCGTGTCGGCACCACGGCAGCCAAGCTTGCAAACTAGGCCGGGACACCGATTGGACACCTAACCGTCGCCATTGTGCCCGCAAACGGACCGCGGCGCGTCAAAATGACCCCCTAGATCGGGATGCACCAATCCTGACTGGGGGTCATTATGTCTAATATTTCAATCGGCTACAGTGACGGCGACGTCGATACCAACGATTCGGGCAACCGCTCGCTCAACGCAATTGCCGACGAACGCTATTCGCGTCGGCAGACCATGGTCGGCGGCCTGCGCGCCAGTGCCGCCGCCGTGTTCGGTAGCGCTATGCTCTCGGCCTGCGATTTCGACCTCTTCGGCGGCGACGACGAACCGCAGGGTTCGGCGATCACCGTGAATGCGGGGGCCGATGGCACCACCACCTCGGGCAACTATGTCACGCTCGAAGGCAGCGTGACCGGCGGCACCGGCGGCAACAGCTGGACGCAGGTCAGCGGTGTGGCAGTCGACCTGATTCTGATCGACCAGAACTCGGTCTCCTTCCTGGCCCCCGCGGTCGCTTCACCCACCCCCCTCACCTTCCGCTTCTCGGCGGAGAACGGCGCTCAGAGCGACGAGACGGTCATCACCGTCAATCCGGCCGCGCTGAACTTCGATGCAGTGGCCAAGAACCTTGACGACGTGGTGACGGTCCCCACCGGTTACACGGCCAGCGTGCTGACCGCGCTAGGCGATCCGATTATCGCGGGCACCTCTGCCTATGCAAACGATGGCACCGACACCGATTTCGACGGGCGCATCGGCGACCACGGCGACGCGCTGCACTTCTTCGGCCTCAACGATGCTGGCCAGCGGGACTATGGATCCAGCACCCGCGGCATTCTGGTACAGAACCACGAGAACATCACCGAGACCTATCTGCACCCCAACGGCCCGACCAACCTCCCGAGCGGCCCACGTCCGGCCAGCGAAGCGATCAAGGAAATCGAGTGCCACGGCCTCAGCTTCACCGAGGTGCGCGACGACGGCAATCGTGCGTGGTCCTACGTGCAGGACAGCGCCTTCAACCGCCGCGTGACCCCGAACACGCCGACCACGTTTAACGGCCCGGTCTCCGGCACCAGCTATCTCAGGACCAAGTTCTCGCCCTCTGGCACTGCCGGTCGCGGCACGATCAACAACTGCGCCAACGGCTATGCTGCCTGGGGCACGATCATGACCTGCGAAGAAAACTGGGCGGGCTATTTCAAGCGCCCCAGCTCGGGGGCCGAATCCGACGAGGCCAACCGCAGCCAGCGCGAACTGACCGCGCTCGCCCGCTACGGTGTGCGCAGCTCCGACGGCAACTACGCCTGGTCGAGCGCCACCCCCACGCAGGATATCTTCACCCGCTGGGACGCCCGCGCCGGCGTCGGTGCTGCCACCGACGACTATCGCAACGAGCCGAACCAGTTCGGCTGGGTGGTCGAGATCGATCCCTACAATCCGAACTCGACGCCCCGCAAACGCACCGCACTGGGCCGCTTCGGCCATGAAGGCGCATGGATGGGCAAGCTGACGCCCGGCCAGAAGGTGACGGTCTACATGGGCGACGATTCGCGCCGCGAGTACCTCTACAAGTTTGTCTCTGACACCAACTGGGATGCTGCCGACGAACTGGCCACCGATCGCCTCGCGGTGGGTGACAAGTATCTCGATAGCGGCACGCTCTATGTCGCCAAGTTCGACGAAACCGGCAACGGCACCTGGCTGCCGCTGGTGTTTGGGCAGGTGCCGAACCGCCCCGCGACCAGCAGCGATCCGGAATACGTGTTCGAGAGCCAGGCCGACATCCTCGTCAACCCGCGCCTTGCCGCTGACGCGGTCGGCGCGACACCGATGGACCGCCCGGAGTGGACCGCAGTGAACCCGGTCAACGGCGAGGTCTATCTCACCCTCACCAACAACAACGCTGCGAACCGCGCGCTTAACGACACCGGTGCGGCCAATCCCCGCCATTACAACGATCCGAAGGGCACCAAGGACCAGTACGGCAACCCCAACGGCCACATCATCCGCCTGCGTGAAGCGGGTGACGATGGCGCGGCCACCAGCTTCGCCTGGGACATCTATCTGTTCGGCTCGGACTCGGCCGATGCCGACCAGAACGTCAACATCTCGGGGCTGACGGCCGACAACGACTTCTCCAGCCCCGATGGCCTGTGGTTCTCGCGCGAGCAGAACGCCGCCGGTCAGATCAACCCGCTACTGTGGATCCAGACCGACGACAGCGCTCTGACCGATCGCAGCAACTGCATGATGCTGGCCGCTCTGCCGGGCGAAGTTGGCGATGGCGGCAATGTCACCATCACCAACAAGGACTCGACCGGCGCCACCGCGCAGCAGACCACCATCGTCGGTGCCGCTGCGAGCGCGGCGACGCTCAAGCGCTTCCTGGTCGGCCCGGTGGAATGCGAGATCACGGGTGTCGACAGCACGCCCGATGGACGCACGCTGTTCGTCGGCATCCAGCACCCTGGCGAGCGCGGCACCTATGACGCGCCGACCAGCAACTGGCCGCAAAGCCAGGGCGGCACCGCCTCGGGCCGTCCGCGCTCAGCCGTGGTCGTGGTGACGCGTGACAATAGCGGCATTGTCGGCCTCTAGGCCCTTCGCCAACACCGAAAACGAAAACGGCGGGGAGCGATCCCCGCCGTCTTTCTATTCCCCGGTCAAAAGCAACCGATCAAAAATCAGCCTCCAGCGCCACGCCCAGCACGCGCCCCTTGGCCACGGGCGAGAAGGTGCCCTGCGCCGGACGCGGATCGAACGGACGGTTGGTCCCGTCGGAGAATGGCCCGCCCGAGAACGGCAGCCCCGCATCGGCACCGAATTGCACCTCGTCGAGCAGGTTGCGACCGAACAGGCTCAGCGTAACCCCGCAGGTGTTGCACCCGAAGGCAAGCGAGGCGTCGATCCGGTCAGCGGCATCGTTGTAGCCGAAGTTGTTGTCGGAATAGGCGAAGCGATCACGGTGCTGGAAGGTGATGAACGCACGCACGTACTTGTCGCCCAGCACGTCAGCTTCATAGGAAATGCTGCCGCCATAGGTCCAGCGCGGTGCACGCGGCAGGGCGAGCGCGAGATCGGCGGGGCCAATCGCACCGTCGCCCGAGATGTCGTAGAACACCCGCACATATTTGGCATCGGTGAGGCCAACGTTGGCCACCAGATCGACGCCCGGCACAGCGCTCCACATGGCCTCGCCCTCAAAGCCTGTAATGCGCGCATCGGCGGTGTTGTAAACCGACTGCGCCAGCCCCGAAGTGGGGCTGGCCACCACCACCTCGCGCTGCATGTTGTCGACCTCGCTGCGGAACACCGCACCCTGCAGGAACACCGTCCGGTCGGGCGATTGCCACTTGGCACCCAACTCGAAGGTGTCGACCCGCTCTTCGTCATAGGCGGGCGAGCCAAGCGTGGCGGCCAGCTCCTCGAACGAGGCTGGCTGGGTGATGCGGAAGTTGTAGCCGCCCGAGCGATAGCCGCGCGCCCAGCTGGCGTAGATCTGCGCGTTGTCGCTAGGATCGAAGCTGGCAACCAGCCGCGGCGACCAGTTCTCCCACGCCCGCTTGTCAGCAAAGCCATTGTTCTCGCCCGGCACCCGCTCGCCGGTGATCGGACAAGTGCCCGCAATCACCGAACACTCGGCGCGAGCGCGCACGTAGGTCACCTGCGCGTCCTTCACCTCGCGCGACCAGCGCAGCCCGCCGGTGAGTGTGAGCCTATCGGTCAGATCGAAGCTGACCTCTCCGAACAGGCCGAGCACATCGTGCTTCTGCTTTCCGCCGCCGAATTGTGGCGAGGCAAGGTTGCGGATCTCGTCATAGGCAACGTCCTGCGTGAACCAGTATCCGCCGGTGGAAAGCTGCCACGCCCCGGTTTCGAGCGCATAGAGCAGCTCGTTCGAGAACTGCTCCTGCGAGGTCAGCGTGTCGGACGAGAAGATCGGATTGGGCGAACTGTCGATGTCATTGCGGGTGAACACATCATAGCTGCGCCAGCCGAAGATATTGGTGAGTTGCCCCGCGCCCAGATCAAGCTCCGCGCGGGCGACCACGAAGCCGGTCTCGCTGTCGTGCGTGCCGCGCTCGTCGATCGACAGTTCGAACGAATCGCGCGCGAACAGGCCGTTGTTGTGCGCGGGGGCCCCATCGCCGGTCACGTCGGTGTATTCGCCCTTGGTCGTGAGCGTGAAAGTGGGGCTGAGCCGGGCGCGGATCGCGCCGCGCAGCACCGTGGTTTCCGAAGCGCCGAAATCGCTGCCGTCAAACTGATTGACGAAATAGCCCTCATCATCGCTGCGCATTGCGGCCAGCCGGATCGCCACGGCATCCGACAAGGGGCCGGAAACCACGCCGCGCGCGCTCCACATGCCTGACCCGCGGCCCGAATCGACCGGCCCTTCGTAGGCAAGGCGCGCATGGCCTTCCCATTGGTCAGTCGGCTCGCCGGTTTCCACCAGCACCGCACCGCCCGTCACATTGCGCCCGAAAGCCACGCCCTGCGGCCCGCGCAGGATATCAACCCGCGCCAGATCAACCGTATCGAACACCGCGCCGCCGTTGATACCGATATAGACCCCGTCGACGATCAGGCCCACCGCCGGATCGATTGACGCGATCGAGGAGTTGATGCCGAGCCCGCGGATCGAGAAATTGGCCACGCCCTTGAAGGTGCCCACGGTATCAAGCGCCACGTTCGGTGCGGCATAGGAAAGCTGCGAGATATCGCTGATCGCGCGGGCCTCAAGCTGGCCCTGATCAATCGCAGTGACGGAGCCCGAATAGTCGATCAGCGCGGTCTGCTCGTTCTTCACGGTGACGACGATCACGTCATCCTCGCCATCGCTGTCACGCTCTTGTGCAAAGGCCGGTGCAGCAATTTGGCCGATGGACAGTGCTGCCGCCACAACGGCTGCGCCTGAGTACTTCATGGTGTCCCCCCTAGTGGTTCGCCGCAAGTAGCCGCGAAGACGCTTAGCTGCAATTGCCAGAGCGATACGCCGCGTGTATAGGCATGCGCTTCGCGCCCCGGCAGATGCGGAGACAAAGGGTCTTCGTTCGCCGGGGCGCTCGCTTTTGTTCGCAGACATTGTTCTTCAACCACGAGGTTTGCCCCATGTCCCGTCGCCGCCAGATCTACGAAGGCAAGGCCAAGATCCTCTACGAGGGCCCCGAGCCGGGCACGCTCATCCAGTACTTCAAGGATGACGCTACCGCCTTCAACGCCGCCAAGAAGGGCACGATCAACGGCAAGGGCGTGATCAACAACCGCATCAGCGAGCACGTGTTCACGCGGCTGGCGCATATCGGCATCCCCACGCACTTCATCCGCCGCCTCAACATGCGCGAGCAGCTGGTGCGGCAGGTCGAGATCATCCCGCTTGAGGTGGTGGTGCGCAACGTGGCCGCCGGTTCGATTTCCAAGCGTTTGGGAATCGAGGAAGGCGAGCCGCTGCCGCACACGCTGATCGAGTACTATCTCAAGAGCGACGAGCTGAACGACCCGATGGTGGCCGAAGAGCACATCGCCTGCTTCAACTGGGCCGGCCCGGAAGAAATGCAGGACATCGCCGCCATGGCGATCCGCGTGAACGATTTCATGTGCGGCATGTTCGCCGCAATCGGCATCCGTCTGGTCGACTTCAAGCTCGAGTTCGGGCGCATCTTCGATGGCGACTTCAGCCGTGTGATCCTTGCTGACGAGATCAGCCCCGACAACTGCCGCCTGTGGGACTTCGAGACGGGCGAGAAGCTCGACAAGGACCGCTTCCGCCGCGACATGGGCGGCGAACAGGAAGCCTATCAGGAAGTCGCGCGCCGCCTCGGCCTGCTGCAGGAAGAGGATACCGGCCCCGGCGAGGTGGTGGACATGAACGTGATGCGTTCGCGTATGCGTCCGACACCCGGCAAGCCGAAGAAGTAGGCTCACCGGCAATCATTGCAGGTTCATGTCATTGCCGCCACAAGGTGCGGCAATGACACGTCCTGCCTATCGCGCGCGGTTCTTCGCTGCGCTTGCAACCGCCTGCGCAATCCCGCTTGCCCTCGCCGCCCCTGCGGCAGCGCAGGCGCCTGAGTATTCAGCCAGCGCCCCCGCTAGCGAACCGACCGATCCCTGGCCCTTTGCCGAAAGCGATCTGCCGAAAGACCCGGCCTATCGCACCGGCGTGCTCGACAACGGGATGCGCTACATCATTCGCCCCAATGCCACCCCGCCCGAGCAGGGGCTGGTGCAGCTGTGGGTCGATTTCGGCTCCGCCGCCGAGACCGACGAACAGCAAGGCTGGGCGCATTACATCGAACACATGGCCTTCAACGGCTCGACCCATCTGCCCGAAGGCGAGATGGTCAAGCTGCTCGAACGCGAGGGGCTGGCCTTCGGGGCCGATACCAACGCCTCCACCGGCTTCGATACCACGCTCTATCGTCTCGACCTGCCGCGCAACGATACCGCCCTGCTCGACACCGCGCTGATGCTGATGCGCGAGACGGCGAGCGAACTCACTTTCGACGAGGAAGCTGTCGAGCGCGAGCGCGGCATCATCCTGTCGGAAGTCTCGGTGCGCGATACCTATCAGCAGCGCTCGGCCAAGGATTCGCTGGCCTTCGCCTATCCCGGTTCGGCCATGTCCCAACGCTTCCCCGGTGGCCTGCCCGAAACGGTGAAAGCCGCCACCGGCGCAGGGCTAAAGGCGCTGTGGGAGCGCTACTACCGGCCCGATAACGTCGCCCTGATCGTGGTCGGCGACTATGATCCCGACACGGTCGAGGCGATGATCCGCGAACGCTTCGGCGACTGGCAGCCCGAAGCGCCGCTTCCCTCTGCCGAGATGGGGCCGATCGACTTCGACCTCGCCGGGCAGACCGACATCTATCTCGACCCCGCGCTGGCCCAGCGCATCACGGTGAGCCGCCATGGCCCCTGGCTCGGCGGCCCCGACACCGAGGAAGCGCGGCGCACCCGCCTGCGTCGCGCGATCGGCTACGACATCATCAACCGCCGGCTTGAGCGGCTGACCCGGCTCGACGATCCGCCGTTCCGCGCTGCGGGGCTTTCCACCAGCGATTTCGGCAAGGAAGGGCGCACCACCTCGCTCACCGTCTATGCCATTTCGGGCGAATGGAAGCGCGGGCTCGAAGCGGCCGAGGAGGAGTATCGCCGCGCGCTGACCTTCGGCTTTACCGAGGCGGAAGTCGCCGAACAGCTTGCCAACTATCGCGCCGCGATCACGGCCAATGCGGCAGGGGCCGCCACCCGCCCCAATTCGACCTTCACCACCGGCGCGGTCACCCTGCTGCGTGACGGACAGGTGCCGACTACGCCCGAAAGCGCGCTCGAACGCTTCACCGCCCATGTTCCCGAGATCACGCCCGATACGGTGCTCGCTGCGCTACGCGAAGAGGTGGTTCCCCTAAACGATCCGCTAATCCGCTACGAAGGCGAGACTGCGCCAGAAGGCGGGGCCGAGGCCCTGCGCACGGCCTGGAACGAAGGCATGGCGCGCGAAATCACTCCGCCTGCCGATGAGACCTTGGCCGAATTCGCCTATCAGGACTTCGGCACGCCCGGCGCTATTGTGAGCGACACACGCGTTCCCGAACTGGGCATTCGAGAAATCACCTTCGCCAACGGCCTGATGCTCAACCTCAAGCACACCGACCTGCAGGCCGACCGCGTGCTGGTGCGGCTCAATCTCGATGGCGGTGATCTGCTCGATACGCGCGAGAACCCGCTGGCAACCGGGCTCGCCTCGTTCCTGCCGCAGGGCGGTCTGGGCAAGCACAGCTATGACGAATTGCTCTCGATCCTGGCCGGGCGGAACGTCTCGCTCGGATTTGCCTCGAACGAATCGCGCTTCCAAATGGGCGCGGGCACCACGCCCGAAGACCTTGAACTGCAGCTTGAGCTGTTCGCCGCCGCGCTGACCGACCCCGGCTTCCGCTCGGCTGGAGAGGCCCAGTCACGGCAAAACGTGCGCGCCTTCTTCGCCCGCCGCAGCGCAACCCCTGCCTCGGCGCTCGGGTTCGAACGCGGCCGTATTATCAGCGATGGCGACCCGCGCTTCTCCTATCAGGATGAAGACGCCTACCTCGGCATGACCTTCGATCAGCTGCGCGCCAACATTGCCGACCGGCTCGAACACGGCGCGCTGGAACTCACGATCGTGGGCGATGTCGACGAAGACCGGGCAATTGCACTGGTGGCTCGCACGCTGGGCGCCCTGCCCCCGCGCGAGGCGGAGTTCCGGCCCTACACCGAGAACCTCGACCGCAGCTTCACGCAGGATCGCACGCCGCGGGTGGTCTATCACGATGGCCCGGCCGATCAGGCCAGCCTGACGATGATCTGGCCCACCACCGACGACAGCGATCACGACACCAACCTGCGGCTCGAACTGTTGCAACGGGTGGCGCGGATCGCGCTCACCGATTCGCTGCGCGAGGAGCTGGGGCAGACTTATTCTCCCTCGGCCAATGCCCAACAATCGCGCACCTACCCCGGCTACGGCACCTTCAGCTTCTCCGCGTCGCTCAACGCCGATCACGTCGACGAGGCACGCGAGGCCATGCTGGATACGCTGGATATGCTGCGCAATGGCGGGATCGATGAGGATCTGCTGCTGCGCGCACGCCAGCCGATGCTGGAGTCCTACGATAACCTGCTCGACACCAATCGGGGATGGCTACAGATCGCCGACGAGGTGCAGTCACAGCCGTGGCGGATCGAGCGGTTCCTCACCGGGCGTGACAAGATTGCCGCCCTTACCCCGGCAGACCTCACCGAAACGGCGCAGCGCTTTCTCGTGCCCGACGAACGGCTTGAGATTGCGGTGATGCCCCGCCCGCAAGATAGCGCGAGCGAATAGCGCTTACCGGCCGAGCTTGCGCTTGCCCCAAGTGTAGATGCCCGAGACCGCGAGGAAGGTCAGCGCAAACCCGCTGAGGAACACCAGCAGCTGCCAGATAATGCCGCCGATGGTAGCATAGTGCAGCTGCCGCATCACCGTCGCGATGGCGCCCGCACGGGTGCTTGGCGACGGCGGACCGGCGCGCTGTTCGCGCTCCTCCACGGTGATCTCGCCGCCATTCACCGGCACGCTGACCGAGCCATCGACGCCGTCGCCCACCAGTTCGACCTGCCAGGCGCCCGTCTTTCTTGACGGAGCGGCGATGGATTTCGGCCGGCCAGGGAAGGCAATCTGCGCCTCGGCCAGCGCATCGATCCAGGCCTCGTCACTCACGTTAAGCGGTTCACCACCAGCACCGGGCCCCGGCGGGCGGCGCCGCTGCGGTTGCTCAACGCCGGGTTCGACCAGAGAAGCCATGGCTTGCGGGAATGAAATCCATGCCCCCGTCACAGCTTCGACCACGATGACAAGCGAGAGCAGGAAGCCCGATTGGCGATGCAGGTTCATCGCCTTGCCATCGCGCTTGCGCCAACGCAGCGCCGCCACGACCCGGCCCATGCCCGGCCAGAACACCACCAGCCCCGTGATCGAGGATACGAGCAGGAACCACCCCATCCAGCCGACCACCTGCCTGCCCCCGTTGGGGATCAGGAACAGGCCGTGGACGAAATGCATGTACCACATGAAGCTGCCCGAGGAGGGAGCGCTGTCGATCACCTGCGCACTGTCCGGATCGACGTAGATCAGCCGCGAAACCGGCCCGCCGATGCCATGCAGTGGCTCCGCATAGGGCGCAGTGTGCGCCACCAGCGGCGTGCCGAGTTCACCAATCTCGAGGACCGTGAGCGGGCCATATTCGCTGGCGCCAGCACGTGCCGCCGCCACATCGGTAGCGGTGAGCGCGGCAGGATCAGCGCTGGCCGCCACTTCGCGCGAAGGATTGAGCAGCGCCTCGGTCTCTTCCGGCCACACCTGCGCCGAGCCTGTCACGCCCAGCACGGCCATCGGTATCAGCAGGATAATCCCGAGCCAGCGATGCACGTCGAGCCACAGCTTCTGGCGCTTCGCGCGCGGCGACATATATGGCTGACTTTTGGGTAGCGGCCCGTTGCCGGGCTTGGGACCAGTTCGCGATTGGCTCATCGACAGTCTCCGTTGCGACACGCCCGCGCTAAAGCGCTCGTAGCTTGCGTACAACAGCACAATTGTAACATCTTGTGGCTGACGGGTAGCTCCCCCCTTGTGCGCTGGCGCAGCAATAGCCATAGGCCGGACACACCCGGTCCGAAATTTCCATTCGCGAGAAAGCCCATGAAAGTCCGTATCCATGTCAGCCTGAAGCCCGGCGTTCTCGATCCGCAGGGTCGCGCTGTGCACCACGCGCTCGATGGGCTGGGCTTTTCCGGTGTCGAGGATGTGCGCATCGGCCGCCTGGTCGAGCTGGAAGTGGCCGACACCACCACTGACGAAGCGCTGGCCGAGATGTGCGAGAAGCTGCTCGCCAACACGGTGATTGAAAACTACCGCATCGAGAAGGTGGCCGCCTGATGCGCGCCGCAGTCATCACCTTTCCCGGCTCGAACTGCGACCGCGACATGGCGGTGGCGATCGAACAGGTTTCCGGCAAGGCGCCCATCCGCGTGTGGCATGGCGATGCCGACCTGCCCGATGGCCTCGACTTCATCGCCCTGCCCGGCGGCTTTTCCTATGGCGACTATCTGCGCTCTGGCGCGATGGCAGCCAACAGCCCGATCATGCGCAGCGTTGTCGCAGCAGCGGGACGCGGCGTGCCGGTGCTCGGCGTGTGCAACGGTTTCCAGGTGCTGACCGAGGCTGGCTTGCTGCCGGGTGCTCTGATGCGCAATGCCGGGCAGACCTTCGTGTGCCGCACCGTGGCGCTGAGCGTGGAAAACGGCGAGAGCCTGTTCACCCGCGGCTATGGCGCTGGCGCAAGCATTCGCATCCCGGTCGCTCACCACGATGGCAACTTCTTCGCCGACGAAGCAACGCTTGACCGGCTTGAAGGCGAAGGCCGCGTGGCCTTCCGCTATGGCGAGGCGGTGAACGGCTCGCAGCGCGATATTGCTGGCGTTCTCAACGAGGCAGGCAATGTGCTCGGCATGATGCCGCACCCCGAACGCGCCATCGAGGATGCGCAAGGCGGAAGCGACGGCCGCGCGATGTTCGAAAGCATTTTCGCGAACCTCGCTGTCGCCTAAACGCCAATAGCGCCCAGCGCCACGCCTCCAAACGGCCCAAGGGGCCGCAAGCGCGACCGCGCGCCCGCAGGTGCCCCGAACATAGTGAGGGAATAGCACCGAGGACGATTGCCCGGATGGCGATCGCAACGCAAGCTAGGCAGCTTCGCGCTTCATGCGCAGCAGTTTGCGCGCGTCTTCGGCCACCATCGGACGCCCGAAGTAATAGCCCTGAATCTTGTTGCAGCCCAACTCGCGGATCATCCGCGCCTGTTCCTTGTCCTCCACGCCCTCGGCGGTGGTGGTCATGTTCAGGCTCCGGGCCATGGCGACCACGGCATTGATAATGGCGACACTTTCCTGACTGCCCTCGCTCGCCCCGAGCACGAAGCTGCGATCGACCTTGATCGTGGAGAACCGCAAGGACCGCAGGTAACCGAGCGAGGAATAGCCGGTGCCGAAGTCGTCAAGCGCGACAGTGCAGCCGAGCGCGAGGATCTTCTCAAGCGTTTCGCGTGCGGTGCGCCCATCGCGCAGGAACACGCTTTCGGTGACCTCCACTTCGAGCCGCTGCGGCGGCAAGCCCGATTCGGCCAGGGCACGCACGACTTCGTCTGCGAAGTCCGGCTCCAGCAATTGCTCGCCTGACACGTTGACGGCGATCTTCACATGGCTTGGCCACTTGGCCGCCTCGTGGCAGGCGTTTTGCAGCACCCAGTTGCCGATCGGAACAATCAGGCGGGTGTCTTCGGCCAGCGGGATGAACTTGACCGGGCTGACCATGCCGTGTTCGCTGCTGTTCCAGCGCAGCAGAGCCTCGAAACTGACCACGTCCTCGCTGTTGGCATCGACCACCGGCTGGAAGTTGAGCTGCAGCTCGTTGTTGACGATGGCCTTGCGCAGACTGCCTTCAAGCACGCGCCGCTCCTCGGCTTCGGCATGGAGCGACGGCACGTAGCTGAAGTGGACGTTACCGCCCTCGTCCTTCGCCCGGTAAAGCGCGAGATCGGCGTTGCGCATGAGCGTCTCGACCGTCGACCCGTCGCGCGGGCCTACCGCAGAGCCAACACTGGCGCCGATAAACAACGTGTGATGATCGAGGTTGTAAGGCTTTGAAAGGCTGGTGATGATCGCCTCGCACAGGCGCTCGACATTGCCGATCTTGCCGGCATCGCGGATCACCACGGCGAACTCGTCACCGCCAAGGCGGCCGCACATTTCACCCTCGCCGAGCACCGAGGCAAGCCGCTGTGCAACCTTGGCCAACAGCCTGTCGCCCATCTGGTGGCCAAGCGAATCGTTGATCGACTTGAAGCGATCGAGATCGATCATGAGGAAGGCACAGCGCGACTTCCACTGCTCGCAATAGCGCAGCGCGTCACCCAGCGCCTCGGTCAGCATCAGGCGGTTCGGCAGGCCCGAAAGCGTGTCGTAGCGGGCAAGGTAAGCGATCTTCTCGTCGCGGTCGCGCTGAACGGTGACGTCCGAGCCGACACCGCGGAATCCGCGGAAGACGCCCTTTTCATTGATGATCGGTGCACCCGATAGCTGCCACCAGCGGCGCCCCTCGGGCACTTCCACTTGCACCAGAAGATCAGAGAAGGTTTCGCGCCGCTTCAGATTTTCCGCGAGCTGGCGCAGGCCTTCGTCTTCACTATCGTCGCGCGGCATATCGCCCGCGATCAGGCGCAGGAGCCCCTCACCCTCAACTGCGGCACGATCGCGACCGAGCGCATAGGCAAAGCGCGGCGAAGGAGAGCGTATCTTGCGGTTGGTATCAATCTGCCACAGCCAGTCGGCTTCGTTGGCCTCGTGCTCGCGCAGCAGCAACGAGACGACCTCGTTCTTTTCCGCCACGCCCACTTCGGCAATCCGCGCCGCAAGGTGTACCCGGCCCGTCGAAATCGCGCTGCCGACGGCGATGCTCGCAAAGGCCGTGCAGATCACCACGAAATACCACTCACCGGCAAGGGCGAAGGATATGGTGCCCGCGATCCCGGTCATGAAGCCGAACAGCGCAGGCCCGGCAGGTGCCGAACTCAAGGTCGTCGAAGCCCCCGCGACCAGCATGGCCATAATCGCCCAGAGGGCAAAGTGATCGACCAGATCCCCCTTCGGCACGAAGGCCAGGAGGGCGAAACTCCACAGACTCGCGTTCGCGCCGACGGCCAGCATGTGGCCCCAGAACTCGCTACGCTGCATGCGCCGACCACCGAGCTTGGTGAACTTGTAGTCGATCCGCACCAGGTTCAATATCGCGACCAGCTGGGCAAAGCCCCACAGGGCCAGCAGCGCGATGCTGATATGTTTGGAATAGAGCGAAATCGCCACCAGCGACGCGACGATGTTCGCCAGGCCGCGAGCAACCGCTTCCTTGTACAACGAGGAATATTGAAGACTGCGCAAGCGCGACCAGTCCCCTTCCTTGGTGTCCCAAAGGCCCAGAACCTGCACCGCGCTCAGGTGCAGCGGCAGTTTCGGCAGATCGGAATGTCCGTCACTCACAAGATCCCAATAGGGACAATTGGTTAGTACCGCGTAAAGCGCCAACCTAGTGAATGACTAAACTCGGCCTACTCGACGGTCACCGACTTGGCGAGGTTTCTAGGCTGATCCACATCGGTCCCCTTGGCACAGGCGACGTGATAGGCGAGCAGCTGCACCGGCACCGCATAGACCAGCGGCGCGATCAACGGGTGGACCTTCGGCATCGGGATGGTGGCGATGCAGCCCTCTCCCGCCTGGGCAATGCCCTCGTCGTCAGAAATCAGGATCACCTGCCCGCCGCGCGCCTGCACCTCCTGCATGTTCGAAACCGTCTTCTCGAACAGCGGCCCCGACGGAGCCAGAACGATCACCGGCACCGTGTCGTCGATGAGCGCAATCGGCCCGTGCTTCATCTCGCCAGAAGCATAGCCTTCTGCGTGGATATAGCTGATTTCCTTCAGCTTTAGCGCACCCTCCAGCGCCAGCGGGAAGTCCGGACCCCGCCCGAGATAGAGCACGTCACGCGCCGGTGCGACGAGGTGTGCCATGGCGGCAATCGTCTCGTCGTGATCGAGCGCGGCGTTCAGCGCAGCAGGCGCTTCGAGCAGGTGGCGCACGATCTCGGCTTCTTCCTCGCGGTCGATTCGTCCCTTCTTGACCGCGAAATGGGCAGCCAGGGCAGCAAGCACGGCGAGCTGGCAGGTGAAGGCCTTGGTCGAGGCGACGCCGATTTCGGGCCCTGCGTGGGTCGGCAGCAACAGGTCAGCCTCGCGCGCCATTGAACTGGTCGGCACGTTGACCACGGCAGCGATGACCTGTCCTTCGGTCTTGCAATGCTTCAGCGCCGCCAGCGTATCGGCCGTTTCGCCGCTCTGCGAGATGAACAGCGCCAGCCCGCCCGGCTCAAGCACGGGCTCACGATAACGGAACTCGCTGGCGAAATCGATGTCGACCGGCACGCGGGCAAACTGCTCAAACCAGTATTTCGCCACCATCCCGGCATAGTAAGACGTGCCGCAGGCAACGATCGTTATCCGGTTCACGGCGGAGATGTCGAAGTCGATCTGCGGCAGCGCGACCTGCTGTTCGACCGGGCGCAGATATGAGCGCAGCGTCTGGGCGACCACGGTCGGCTGCTCGAAGATCTCCTTCTGCATGAAGTGGCGATAGTTGCCCTTCTCGATGGCAGCAGCCGAAGCGCCCGAGCGGGTCTGCTCGCGCTCGACCTGCGCACCGGTAACGTCGAAGATCTGCGCACCCTCGCGGGTGACGACCACCCAGTCGCCCTCCTCGAGATAGGTGATATCCTGCGTCAACGGCGCGAGCGCCAGCGCATCGGATCCGAGATAGGTCTCGCCATCGGCATGGCCCACCACCAGCGGCGAGCCAAGCCGCGCACCGATCAGCATATCGGGATAGTCGCGAAACTGGATCGCCAGCGCAAATGCCCCGCGCAGACGCGGCAGTACGGCCTGAACCGCCTCTTGCGGCGTCTTGCCCGCTTCGATCTCGCGGCTGACCAGATGGACGACGATCTCGGTGTCGGTCTCGCTCTCGAAGGTGCGCCCTTCGCCGCTCAGTTCCTCGCGCAGTTCGCGGAAGTTCTCGATGATGCCATTGTGCACCAGCGCGACCTGCGGCGTTGCGTGCGGGTGGGCATTGCTCTCGGTCGGTGCGCCGTGGGTGGCCCAGCGGGTATGGGCAATGCCCAGGGTACCCGGTGCGGGGTGCTGCTCCAGCTCAGCGACGAGGTTCAAAAGCTTGCCTTGCGCACGGCGGCGGATCAGCTGGCCATCATGATAGGTGCATACCCCGGCACTGTCATAGCCGCGATACTCCATCCGCCGCAGCCCTTCGACGAGCCGCGGGGCGACTGGCTGGTTGCCCACGATGCCAATGATTCCGCACATTTGAGAACTCCAGAGCTATGAATTACCGGGCAACGAGAAGGAGGCTAGCCGCAAAGTCCTTTCGGTCTTGCTTCTAAGCTGCGCAACCTCTTCGACGTTGCCAAGCCTACGGTGTGTCGTAAGTGAACAGATCGTTGGCTTCAGCCAGATGGGCTTGCGCGGCGTCGATATTGATCGGCTGAAGCGCGCTGCCATCACAGGCGAGGTTGGCCGCAATCTTGTTCGAACGTAGCACCATGACACCATCGGTCATGGCGGGATTGTTGGGTTCGCCGGCGGTAAAGTTGGTCCGCACGACCTTGCTGTAAACGACGTAGCGCACGTCGCCGATGGCGAAACTCAACTGCGCTTCGCCCCCGCCTGAATAGGGCACCGAGGCCCATTCGATCTGGCCGTTGCCGTCAGTCGGCCACACCAGCTCGGGCGCCGCGTTAGGACGACCGAAGCGATACTGCGCGAATTCTCCGTCGCCCCCCTTCGCGAGGCACACCGATGCAATCTTGCCTCCACGCACTGTACAGCTGAACACCGGTGTTTCCTTAGCACCGCACAATGTCGTGGCCTCGTCCCCATCCGAAGCGACAGCAACGGAGCCCTCGTCTTTCTGCTCCACAGTATCCTCGCGCAGTGCGTCAGGATCGCCTGACGGCGTTGCCAGCGTAGGCTCAGAGGGATTTTCTGCCTCGCTCGAGCAAGCCCCCATCAGAAATGCAGAGAGGCTGCTCACGAAGACCAGCCGAAGCGTCGAACCAAATGATTTTTGCATACTATTTGCCCGACGGTTCCTTCTTCTTCTTTTTCATCGCGTCGTGGAAACGGTCTGCCCAGCCCGGCTTCACCAATTGATCGGCACGCACCATGCGCAGTTCGCCGTCAGCCACGTCGCGGCTGACCGCGCTGCCCGCTGCGACAATCGCATCCGCGCCAATCGTCACCGGTGCAATCAACGCCGAGTTCGAGCCGACGAAGGCACGCGGGCCAATCGTGGTCTTGTGTTTGAAATAGCCATCATAGTTGCAGGTGATCGTGCCCGCGCCGATATTCGCGCGCTCACCCACCGTGGCATCGCCAAGATAGGTCAGATGGTTGGCCTTGGCTCCCGCGCCGAGCGTGGCGTTCTTGATCTCGACGAAGTTGCCGACCTTGCTGCCCGTTTCCAGCTTTGCGCCAGGGCGCAGGCGGGCATAGGGGCCGACCTCGACATCCTCGCCCACGCTCGCGCCCTCAAGGTGCGAAAAGGCGCGAATGCGCGCGCCGCGCGCCACTGTCACGCCGGGTCCGAACACCACGTTCTGCTCCACCACCACGTCAGCGGCGACCTCGGTGTCCCAGCTGAAGAACACCGTTTCGGGCGCGCGCAGGGTCACGCCATCGGCCATGGCCTCCTCGCGCTTCAGCTGCTGCCATTGCGCTTCGGCAGCGGCCAGTTCCGCGCGGCTGTTGATCCCGGCGACCTCGTCGGGCGTGTCGGTGGTGACGACCGCGCAGGGGCGGCCATCGGCAATCGCGATGTTCACGATATCGGGGAGGTAGAACTCGGCCTGCGCATTATCGTTGCCGACCCGCGCCAGCAACGCGAACAACTCGTCCGCCCGCGCGGCCAGAAGCCCTGAGTTGCACAGGGTGCAGGCGCGCTCGTCCTCACTTGCGTCCTTGTATTCGACCATCTTGGAGATCGCGCCCGCCTCATCGGCGATCACCCGGCCATAGCGTAGCGCATCGTCGGGTTCGAAGCCCAGCACCACTGCGGCGGGCGCATCGTCAGCCTCAAGCCGCGCGATCATCGCTTGCATCGTGGCGGTGCGCACAAAGGGCACGTCGCCATAGAGCACCAGCACGATGCCCGAAAACCCGGCCAGCGCACTTTGCGCCTGCTGCACGGCATGGCCAGTGCCCAGTTGTGGCTCCTGCACCGCGAAGGCCGACCGTTCGCCCAGCTTCTGCTGCACCTGTTCGCGCGCTTCGCCCACCACGGTCACCAGCTGCTCCGGCCCGAGCGCCTCAACGCTGGCCAGCAGATGATCGATCATCGCGCGTCCAGCAATCTCGTGCAGCACCTTGTGGCGCGCGCTTTTCATGCGTGTGCCCTTGCCGGCGGCGAGGACAATGGCGGCGATCGACGTCATGTAGCTTTCTCCTTATCGGCGGCCATGCCATCAAACCATTGCGGTTTCCACCGGCCTTCGCCACATGCCCCACGCATGAGCGATTTTCCTTTCGACACCATCCTGTTCGACCTCGACGGCACCCTCCTCGATTCCAACCGCGACCTTGCTCCGGCGGTCAATCACGCGCTGGCATATGCAGGGTACGAGCCTGTGGCCGAAAGCGAGATTCGCAACTACATCGGCGGCGGCGCATCGCTGATGCTCAGGCGCGCGCTTGAAGCCAAGGGCGAGCTGCCGAGCAAAGAGCGCATGGCCGAGCTGACCAATGTGCTGCTCGAACACTACTGGGCGCATATTGCCGATAACACCGTGCCCTTTGAAGGGGTTATCGCCACACTCGAAGAGCTGGCCGCAAAGGGCTGCAAGCTCGCGGTTTGCACCAACAAGCTGGAAAAGCCCGCTCGCCAGCTGATCGAGGCGCTCGGCCTGACGCACCACTTTACCGCGATCTACGGCGGCGACAGTTGCGGTCCGGATGGCGCCAAGCCCAAGCCCGACATTCTGCTCGCCGCGATCAAGGACTGCGGCGGCAGCCGTGCAGCCATGGTCGGCGATTCGACCTATGACGTGCGTGCCGCGCGCAATGCCGGGGTGCCCGTGGTGGCGCTCAGCTTCGGCTATCACGATGTGCCGGTGGATCAGCTTGGCGGTGACGTGCTGATCGACCACTTTAGCGATCTGATCCCCGCGCTCGAAAAGTTGGCCTAGTCCTCGACCGCCTTCACTAGCCGCCGTTCAAGCGGGGCGAGCACACCGGCCAGTTCGTGCCCGCGCTTCAGCACTTGGCCATGTTCACCGAACAGCGCCCACATGCCCTGCCGCTGGCGCAGCGCCGGGCGTTTCTCGATCCGCATCTGCGGCATGTCAGCAGTGCGGCGGAAGGCCGCAAAGCTGGCGCAGTCTTTGGAGAAATCCATCGCATAGTCGCGCCATTCGCCAGCTGCGACCATCCGGCCATAAAGATCGAGGATACGGGTGAGTTCGAGCCGGTCAAACCCGACCTGCGACGGTTGGCGACCGCCCGGGAAAGGTACAATGGTGGACCCGCTGCCGCCAGGCTGCATCAGCTATCAGTGCCGCTCTTGCGCGCCTTTTGCGGCTCCCGCTCGGCAGCCAGGGCCTCGACGAGCTGGCGCAGTTCGGCAACCTCGGCCTCAAGCTCCTTAACCCGCTTGTTCTGCCCGGAATCGCGCAGATCTTCGCACGGCTCCTCACACGGGGTGCCATAGGGGATGAACTCACGCAGCCATGTTTCCGCCGGAACCAGCGTGGAGCGAGCCTTGAGCCCGATCATCGTCGCGCCTTCGGGCACATCGTCAGTTACCACCGCGTTCGCGCCCACACGCGCACGTTCACCAACCGTGATCGGGCCGATGATCTGCGCGCCGGCACCGATGATGACATTGTCGCACAGCGTCGGGTGGCGCTTGCCGCCCTTGCCATTAGTGGGGTTCGTGCCGCCCAAGGTAACGCACTGGTAAATCGTCACATTGTCGCCGATCACGGCCGTTTCGCCGATTACGGTGAAGCCATGGTCGATGAAGAAGTGCCTGCCGATGGTGGCGCCGGGATGGATGTCGATCGCGGTCATCCAGCGGGCCGTGTGGTTCACCAGCCGGGCGAGGAAGAACATCTCCGCCTCGAACAACCAGTGTGCCACGCGATGAAGCGCCAGCGCCCAGAAGCCGGGATAGAGCAGGATTTCCCAGCGCGAGCGCGGCGCCGGGTCACGCGCACGGACCGAGTCCAGATAGGAAATCAGACGGTCAAACATAGTCAGGTCAGTTTCTCACCAAAATCTCTGGCGGGCAAGGTCATAGCATTCGCGGTTCCTGCGGACCGTTAACTTCCTCAAGTGCAGCACGCCAGATTCCGAGCGTAGGTGGGGTCTTTCGCTCAAGAGACAAGCGATCAATCGCCAGCACCAGCCGTTCAAGCTCGGCCCACGAGCGACCCGCACGCGGCACCAGATAGTCCGCCGCACCCGGCCCCAGCGTAAGCCCGCGTTCAAGCGCCAGCGAATTGATGAGATCGGCGGCCATCTCGTCGTCGGGTTGGCCTATCTCCAGTTGGAGAGCCGCGCCCAGCCGCGAACGCAGGTCGGGCAAGGCGATCTCCCATGGCGGCGTGCCGCCCACGATCAGCAGCGGTGTGCCCGCCTCCTGGGCACGGTTCCAGCGGTGAAAGATCGCATCCTCGGGCAGCCCTTGCGCATCGTCGATGGCCTCGCCCTGCCCGCTGTCGGCAAACCAGCGCGCCAGCAGGCTCTTGCCCGAACGCGCCGGCCCGGTGAGCACGGCAGTGCGAAACGGCCAGGAACCGGGCGCGGACAACGCTTCGGCCACGCGCGCATTGGCATTGCCGATAACGATGGAGGCAGGCCCGCTGGAACGGGGGCTTAACGGAAGGGCGATCTGCTGCATGGCCGGGCTGCCTCGCGGCTAGCGCGTGATCGACAGCGCGCCCGTGCCTTCGGTCACCTGCCAGCCGCGCGCCCGCAGGACGGCGGCGAAGTCCGACAGGCTGCCCGCGAAGGTAACGCGCAATACGGATGTGCCGCCGATAGCAGTGCTGGTGACCGCCGAAGCGCTGACACCCGGAGTGCCGCGCACGGCGCCAAGCGCTGCATCGAAGGCCGCGGCATCCGGCGTGGCGATTTGCACGGTGTAGCTCGTCGGAGTGGCAACGGCTGCGTCAGTCGGCTGGGCAACGGGGATGTCTACTGCATCGACTGCGGCTGCGGCATTCTCTGCCAAGGCAAGCTCCGCCGCTGCTTCGGCAGCTTCCGCAGCGCGCGCCTCTTCAAGCAACGCACGAATCTCGGGCGTCATCTCGAAGCCATCGAGCTCAAGCGTCGGATCGGGCCGCAACGCGCCCGAAGCGAGCGCACGGGTATAGATCTCATTGAACCGTTCAACCGCACGCACCAGCATCCGGGGCAGCTCGGCCTCGCTGTCGGCGCGCATGGTGAATTCGTCGAGGAAGCGATCGTCGGGGCCATAGCGCGCAGTGAAGGTGCCCACGACCGGGCCACCCGGCCACTCGTAACGCAGCTTGGCAATCGGCACGAGCACGTCAGCCGCGCCGAACTCGTCGAGCAGGTTGTTCCACCAGGCACGGCTGCGGCGCCCGGTCTGACCATAGGTCAGCAGCAGCGAATCGGAGCCGGAGCCGACGGGACGCACGTAATCGATAGCGCTGGAGCCGAACTGATACTCGGCCCAGGCGCGTTGCCACACGTTGCGCGTCTCAAACGTGGTTGCAGTGCCGCCACTTATCATCACCGGAATCAGCAGCATCGGCGCCGAACGCGCACGGGCCCCGCCCCCGCCGAGCAGCGCACCGGCGCGCTGGCGGTCAAAAATCACACCCAGCCGCGCAACATAACGGCGCGGACCGATATTCTCTTCCTCCACGACGATTGCCGAAACCAGCGACTCGAGTCGCGCATCGGGCAATTCGGGTCCGTCGACCTTCTCCCACGCCTTGCGGGTCGCTTCGAGCCAGCCCTTGGAGCGAGCATCGTCGGGATTGTCACCGCTGACGTTCACCTCGATCCCGTGCACCTCGATATCGGTGGAACTGGCAACCGGCGGAATGCCGCGATCGCCCGAAACCTGCGCCATCAGCGCGGCTGCCAGCGCCAATGCAAAGGCGGCGACAAGGCCAAGCACGAGCCGCTTGTCGAGGCGCTGCATAAGGCTGGCGGGGAGGAGTGAGCGTGTCATCATGGGGGAAATCGAGGGCCTTTTGCCCAAAGGTGAGTGGAAATCCAAGCGCGAAAGCTTATGGCATCGGCCCCATGAGTTCAGAAAAGCCTTCCTACACCTATGCCCAAGCGGGCGTTTCCATCGCTGCGGGCAATGCCCTCGTCAAGGCTATCGGGCCTTTGGTCAAGGCCACGCGCCGCCCCGGAGCCGACGGCGAGATCGGCGGCTTCGGCGGTTTCTTCGACCCGCGCGCCGCCGGATACAGCGATCCGCTGCTAGTCGCCGCGAACGACGGCGTTGGCACCAAGCTCAAGCTCGCCATCGACAGCGGGCAGCACGACACGGTCGGAATCGATCTTGTCGCCATGTGCGTGAACGACCTGATCGTGCAGGGCGCAGAGCCGCTGTTCTTCCTCGACTACTTCGCCACCGGCAAGCTCGAGAACGGCGTGGCCGAGCGGGTGATCGCCGGGATTGCCGAGGGCTGCGTGCAGGCAGGCTGCGCCCTGATCGGCGGCGAGACGGCGGAAATGCCGGGCATGTACTCCGAGGGCGACTATGACCTCGCGGGCTTCTGCGTCGGCGCGGTGGAGCGCGGCGAGCAGCTCACCGGCGACAAGGTCGCCCCGGGCCACGTGCTGCTGGCGCTGAAAAGCTCAGGCGTCCACTCGAACGGCTATTCGCTGGTGCGGCGGCTGGCGGCGGACAAAGGCTGGCAGCTTGATGCGCCCGCCCCGTTTGATGCCTCCCGCCCGCTGATCGCAGCCTTGATGGAGCCTACCCGCATCTATGTGAAGGCCCTGCTGCCCGCCGTGCGCGCTGGTCTGATCGACGCGCTGGCCCATATCACCGGCGGCGGCCTGCTCGAAAATATCCCGCGCGTGCTGCCCGAAGGCGCGCGCGCCGTGGTCAATGCCGACGCCTGGGAGCAGCCCGCGCTGATGGCCTTCCTCCAGAGCGAGGGCAACATCGCACCGGGCGAAATGGCCCGCACCTTCAACTGCGGCACCGGCATGGTGCTGGCGGTCGATCCGGCGAAGCTCGATGCCGCCAAGGCCGCGCTTACCGAAGCCGGTGAAGAAGTGCTCGAAATCGGCGTGATCGAGGCTGGCCAGCGCGGCTGCACCGTGCGCGGATCGGCTGGCACCTGGGGCGCGGACGCAGACTGGGACGCGGGCCACGATGCCTGAGGCCAATCGGCCCAAGGTCAAGGTCGCGGCGCTGCTGTCGGGCAACGGCACGACCATGTCGGCGCTCCACTATGCTTCGAAGCTGCCGGGCTGCCCCTATGAGATCGTGCTCGTGGCGAGCAACGTGCCCGATGCGCCGGGCCTGAAGATCGCTGCCGCCGAAGGCCTGCCGACCTTCGCGCTCGATCATCGCGGGATGGAGCGGCGCGCGCACGAACAGGCGATGGATGCAGCGCTGCGCGAATCGGGCGCCGAATACCTTGCCCTGTGCGGCTATATGCGCGTGCTGACCGAGGACTTCGTGTCCTGCTGGGAGGGCCGCATGGTCAACACCCATCCCTCGCTGCTGCCCAAGTACAAGGGGCTCGACACCCACGCCCGCGCCATCGCGGCGGGCGATGCCTTTGGCGGGTGCTCAGTCCACGTGGTGACGCCCGAACTCGACGGCGGGCCATTGCTCGGCCAGATGCCGGTGGCGATCCTGCCCGACGACACGGCCGAAAGCCTTGCACGCCGGGTGATTCTCGCCGAATACCAGCTCTATCCGCGCATGTTCGCAGACTACGTCGGGCGGTCCTGACCGCTTGGCCAGCACGCCCCCGCCCCGCCCTCACCTTTTGGCCCGCTCGCGCGCCTCGCGGCTGGCCGACCGCGCCATCGACGCGATCTGGCGCAACGGCCTACACCCCCGCCCGGCACTGGAGCCGGATGCATTGTGGGCCATCGGTGCCAATGGCTGCGCCCCTTCAGATGAGCACCAGGGCCGCAGCGCCGAGGATGTCGCCGATTTCCGGCTCCGTCTCGATCTCCTGTGCCAGTCCCTGCGCGACGAGGCCGATCTTAACGCGCTCGGGCACACGATGGCCTATGGTCAGGTCACCGGGGCGATCCGCATGCGGCATCGGCTGGGTGCTCTGTGGCGCAGCAACCCCGGCATCGAGCACACCGAAATCGCCGCGCCGATCATCGTCGTCGGCCAGATGCGCGCAGGGACCACGCGGATGCATCGCCTGCTCGCCGCCGACCCTGCCCATGCCGGGACGCCGTTCTACTGCGGAATGAACCCGGTGCGCGAACAGCCCGAGCTGCGACCGGTGAAGACCCGCATCGGCATTGCCGTCGCGCGCAGCATCAACCCCTGGATCGACGTCCAGCACCCGTTCGGCGCAACGCTCGTTGATGAAGAACTGCCCTGGCTCTCCTACGCGCTGTCGCCAGCGGCGCTGGAGGCACAGTATCGCATTCCCGCCTTCGTCGCCTTTAGCGAGGCGCGCGATCCCGCACCGGTCTATCGTGAGTTTGCCCGCCTCCTGCGCTCTGACGCGGCGCAGATGGGCAATACGGCGCGCCCGCGGGTGCTCAAGTGCCCGCAATATGCCGAAGACCTGCGCGCGCTGCTCGCGCAGTTTCCCGATGCGCGGGTGGTCGTTACCCGGCGTTGCAGCGATCAGGTGCTGGCGAGCACGATGTCGGTGGTGGCCGGACAGATGGCTTACCAATCCGACCGGGTGGATCTCGCCGAGGTCGAGGCCGAATGGCGTCGCAAGCTAGCCCTGCGCGAAGAGCGTATGTTGGCAGCGCTGGCAGACTTTGCCGGCCCGGTGGCCGAGGTCGGGTTCGAGGCCCTCAACGCGGACTGGGAGGGCGAAATCGCGCACGTCTACCGCAAGCTGGACCTGTCGCTCAGCGATGCGGCACTGGCGGCGATGCGGGCCGAGCAGGGGCGAGCCAAGACCAGCCCCCACCACGGACACCGCGCCGTCTATCAACCCGCAAGGGTCGCTTAGGCCGCTTCGCGGGCCTTCGTCACAATCACCGACAGCTGGTCAATCAAGCCAAGCCGCTGCTTCTTGAGCGCTTCGACACGATCGTCAGAGGCGGCATCGACTTCGCTCTCGATGCGGTGAATCTCGCGGTTCACCTCGTGATACTCGTCGGCCAGACGGGCAAAGTGCGCGTCGGTCAGCTTGAGCTGGTGCAGCAGTTCGCCGTCATTGGGAAATTCTGCGGCGAGTTCGTGCGGGGTATGGCTCATTGGGGCATCTCCTGTTGTTATGCTTTGCGAGGCTTGCCCCGAGGGCATTCACAATACCTTGCTCTCGATCAAACAAAAGCCCCGCCGGATCGCTCCGGCGGGGCTTTGTTTTCAGCGCGCTCGCTCTTCGCCAGCGCAACCAATCAGCCGACGATTTCTTCCGGCTTGAAGAAGTAGGCGATTTCGATCGCGGCATTCTCTTCGCTGTCCGAACCGTGGACGGTGTTCTCGCCGATCGACAGCGCCAGTTCCTTGCGGATCGTGCCCTCGGCAGCGTCCGCCGGGTTGGTCGCGCCCATGATGTCGCGGTTGCGGGTCACGGCGTCTTCGCCTTCCAGCACCTGCACCACCACCGGCTCGCTCATCATGAACTCGACCAGCTCGCCGAAGAACGGGCGTTCCTTGTGGACGGCGTAGAAGCCCTCAGCCTGTTCCTTGGTCATGTGGATGCGCTTGGAAGCGACGACACGCAGGCCAGCTTCTTCCAGCATCTTGGTGACCGCGCCGGTCAGGTTGCGGCGGGTGGCATCGGGCTTGATGATCGAAAACGTGCGGGTAACCGCCATGGAATGTTCCTTCGCGAAAGTTGGTTTATATCTCTTTCGCGCGCGCCCCTAGCCGCAAGCACGGCACGGGGCAAGCGTGTGCGGCTCAGCTCTTGGTGCCAATGGTGAGCGTGGCGCTGGTTCCACCATCATCGCCGGGCGAGGCATTGATCGAGAACACCAGTCCGTCGCCGCTCTCGCCCGAGACGATCTGGGCCTCGTTAGCCTTCATCTCCATCTTGATCTCGATGCCCGCCGCTTCCGCTTCCTTGCGGTAGAAAGCGACGATCTCTTCAGGCTCGGCGCTGCTTTGGAGCTGCACCAGCGCACCGCTCCCGCTGCCCGCCGAAACATTGGTGCTGGAGACGACCTTGGCGCCGGGATAGAGCGTGAAACCGTCGGGCAGGCTGGATGCGGCACCCTCGCCGCTCTGGATCGTAACCGTCTCACCATCGGCATTGGTGATGGTGGCATTGACCTCGCCGCTATCCTGATCGACGTCATAGGCGACCTCGCCATCCTCGGTCTCGATCGTATCCGAATCGTCCGATCCGCAGGCGGTGAGTGCCAGAACTGCGGCCGAAATCACAACTGCACGCATTGCTAAGATCCCCTCGAAATCCTCAATCCTCTGCCTGACCTAATCCATCACGCTTGCTTGATCCAGCGTCCCGCCTCCTGCCGCCAGAAATTGCGCTCCACCCCTTCCTGCTCGCCCAGCCTGCGCCAGGTGTCGCGCGCTCCGGCGCGGCTGTTATCGTCGAACAGGAGGAATGCCCGAGCAAAGCCCAGCGCCTCTTCGCGCCATAGGCCATCGGCGATCAGCACAAAGCGCGCACCATTGGCCGCCGCGCAGTCGGGCGCCAGCAGGATCGGCTGACGCTCGGCGTGCGGATGATCGGCGCGGCCATGGGCGAGGAAGTCCTGCGGGAATTCCTCCCACAACGCGCGGTCCATCGCCTCGCCTGCGCCGACCACCAGCAGCAGCTCGCCCGCGTTAAGCGTGGCGCGAGCGAGCTGCGCAGTGGCCTGTTCGGCGCTGGCCGATTCGAGCAGGTAGAAGTCGACGCGCATGACTCTTTTTCGCCCTAACGCTGCGCTGCTTGAGGGCAGAGGCGTTCGCCCCACCACTGCGCAGCTTGAGGGCAAATCAGGAAATGCGCCCGGAAGTGCATCACCCCTCGGCGGTGTCGCGCACGAAGCGGTCGATCAGGCGCACGCCATAGCCGGTCGCGCCCTTGTCCCAGGTCGCCCCGGGCTTGTCGGCCCAGGCCATGCCCGCGATGTCGCAGTGCGCCCAGTTCACCCCGTCCTCGATGTAGCGCTGGAGATACTGGGCCGCGGTGATCGACCCCGCCATGCGTGTGCCGACATTCTTCATATCGGCAATGGCGCTGTCGAGCAGACGATCATATGCAGGCGAAAGCGGGAAGCGCCACAGCTTGTCGCCGCTGGCCGTGCCCGCCGCGAGCAGCCCATTAGCCAGGTCGTCCGAATTCGAGAACAGGCCCGCGTGCTCGGAGCCAAGCGAAATCAGGATGGCGCCCGTAAGCGTGGCGAGATCGACCACGGTCTTGGGCTTGAACTCACGCTGCACCCAGGTCAGCGCGTCGCACAGCACGAGGCGGCCTTCAGCGTCGGTGTTGATCACCTCGACCGTCTGCCCGCTCATCGTGGTGACCACGTCGCCGGGACGCTGAGCATTGCCGTCGGGCATGTTCTCAACCAGGCCGCACACGCCGACCACATTGGCCTTGGCCTTGCGGCCTGCCAGCGCGACCATCGCGCCCGCCACGGCGCCAGCGCCGCCCATGTCCCATTTCATGTCTTCCATGCCCGCGGCAGGCTTGATCGAGATGCCGCCGGTGTCGAAGGTCACGCCCTTGCCCACGAACACGGTCGGAGCATCGCCCGCCTTGCCGCCGTTCCACTTCATCACCAGCAGCTGCCCCTCGCGCACCGAGCCCTGGCTCACACCGAGCAGCGCGCCCATGCCGAGCTTTTCCATTTCGGCTTCGCCCAGCACTTCGATTTCAACGCCGGTGCCCGCCAGCCGCTCGCGGCAGCGTTCAACGAAGCTTTCGGGATAGATGACGTTCGCCGGTTCGCTAACCAGCTCGCGGGTGAACTCGACCCCGCGCGCCAAAGCTTCAGCCTCGTTCCAGGCAGCTTCGGCCCCTTCGGGCGCGCCAACCACCACCACCTCAGCCAGAGTCGGCTTCTGCTCGTCGCGCAGCTTGGTACGGTAGGTGTCCCAACGCCATGCCCGCAGCCGGAGGCCGAGCAGGACGGCGGCAACCTCGGCTGCACTCAGCGAACCGTCACGGCAATCGAGCGCGAGCGCGGTTTCGCCTGAAGTGAGGAACTTGGTCGTAAGCGCCGCGCCAGCCTTCTCAAGCTGAGGCAGGCGTTCGCTGCCTTTCTCGCCGGCACCGGCCAGAGCAAGGCGCACCGGGCCGTTGTCGCCCTCGTAAAACCCTTCGAAAGTCTGCCCGGCCTTGCCGCTGAACCGGGAGGCCTCTGCCCCGCTGGCAATGATCGCGGGCAGATCGCCCGGCAGATCGCCTTTCGCTACGACGCGCGCAACCAGGCGCGGGGAATTGGCATCAAAGGCTGGGCTAAAGGCAATTTTCATGGTCACTCCGGTCATGCTGGTGCGATCGGGGCACAGCGTCGACAAGTCGAACACGCCGCGATCAAGCTGGCGTTGCGAATTAGGATCGCACAGTGCAATAGGCAAGCCATGCTCCCCTCTTGGCGTAATCCTCCGAAGGCGTCGTTGCGCAGCCTGCCCCTGCTTGGTGTGGCCACAATCGTCTTGCTTGCCGCCCAGCCCGCCTATGCGCAGGGCACCTCTGACGGCCAAGCCGAAGAGAGCGAATCCTCCGGCGCAAATGCCGATCTGATCGAAGCTCTCGATGGCGAGCGCGAGGTTGACTTCGAAGCCGACGAGATTCGCTACGACGACGAAACCGACACGATCTCCGCCCAAGGCGACGTGATTCTCGAAGCCGGCGACCAGTCTGTTCGCGCCGAACGCGTGGTCTGGAACCGGATGACCGGCGAGATCGTGGCCGAGGGTTCGATCCGTTATGTCGATGCCGATGGCAACCAGCTGTTCACCGAACGGCTGGTGTTGACCGACCAGCTCGAAGCCGCGGCGATGAGCAACCTGTTGCTGGTGTTCCGAGAAGGCTCGCGGCTGGCGGCGAACGAAGCCCGGCGCAAGGCCGATGGCGATATCGAGCTGGACAAGGCCGCCTTTTCAACCTGCGCGATCGTGAACGAGGACGGCTGCCCCAAGAACCCGAGTTGGCGCGTCACCGCCGAGCGCGTCTATTACGACCAGCAAACCCAGCGCATCCGGTTCCGCGGCGCCTATCTCGAACTGTTCGGCACGCGCCTTCTGCCGCTGCCCGGCCTTTCGATCCGCGCCGACGGGACCGCCGATTCGGGCTTCTTTATCCCCGAGATCGAACTGACCGCCTCGAATGGCGTTTCGATCTCCGACAGCTTCTACTGGCGCATGGCGGATAACCGCGACCTCGAGCTGAGCGCCTACATCTACACCGCCACTGCGCCGATGGTTTCCGCCAAGTACCGCGAATTGACCAGCAAGGGCGCGTTCCAGGTCACCGGTTATGCAACCTACGGGACGCGCCTCCCGCTCACCGCGACAGGCGCTCCGACTGCCGTCAGCCGCGAGGACCTGCGCGGTTACCTCGCCGCCAACGGCCGGTTCCAGTTCAACGAGAACCTCTCGCTCTCCGGCTCGCTCCGCTATGCCAGCGACCGCACCTTCCTGCGCCGCTACGACATCAGCCGCGAAGACCGCATCCGCTCAACGGTTGCGCTCGAAAACATCGACGAGAGCAGCTATCTCTCGGTCGCCGGCTGGGCGACGCAGTTGCTGCTGGTCAATCAGGATCAGGGTCAGGAGCCAATCGCGCTTCCCTTGATCGACTATCGCAAGCGCCTAACGGACCCGGTGCTGGGCGGCGTGGTGGAGTTGCAGGGCAACACGCTGGCGCTCGCCCGCACCGACGGGCAGGACACCCAGCGCGCCTTCGCCCGCGCCCAGTGGAACCTGCGCAAGATCACATCGCTCGGGCAGGAAGTTTCGTTCACCGCACTGGTGCGCGGCGATGTCTATCACTCGGACCAGAACGATCTCTCGACCACCGCGCTCTATGCCGGGACCGAGGGCTGGCAGACCCGCGGCGTGGCGATGGCCGCGATCGACGTTAAATGGCCGCTGATCGGCGAATTCATGGGCGGGACGCAGACGATCACCCCGCGCGTGCAATTCGTTGCCGCGCCGTCGGTCCGCAATCTGTCCATTCCCAACGAGGATGCGCGCGCCATCGATCTGGAGGATTCCAACCTCTTCGCGCTCAACCGCTTCCCCGGCTACGACCGGGTCGAGGACGGCGCGCGCGTCACCTACGGTGCCGACTGGCAGCTCAATTTCCCCGGCTGGCGTATCTCTTCGACCATCGGCCAGTCCTACCGGCTCAGCACCGAACCGGTGCTGTTTCCCGACGGCACCGGCCTGACCGAGCGCTTCTCCGACTTCGTCGGCCGCACCGAGGTGCGCTATCGCGATTTCTTCAAGCTCGTGCATCGCTTCCGCCTCGACAAGGATGATTTCGCCATCCGCCGGGCCGAGGTTGACGCCACCTTGGGGTCTGACCGCACATACGTTGAACTCGGATACCTTCGCCTCAACCGCAATATCGAACTCGATTTCGAAGATCTGCAGGATCGCGAGGAAGTGCGCGTGGCCGGGCGGATCGCCTTTGCCAACTACTGGTCGGTGTTCGGCTCGGCCGTGGTCAACCTCACCGACGCGGCCGAGGACCCGACGCTGGCTTCCGACGGGTTCGAACCGCTGCGCACACGCCTCGGCATCGCCTATGCGGATGACTGCCTGGAAATGGGCTTTACCTGGCGGCGCGACTACATCGAACTGGCCGACGCCCGCAGCGGGAACTCGTTCCAGCTCTACTTCTCGCTGCGCAACCTCAATTTCCGTTAATTTGCACTCTCGCCACTGTTCAGGCATTTGGCAGCGCGCACGCTTTTGGATAGAGCCTTGCGCGCACCGCAACGGCTGACTCAGCTAGTGTTCAGTACGGCGCGTTATGGCCGGAAATGAACAGACAGGCGCGAGATGACCTCGTGCCGCATGGATGAAAGAGAACGATAACGTGATTGCGTTTGCCCGAAAGCTCGTAAACATCACGGCCGCGAGCGCCCTTCTGCTCTCCGGCTCGACGGGCGTTTATGCCCAGGCCGTCGACTCGCAGAACGATGCCTTCAACATCCCGAGCGACATTTCGTTCCTCGGTCAGAGCGATCCGAACGTTCGCCGCGCCACGGCGCGGGTTAACGGCAACATCATCACCGGCACCGATGTCGATCAGCGAGTGGCGCTGATCCTCGCCGCCAACGAGGGGGTCCAAATGCCTCCCGAGGAACTGCAGCGGCTCCGCCTGCAGGTTCTGCGCAACCTGATCGACGAGACCTTGCAGGTGCAGGAAGCCGCCGCGCTCGACATGGCGGTCACGTCCGACGAAGTCGACGAGGCCTATGCCCGCTTCGCCCAGCAGGGCCGCAACATGACGGTCGAACAGCTGGCCCAGTATCTCGAATCGATCGGATCGAGCCCGCGCACGATCAAGCGCCAGATTCAGGGCGAACTGGCCTGGGATCGGCTGCTGCGCCGCAATGTCGCCCCCTTCGTCAACGTGTCGGAGGCCGAGGTCAGCGAACTATATGAGCGCATGCAGGAATCGCGTGGCGCAACCGAATATCGGCTGGGTGAAATCTTCCTCCAGACTACGCCCGCCAACCGCGACGCCGTCGCCGCCAATGCCCAGCAGATCGTGCAGCAACTGCGCGAAGGTGGCAGCTTCCAGGCCTATGCCCGCCAGTACTCGCAGGCGACCACCGCCGCGGTCGGCGGCGATCTTGGTTGGATCAGGGTCGAGCAGCTGCAGAACCCGCAGCTGGAAGGCATCGTCGGCGAAATGCTGCCGGGCCAGCTTGTCGGCCCGGTCGAGATTCCGGGTGGGCTCTGGATCGGCCTGCTGATCGACCGCCGCCAGATCGGCATGCCCGATCCGCGCGATGCCCAGCTCAGCCTCAAGCAGATTTCGATCAACTTCGAGCCCGGCACCACCGAGGCAGAAGCGGAACGGCGCGGCAATGCCTTCGTCGCCGCGATCGACTCCATGAACGGCTGCGGCGATGCCAACGCCAAGGCCGCCGCAATCGGCGCAACCGTGGTCGACAACGACGAGATTGCCGCCCGCGCCCTGCCGGAAGCGTTGCAGAACGTGCTGCTGGGTCTCAACATCGGGCAGGCCACCCCGCCCTTCGGCGACCTGCAGGACGGCATTCGCGTGCTGATGCTGTGCGGCCGCGACGATCCGCCTGCGACCGCCGGGCCGGACATGCGCCAGCTGATGTCGCAGCTGGAGGACGACCGTATCAACAAGCGCGCCCAGCGCTACCTGCGCGACCTGCGCCGCGATGCGGTGATCGAGTACAACTAGGCCAATGGACAAGCCGCTGGCCGTTTCGATCGGCGATCCGGCCGGAGTCGGCCCTGAACTGATCGTGGCGGCATGGCGCGCACGTGCCGAACGCGGCCTGCCCGCCTTTGCCGCCATCGGAGGCCTTGATGTGCTGCGCTCCGCCGCAGCGCGGGCGAAGATCGATCTGCCGCTCGTCGAGATCAGCCGAATCGAAGAAGCCCGTTCCGTCTTCAACGACGCCTTGCCAGTGCTGTCCGGAACCGACGGCGCCTACCGCCCCGGCGCTCCGAGCGAGGACGGCGCGAGGCTCGCCTTTGCCTCGCTCGAACGCGCGATTGCGCTGGCCAAGGCTGGCGAAGCCGCCGGAGTGGTGACGGCGCCGGTCTCCAAGGCGCAGATCGCGCGCATCGAACCCAGCTTCGTCGGCCAAACCGAACTGCTTGCACAGCACTGCTCACTGGCGGCCGAAGATGCGGTGATGATGCTGGCTGGCCCCAGCCTGCGCGCCGTGCCGCTCACCGTCCATTGCGCCCTTTCCGAGGTGCCGGGACTGGTGACGCAGGAGCTGATCGTCCACCGCTGCCGCATTCTCGCGCGCGCCTTGCGGGAGGACTACGGCGTTGCCCGCCCGCATGTAGCGGTCGCCGGTCTCAATCCGCATGCGGGCGAGAACGGGCGCATGGGGCGTGAGGAAATCGAGACCATCATGCCCGCCATCGCCACCTTGCGTGCCGAAGGGATCAACGCGAGCGGCCCGCATCCTGCCGATACGCTGTTCGCTCCGCATAAGCGCTCAAGCTACGATGCCGCGCTGGCGATGTATCACGATCAGGCGCTGGTGCCGCTGAAGACGCTCGATTTCGACGAGGGTGTGAACGTCACGCTGGGCCTGCCGATCGTGCGCACCTCGCCCGATCACGGCACCGCCTTCGATATCGCCGGCAAGGGCACCGCTCGCCCCGATGCGATGATAGCGGCGATCCGCATGGCCGGAGAAATCGCCGCCCGCCGCAGCGCCGCATGAGCGAGCTGCCCCCTTTGCGCGAAGTGATCGCCACCCACGGGCTGAGCGCGTCAAAGGCGCTGGGGCAGAACTTCCTGTTCGACGAGCAACTGCTCAGCCGCATTGCCGCCATTCCGGGCGATCTTTCCGGCCAAGCGGTGCTTGAAATCGGCCCCGGTCCGGGCGGCCTCACCCGCGCCTTGCTGCGCGCCGGGGCACGCGTCACCGCCATCGAGCGCGACACGCGCTGCATCCCCGCGCTGGCAGACCTGTCCGCCGCCTTTCCCGGCCAACTCCGCGTGATCGAAGGCGATGCGCTGGCCGAGGACCATGCCGCGCTGCTGGGCGAGCCGTTCCACGTCGTCGCCAACCTGCCCTACAACATCGGCACCCTGCTGTTCACCCGCTGGCTCGGCGGCGAGACTTGGCCGCCCGCGTGGCGCTCGCTGACGCTGATGTTCCAGCAGGAAGTAGCCCAGCGCATCGTCGCCGCGCCGGGCTCTGGCACCTATGGCCGCCTCGCCGTGCTGGCGCAGTGGCGCAGCGCCGCGAAGCTCGCGATGAAGGTCCACCGCAGCGCCTTCACCCCGCCGCCCAAGGTGATGAGCGCCATCGTCCACGTTACGCCTGCCGAAGCGCCAGAAGGCGTGAAGGCACGCATGCTTGAACGCCTGACTGAAGCCGCCTTCGGACAGCGCCGCAAGATGCTGCGCCAGAGCCTCAAGGGCCTGCCCGGCGCACTAGACGCGCTGGAGACCTGCGGCATCGATCCGCAGCGCCGCGCTGAAACGCTCGCCATCGGCGAATTCGTGGCGCTGGCGAAGGTACTATCCTGACCCGGTGTAATTGACTTGGCCGCACCGAGGGGCCAGATCGTTTCCGATGAAACAGCCCTCCCCAAGCGAACTCGCCCTGTTCGAAGCCATCGACCAAGTGCGAATGCTGGAGCGCACGCAGAACTGGGCGCGGATCAATTCCGGCACCGCCAACATGGCTGGTCTCGCCACAATGGCGAAGAAGCTCTCCGACGCCTTTTCCACCCTACCCGGCGAGGTGTCGCTGCGCGATCCGGCCCCCGTTTGCGCCATCGACGCCGAGGGCCGCGAGGTCGCGCTTGAACATGGTCGCCATCTGGTGGTGCGGGTGCGCCCTGAGGCTGAGCGTCGCTTCGTGCTCACCGGCCACATGGACACCGTATATCCGGTCGATCACCCGTTTCAGGAGCTGACCTGGCTCGACGACGACACCCTCAACGGCCCTGGCACCGCCGATATGAAGGCCGGTATCGCCGTGATCCTCGAAGCGCTAACCGCCTTCGAGACAAGCGATGCCGCCAAGTCGGTCGGCTATGATGTGATGATCAATTCCGACGAGGAAACAGGGTCGCTCTCCTCCGCTGCGCTGATCGCCGAACTCGCCAAGGGCAAGGCCGCCGCGCTCACATACGAGCCAAGCGCCCTGCCCGATGGCACTCTCGCTCATGCCCGCGCGGGATCGGGCAACTATGCGGTGGTGTTCAAAGGCCGCTCCGCCCACGCCGGACGCAATCCCGAGGATGGCCGCAATGCGCTGGTCGCGGCGGCGGACTGCGCGCTGGCGCTGAAACAGATGCAACACGCCGACCTCCCGATAAACCCGGCCAGGATCGACGGTGGCTCGGCAAACAATGTCGTGCCCGACCATGCCGTGCTGCGTTTCAACATCCGCCCGAAGACCACCGCCGCAGCCGAGGATTTTGAATCCAACCTCAAGACCTTGCTCGACACCATTGCCAAACGCCATGAGGTTGAGATTAGCCTCACCGGCGGCATTTCGCGCCCTCCCAAGCCGGTCGATGCGCGGGCGGCCAAGCTGTTCGAGCTGGTGAGGCAGGCTGGCGCCGATCTCGGCCAGACCATCGGTTGGCAATCGAGCGGCGGCGTGTGCGATGGCAACAACATTGCCGCCTGCGGTGTCCCCGTCGTCGATACGATGGGCGTTCGCGGCGGCTCCATTCATTCACCACAGGAGTTCATGATCGTTTCCTCGCTAACCGAGCGCGCCAGACTGAGCGCGCTTGTCCTGCATCGCCTTGCCACTGGAGCACCGCTATGAGTTTCGTCATCCGCACTGCCCGCCTCGGCGACCTCCAGCCGCTTTACGAGATGGCCAAGCTGACCGGCGGCGGCTTCACCAACCTGCCGCCCGACCGCAATTCGCTCACCGCCAAGCTCGACCGCTCGGTAGCGGCCTGCAGCAGGGACGATGACGAACTGGACGACGACCTGTTCGTGCTGATGCTCGAAAACGTGGAGACCGGTGAGGTGCGCGGCACCAGCCAGATCTTCTCGGCCATTGGGCGGAAGTGGCCCTTCTATTCCTACCGCATCACCACCGTCACCCAGCACTCGAACGAGCTGGAGCGCACCGTCACCGCCGAATTGCTCAGTCTGGTCAACGATCTGGGCGGCGCGAGCGAGGTCGGCGGGCTGTTCCTCCACCCCAGCGAACGCGCTGGCGGGCTTGGCATGTTGCTCGCGCGCAGCCGCTATCTGTTCATCGCTGCCCACCGCGCGCGGTTTGGCGACAAATTGCTGGCCGAACTGCGCGGCATTATCGATGAACGCGGCGGCTCGCCGTTCTGGGACGCAATCGGCGGCAAGTTCTTCCACATGGGCTTCCAGGAGGCCGACGAGTTCAACGCTGTCCACGGCAACCAGTTCATCGCTGATCTGATGCCCAAGCACCCGGTCTATCTGGCCATGCTGAGCGAGCAGGCGCGGCAAGTGATCGGCCTGCCCCACCCGTCTGGCCGCGCCGCCATGCGGATGCTCGAAAGCGAAGGGTTCTCCTATGAGGGCTATGTCGACATTTTCGACGGCGGCCCGACCATGACCGCACGCACTGACAGTGTCGCCTCGATCCGCGACGCGAACCGTGCCCCGGTGATCTCGTGCGAACTCGACAAGGGCGAAAAGGCACTGATCGCGACCGGCAGGCTGGCCGACTTCCGCTGCTGCTATGGCGCACGTGCGATAACGGCGGACGGCATGGCCATCGACGCCCACGCGGCAGACCTGTTGCAGGTCAGCGAGGGCGACGAAGTCTGGAGCATCACGCGATGACACTGGTCGAGATCAATTTCGACGGTCTCGTCGGCCCGTCGCACAACTATGCCGGGCTCAGCCTCGGCAACCTCGCAGCGACCAAGAACGCAGGCAAGGTCTCGCAACCGCGCAAGGCGGCCTTGCAGGGGCTCGACAAGATGCGCGGTAATATGGCCTCAGGCCTGGCACAGGGTTTCTTCCTGCCCCTGCCCCGCCCCAACGCAGGCTGGCTCGAAGCGCTTGCAGCGGATGCCACCATCAACCCCGCGCTGATTGCCAGCGCCTGGTCCGCCAGTTCGATGTGGACGGCCAATGCTGCTACCGTCAGCCCCGCCCCCGATTGCGCTGACGGGCGCTGCCACCTCACTGTCGCCAACCTCGTCACCATGCCGCACCGCAGCCAGGAGTGGCCCGATACGCTGGCACAGCTGCGCCTCGCCTTTGCCGACAGCAAACATTTCGCGGTCCACCGAGCCGTCCCGCCCTGCTTCGGCGATGAGGGCGCGGCCAACCACATGCGCTTTTGCGAAGGCCACGCGAGCACCGGGGTCGAGGTGTTCGTCTATGGCCGCAGCGGCGGGCGCTTCCCTGCGCGCCAGCATGAGCAGGCCAGCCGCGTTGTTGCCCGCAGCCATGGTCTCGATCCGGCCAAGGCGCTGTTTATCGAGCAGAGCCCCGAGGCGATCGCCGCCGGGGCCTTCCATAACGACGTGGTGGCCGTCGCCAACGCGCAGGTGCTGTTCGCACACGAACAGGCCTTTGCCGACCGCGAAGGTGCCAACGATGCGATCCGTGCAGCTTTCCCCGCGCTGGAGGTGGTCGAAGTGCCCTCGTCGCGCGTGAGCCTCGCCGATGCGATTTCGTCCTATCTGTTCAACGCGCAGCTGCTGTCGATGCCCGAGGGCGGGATGACACTGGTGGTGCCCGGCGAGTGCCGCGAAAACACCGCAGTGAGCGGCTGGCTCGACGACATGCTTGCCAGCAACGGCCCGATCCGTGCGGTGAAGGTTGTCGATGTGCGCGAATCGATGGCCAACGGCGGCGGCCCGGCCTGCCTGCGCCTGCGCGTGGTGGCCGATCCGGCCACGGTCGATCCGCGCTTCATGCTTAGCGAAGCCAAGGCCGATCTGATGGCTGAGGTGATCGCCGCGCAGTGGCCCGAGGAGATCGACCCGGCCGACATCGGCAAGGCGGCGCTTGCCCAATCGGTGCTGTCAGCGCGCGCCGCGTTGCTCGCTGCGCTCAACCTGTCTGAACTTGCTTAACACACCCTACTGTCGGATTGCCTTACAGCTCTGACAGCCTTAACCATCGTGTCGCTAGGAAATCCGTGCTTGGCATGGTGATTGCGTTAGGATGGGTAAGGAAGGGTCAATCATGTTTCGCAAGATTTCACGTCTGTTCATCATCAAGACGCGGCTGGAAGCCTTCCTGATTATCTACGCCCTCGCGCTCGGCGCGACCCAGCGTGGCACCGTCTATCTCGACCAGTATCCGGGCTGGGGCGGAAAGCTACTGTTCCTCGCCTGTACTACCGCCGTTTTCATGGCGGGCGGAAAGATCCTCGACTGCCTGAAATACGAGCGCGGCCAACTGGCGGCGAAGAAGCCCACGATCCTACCTGCTGAATAGGTGCCCCATCAACAAGCGGCCCAATTTGCCTCAGGCGTGGCTCAGGCCAGCATGAGGCGGGGTTGTGGTGAATTGGAAAGTGGGGGTTTCTGTTGCTAGCTACCCCCGGAGCCCCGGAATCCGTTCTGTTGCCCGGTCGGTCCAACCGCGCTGTATAGCCTAATAATATCAGGGCGTTAGCCCATCAATTACGCAGCGATGGCGAGTGCTTCGTTATCGTTGGCACTTATGAGTTTTGAACAGTTTTACGGGTTACTCAGCCCGGGCAAAAACCTTGTCTTTTAATACACGTCGATCCTGGTTCGGCCCCGTCAACACTGGCGCAAAAGCGCCGATCTTGGTGGAGCCGCCGGGTACTGCCCCCGGGTCCGCTGCATCTATTACACAAGGCCATTTATCGCCATATCCGGTCGAAACCGGCAGGCCCTATATAGGCCTTGTGCAATGAATGTGAAGTGAGCGCTTTTTACCTGCGCCTCAGACGCCGGCGCTCGCATACGCTCGCTTGGCTATCCTCGCTTGCGGGCAGCAAAGCTGCCCACGCTGCGGTCGGCCTTGCGGTTGCTTTGCAACCGTTCTGGCGCGCCGCCTACTTCTTCAGCGCGTCGCGGATCTCGATCAGCAGGTCGATCTCGCTTGGCCCCGCAGGCGCCGCAGGCTCTTCAGGCTTCTCGTAACGTGCCTTCAACCGGTTGACGTAGCGCACCAGCAGGAAAATGATGAAGGCGAGGATGACGAAGTTGATGATGGCCGTGGCCAGCGCGCCATAGCCGATCATGGCAGCCCCCGCCTCCTTGAGCGCGGCATAGTCGGTCATGCTGCCTTCGTAACCTTCAGGCGCCGAGAGCAGGATAAAGTAGCTCGAAAAATCGGCCCCGCCGAAAATCCAGCCGACGAAGGGCATGATCACCTCACCGGTCAGCGAGGTAACGATCGTGCCAAAAGCGCCCGCGATAATGACCGCGACCGCGAGGTCCATCACGTTGCCCTTGGCGATAAATTGCTTGAATTCTGCAAACATTCCCGTTGCTCCCGTCTATCCCTTAACGACAGCATCAATTGCAGAAGCCCCTGCTTTTCGCCAGCCACTATTCGGCGCGCACCTCGGGCCGAGAGCGCATCTCGGCAAGGATTTGCTTCAAGACGTCGAGCTGCGGATCGGTCGGCACCTCGGTGCTGGCGGCGCTGTCCGGCACCTCCATCACCTTTTCCTGCATCTCGTCGAGCACCCGGTTTACCGTGCGCACGAGCAGGAACAGGGCCACGGCGACGATCAGGAAGTCGACCGTCTGGGTGAGGAAATCGCCATAGCCAAGCATCGGCACGCCAGCCGCCTTGAGTTCAGCATAGTTCTGTTTGCTGCCCGTGTAATCGGCGGGAATGTCGCCGAGCAGGATGAACCAGTTGGAAAAGTCGACATCGCCGAAGATCCACCCGATCACCGGCATGATCATGCTTTCGTTAAGCGATGTCACGATCTTGCCAAAGGCAGCGCCGATAATCACACCGACCGCCAGATCGAGCACGTTGCCGCGCGCGATGAACTTTTTGAACTCCTTAAACATGATCGACTCCCCTGCTGCCTTCGCCTTGTCTGGCCCATTGACGCGGCAAAGCCCGTTTCGATCCCGCCGCCCCTTTGGCGGCTGCAATGCTTGTAACCGCGCGGCACCGTGCTACATAAGCAACACACCTGTTGGAGGAACAGTCTGATGAAATTTGTCCCCAAGGCGCTCGTTGTTGCCTGCACGCTTGTGCTGGCCTCGTGCGGTATCAACTCGGTCCCTGCGGCAGAGGAAAACGCCAAGGCCAAGTGGGCCGATGTCGAAGCCGCCTTTCAAGAACGCGCCAACCTTATCCCGGCCTTGCAGGAGATCGTCCTCTCCTCGGCAGAGCAGGAACGCGCCACGCTTGACGCGGTCGTCTCTGCGCGCGCTTCGGCGACCCGGCCCGAAGTGCAGGTTACCGGCAACGACCTCAGCGATCCGGCCAAGATGGAGCAATACCAGGCCGCCCAGAACGAGCTGGGCGGTGCGATTTCGCGCCTGCTGGTCTCGGTCGAAGCCTATCCCGAGCTGAAAAGCCAGGACAACTTCGGCCGCTTCATGACCCAGTTCGAAGGGCAGGAAAACCGCATCCGCGTCGCCATCCGCGACTACAACGAGGCGGTTCGCAAGTATAACACCACGATCCGCACCTTCCCCGATACGATCGGCGCCAACCTGATCCACGGGGCCGAGCCGATGGTGCCTTACAAGGCGGCCACCGAAGGCGCCGAGGTTGCGCCCACGCTCGACATGGGCGTGAACTGATCGCACCCATGCCGCTCTATCGTCTGATTACAGGGCTGCTCACGGCGCTGGCGGCAACGCTGGCGCTGTTGGCAATGCCTGCCTCGGCCCAGCCGGTCTTCCCTGAGCGCGGAACTGCGCCGGTGGTCGATCAGGCGAACATTATCGATCCGGCCACCAAGGCCGAACTGACCGCTGCGCTCGACGAATTCGAGCAGCGTAATCAGCGCCAGTTCGTGATCGCTACGGTGGATAGCCTCGATGGCTATGACATCGCCGACTACGGCTACCAGCTCGGCCGCGCCTGGGCGCTGGGCGATGCGGAGCGAAATGACGGGATCATCCTGCTGGTCGCGCCAAACGAGCGCAAAGTGCGGATCGAGGTCGGCTACGGGCTGGAGGGTATCATCCCCGATGGCCTTGCCTACGACTACGTCGAGGAGATGAAGCCCTATTTCCGCGATGGTGACTATTCCGCCGGGATCAAACTCGGTGCCGCGCTGATCATCTCGCAGCTTGAACTTCCTCCTGAGGAGGCCGCGCGCGTGGCGCAGGAAGCCAGCCAGCAACGCAAGAGCGAAGGCGGCATTCCGGCAGGCGGGCTGATCTGGCTCGGCTTCTTGCTGTTCTTCTTCGTCCTGCCGGCCTTCTTCGGGCGCGGCCGACGGCGGCGCTATCGCGGCGGCGGTGTTGGCGGCGTGGTCGGCGACATCATCCTGTGGGAAGCCGGCAAGGCGATCACCCGCGGCGCGATGGGCGGCGATGACTGGGGCGGTGGCGGCGGCTGGGGCGGCGGTGGCGGCTTCGGTGGTGGCGGCGGCTTTGGCGGCGGCGGCGGTTCATTCGGGGGCGGCGGCGCCTCCGGGGGGTGGTAGACGATGGCACTTCTCGATGCATCCCAGCACAAGATCGTCTCCGATGCGGTGGCACAGGCCGAACTCACCACTTCGGGCGAGATAGTCCCCGTGCTCACCGACGCCTCCGACAACTACGCTGAAGTCGTGCTGGCCTATTGCGCTGCCATCGCCTTCACCGCGATGAGCGTGATGGCGGCCTTCCCTATGGTCTTCACGGGCCTGTGGGACGGCCTTTGGGGCGGCTGGGGCCACGATTGGACCACCGGCGAATTCACCACGCTGATGCTCGGTCTCGGCGTGGTCTCGTTTGCTGCCACCTGGGCGATCCTGCTGATCGACGCGCTCAAGTTCCGGCTCGTGCCCGGCCCGCTCAAGCGTGCGCGGGTGCGCGACGCGGCGGTGCGACACTTCAAGGTCGGGGCCGAAAGCCGCACCCATGGGCGCACCGGGGTGATGCTTTATCTCTCGATGAAGGAACACCGCGCCGAGATCGTGGCCGACAGCGCCATTGCCGAGCTCGTCCCCGCCGAGGTGTGGGGCGAGGCCATGGCCGACATGCTGTCAGAGGTCCGCAAGGGCTGCCTTGCCGAGGGCATTGCTGCGGGCGTGCGCGATGTCGGCAAGGTGCTCTCGCCGCACTTCCCCCGCGCCGAGGACGACATCAACGAGCTGCCCGATCGCTTGATCGAACTCTAGTCCTCCGATAGGCCGCACGCCATGGCAACAGACGATGCGGATGCGCCCGAAGAGGTGATGTGGGCGGGCAGGTTCATCACCGCCAAACGCCGCGGGAAATGGGAATATGTGGCGCGCGCACGCGGCATTCGCGCCGCCGTGATCCTTCCGCTCGATGGCGACCATGTGGTGCTGGTAGAGCAATATCGCGTGCCGCTGGGCTGCAACTGCCTCGAACTTCCTGCCGGGCTGATTGGCGATGAAGACGGGTCCGAGGATGAAGACCCATTGGCCGCCGCTCGGCGCGAGCTGATCGAGGAAACCGGCTATGCCGCCGCGAAGTGGGAAAACCTCGGCGAGTATTTCTCCAGCCCCGGCATGGTCAGCGAGAGCTTTACCCTGTTGCGCGCGAGCGCGCTGACGCAGGTCGGCAGCGGCGGCGGGGTAGATGACGAGAACATTATCGTTCACCGGGTAAAACTGGCGGATCTGGAAAAGTTCGTGGCCGATACGCGTGCGCGCGGGGTCGCGATTGATGTGAAAATGCTGCTGCTGCTTGGCGCAGGAATGGGGGAATAACACAATGAAAGTTCTGGTTCTGGGATCGGGCGCAATGGGCTGCCTCTATGGCGCGGCCTTTCACCGCGCCGGTCACGAGGTGATCCTGTGCGACGTCAACCAACAGCATATTGACGCGATCAACGCCAATGGCCTTGAACTCGATACCCGCAACGGGATGGAGCACCTGCCGATCCGCGCCGCCCTTCCCGCCGAGGTGAGCGAACCGGTCGACCTCGTGTTGGTGTTCACCAAGACGTTTCACACCCAGGGCGCGCTTGAAGGCATCAAGGCCGCCATCGGCCCGCAAACGCACCTGCTCAGCTTGCAGAACGGGCTCGGCAACGACCGGCGGCTGGCCGGCTTCGTGAGCGACGAGCGGGTGATGGTTGGCGCTTCGATGCTGCCCAGCGATCTTGTCGGCCCCGGCAAGGTGCGCAGCCATGGCGAAGGTTTTTCGCGGCTCTATCCGGCCTTCGGCGGCGACCCGGCCTTTGCGGCTGAGGTGGCCAAGGCCATGACCGAGGGCGGCCTGCCCGCCCAGCTCGACCCGGAAATCCACGCCGCGATCTGGGGCAAGGCCATCTTCAACGCCACGATGAACCCGATGTGCGCGCTCACGCTGCGCACGCCGGGCTTTCTGGGTGCCAATCCCGAAAGCCGCGCGCTGATTAGCGAGGCCGTGGCCGAGGGCGTGGCCGCCGCGCGCGCCAGCGGGGTGACCATCGATGCCCAGCCGATCCTCGACCTCACCGAGGTGAGCATGAAAGACCATGCCGATCACGAGGCCTCGATGCTGCAGGACGTGAAGGCAGGCAGGCGCACCGAGGTCGATGCCATTGCCGGCGCCATCGTCGAAGCTTCCGAAGCGCATGGCCTTGCAGCACCCGTGCTCAAGACCTTGTGGCGGCTGGTGAAGCTGGAAGAGGCGAAGCTGGGTTAAGGCACACCGCCCCGCTCATCCTGAGCTTGTCGAAGAACACCCGCCGACGGTTTCCCCAAGCGCCACCAGTCTGCGCCTCAGATCAGCCCGATCTCGCGCAATCGTTGCTGGAGATAGTCGTCGGCGGTGATCGGCTCCTCGCCGCCCTCACCAATCGGATCGATCACGTAGTCGGGCCGAAAATGCAGGAAAAACGGCATCGAGTAGCGCGACCGCGCCGCCGCCGCGCCCTTGGGGTTCACCACCCGGTGCGTGGTCGAGCGTAGCTTGCCCGCGGTCAGCCGCTGCAGCATGTCGCCCACATTCACCACCAGCGCGCCTTCGGGCGGAGTTACCGCCAGCCACTCACCATCGCTGGTCAGCAGTTCGAGGCCAGCCTCCTCGGCCCCGAGCAGCAGCGTGATGGTGTTGATGTCCTCATGGGCTGCTGCGCGCACGGCACCTTCGCGTGCTGCCGCCACGGGCGGATAGTGCAGGTAGCGCAGCACCGAATTGCCCTGCGCCACGGTCGGCGCGAAAAAGCCCGGCGCCAGCCCCAGCGCCGCCGCGATGGCTTCCAGCAGGCGCCCGCCCGCCGCCTCGAACTCGGCAAACAGGGCGAGGCTTGCAGCGCGGAAGTCCGGCACCTCGGCAGGCCAGACGTTGACGGGCATGTAGCGCGCCAGCGAATCGCCCTCGGGCAGTTCGCGTCCGACATGCCAGAACTCCTTGAGATCGTGCACCGCGGCATCCTTGGCGTGTTCGGCCCCGAACGGAGTATAGCCGCGCGCGCCGCCCTGCCCGGCGAGCCGGTACGCCTGCTTGACCGGCTCGGGCAGCGCGAAGAACGCGCGCATCGCGGCATCGGCGCGGGCGATGGTTTCCGGCGCAATCCCGTGGTCGCGCACGATGGCAAAGCCCGTCTCGGCGAAGGAGCGGCCAAGGCCGGAAGCGAGGGTGTCAAGCGGCTCGCGCAAGGAAAGCGTGGCGATCTGTGTCATCGCGCCTCAAGTCCCACTTTCCTTTTCTCGGCGCAAGCACTACGCATCGGACAAAATCAACGAGAGGACTCCATGGCTGATACGAAGGCAATCACATTCTACGATCTGCAGGTCTCCACCGGCGCAACTATCAGCCCGTTCGTCTGGGCCACCAAGTTCGCTGTCCGGCACAAGGGTTTTGATCTCGATGTCGTGGAAGGCGGCTTCACCGGTATCGCGGAACGCACCGGCGGAAAGACGGAGCGCCTGCCCGCCATCGTCGATGATGGCAAATGGGTGCTCGATAGCTGGGGCATCGTTGAATATCTCGATGCGACCTACCCCGAACGCCCGCTGCTGATCCCGCACGAAAGCGTGGCGGTGATGACCCGCACGCTCGACGCCTGGTTCTGGAGCACCGCCGTCGGCCCATGGATGCGCAGCTACTGCGCCGACTACCGCGATGTCTGCTTCGAGCACGACAAGGACTATATCACCAGCTCGCGCGAGGTGATGCTGGGCGGCAAGCTGGAAGACCTGCAGGCGGGCCGCGAGGATCGGCTGGCAGCGATCTCGGCCAGCCTTGAGCCGCTGCGTCTTGGCCTGCGCGAGAGCAAGTTCCTCGGCGGCGACACGCCCAACTATGCCGACTATCGCATCATCGGCAGCTTCCTGTGGCTGGCCTCGCTGGCGCAGACCCCGCCGCTTGCGGCAGACGACCCGCTGCGCGACTGGATCGAACGCGTGCGCGACCTGTTTGGCGGGCTCGGCCAGCATCCCGGCCTGTTCAACCTTTACGGGCTCGAGCAGCGCGAAGGAGACCCCGACCCGTTCAACCGCGGGGCGGGCCTCGGCGGTATTTTCAAGCGCAACACCGGGCCTGACTCGACCAGCGCAGAAACGAAATTCATCACAAAAAAAGACAGCTGAGGTTAGCGACGATCTCGCCGTACAGCTTTGCGAGGCGCTTGTGGGAACTGTTCCACAAGCGCCTTTCCTTTTGCCCGACCAACCCATAGCAATCTAAGCATGGTGGAGCAGGCAGGCTGCGCTGCTAACCCGCCAAAGACGCAGGGAAGGACTAATCCAGTGCGTATTCTCGTGACCCGCCGCTGGCCCCAAGCGGTCGAAAAGGCCCTGGGCGAAAAGTTCGACGTGGTCTTCAATACCGATGACAACCCCTTGTCACAGAGCGATCTTGCCGCCGCGATGCACGATTTCGACGTGCTCTGTCCGACCGTATCCGACCGGATCGATGCCGACGTTATCGCAGGCGGCGACCGGGTGCGCCTGATCGCCAACTATGGCGTCGGGTTCGACCATATCGATGTCGCCGCCGCCACGGCCAAGGGCATCGCCGTGACCAACACTCCCGGCGTGCTGACCGACGCCACCGCCGATATTGCGCTCACGCTGATGCTGATGGCCACGCGCCGCGCCGGCGAAGGCGAGCGCGAGCTGCGTGCGGGAAACTGGACCGGCTGGCGCCCGACACATCTCATCGGCTCGGCTCTGAAAGACAAGGTGCTTGGCTGTGTCGGCTTCGGGCGGATCGGGCAAGCCACCGCCGCGCGCGCGCATCACGGGTTCGGGATGAAGGTGGCCTACTATGCCCGCCGCGAAATGCCACATGCGATCGAGGTGGACGGAACGTTCTATCCCGATCTCGAACAAATGCTGGCGATTTCCGATGTGGTTTCACTGCATATTCCCGGCGGACCGGAAACGGCCAACCTGATTGACGCCGCAGCGCTCGCGGCGATGAAGCCGGGCAGCTATCTCATCAACACCGCGCGCGGCGGCGTGCTGGATCACGAGGCGCTGGCCGAAGCCCTGCGCAGCGGCCAGCTCGCGGGCGCGGGGCTCGATGTGTACCCCGCCGAGCCGCAGGTGCCCGAATGCCTGCTCGCACTGGAGAACGTGGTGCTCCTGCCCCACCTCGGCAGCGCCAATGCCGAGACCCGCGAGGCAATGGGTATGCGCGCGCTCGCCAATGTCGAGGCCTTCGCCAAGGGCCAGCCGCTGCCCGATCCGGTCGCATGAGCGATGCTGTCGCCGCGCTGATCGCAGCCGAGCGACTGCCTGACGACTATCGCGAGGTGGTCGAGCGCTTCTGGCAGCCGCTCGCCGACCGCATCGCGCGCGAGGCGACGACGCACAAACCGCTGATCGTCGGCATCAACGGCGCGCAAGGGTCGGGCAAATCGACGCTGTGCCGCTTCCTCGAAGTGCTGCTCAAGCCGCGCGGATTGCGGGTGGTGACGCTTTCGCTCGACGACCTCTACCTCACCCGTGCCGAGCGGGCGGACATGGCCGCCAAGGTCCACCCGCTGTTCGCCACGCGCGGGGTGCCGGGAACGCACGCAGTGGGCATGGCGCTCGGCCTGATCGAGGACATGCTGGCGGGCCGCGGATTCACCCTGCCCCGGTTCGACAAGTCGGTCGATGATCGCGCCGACGCAGGCGAAGTGGTGAGCGGCCCGGTTGATGTGCTGTTGTTCGAAGGCTGGTGCGTGGGCGCGGCGCCGCAGGATCCAGCTGCGCTTGCCGAAGCGATCAACCAGCTCGAAGCCGAGGAGGATCGCGGCGGCGTGTGGCGCGGGCTCGTCAACCGCTTCCTCGCGGGCGACTATGCCGACCTGTTCGCGCAGATCGACCTGCTGGTGATGCTCAAGGTGGAGGGGTTCGAGGCGGTCGCCGCCAACCGCCGCTTGCAGGAGCACAAGCTGGCCGAGGCCACCCCCGGCGCTCCGGGCCTGATGGACGAGACCGCCCTCACCCGCTTCCTCGACCACTACGAACGGCTGACCCGTCACCAACTCGCCGAAATGCCCGCGCGCGCCGATGTACTGTTCGAAATTGGCCCCGATCAGCGCCCCACGCGCCTGCCTGATGGACTCAAGGGGACGCGCTCGATAACCTAACATTTGTGATGATGGCACCGCGAAGAATCGGGCCGGATCGGGAGAGAGAGAGAATTATGGTGGCAATTGCCAAGGGCCTGGCAGCCCTGAGTGCCGCGGCGATGCTATGGGGATGCAGCGCCAACGAAGCGGACGCGCTTGACGAAGACCGGCTGCTCGCCGCCGAAAGCGATCCCGACAGCTGGCTCACCACCGGTCGCACCTATGCTGAGCAGCGCTTCAGCCCGCTGGAAGACATCAACGACGGCAACGTGGGCGAACTGAGCCTCGCCTATGCGGTGGAACTGGACACCAACCGCGGGCAGGAAGCGACCCCGATCGTTGTCGACGGGGTGATGTACATCTCCACCGCTTGGTCGAAGGTCTGGGCGCTGGATGCTGCCACAGGCGAAGTGCTGTGGAAGTACGATCCCGAGGTCGACGGAGCCAAGGGTGCCGATGCTTGCTGCGACGTGGTCAACCGCGGCGTGGCCGTGTGGGACGGCAAGGTCTTCGTCGGCACCATCGACGGGCGGCTGATCGGGCTTGATGCCGCCACCGGCGAAGAGCTGTGGGACGTGGTCACCGTCGACCAGTCCAAGCCCTACACCATCACCGGCGCGCCGCGTGTGGTGCGCGGCAAGGTGCTGATCGGCAACTCGGGCGCGGAAATGGGCGTGCGCGGCTATATCTCGGCTTACGATGCGAACGATGGCTCGCTCGTCTGGCGGTTCTACACCGTACCCGGCAACCCGGCCGATGGCCCCGACGGCGCAGCCTCGGACGAAGCCTTCGAACAGTTCGCGGGCGAGACCTGGTTCGGCGACTATTGGGAGCTGGGCGGCGGCGGCACCGTGTGGGATTCGATCGTCTACGATCCCGATTTCAACCAGCTGCTGATCGGCGTCGGCAACGGCGCGCCGTGGAACCACCGCGTCCGCTCCGACGGCAAGGGTGACAACCTGTTCCTATCCTCGATCCTCGCGCTTGATCCCGATACGGGCGCGTACAAGTGGCACTATCAGATCAACCCCGGCGAAACCTGGGACTTCACCGCTACTCAGCAGATCACGCTGGCGACGCTCGAAATCGACGGGAAAGAGCGCAAGGTCGCCATGCAGGCGCCCAAGAACGGCTTTTTCTATCTGATCGACCGCGCGACCGGAAAGCTGATCAGCGCCGAGCCCTATGCGACACAGAACTGGGCCGAGAAAATCGATCTGGAAACGGGCCGCCCGGTCGAAGTGCCCGAGGCGCGCTTTGCCAATGGGCCTTACCTCATCACGCCGATGGGGATCGGGGCCCATGCCTGGCACCCGATGAGCTATTCGCCGAAAACCGGCCTCGTTTACATCCCCGTGATGGAGGTGCCGGGCGCCTATGCCGACGATGCCAATTTCGAGCGGCATATCGGGCGCTGGAACACCGGCGTTACCTTCATGGCTCCGCCCGAAGGCTCTGTGCCCGGTGCCACACCCGAGGCGCGGCGCGCTTACCTCTCCTCGATCACCTACGGCAAGCTTACCGCCTGGGACCCGGTCAAACAGGAGAAGGTGTGGGAGATCCGCCGCGACTGGCCATGGAACGGCGGCACGCTGGCGACCGGTGGCAACCTCGTGTTCCAGGGCCTGCCCGATGGCCGCTTCATGGCCTACAGCGCCGACAAGGGCGAGGAGCTGTGGAGCTGGCAGGGTGAGCGCGGGATCATGGCCGGGCCGATCACCTACCGTGTCGACGGGGTGCAATATGTCGCGGTGATGGCGGGCTATGGCGGCTCGATGGGCATGGCAACGCAAAGCGACTGGATGCGCCGCCCGCCGCCCAACGGCGCGCTGCTGGTGTTCAAGATCGGCGGTACGGGCACAATTCCCAAGCTGCCCGAATGGAAGCCCGCCCCCTATGCCCGTAGCGACGAGAGCTTCACCCCGGCGCAGCTGGCCGAGGGGCAAAAGCAGTTCTTCGCCTTCTGCAGCATTTGCCACAATGGCCCGGTCAACCCCAACCTGATGCGCAGCGCCTATGCGACGAACGCCCAAGCCTGGCAGCAGGTGGTGATCAGCGGGGCGCTTAAGGACAAGGGCATGATCAGCTTTGCCCCCTGGATCGACGCCGAGCAAGCCGAGGCGATCCGCGGCTATGTCCTGAGCGAAGCCGAACGCCGCGCGGGAGAGGAGCAAGAACGATGACTGCATCCACCGATGTCCTGATTGTCGGCGCTGGCCCGGTGGGCCTGCTCACCGCGCTTACCTTGGCGCAGGCGGGCGCCACCGTGCGCGTGCTGGAGAAGGAGCCCGACATCATCGACAGCCCACGCGCTGCGGTCTACTTCCCCTCCACGCTGATCATTCTCGAAGAGCTGGGCCTGCTGCCCGAGCTGCTGGAGATCGGCTTCAAAAACGACACGTTCGGCACCCACATCCCCGATTTCGATTACTCCGCCGTGGTGGTGACCGACCCCATCGAGGGCATCCCCTACGACTACCAGCTCCACGTCGGCCAGCACGAGGTCGCCCGCGTGGCGATGGACCATGCCCGCAAGCTCGGTGTCGAGGTGCTGTTCGGCCATGAGGTGACGGCGCTCGATGAGAGCAGCGAAACGATCTCGGTGACGACCACGGGCGAACAAGGCGAACAGACCTTCACCGCCAAGTGGCTGATCGGGGCGGACGGCGCGCGCAGCACCGTGCGCAAGTTGGCGGGAATCGAATTCGAAGGCCACACTTGGCCCGAGCGCTTCGTCGCCACCAACGTCTATTTCCCGTTCAAGGAGCTTGGCTACCAGCAGGCCAATTTCGTCTGCGACCCGGTCAACATGGCGGTGATCGCGCAGCTTGACCGCGAAGGCTTGTGGCGCTGCACCTATATGGAGGACGCCAGCCTCCCGCTCGAAACCTACGAAGAGCGCATTCACCAGCGTTACGAGTGGTTTATGCAGGGGCGGAAGGACTACCGGATTGGCTCCTCCAGCCCCTACATGCTGCACCAGCGCGCAGGCGAAACGCTGCACAAGGGGCGCGTGCTGCTGGCGGGTGATGCCGCCCATGCCACCAACCCTTGCGGCGGGCTTGGCCTGACCTCGGGCGTCTGGACCGGCGTGGTGCTGGCCGACGTGCTCGGCGCAGTGCTGCGCGGTGAGGAAAGCGAGGAGGTGCTAGGCCGCTTCTCCGACGAGCGCCGTCGCATCTTCTGGGACGTCGTCACCCCCGCCGCGACCGAGAACAAGCGGATGCTGCAAGAGGCTGATCCCGCCAAGCGGCAGGAAGACCTCGCCCACGTGAAGGCGCTGAAGGACAATCCCGATAGCGGCGCGCTGCTGATGCTGTTCGCCTACAAGGTGATCGGCGACACGCTGCGCCCCGGCTCGCGCTGGAAGGACGCCGATCCGAGCGACCGGGTGGCGATCAATATCGGTGATCGGCAGGGTCAGATCCATTGACCCGCTCCTATCGCCCCGCCGACCTCCATGCCGCCGGAGCCGATACCCCGCTCGAACTCGCAGCACACGGCTTCTTCTGGACCGGCGGCGAGCTGATCGACCACCCGGCGGCGGGCAAGGCCATGCGCGGGCAGCAATATGTCGAGTACTGGATTCCACGCGAGCTGACGCACGACCTGCCCATCGTGATGATCCACGGCGGCGGCGGTCAGGGCACCGACTTCCTCGGCACCGCTGACGGGCGCGAAGGCTGGGTCCACTGGTTCGTGCGAAATGGCTGGGCGGTCTATCTGGTCGACCGCCCGCAGCATGGCCGCAGCCCATTCAACCCGGAGTTTCAGGGCGAAATGGGCAAGCCCGGCCCGACCGTGTTTCTAGAACGGCTGTTCACCCGCCCCGGCACCTTCGACGACAACTATCCGCAGGCCAAGCTGCACAGCCAGTGGCCGGGCGATGGCACGCTTGATGATCCCGCTTTCCTGTCGTTCCTCGCCGGGACCGGCCCCACACTCGCCGACCAAGCGCAAAGCCAGATCGACGCCCAGCGCGCCGGGGCCGAGCTGCTCGACCTGATCGGCCCGGCGGTGCTGCTCACCCATTCCGCCGGTGGCCCTCCGGGCTGGCTGATCGCCGACGCGCGGCCTGAGCTGGTGCGTGCCGTGATCGCGGTCGAGCCGCTGGGCCCGCCATTCGCGGCGATCAGCGGCGCGCTGCCCTATGGCATTACCCATGCCCCGCTCACCTTCGACCCGCCGCTGGCCGAGGGCGAGTTTCCGGGCAGCGCCAACCAGCCCTCGCCGGGAGAAGGGCTCGTCGCCTACAAGGTGCAGGCCGAACCCGCACGCCGACTGCCCAATCTGGCGCGGATGCCGATCGTCGTCGTCACCGCCGAGGCGAGCTGGATGGCGGGCGACAACCACGCCATGGTCCACTTCCTCGCGCAGGCCGGGTGCCGGGTCGAGCACCTCAGGCTCGAAGAGCACGGCATCCACGGCAACGGCCACGCCATGCAGCTCGAACGCAACAGCGACGAGATTGCCGCCCTCCTTTCGCACTGGTTGGGCGATCAGGACTTGACAGATCATTAGTTTTTGTAACTAATTCATCACAGACATTATATTTGGGATGGGTGGATGCGAATTCTTATCAAGTCGCTGGTTACGGCGAGCGTGTTCGTGGGGCTGGCTGCGGTTCAGGCGCAGGAGCCCCTGCCCGCGATATCGCAGGAATATGCCCCGGGTGACTGGCCGCTCTATGCCCGCGACCATTCGGGCCAGCGCTATGTCCCGCTCGACCAGATCTCGCGCGAAACCGTTGGCCAGTTAGAGCGGGCGTGGGAATTCCAGCTGCGCCCGGAAGGCGGCGGTTCGATCATGGCGGGCACGGTGCCGCTGGTGATCGACGGTCGGATGTACCTGCCGACAGGCAATGCCGTCGTCGCGCTCGAAGCCGACACCGGCCGCGAAATCTGGCGCCACCAGGTCGAAGACGCCACGGTGCGCCGCGCCGTCACCTTCTGGCCCGGCGATGCTACGCACGGACCGCGGGTGTTCTATTCGACCGGAAACGCATTGGTCGCGCTCAACGCCTCGGACGGGAAACTGGCAACCGGCTTCGGCGATAACGGCGTGGCTCCGTTCGAGGGTGCCAGCTATTTCTACCCGCCCAGCGTCTTCCGCGATACGCTGGTGATCGGTGCCTTCACGCCCGAGCTGGACAAGGGGCCGGACGGTGACACCCGCGCCTTCGATGCCGTTACCGGCGAATTCAAATGGGCCTTCAACACCATCCCGCATCCGGGCGAGTTCGGCCACGAAACCTGGCTTGACGATGGCTGGGAGGATCGCCCCGGCGCGAACATGTGGGTCTGGTACACCACCGCCGATATCGAGACCAACACGCTCTATATGACTCTCGGCAGCCCCGGCCAGAACTACTGGGGCGGCGACCGCCCGGGCGACAACCTGTTCGCCAACTCCCTCGTCGCGGTCGACATCGATACGGGCGAGTACAAGTGGCACTTCCAGGCGATCCACCACGAGCTGTGGGACTGGGACTTGCCCGCCCCGCCCGTGCTGGTCGACGTGGTGAAGGACGGCACCCCGATCAAGGCACTGGCGCTGACCGGCAAGAACGGCCTGATGTATATCCTCGATCGCAACACCGGCGAACCGGTCCACGGCGTGCGCGAACAGCTCGTCGGGCGCGGCGATGTGCCGGGCGAATGGTATTCCCCAACGCAGCCGATGCCGGTCAAGCCTGAGCCGCTGCAGCGCATGTGGTGGAGCCCCGATGATGTGGTCACAGCGGAAGATACCAACGAGGAACACGCCGCCGCCTGCCGCGCCCTGCTCGACAGCTACGGCGGCCAGTTCTTCAATTCCGGGCCGTTCACCCCGTTCTTCCTGCATAAGGAGGGCGATCCGCCGCGTGGCTCGATCAACATGCCGCACAATGGCGGTTCGGTCTGGGGCGGCAGCGCGGCCGACCCCACCACCGGCTATGTCTACGTCAACATCACCGAGGGCGGCTCGATCGGCTGGATCGAGGAACGCGACCCCGAAGGCAACTATGGCAACGGGACGCGCGGTTCGACCCAGCCCTATGACCGTGGCAGCCTGATCGGACCGGGTGCCTATTCAGGCTTCAACGCCAGCTTCAAGGATGAGGACGGCCGCAGCGTGAGGTTGCCCTGCATCCGTCCGCCGTGGGGCCGGATGATCGCGGTGGATGCCAACACGGGTGAAATCGCCTGGGCCAGCACGCTCGGCACCACCCCGCAACTGCCCGAGGGCCGACGTGACACCGGCGCCAACAACTCATTCGGCGGGGCGACGGTCACCGCTGGCGGGCTGGTCTTCATCGGCGCCACCAGCGACGGAATTTTCCGCGCTTTCGACAGCCGTACTGGCGAACTCGTGTGGAGCGAACAGCTCGACTATGCTGCGCAAACGATCCCGATGAGCTATCTCGGCAAGGATAATCGGCAATATCTCGCGGTGGTCGCCACCGGCAACACGGGTAAGCTGGTGCTTGACGAAAACGGTGCTCCGGCCAATGCCGAAAGCGTGATCGTCTGGGCTCTGCCGAAAGATTAGGAGAGGAACAATGCACAAGATCCTGCTGGGCGTGGCCGCGCTCGCGCTCGTGGCTAGCGGTGCCACGGCGCAAGATACGGGCGTCGTCACCACCCCCGAAGGCGCGGTGCTCGATACCGACCCCGACCTTGCCTACAAACCCGGCGAGTTGAGCGAGGCCCAGCTGGACGCCAGCAATGCCGCGCTGTTCACCGCCGACGGCATGAACGTATTCCGCCGCTTCCCGCGGGGCCTCACCGATCAGATGGTGGCGTTCTACACCGAGGCTCTGGCCTTGCGCTCGCTGAACCCGATCCAGCTTACCAGCACCCAGCAGATGATCCTTACCGGGGTCGGTTCGATGCAGATCAAGCTTTCGGCGGGGCAGCAGGGCGACCGGCTGTATAACCTCGAGGGCGGCTATGCCGGCGGCACGGGAATCCGGTTCCTGCTGCTGCGCTATCCCGATGCCGAGCTGGTGCGCCAGCGCTTCGTGGACGCAGGCTTCGAGGCACCCGAATTCGTCGAGCGCCCCGACGGCGTGGCGCAAGCGCTGGTCAGCGATCCGGCGGGGCTCGACATCGTGCTTCTGGCAACTCCCGACGCGCTCGACCATTCCGACGATGGCGTCGGGGTTGGCATCCATGTCTCGAATATCGAGGAAAGCCGCGCGTTTTATCGCGACTTCGTGGGGCTGGAGGAGCTGCCCGCCTACGAGGCACCCATGCTTGGCACCACCATCTATCCCTATGCCCATGGCGAGACGATGCTGCTGCTTTACAAGATGGGTGACAACCTGCCCGCCGACACCGGCTCGTCCGGCATCCAGTACGTTGTCAGCGATGCGGCTCTGGTCGATGCCCGCGGCAAGCATCGCGGGATTGCGGTGGAGACGCCGCTCAATCGCCTGACCGGCTTCGGCCTCACCACGGTCTGGCTGAACGATCCGGACGGGGTCACCAACTACTTCGCCCAGACCAGCGCCTCGACACCGCCGATAACGCCTGCAGACTGATCATGAAAAGGGCCGGAAAGAGCATTTGCTCCCCGGCCCTTTTTCAATGCAATGGAGTGCAGCGCCTACTTCTTGACCTGCATGATGTAGGTCGCGAGCTGCTCGATCTGCCCCTCGTCGATCATCCCGCCGAAGCTCGGCATGGCGCCCTGGCCGTTGTTGACCATGTTGACGATGTAGCCCTTGTCGAGCCCCTCGTTGCCGTCGAATTCGGGGCCGATGTGGCCGGTCCCGCCAGCTTCCGACAGCGCATGGCAGGCGCCGCAGCTGAACTGGCTGAACAGCGCCTTGCTTTCGGCCATCTGATCGGCGGTCAGCGGGGCATCGGCGGGGGCCTGATCGCCCGCTTCCTCGGTCGGCATGGCCAACGCGCCGATGGCAGGCACGGCCAGCGCGCCAAGCCCAATCGCCGCGATGCCAGCGCGGGTCAGTTTGCCAAACGCGGTCATGTCGAAAACCATAGGTCAGTATCCTTCCAGAACATAATTATCACGCGAGTTATAATAGCAACCGCGTCCTCTTTAAACCTGCTATGGACATCGCAAGCTTTATGGGAGATTTACGCAGCAGCGCTTGACGGAATAAAACAGACATTGTCAACGTCAGGTGTCAGGTTGGCGGCAGCTTGAGAGGATAAAAACGTTTCCATGACCAAATTTTTGCCTTTGCGGACAAGCCGCATCGCCCTCTTCCCGCTGCTGGCTCTGGCCGCCTGCTCCAACGAGCCCACCCATGCCGACCTGCCCTATGGCACCGTCCAGCAAATGATGGTGAACGAGGTTCAGCCGACGGCCGAGATCTACTGGGGGGCGGTCAAGTTCGAAAGCCGGCTCGAGCCTGACGGATCGGTGGTCGAGGAGGAATTCGAGCCCAAGACCGAAGAGGAATGGACCGAAGTTGCCGACGCCGCGCACAAGCTTCAGGACTTCGCCGCCGAACTGCAGACCGAAGGCTATGCCAATGATCGCGGCGAAGACTGGCTGGTCTTTGCCGATGGTCTCGCGAAAGCGGCCAAGCAGGCCGAGGACGCCGCGCTGGCGAAGGACCCCGACGCCGTGTTTGAAGAGGGCGGCACCGTCTACAACGTGTGCTCGGCCTGCCACCAGATGTATCCTCCCGCCCAGCTAGAGACGGCTGCGGGCGATGCCCAGGTCTCCTGAACGGGCCTCTGCCGCGCCGCTGGCCGCGCTGGCGACACTTACGCTGGTTGCGCTGATGCTGGCCGAGCCAGCGCTCGCGCATGACGTAGCGGAAGGTGACAAGGCCTTCGTCCAGTCGATCGACGGACCTGCGCCAATCCCGTTCCTCTATCTCGGCGCCAAGCACATGGTGACGGGATACGACCACATCGCCTTCCTTGTCGGCGTGGTGTTCTTCCTGCGGCGACTGAAGGACGTGGTGCTTTACGTCTCGATGTTCACCATCGGCCATTCGCTAACATTGCTGGGCGGCGTGCTGCTGGGGATCGGCGGCAATGCGCATATCATCGATGCGATTATCGGCCTCTCGGTGATCTACAAAGGCGTGGAGAACCTCGGCGGGTTTGCCCGGCTTGGTCTGAATTTCGACACCCGCATCGCGGTGCTGGTGTTCGGCCTGTTCCATGGCCTGGGCCTCGCCACCAAGGTGCTGGACCTCGACATGTCCTCAAATGGCCGGCTCATCAACCTGATCTCATTCAATATCGGGGTTGAACTCGGACAGGTTCTCGTGCTCACATTCGTGGTGCTGCTGCTTGGCATCTGGCGTGACCGTCCGGGCTTCGCCGCCTTCGCCAAAGTCGCCAACGTAGCGCTGATCTGCGTCGGCCTCGCTCTCACTTTCGTACAATTATCAGGATACTTCTCGTCATGACCCAAACCGCCGCCAAGTCGAAACTCCCATGGATCATCGTAATCCTGCTGGTGCTGGTTGGCGCCGTTGCGGTGCTGTTCGTCCTGCCTGCCGAGACCGGTTACGATCCCACCGGCGTGGGCGAGAAACTGGGCCTCACCGAGATTGCCGATCCGGTCGGCGAGGAAACGCTGCGCGGCAACGAGCGGATGGAAAAGCAGGAAGTTCTGGTCGTTTCCGACAGCGCCCCCGCCCCGCTCGACGGCGTGATCGACAGCTGGGAATATGAACTGGCCCCGTTCGAATCGGTCGAGTTCAAGTACACGATCCCCGAGGGTGCAACGATCGCCTTCAGCTGGCAGGCCACGGGCGAACTGCACTATGACATGCACGCCCACCCCTTCGACGGCGGCACCGCCATGACCGAGAGCTACGCCATTGGCGATGCCAGTGCGATGACGGGCACCTACACCGCCCCGTTTAGCGGCATTCACGGCTGGTTCTGGCAGAACCGCAGCCTGGACAATGTCACCTTGCGGCTCGAGGCGAGCGGCGGAATGACAAACTCAACTATCTTCGCCGCCAATGCCGAGATCGACCGTCCGCTTGAAGGGGCAGACGCCGGGCCCGAGGGCACGGTTACGGGGCACGAGCTGCAAGCCGAGAGCACCGGGGAGTAACACCCGGCCAATCAGCGCCAGACCGGCATTATTTCGGATTTTGTCAAACTCGATACCTTTTTGCCCCTTGTTGAATGCCCCGTGAAGAGGCTAGGCAGGCGTTCGGGATCAGCCGAACACGGCTGCGCAGAACTGTGGGAGCAGGAAAGATTATGGCAACCGAAACCAAGCCGGGCTGGCGCCGCGTACCGGGCTTCATGCTGGGCACAGCGCTGGCGCTCTCATTGGGTGCCTGTGCCACCGCGCCGGGCGAAAGCCTGAGCAGCACCCCGGTTTCGCTCGCCAATGTTGAATGGAGCGCCTACCTCGGCGACCCGGAATCGTCGCAATATTCGCCGCTCAACCAGGTGAATCGCGACAATGTCAGCCAGCTCGAAGTCGCGTGGGAATTCCCCACCGGCGAAGGCCAGCCCCCGCGTTTCAACCCGATCGTGGCGGGCGGACGGATGATCGTTCTGGCGGGCGACGGCAATCTCGTCGCGCTTGATCCGGCCAGTGGCACCGAATTGTGGCGCTCGAACATCGAGGGGCGCATCGGCGCGCGCGGCATCAACTACTGGGCCAGCGCTGACGGCACCGAAGAACGCCTGATGGTCGAAAACGACGGTCGTCTGCGCGCGATCAACGCCAAGACGGGCGAATTCTTCGAGGATTTCGGCGAAGATGGCGGGGTCGACCTGCGCAACATCCTGCGACCCGACGGCACCGCGCCCAACGGTCCGCTGATGAACGATAATCCGGGCCGCATCTACAAGGATACGATCATCCTGCCGCTGCCCGCCGGGCACTATGACTACGCCTCGTCTCCCGCCGACATTGGTGCCTATGATGTGCGCACGGGCGCGCTCAAATGGGTGTTCCATGTCGTCCCGCGCGAGGGCGAGTTCGGCTCCGACACATGGCCGACCAAGGACCGCGAGAAGTTCGGCGGCGTGCACAACTGGTCGGAGTTCTCAGTCGATGAGGAAACGGGCATCGCCTATATCCCCACCGGCACCGCCCGCTACGATTTCTACGGCGGCAACCGCCCCGGCAACAACCTGTTCGCGAACTCGGTGTTGGCGCTCAATGCCGAAACTGGCGAACGCATTTGCCACTTCCAGACCGTCCACCACGACCTGTGGGACTTCGACCTGCCGACCGCGCCCAAGCTGATGACGATTCGGCACGATGGCCAGGACGTGCCGATCCTTATCCAGCCAAGCAAGCAGGGCTTCCTGTTCGTGCTCGACCGCCGCGATTGCTCGCCAATCTGGCCGATCGACGAGGTGGCCGTGCCGCAGTCGGACGTGCCGGGGGAACACAGCTCGCCCACCCAGCCGGTCCCGACCTGGCCCGAACGCTACGGGCGCGATCACTTCGATGCCACGATGATCAACCCCTACCTTCCCGAGGAAGATCAGGCCAAGGTGCGCGAACAGCTCGCCACCGCGCGCAACGAGGGCTTGTTCACCCCGCCGAGCCTTGGCACCGGATCGGTCTCACTGCCGGGCCACAATGGCGGCACCAACTGGGGCGGCGTTGCCAGCGACCCGGTGAGGAAGCGCGTCTATGTCGTCAGCCGCGAGCTGCCGCTGCTGCTAAACCTCATGCCTGACAAGCGCGAAAGCGCGCTGGAGGCCATGCCGAACAGCGATGATCCCGACGTGATGCCCTATCGCTGGCCGACCAACTTCTGGTTGCAGTCCAATGGTATGGTTCCGATCGAGCCGCCCTTCTCGCTGCTCACGGCTTACGACATGACCACCGGCGAGAAGCTCTACGAAGTGCCCAACGGCGAGATCCTAACGCTGGAAGAAAAGGGCATTACCGGCGTTGGCGCGCAGGCTCCGCGCGGTGGCCCCGTAGCAACCGCAGGCGGGCTAATCTTCGTCGGCACCGCGACCGATCGGGCCTTCCGCGCCCGCGATGCCGATACCGGTGAAGTGCTGTGGGAACACCGCTTCGATGCCGCGACCGAGGGCGTTCCGGCGATCTATTCGGTGAACGGGCGCGAGTACATCACGGTGCCGGTTGGCGGCGTGGGCCACTTCGCGGGCGGCCTTGGCCTGCCCGAGCCGGGGCCGAGCAAATACGTCACCTTCGCCCTGCCCGAGGGCCAGTGACGATGACGGGCAGCGGGGTGCTGCAGCGCTTGGCGCAGGCAGCAGCCCGCCCTGAACGCAAGACTGGGGGAGAGACGCAATGAAACAAACACTGTTCCTGATCGGCGCCGCCGGTCTTGTCCTCGCGCTGCCCGCCACGGCGCAGGAGGTACCGGACGACCTTACCGTGATGCCGCCGGTGTCCGATGCCTATCAGCCCAGCCTCACCTCGTGGGGCGTCCCGGACCTGCGCGGCAGCTGGCCGATCAACGACATCGCCGACCTCCCGGTCAACCGCCCCGCGCAATATGGCGACCGGTTCTGGAAAACCGACGAGGAAATGGCCGCCGAACAAGGCAAGGTCGAGGCGCTGGAAGAAGCCTACGAGGTCGAAGACGAGCAATCGACCATCGGACTGGGTCACTGGATCGAGTTCGAGGCAGGCGTTCGGCGCACCTCGGCAGTGGTCTCGCCCTCTGACGGCCGCCTGCCCGAATGGACCGACGAAGGCCGCCGCCGCTCGGCGCTGATGCGCTCAAGCTGGCTGATCGGGCAGACCTACGACTGGACCGACGACTTCGACACCTACGACCGCTGCATCACGCGCGGCTTCCCCGCCGCGATGTATCCGGCGCGCTACAACAACGGCTTGCGCATCTTCCAGTCGCCCGGACAGGTCGCGATCGTGATCGAGATGCTCGGCACGCGCGTCATACCGGTGGGCGAAGGCGGGCATTGGCCCGAGGCCGTCACGGGCTGGTACGGATCGAGCCGGGGCCGCTGGGTCGATCACAACACGCTCGAGGTCGAGACGACCAACCTCACCACCGGCGCATCGGTGTTTTCGAACGGCACGCTCGGCGTTCCGCGCAACAACACCACCCCGGTGAGCGAGCAGGCCAAGGTGGTCGAACGCTTCACCATGGTTGGCCCCGATACGATCACCTACGAAATGACCTACGAGGACCCGGTCGTCTGGACCGCGCCCTTCACCCTGCGCGTCAACTGGACGCGCGACGACGACTACCAGATGTTCGAATATGCCTGCCATGAAGGCAACGTGCAGCTGCGCGGCTACATCAACTCTGACCGCGCCCGCCGCGAGCAGGAATATGCCCGTGGCCAGATGCTCGAACCCGTCGGCGACGATGCCGGCCCGCCCCCGGCAATGGACCCGGCCGCCGGAGGCCTCAAACGCCGCGAAGATTGATTTTCCTGGTGGCCTGACAGGGGGTCTGGCCGCCAACCGATTTCAGGAGAGAACGCAATGACCAAGTTGACAACCATGCTCGGACGAACGCTGTTCGTTCTGTCGGCCAGCTCGCTGGCGCTGGCCACGCCCGCTGCGGCGCAAAACGTCGTGCCCGACGATCTGACCACCATCGCCCCGGTGCCGACCGACTACGATCCGCCCAAGACCAGCTGGGGCGCCCCGGACCTGCGCGGCACCTATCCGATCGACAACATCGCCAGCCTGCCGATGAACCGTCCGGCGCAGTATGGCGACCGCTTCTACCTCACCGAAGAGGAATATGCCGCCCGGCAGGAACAGGCCGGGCGCTCCGATGCGGCCTATGCCGCTGAGGAAGAAGCCGGCACCATCGGCATGGGCCACTGGGTGGAATCGGATGCCTCGGGCCGCCGCACCTCGCTGCTGGTCTATCCGGCCAACGGCCAGCTCCCCGGCCTGACCGCCGAGGCGCAGGAGCGCTATCAGGCCGGCCGGTCAAGCTGGACGCCGAACACCAATTTCGAGTGGCTCGGCGATTTCGACACCTGGGACCGCTGCATCACCCGCGGCTTCCCCGCTTCGATGTTCCCGTTCCGCTACAACAACGGCATCCGCGTGATGCAGTCGCCGGGCGTTGTCGTGATCCAGCTGGAGATGATCCACGATGCGCGCGTGATCCCGATCGTGAAGGACAAGTCGGAAATTGCCGCCATGCGCTGGCCGGCAGAGGTGCGCACATGGATGGGCCAGTCGATCGGCTACTGGGAAGGCAACACGCTGGTGGTCGAAACCACCAACATCGTCGCCGGTGACAGCGTGCCGCACGATACCTACAACCGTGGCCCCTCGCCGCTCAACATGGCGACCATGGGCGTGCCGCCGTTCAACACCATCCCGACCGGCGAGAACGCCAAGGTCACCGAGCGGCTGACCATGACCGATCCGGGCCACATCGTTTACGAACTGACCTACAATGACCCCGAGGTCTTCACCGACAAGTGGACCGCACGCCTCGATTGGACGCAGAACAACGACTACGCGTTCTTCGAATATGCCTGCCACGAGGGCAACGTGCAGCCGCGCAACTACATCACCGCTTCGCGCGCCGGGCTTGAGGCGCTGAGCGAAGAAGACGCGGCGACCAACACTTCGCACTAAGCGTCAGGGACTGGCGGACGCTCGGGTGAGCG
>CENV01014441.1_pt1 | contig 61404 bp, 61 predicted proteins | sample 530231 | NCBI WGS metagenome assembly CENV01 (sample SAMEA2619815, study PRJEB7988) | marine metagenome | biome: marine biome (ENVO:00000447); feature: surface water layer (ENVO:00002042); material: "saline water (ENVO:00002010), including plankton (ENVO:xxxxxxxx)" | depth 5 m
CTTCAGGACAAATTTGTTGAAATGGAAAGTGTCATCGACGGCTACTACCATGGTGACAAAAAAGGCTAAGCTATTTACGCCTTGTAACTGATAAAAAGACCAGCCCATCGTGGCTGGTCTTTTTTGTTTTAGAAGTCCGGCCTATAGTGGTAGAAAAACAAAAAGGTAACCACTATGGCTAAATTAAATATTATTGCATCCGCGGCGCTCGCATTTTCCTGCGCGGCAACAACCTTACCCAGTAATGCCAGTGACCGTATTACCGGACACCACTTTGCTACCCGCTCAGAAGCGATGGCACCAACGGCAATGGCCGCAACAAGTCAGCCATTAGCCACGCAAGTTGCATTAGATATTATGCAGGATGGCGGCAATGCAATAGATGCCGCTATTGCAGCTAATGCGGTATTAGGTCTGGTTGAGCCAACCGGAAACGGCATTGGTGGTGACCTCTACGCCATTGTCTGGGATGCTGAAACTAAGAAACTTCATGGTCTCAATGCCTCTGGCCGTTCCCCGCAAAGCTTAACGCTCGACTATTTTAAAGAAAACGGATACGAGTCAATTCCGGCTCGCGGTGTACTTCCCTTATCCGTACCTGGGGCGGTAGATGGCTGGTTTGAGTTGCACGACCGCTTCGGTGAGTTAAGCATGGAGAAAATATTGCAGCCAGCTATTAACTATGCTGAATCCGGTTTTCCGGTTACTGAAGTTATCGCTTATTACATGAAGCGTAACGCCGAAGTACTAAAAGATATCCCCGGCTTTGCCGACGTCTTTATGCGTGACGGCAATGTTCCGGAGAAAGGCGAACGTTTTAAAAACCCCGACCTTGCCAATACATACAAAATATTGGCAAATGAGGGTCGCGACAGCTTTTACAAAGGGAAGATAGCCCGTACTATCAGCGACTTTGTCGAAAAGCACGACGGTTTTCTCTCATATGATGATTTAGCGCAACATAGCTCTACCTGGGTTGATCCCGTATCCACTAACTATCGCGGCTACGACTTATGGGAATTACCACCCAATACACAGGGCATAGCAGCACTGCAGATTCTGAATATACTTGAGCAATTTGATATCAAAGCCATGGGTCACGATAGCCCCGAGTACATTCATCATTTTGTAGAGGCCAAAAAGCTGGCGTTTGAAGACCGTGCTAAATACTATTCGGATCCGGCGTTCAATGACGTACCGGTTCAGGGTCTTATCGACAAAGAGTACGGCAAAAAACGGGCGCAGCTAATTAACTCTGAACGCGCCGGACGCTCCTTTGAGCCGGGTAACCCGCCAACAGAGGGCGACACTATTTATCTGACCACTGCCGATAAAGATGGCAATATGGTGTCACTAATTCAAAGTAACTATCGCGGTATGGGTTCAGGCGTTACTCCAACCGGTTTAGGTTTCGTTCTGCAAAACCGGGGCGAGCTCTTTGCGTTAGACCCAAACCACCGTAACGTATTTGAACCAGGTAAACGCCCTTTCCACACCATTATCCCTGCTTTCGTCACTAAGGACGGTAAGCCGCTTATGAGCTACGGAGTTATGGGAGGAGCTACGCAGCCACAAATGCACGCACAAATTCTTATCAACCTCATTGATTTTGATATGAACTTGCAAGAAGCCGGTGACGCGCCGCGTATTCTGCATACAGGCTCAAGTCAGCCAACAGGATCGATAATGGAAGATGGTGGCGTTGTTAGTCTGGAAAATGGTTTCTCAAAAAACACTCGCCGTGAATTAATAAAAATGGGGCACACACTACAGGAAGCCGTGGGACCCTACGGTGGCTATCAGGCTATCTGGAAAGACCATGAACAAGATGTCTATATTGGTGCTTCTGAAAGCCGTAAGGATGGGCACGCCGCTGGTTATTAAGAATAATAGCCGTCTCGTCTCAGCGCAGGCGAGACGGCTTTATCTTTTCAACTCAGAAAAAGTTCTGACTAACCTCTGCGCTCACGATAAAGTTCAATTTCTTCCATAATCAAGTCACGCATTCTAGTGGTTGTATCGTAACCCAGATCAATGGCTTCCTGACCCCGATAAAACTCCATAATACCGATATGGCCAAGCTTAGGCTGCACTAAAATATCCGGCGGATCACCCGCCATACGGGCCTTAGTAATACGCTCCTGCATAATGTCTATGGAGCTTGCCATAACACTGAACATACCCGGTGCTTTTTCACCATTATTTCTAAAGCGTTCTTTAAAACTGTCCAGATACTCTTTACTGCCTGACCAAAGGCTGTCAAAAAAGCCGTTATCATCCTCTCCGTGCTCTTCCATATCAGCTTTTTCTTTTTCAACCTGCTCGGTTTCCGTCTGAGGTGGGATGCTTCGCCCTCTGCGTTTCAACGCTTTTGAATTTAATTGCGAATTAAGATGCACAGCAATAACAAAATCTGCCCCCAAAGCTCGGCACAACGACACAGGCACTGGGTTCACCAAGCCTCCGTCTATTAGCCAGCGTCCGTCAAGAGACTTCGGTGACAACACGCCCGGCATGGCACAAGATGCTCTGGAAACATCATAAAGGTCGCCCTTACGTAACCAAATTTCGCGACCGCTGTATAAATCGGTCGCAACTGCACCATAAGTAACAGGCAAATCTTCTATATTGCGTTGACCAAATTCTTCCCGCGCGCGGTTAAAGACTTTTTCTCCACCAATAATGCCGCCATGGTTAAAACCAAAATCCAGCAAATTAAACACTTCCCAACGGTTCATGCCCTGAACCCATTGCTCTACTTCGGCCAATCGTCCGGACGCATAGCCGGCTCCTACTAACGAGCCAATTGATGTACCGGCCACCATATTGATGCGCACGCCCATCTCTTCCAATGCCTTAATGACACCAATGTGAGCCCATCCTCTGGCCGCTCCAGAGCCCAGAGCTAAAGCGACTTTCACTTCCGACATGCGCTGTTTCCTACTTTTCTTAATAATGTATCTATCGTACTATGATTACTCATTCGTCAACAACATCACTGAGCAGTTAGATGATTTGGACAGAACGTCAGTCAGGTACCTCGGAACAGCGCCCTAACGATACCCGCACAAACTTTCAACGGGACAAAGCCCGAATTCTTCACAGTGCGGCATTCAGGCGGCTGCAGGCAAAAACTCAGGTTATGTATGTTGGTATGCACGACTTCCCCCGTACACGACTGACCCACTCGCTGGAAGCCAGTCAAATTGGTGCCAGCCTGGTAGTTCATTTAAGTAACCAGCATCCGTTACTGGCTGAACAACTGGAGCTTTCAGAACCTTTGCTCGAGTCTTTATGTCTCGCGCACGACATAGGCCATCCGCCATTTGGCCACGGTGGTGAAATTGCCCTTAATTATATGATGCGAAACAACGGCGGATTTGAAGGTAACGGCCAGACATTTCGTATTGTCACTCAGCTTGAAGCATACACGCCTGAACATGGCATGAGCTTAACCCGAAGAACTCTGCTGGGGCTGTTAAAGTACCCGGTATTAGCCAGCGCAATCCGAAGACAAGAACTCCCCCCTGAGGTAACAAACTTTCGTCATTTACCCACTCGCGAATGGTTGCCACCAAAAGCCTTGTATGACGACGACTCAGAGCAGTTAGACTGGGTACTTCAGCCGCTAAGCACTAACGATAAGAAAAATTTCCAGTCCTTAGTGCATGAACCAGCACAAACTACCCACGGAAAAAGTGCTCTAAAAAGTATTGATGCATCCATTATGGAAGCGGCTGATGATATAGCCTACGGCGTTCATGATCTTGAGGACGCCATTGTTGTCGGCCTTATCCAGCGGCATCACTGGGAAGAACACATGTTCTCTGACCTGCAGCAGCTTGAAGCAGAGCTTTCCGACTTTAACGCCCGAAAGTTAACCGAAGATCTCTTTTCCGGCAGCCATCACCTCCGCAAACAGGCAATAGGAGGATTAGTTAACCGGCTGCTTACCTCAGCAAGACTGAACTCTACTGAGTACAATTTTGACTGTCCTTTGCTGCAATATGAAGTTCAGTTAGGAGCAGCCGAAAAAATTCTGCTGAACTCGTTAAAGCAATTTATTTTTAAATGGGTCATTCGAAAGCCCGAAATGCAGGCACAGGAATTTAAAGGGCAGCAAATTGTTATGGAGCTGTTTGAGGTTTTAGCTGTAGAGCCGGAACGTTTATTGCCTGAAAATACCCGTTTGCGTTATCTGCAACAGCAACAAAAAGGCGGGAATGCTCTGCGCGTAATTTCTGATTACCTTTCCGGCATGACTGACGGGTATGCCGCTAAACTTTACCAGGAACTGTTCTCAGTCAGCTCCCCCAAAAGTGCGTTTCAGTAACTTTTACTCATAAAAAAACCGGAGCAATAAGCTCCGGCTTGTTATTAAGAAAAATAAATCCGTTATGACAAACTGATGTCGTCTTTCTCGTTACCTTTCTTTTCTGCTTTCTTGTCAGCCTTAGCTTCGCTCTTCTCGTCTTCTTTCGCAGCAGCGCGCTCAGCTTCACGAATTTCTTTTGTTCGCTTTTCTGGTTTCGACAACAACAGTTCGCGAATACGACCTTCTAATTCATCGGCAATTTTAGGGTTGTCCTGCAAAAACTTCATTGAGTTAGCTTTACCCTGACCAATCTTGTCGCCGTTATAGCTGTACCAGGCACCAGCTTTATCAACCATTTTGTGTTTAACACCCAGGTCAATAAGTTCACCTTCTTTAGAAATACCTTTGCCGTATAAAATTTGGAAATGTGCTTCTTTAAACGGTGGAGCGACCTTGTTTTTAACCACTTTCACGCGGGTTTCGTTACCAACAACTTCGTCACCTTCTTTCAATGCACCAGTACGACGAATATCCAGACGGACTGAAGAATAAAACTTCAGTGCGTTGCCGCCAGTAGTCGTTTCAGGGTTACCAAACATCACACCAATTTTCATCCGAATTTGGTTGATGAAAATACACATGGTGTTGGATTTCTTAATGTTCGAAGTTAGCTTACGCAGGGCTTGAGACATTAAACGAGCCTGCAAGCCAACATGGCTATCGCCCATTTCGCCTTCAATTTCCGCTTTGGGTGTTAGCGCTGCTACCGAGTCAACAATCACAATATCGACTGCGCCGGAACGAACCAGCATGTCACAAATTTCTAAAGCCTGCTCACCGGTATCTGGTTGCGATATTAATAAATCATCAACGTTAACACCTAAAGCTTCGGCATAAATCGGGTCTAACGCGTGCTCAGCATCTACGAAGGCACAGGTCTTACCCATTTTTTGCGCTTCGGCAATCACTTCCAGAGTCATGGTCGTTTTACCACTGGACTCAGGACCGTAAATTTCTACAACCCGCCCAAAAGGCAAGCCACCAATACCAAGAGCAATATCCAGCCCTAACGAACCGGTTGAAACAGAATCGATATCCAGGGTCTGGTTATCGCCCAGACGCATGATAGAACCTTTACCAAATTGACGTTCGATTTGTCCGAGCGCTGCATCTAACGCCTTTTGACGATCATTGCTCATTATAAGCTCCGTTATTAATCACTGGTTTTATAAACAGTATACTGTACACATTTACAGTATCAAGCGTTGTTCTTATTTTTTCATTAAAACAAAAGTAAGTTATTGTAATTCAATTAGATTTATAAGTTTATCCAGAACTGTATCTAAGGTTTGTAAGCGCACCTGAGTGCGGTCACCTGCAAATTGTTCAGACCAGCACCAACAGCTTTCACTATTTGCTATTGCCATCCACACCAAACCCACTGGTTTATCCGCTGTACCGCCTGCGGGGCCTGCCACACCACTCACAGCGATACCCCAATCGGCATCACATGCCGCTATGGCTCCAACGGCCATTTGCCGAACACAGGCTTCAGAAACTGCACCATGCTTTTCCAGTACGTCAGACTCAACCAGCAGCAACTTTTGCTTAAGGGCATTAGTATAGGTGATTAATCCACCATTAAACCAAGCAGAACTTCCCGCAACTTCGGTAATAGCGTATCCTATCCCTCCTCCGGTACAAGATTCTGCGGTGCATAATGTCTGCTGCTTCTGCTGTAGACTCGAACCCACTTGTTCCGCGAGTTTAAAGGTTTGCGGCGCGATTGCCGTGGTTGCTAACATAACACTGGCTCCAGATAAGAATAATCAATTATGCCTGAATTCTCTGATAAACAGATCCAATCACATACCCCAATGATGCAGCAATACCTACGGATAAAAGCGGAGCATGCTGACATGCTTTTATTCTATCGTATGGGGGACTTTTACGAACTGTTTTTTGAAGACGCGAAACGCTCAGCCCAACTGTTAGATATCTCCCTCACAGCGCGGGGTCAGAGTAATGGTGAACCTATTCCAATGGCAGGTGTTCCCTATCACGCAGTAGAAAACTATCTGGCGCGCCTGGTCAATATGGGCGAATCCGTTGCCATCTGCGAACAAATTGGCGATCCGTCAACCAGCAAAGGTCCGGTTGAAAGAAAAGTCGTGCGTATTGTCACGCCGGGAACCGTCACTGACGAGTCGCTGTTAGCGGAAAAAAGACAAAATCTGTTAGTTGCGATTTGTCCGCTGAATCCAAAACAGCCGGAAGCGGAATACGCAATATCCAGTCTGGAGCTAAGTAGCGGCCGTTTCTGGCTAACCAAAGCTCATTCCAGTGAACAACTGGCTGCAGAAATGCAGCGTTTAGAGCCAGCCGAATTGCTCTATCCTGAGTCTATTTCCTTAGCCGGACTACCTTTAGCAAAAGCGAAATGCAAACGCCGACCGGCCTGGGAGTTTGAACAACAAACCGCTTTTATGCTGCTTACTCGCCAGTTTGGCACTCAGCATTTAGAAGGCTTCGGTATCAAAAATAATGAGCCTACCCTGGCAGCCGCCGGTGCTATTCTGCATTATGTAAAAGAAACTCAACGCGCCGCCCTGCCTCACATTCAGGCGCTAATAACGGAACATCCGCAAGACGCTATTATTCTCGACGCAGCAACACGCAGAAACCTTGAGCTGCAGCAAAGCATGGGCGAAGGCGATACACACCTTTCAGCTGTACTGGACAAAACCGTTTCAGCTATGGGAAGCCGCCAGTTCCAGCGTTGGCTGCAGCGCCCTATTCGGAACCATCAGGAACTTAACCAGCGTTATGATGCTGTCGACGCATTAAAAGAAAATCTGAATTTTGAAAATATACAGCTAACATTAAAACAGTTAGCCGATATTGAACGTATTGTTGCCCGTATGGGCTTACGAAGCGCGCGTCCGAAAGACTTTGCTCGTTTGCGTGACAGCCTGGCTAAAATACCGGAAGTCAGAGCGTCTTTATCTCACCGTTCGCTGAGTTATCTGCACGACATTATTGCTCCCTTTCCAGAAGTGGTCGACTTGTTGACTAAAGCCGTTATTGAGCAGCCACCTTTATTGATTCGCGACGGCGGTGTTATTGCCGAAGGATATGATAGAGAGCTTGATGAATTGCGCGATCTTGCAACGGGTGCTACCGACTACCTGAAACAACTGGAGCAGCGTGAACGTGAGAGAAGTGGTATCGCCACATTAAAAGTTGGCTATAACAGAGTTCACGGCTACTTTATTGAGGTCAGCCGGCAGTCGTCAGAAGCGGTACCCGATGACTATCAGCGTCGCCAGACACTAAAAAATACAGAGCGCTATATTATTCCAGAGTTAAAGGAGCACGAAGACAAAGTTCTGAATGCTCAGGCGCGTTCTCTGGCCAGAGAAAAATGGCTTTACGACCAACTCTTTGAGCACTTACTGCCGCAGGTGACTGCATTGCAAAAAAGTGCTTCGGGTCTGGCTCAACTCGATACCTTGTGCTGTTTTGCACGGCTGGCTGACAATTATCGTTATTGCCGCCCGCAACTGCAAAAGGAAACCAGCTTAATTGAACTAGAAGCTGCCCGTCACCCGGTTATCGAGCAATTGAGTGACGCCCCCTTTATTGCTAACCCCATGTCGCTAACGCCGCAGCAACGCATGCTCATGATTACAGGTCCGAACATGGGGGGTAAATCAACTTACATGCGACAAGCCGCGTTAATCGTTATTCTCGCGCACATGGGCTGCTACGTACCAGCTGATAAGGCCGTTATTGGCGACATTGACCGTATCTTTACCCGTATTGGAGCCTCTGACGATTTAGCCTCAGGCCGCTCGACTTTTATGGTAGAAATGACAGAAACTGCGAATATTCTGCATAACGCCACAGCAAAAAGTCTGGTGCTTATGGATGAAATTGGTCGTGGCACTTCAACTTATGACGGCTTGTCACTGGCGTGGTCTTGTGCCGATTACCTGTCCCGACAACTCCAGTGCCTGACCTTATTCGCCACTCATTACTTTGAGTTAACGGAATTGGCAGAAGAGTTACCAGCCACGGTAAACGTTCACGTCGATGCAAAAGAGCATGGCGATACCATTGCTTTTTTACATAAAGTCAGCCCTGGAGCAGCTAGTCAGAGCTTTGGTTTGCAAGTGGCTAAACTGGCAGGAGTCCCCGATCACGTCATAAATAAAGCAAAGCAAAAGTTGTCCGAACTGGAGCATACTCACCATGGTGGTTTAAACGAACCCAAACAAGCCACTATGGAGCTCACTCCTCCACCTGAAGCTATCCCGTCTCATCCAGAAAAACGCAACCCACTGCTTGATGAGCTGGAACAACTGGACATTAATGATCTGACTCCGAAGCAGGCGCTTGATATTCTTTACCAATGGCAGCAAAAACAAAAAGGCCCAACACAAAGTTGAGCCTTTTTAGTACGTTTAGTAACTGCTAGTTTTACTGAGCAGTAAATAGTGAGTCTAACGTTAGGCCTTGCTGTTTTAACGAATCGCGTAATTTACGCAGAGCTTCCACTTGTATCTGCCGGACTCGCTCACGCGTAAGGCCTATTTCACGACCAACATCCTCCAGAGTCGAAGGCTCATAGCCCATCAGCCCAAAGCGGCGAGCCAGCACCTCACGTTGTTTCTGATTTAACGACTGCAGCCATTCAGTGATATTCCCTTTCAGGTTTTCATCCTGCAAGACACCTTCCGGTCCGGTATCAGCATCATCGGTGAGGATATCCAACAAGGCTTTGTCGTTATCACCGCCTATAGGCGTATCTACCGAACCAATGCGTTCATTCAGACGCAACATTTTAGTGATATCACCCACGGGCTTATTGAGGCTTTTAGCAATGTCTTCGGCGGTTGGCTCGTGATCCAGTTTATGCGCAAGTTCACGGGCAGCACGAAGATACACGTTAAGCTCTTTAACGACGTGAATCGGCAGTCTAATGGTGCGCGTCTGGTTCATAATTGCGCGCTCAATAGTTTGTCGTATCCACCAGGTAGCGTAAGTTGAGAAGCGGAACCCGCGTTCAGGGTCGAATTTTTCAACCGCCCGGATAAGGCCGAGGTTACCTTCTTCAACTAAATCTAATAAAGGCAGTCCCCGATTAGAATAGCGACGGGCAATTTTAACAACCAACCTCAGGTTACTCTCAATCATACGACGGCGGGCTGCCTTGTCGCCTTTTAAAGCACGACGGGAATAAAAGACTTCCTCTTCAGCAGTCAGTAATGGAGAGAAACCGATTTCTCCCAGATATAGCTGCGTCGCGTCCATCTTCTTTTGATATTGAGTTGAAGACGAGGATAGCGCCTCTTCTAACTCTTCTGCAGCACTGTCCGTGCTATCTACAATAGACTCATCTTCATTAGCTTCGACGTTTTCAACTGCTTCTTCCTTTATGCGGCTCATAACAAGCTCCTGTTATACTGAACACCGTGTTACAACACACGTCGACTTCCTTATCTTGTTATTATTATTCCCACATGACTAGCGAGATTTGGGTAAGTAATGCCTCGGATTGACCGACTTACCACGGAAACGAACTTCAAAATGCAATTTCACCCGAGAACTACCGGAGTCTCCCATACGTCCGATAGTCTCACCTACGTCCACCCATTCTTTTTCCTTCACCAGAATGTCTTCGTTGTGAGCATAGGCAGTAATAAAATCATCGTTATGTTTCAAAATGATTAAATTACCAAACCCGTGTAATGCGCTTCCGACATAAACCACTTTCCCTGCCGCCGCAGCGTTAACTGAATCTCCCCTGCTACCGGCAAAGTCTATTCCTTTATTGCCTTGTTCACGCAACGAGAAATCGGCTATTACTTTCCCCGATGAAGGCCAACGCCAAACAATATTATTATTGCTCGGTAGCACCACTTCAGGCCGCTCAATTCGCTGTCTCGGTTGGCTATTGCTACCCTTATCGGTTTGTTTTGCAACCGTTTTTCTTGTGCTTGTTTTTTGACCATACCCTTTCTGTTTCTTATTAGCAACGGGCGTTTTTATATTATTTTGTGCGTTATCAGAGGCTTTTTTATTCTGTTTAGCACTAGCTGTTCGCTGCGCCTTTCTGGCTGTGGTGGCGCCCCGTTGCGGCGCGCTTTCCAGACTCAATTTTTGTCCCGGATAAATAGTGTAAGGTTTTTGTAAATTATTGATTTGGGCAATATCCTGGACATCCAGATTAGCCCGAAAAGCTATTGAATAAAGTGTTTCTCCGGGCTGAACTTCATACTCTTTTTCGTTAATGGAGTTGGCTTCAAAATCGAGGTAAGTTTTACCAGTATAAAGCTCTTCGACTGGAGCAGGTGCCGACCGACCACTACAAGCCTGCAGTAGAGTTATGGCAAACACCAATAATACAGATTGCTTAATTGCCCCGGACGATACCAACATCATTTATACCAACTGCGCTATTACGTACCCAATAATAACCAGTATTACCAGTGTCCAGCCAATGCGGTCAACATATTCACGGAGTTTTACGCCCATTTCCGGACCACCCGTACGTAACAGCCAGGCCACCAGATAAAAACGCATGCCGCGACTGATAGCCGATGCAATAACAAAAGGAAAAAACGCTATCTGCATAACCCCGGCAGTTACCGTAAATAATTTATAAGGAATAGGAGAAAAACCTGCAATAAACACTATCCAGACGCCCCAGTCCGCAAACCAACCCTGAACAGTAACTAGCTTCGACTCGTAGCCAAGTGCCTCAACCGCTGGCAGAACTAATGATTCATAAGCCCAATAGCCCAGAAAGTAGCCTAAAATTCCGCCTGCTACTGAGGCAACTGTCGTCAGAAACGCTAATCGCCAAGCTCTTTTAGGCTGAGTCATTGCCATTGGCGCCAGCATGACATCGGGTGGAATAGGAAATATCACCGATTCCGCAAAACTCAACAGACCAAGAATAATGTCTGCTCTGGGATGCTGAGTCCAGGATAATACTTTATCGTACAGTGCGGAGAACAGCTTCAAACGACATCTCCCTTAACTAAAGGCACGAAACGCACATCACCAATACGCTGTTGCTCCAGCGAATCACCAAAGCGACGCATAACGACAAGGCTCTGCGATTGGTGCTGCTCGCCGACCGGAATAATCATCACGCCGCCGTCGGCAAGCTGATCGACTAAATCCTGAGGTATGTCGCTGGCCGCGGCGGTAACAATAATGCCGTCGAACGGACCTTTGCTGCGCCAGCCCTTCCAGCCATCACCATGACGCATAGCAACATTATGTAAATCCAGCTGACGCATGCGGCGCTTGGCCTGATACTGCAACGTAGCAATGCGCTCAACACTAAAGACTTTATCAACCAACTGAGCCAGAACCGCCGTCTGATAGCCTGAGCCGGTGCCTATCTCCAGCACATTTTTACAATGATGCTGCATTAATAACTGCGTCATTGTTGCCACCATTAATGGCTGCGAAATTGTCTGCCCATTACCAATGGGCAGCGCCGTATTTTCATAGGCTTTGTGAGCTAACGACTCGGGCATAAACAGATGTCTTGGGGTTTCAGATATCACCCGTAAAACCTCTTTGTTGGTAATACCGAGATCCTCTAATTGTTGAATCAGTCGCTTAACCCGCGACTGCCCATTACTAATCATCATTTTTGTTGTTCTAACCAGTCTGTCAGTGTATCGGTGTGGCGTTGAGCCGTCATATCCAGGCTTAACGGTGTAATTGAGATATAACCTTCATGAATCGCGGTAAAGTCGGTATTAGGCTCATCACTTGCATGATGCCCAATGGGTCCATACCAAAAGATTTCGCTGCCAAAAGGGTCACGGTCGTGAACCATAGTCTCTGCGCGATGCCGACGTCCCAATTTAGTCACCCGGGTACCTTTTAACTTATCGTAGGTCGTGTAAGGCACATTGATATTCAGTACCGTATCAAGCCGCAGCGGATCGTTTTCCATATTTGCGACAATTTCTGCCACGACCCGCCCGGCGGTATCATAGTAGTCGTGTCCACGACCACCCATCGATACTGCAATGGCAGGCAGTCCCATAAAGCGCCCTTCCATCGCGGCCGCCACCGTGCCTGAGTACAACACATCGTCACCCATATTAGGGCTGTCATTAATACCCGACACTACTAAATCTACGTCTTCAGCCATCGGCGAGTTAGTGCCTAAATGAACACAGTCTGTGGGCGTACCATTAACAGAATAGAAACCATTATCCAGCCGACGCACCCGCAAAGGATTATGTAAGGTTAACGAATTACTGGCACCACTGCAGTTGCGGTCCGGAGCTATCACTCGTACATCTGCCACTTCTTTTAAAGCCTGGTACAACGCGAGAATACCCGGCGCATGCACGCCGTCATCATTACTTAATAAAATTTTCATCATCTGGATTCACCACTTAAGTCGACAATTTCATTCAATACGGTTGTTGCATAAGCACCGGACGGAAGCGTAAAGCGAAGCTCTGCGTCCTTGCCCTGCCAACTAATTTCGGGGTTTTCTACGCGCAACAGAATAGTCCGGCGAGCCGCCTCTACGCGCAGCTTTCTGAGCGCCTGTAACCAACTATCGAACGGTTGTAATAAACTTTGTTCAAAGGCGTCGGCTTCCCCTTTCACTAAGGGTTTATTTGTGCTTCCTGCTAGAGGTGCCGTTAAGTAAATATTGTTATTTGCCAGCCGCTGTTTAAGTTCGTCGTCCCATTGCGCTACGGTAAAAACCGACTGCGAGCCTTCCAGCATGACACAATCACCAGTCAAAGTTCCTTCTATACCAAACTGACGTATTCGCTCAGCTACTATCTCGTTGAATAAATAGCTGCGCAGTGCAGACAAATAGAGGCTTCGCTTGCTGCGGCTGATACGCGGGGGGCGGCTAGCCATAAGCCAGCGCTCAGCTTGTGCAACGTTATCTCCGCTGCGGCCAAAGCGCTGTTCGCCAAAATAATTTATTACGCCCTGCTCACTCACACCTTGCCAGAGGTTTTCAAGTGCCTCGCGGGAGCTGACATTAGCTAACCTGATAACGAAGCGGTTCGCACGGTGAAACCCCGTCTTTAATTTCTTGGTTCTGCGTATTACCCGCTCAACCGACATTTCTTCATCGGTTAACTCATTCCAATTGAGCGTTTCTTTGCCGGGTAGTTGAATGGAAAACCATTGCCAGGTCACTGCCTGGCGATCTTTTAATCCGGAATAACTGACATTTCTTTCTGATACTCCGGCAAACCGGGCTATTTTTTCTGCACAAAAATTTGTATTAGCCCCGGTTTTTCTAACCCAAAGCCACTGGTGCTCACCTTCACCGTCATCAATAACATCCAACTGCTCAATAACCTGAAAATCTTCCGGCGTCTGTTTAAATTCGGCCTGCGGTCTGTCGCCTTTATGTAAACGCGGTAAATCAGCCAAAGACACTTGTGAGGGTGCCAACATTAAAATGACTCCATCAGAACCACAGCATGACAGGCAATACCCTCTTCACGCCCCACAAAGCCTAATTTTTCTGTCGTTGTCGCTTTGACATTCACATTGTCGATGCAGGTTTTTAAACACTGGGCAATGCTGGCCCGCATATCGTCAATATGTGGTGCCATTTTCGGAGCCTGAGCTACAATGGTTACGTCAATGTTACCCGTCTTAAACTCTTTTTCCTGACATAGACTTACGGCATGACTCAGCAATTCGGTACTATCCGCCCCGGCATAGCGTTCATCGGTATCAGGAAAGTGCTGGCCAATATCACCTAACGCTAAAGCGCCTAATACCGCGTCGGTGACAGCATGCAGAACAACATCTCCGTCGGAATGAGCGACAAGTCCCTGATGATGCTCAATTTCAACACCACCTAAAATCAAAGGCTTATCAGAGCCCCAACGATGAACGTCATAACCATGACCAACACGGATTTTCATGAACGATGCCCTCTTTAATTTTTATGATCATTATTGTCCGCTAATAACCAGTCGCGAACACATTCAAAATCTTCCGGGTGAGTCACTTTTAAGTTGCGGATAGAGCCAGGAATAAGCGCCGGCTGGAAACCACACCACTGCATAGCAGAAGCTTCATCAGTTAACTGAGGGTTTAATGCCCCCATATGCTCTATGGCTTGTTGTAAACGCTCTGCATTAAAAACTTGTGGTGTCTGTGCCTGCCACAACGCTTCCCGATCAACACTGGATTCTATATGGGTAACGCCGGTTTCATCATTAACAGAGATAACAGCGCGTTTTAAGGAGTCTCTTACCGGAATGGCAAGAATTGCGCCTTGAAGGTCCTTTAATCCGGTATTAATGACCGCTGTTAGTGCCGTTTTAGGTAAGCATGGGCGTGCCGCGTCATGTACCAGCACATGGGTAGCCCCTTGCGAAACAGCAACTTTAACTCCAGCCAATACGGATTCAGCGCGGCTGTTGCCGCCTGTCACAAAATGAACCTTTGTTGGCAGGCTCTTTTTAAGTTCAATAAGGTATTCAGCATTAGAGTCAGAAACCGCAACGAAAACCTGTTCAACCCGCGCATCCTTTAATACGGCTTCGATGCTGTACTCCAGCAAAGTCCGGTTAGCGACCATCAGAAACTGCTTAGGGATGTTAGCCTGCATCCGGCTTCCGCTGCCAGCTGCAGGGATCACAGCCATTAACGAATCAATCTGGCTTTGTGCGTGGCTTTCAGACTCACTTTTCATCTCGCTCACCCGCTCAGGCTATGGATTACGATCAGGTACAAGACGGAAGAAAACTTCATCCTTTTTTACCATCCCTAGTTCGTTACGGGCACGCTCCTCCAGCGCATCCTCCCCTTCGCGCAAATCTTCAATATCTGCGTAAATGAGTTGATTGCGTCTTTCCAGATTTTCATTCGTATTTTTCTGATTGCTGACTTCTTGCTGCAACCGCCAATAATCCGGTAGGCTATTTTTGCCAAACCACAGACGGTATTGTAACGCAAGGAACAAGGCCAACAACACGACCAGAGTCACCCGCATGCTCAGCTCCGTTGTTTTTCCTGTTATCATTATGAAGACTATTGACGTGACTGAAAAGCCGTTTTCAGCATTATAAGACAAAAGAGGTTCATTTGGAGTATTTCGCTGCCGCAATAGTATTTTTCTTCGCAGCTTTGGTTCAGGGGGTAAGCGGTTTTGGCTCCGGTTTGTTAGCCGTCCCAATTCTGGCGCTGTGGTTCCCTATTAGCGTACTTACGCCTGCACTGTCTGTCATTAATATCGTGATTGGCGGCTGGATCTACTGGAAAAACAGAGAGGCGGCTCGCCCATCTCAGTGGAAATGGTTAATTTTTTCAGGCGTCATTGCTTCTCTGGTATCGGGATCTTTGCTGTTAAGCGTAAACGAACAGTTTATTAAACTGATTCTTGGTTTTGTCATACTGGCTGTTGCGCTCGCTTTGGCTAGCGGTAAACAACTCCCTACGGCTGAACATGCGCCCGGACATATTGCGGTAGGTACAGGCTCTGGCTTGCTCAACGGGTTAATGACGTTAGGCGGGCCTCCTATTGTTTTATTTCTGGCCAATGCCCGTATCCCAAAACAACAGTTTCGCGCTACACTCAGTCTGTTTTTCTGCTGCATTGCCATGGCAAACGTCGCGAATTTCTCACGCCAGTCTATTTACGCAGAGCCCCATCTCTATCTGGTACTCGCTTTACTACCTTGTGCGCTTATAGGCGCCAGCGTGGGACAAAGACTTCAACAGCATGTATCAGAACAACGTTTTAGACAATTTACTCTGGCACTAATGATACTTTCGGGACTCAGTGTCGTATTGCAAAGTATTAAATAGTTTTAGTACTCCAGCCAACGGCTCTGGTAAAATTAAATTTATGCTTGAAACCCTGTACGCATTTTTCGATTTGGGTCAATTTTCCCAGTCCCCTATAAATGGCTCCCATAACCCGGGGTTAGTCATACTCTCCTATTGTGTCGCGCTGCTAGCTTCTTATACCGCGATACTCACACTGGAACGTGTACAAATATATCAGGCTAAGGTTGCTCGCTACAGTTGGTTAATTGTCAGCGCAGTTATCTCTGGCGTTGGTGTCTGGAGTATGCATTTTATTGGCATGCTGGCTTTTGAGCTTCACCTGCCCATGAGTCATGGCGTGTTGTTAACGCTTATTTCAGTTGTTCCGGCCATTGTCGGCAGCTTTATAGCAATGAAAATTCAAATGTCTTTGTCATCGGTGCGTGCAACACTCATCGCCGGAACTGTTTTGGGCGCCGGTATTGGCCTGATGCACTATACCGGAATGGCTGCAATGGAAATGTCAGCCCACCTTCGTTATGACCCTCTCTGGTTTGTACTTTCGGTATTTGTCGCCGTATCGTTGGGCATCATAGCTTTATTGGCATATCGCCATTATAAAAAATCGGAAAGAACCAGCTGGTTCAGGCGCAGAAGCGCACAAATTGTTGTTGCCGCCATTATTGCTCTGGCTATTTCTGGTATGCACTATACCGCCATGATAGCAGCCAATTTTTACCCTACCCGGGCACCCGATGCGGTATTCAGCGGCCATGGCAACTGGCTGGCTTACGTTGTCGGAATTGGCTCGTGCTTAACCGCTATAATGGCCATTATAGCCTCTCAGATAGACAGACGCTTGCAACAACAGCAAAAGTTAGCCCAAATGTCTGCAGAGCAACTTTATGAAGTTATTAGTGCCATAGATGACGGCTTGCTGCTATTCGACGAACACAACCGTGTTTTGTTAGCGAATCAGGCATTTACGCGACTTACCGGAGATGACCTGGAACGAATAAAAGGCAGTAAACTCAATATTGAAGACTATATTGAGCGCTCAGATAAGTTACTGGAGGATATTAAGAACTCACTAGCCCGCAGAGTTGCCTGGCAAGGTAAAGTTAATGTAAGAAAACGTTCTGGTACGACTTTCCCTGTTCGCTTAAGTATTTCAGAAGTACGCTATAACCAACAGAAAGAACGACATTTTGTAGCAACGGTCACAGACATTAGTGCAGAAGTTGAATCCAGTGAACGTATTCGTTATCTGGCTTACAACGATGCGTTAACCGGGTTAGCGAACCGCCGCTCTTTGTTGGATCATTTGCAAGATCAGCTCGCAACTTATAAAGAAGCAGGCCAAAACGGCGCGTTAATTCTCTGTGATATCGATAAATTTAAAATACTGAATAACACCCTGGGTTCGGATATGGGTGATTTACTGTTAAAACGCGTGGCAGAAAGGCTGCAAAGTTCGACGAAAGCCAACTCATTCCTGGCGCGTTTGAGCGCGAACGAATTCGCGGTCGTGCTAACCGGACTTGAGCGTGGTAATTCAGTCAATATAAAACAGCAATTGCTGACCCGAATTTATCAATTGCTGGATCAACTGCAACAGCCCTATCAGCTCAACAGCTACACGCACCTTTGCTCCTTTAGCGCAGGCGCCTCCCTGTTTGACGACAGCGAATCAAATGCTGAAACCTTAATGACCCAGTCAGGCCTGGCATTATCTCACTCAAAACGCAAAGGTGCGGGAGAAGTCTCACTGTTTCGTCAGGAGTTTGCTGATGCAGTAAGTAAGCGAGTCAAACTGGAAGAGCAACTGCGTAATGCAATAAAACAGAACGAATTCGAACTTTATCTGCAACCTCAGGTAAATATTGAGTCAAAGCCCACCGGAGCTGAGGCGCTCATCCGCTGGAAACAAAGTGATGGCCGCTTTGTTTCTCCTGCTGACTTCATTCCTTTAGCCGAGGAAACCGGCTTAATTGTTCCTTTAGGGTACTGGATTACTGAGCGTGCCTGCCAAATTCTCCAGCAATGGCAACAGAGCCCTGAAAAAGCAAAGATGCAACTGTCGATTAACGTCAGTGCCAAACAGTTTCAGCAGCCCGAGTTTGTTGAGCAGGTTCAACTTCTGGTAGAGAAGTACGAGATACGGCCTCATCGATTAAAGCTAGAGCTCACTGAGAGTTTGCTGATGGACGACATTTCCAGCGTAACCAATAAAATAAAGCAATTAAAGCGCCTTGGTATTGAGTTCGCGCTGGATGACTTCGGTACGGGTTACTCGTCGCTTTCTTATCTTATGCAAATTCCGTTCGACACCCTGAAAATTGACGTATCTTTCGTACGTAACATGCTGGATAGTATGGAAAAGGCTCAAATTGTTTACACTATTATTCAGCTAGGAGAAAGCCTTAAACTGAATATTGTTGCTGAGGGAGTAGAAACCGAAGAACAGTTTAATTATTTGGCGCGACTAAATTGCGATACCTTTCAAGGTTACCTGTTCAGCAAACCCGTACCTGAGTCTGAATTTCTGGCAGATAAGACAGCCCCATAGCTTAACGTAACTGGCTGTCTTTACTTCCACGCCGGTTAAAACCCGCTTTGTTTGAGTCCTGCTTGTCGAGTTCCGCCTGACATTCCACACACAGACGAACACCAGGAATCGCTTTGCGCCTGGCCTCCGGAATAGGCTCGCCACATTCTTCGCAAAACTCCAGACTTTCCCCGCCGGTAAGTTTGCTGCGTACACGTTTTACTTCATCTTCGGTACTGGCATCAATTTGTTCCTGTACGGCACCATCGTGCGACCAGCCACCCGCCATATACAACTCCTTAGAAAAATGGAGAACACAAACAGACGCTGAGTCTGATACATTAACTATAACGTAAAAATACATTGCTATTCAGGTTTTACCTATAAGAAACGCCTATGAAACTTATTTATACCCATGAAAACAAACTATTAGTGGAAAACGCCCGTAACCTATTACAAATGGAAGGCATTGAAACAGTTATGAAAAATGAGTTTTCCAGTGGCGCCGCTGGTGATTTAGCGCCATTGGATACCTGGCCTGAATTATGGCTTGTTGATGATACTCAACTCGCTGTCGCAAAAACACTGATTGAAAATATGGAAGAACAAGCGAACGGCCCGGACTGGCGTTGCAATAATTGTCAGGAAATTAACGGAGCCGCTTTTGAAGTATGCTGGAGTTGCGGTAGCCCAGCTTAACCAAATCATACGGAACAAAAGGAGACATAAAATGAACGGAAGTGAAACTTATACAATGGCTTATTGGGGCGTACTCATTGCTCTGGTCATTTTGCTGGTTCAATGGGTTATTGCCAGCGGTCAAAAAGCGAAACAACCCGGTGCCGTTCCGGGTAAAATCGACGACTCACTGAGTCATTCATCTTTTGTGTTTCGTGCTCACCGCACGCTAATGAACTCGTTAGAAAACTATCCGCTGATGCTGGGCACAGTATTTCTGGCCTTCTTCATAGGTGTCAGCGCTTTCTGGACAGGGATATTTATCTGGATTTTCGCTATTGCTCGCTTAATTCACATGGTTCTTTACTACGCCATAGCAACGGAGAAAAACCCCAGCCCCCGCAGCTATTTCTTTATGATTGGGCTAGCAGCTAACGTTGCTTTGCTTATTTTGTGCGGTGTCACTCTGGTTTAAAAGCCGTTAAATTTTTTCTGGGCTGATCACACATCAGCCCATTCTCTTAACAGGTTATGAAACACCTTGGTCAGGCGATCAAAGTTTTCAGACTTACCGTTTGCATCAAATTCAGCTTTCAACGATTGTTCTATATCAAAGAGTAGCTCCCTGTAATTCGGCTGTTTAACCAAGCTTTGCACCCAGCCTATCATTGCCAGCCGGGAACCTTTAGTCACCGGATTAACCCGATGCAGGTAATGGCTCGGATACATAAGAATATCCCCCTGCCCAAGCCGCCAGCTCCGCTCACCACTGGCATCCTCAATAACCAGCTCTCCGCCTTCAAAATCCGATAAGGGTGACAAACCCAGCGTAAAAGAAATATCGGTTCTTACCCCGTTCATTAAGGAGTCGTCCATGTGGGTACCGTAGTACTCTCCCTGCTGATATCGGTTTATAGTCACCCGCGCCACCTGCTTTGGCCGCATAACCGATTGCACCAGAGCGTTTTGCTGAAGCCTGTCCAGCAGCACTTGTGTAGCTGCCTCAGACTTTTTACCCGACAGTTGCTGGTTATTTTTTACACCTTTCGCTGCCCAGCCTGCGGTTTTCTTACCATCACTAAACTGCCCGGCATCAAGGCCTGCAACAATACTCTTTACCGTATCTGTATCTACGGCATTGCTAATTTGTAATATCATTATTCCACACTTCTAACTTGCGAATAGTTATCATTTCTGCAAATATACATTAGTTAACTCTCGCAAAAAAGCATACTAAGGTCTTTATATGTTTGAAAAGAAAAAAGTTTGGCTTGGCGTTGGCAGTGTTCTGGCCACCACAGTAGCAGCATCACAGGTAACAGCAGCGCCACTGACTCAACCGGGCGCGGCACCTTCCATGTTCATGGCTGCCCCTATGGCAGAAGGCGAAATGGCCGCTCCTGAAATTGATTTAAACACCAATGACACGGCTTTTCTGGCTCAGCTCGGTTTTATTCGCGGCCATTTATGGGTGGGAATGAAACTGTACGAGCAAGGCCACATTGAAATGGCTAAAACTCACATGAAACACCCGGGTGACGAGCTCTATAGTGGTCTCACTGAAGCATTTGAAGCACGCGGCTTACCCGGATTTGCCGAACCGTTAAATACCCTGGCGGAAAGTGTCATTAATGATAAAAATGAAGGCACGGTCATGAACAACTACAAGGCTCTGCTGGACTCTATCAGCGCTAATGAACCTATAGCTGACATGTCAGCTAAAGACGTCATATTGAGTGTTTCATCAATGCTAATGGTAGCCGCCGACGAGTACGCTATAGGCATTCAAAATGGCGAAGTCACTAATGTTCACGAATATCAAGACGCCATGGGCTTTAAAGAAATTGCGCTTGAACGCTTAAACCGTATTAATGATAAAGAAGCAGAAAAAGCTGAAGAAGCCATTAGCGAAACCCGCAAGGTCATCAGTAACCTTGAAAACCTCTGGCCTACTACTACCCCAGAAGGTGAATTTGAGGGAGATCCTAGTAAAATTTACGGTGCTGCCTCTCGTATTGAACTGGAAGCACGCAGCATTTAATACCTACCAACCTGCATTCGGCTTACTTCTTTTACACATAAAGGAGTAGGCCTGAGTTACCCCTTCATTTCACTCGCAAAAGCTCATTAAAGCAGTATTCTAAAGGCATCTTAAGTCAATTACGAAGGTGTCGTTATGAGCATTCAGTCTCTTTGCAAAATTTCAGTCATTGCCGTGTCATTAGCTGGCTTGTTTATGAGCCAGTCAGCCAACGCAGGCGAAGGCGAAAACGTTTACAAAAAATATTGTCAGGCATGTCATCAACCAAATGGCAAAGGCATGCAGGGCGTATTTCCTCCGCTGGCAGGAAATACAAATATCAAAGATAACCCCGACTACATAGCTAAGACAATTATCAATGGTAAGTCCGGCGCGCTAACCGTTAACGGAACAAATTACAACGGAGCTATGCCGCCCATGGGTTATCTGAAAGACGCCGATATCGCGACCTTAGCTAACTACATCAATACCGATCTTGCAGGCGGCAGTGAGACTATCACAGCCGAAGCCGTTGCCAGTTTGCGTTAAACCTATTTGTTATCAGTTAAAGGAAAAATAATTATGAAAACTCTAAGCTTATCAATTATCAGTGCCTCTCTTCTGGCTGCTATGGCGTCAGCGTCAGCTCCGGTTAATGCGGAAGAGCTCAGCCTTAAGCACGACAGCGAATATGTCATTGATGGTAAAATCTTTGGATTACCAGAAGCTAAAGTCTACCGCGAAGACTACAACGGCCCGGCGGTTGTTGGCGACTATCTGACTCAGGTTCCAAACATAGCGAAACTTGACTACGAAGGTAACAAAACTCATGACATACGCATGGATGTTTTCTCTCAGAAAATAGAAGTAGCACCGGGAGTAACCTATTCGGCCTGGACATTCGGTGGCTCAGTACCCGGCCCGGTATTGCACGTACGTGAAGGTGACCGTGTTATCTTCAAAATGAAAAACCGCTCTGACGAAGAAGTGACTATTACTAAGCCAGTTAAAAATGGTGCTCCATTCATTCAGCAACTGCAGGCCAACGGTTATCAGAATAACCAGCCAGTCGTTAACCCAATGCCCCACTCTATGGACTTTCATAGTGGCACAGTAGCAGCGGAAGACAAATGGCGTACCATTTCTCCGGGTGAAACTATTGAGTTCGAATGGATAGCCAACTACGCGGGTACTTATATGTATCACTGTGGTACTTCCAGCGTACTCATGCACACAGCTATGGGCCAATACGGCGCCGTTGTGGTATCTCCTAAAGATGGCTACCCAACTGACAAAGACGTTGATAAAGAATTCGTTCTGGTTCAGTCAGAGCACTATTTGGAAGAAGCCTCAGAAGGTAACTACATCTATAACCACGGTGCAGCTTTAGACCGCCAGCCAAGTCATGTGACCTTTAACGGACATGTTGCAGCACTTAGCGACAACCCTTTACGAGCGAACGAAGGTGACCGTGTGCGCTTACATGTTTTAAACGCAGGTCCTTCAGGCACTTCCAGCTTCCACGTAATTGGTGCGATTTTCGACCGCGTCTGGTACGAAGGTGATCCGCGTAACGAATGGTATGGCATGCAAACCGTGCTGCTGGGTGCCAGTAACAGCGCAACCATTGAATTTATTGTTCCGGAAGAAGGCATCTATAAGTTGGTCGATCACGAATTTGCTGATGCAGAGCGTGGCGCAGCTGGTGCATTAATTGCCGGTCCGCGTAAAGAGAAATAAGGGGAAACTTATGGTTAAGTGGCTTGGAGTTGCAGGTGTTTTATTGTCACCCTTAGTGCTCGCTGATCCAGTTCTGATCAATGGTGGTACTTTCGAACCTCCGGTCTTACTGGACAAAGAGCGCCTCAGTATAGAAATGGAAAGTTTCATGCTGGACGCAACCCCTGTCACTAACCAAGAGTTTCTGGAATTTGTCATTGAACAACCTCAGTGGCAGCGAGACAACATCGCTGCCCTATTCCATGATGGAAATTACCTGAAGCATTGGGATGATAATACTGGATTTGCTAAAGGCAAAGACAACGAACCCGTCACTTATGTATCCTGGTTTGCCGCACGCGAATACTGCTCCGCACAAGGTGGCCGTTTGCCTGGTCTTAACGAGTGGGAGTATGCGTCGGTCAAATATCGGCAACAGCAGAACATCAGCGACGATGATTATGCCCGTAACCTGTTTGCCTGGTACAGCCAGCCACACAGTGCGAAACAACAAACCGTCGACCCAAATGCTGAGCAATTGATGCACATGCACGACCGTGTCAACGAATGGGTAGACGACTATCAATTATTATTAACCAACGGCGATGACGTCGATTTGCTCTCCGGCTCATGTGGCGACGGAGCGCGCTTTATGTCGAGTTTTAGTAACGCCAATTACGCCACATTTTTCCGTTATCAGTCACGCAGTGATTACGCCCCGCAAAGTGCGACCAGCACTATGGGTTTTCGTTGCGCATACGACCTGGAGAACGACCATGAATAAATTGCTAAAATTGACCGCCCTGGCCTCTTTGATCTTTGCTGTCCAGTCTTTTGCGCAGGATCACTCGCATCACAATATGCACAAGAATCAGACAGCTAACGACCACAGCAATCATACGGCAATGAACGCAGCAGAGGTCTCTCACTCCGAGTCGGTATACCAGATAGATGCTACCTGGAACACGCATAAGAATAGCCAACTCAAGCTTTCAGAACTTGAAGGTCATCCCGTTATTCTTTCCATGATTTATGGCAGTTGCACCACCGCCTGCCCAGTGTTGGTCCATGACGTAAAACGTTTATACAGCAAGCTGGACGAAGACACTAAACAGCAAGTTAAGCTCGTTATGGTGAGTTTTGACACCGATCGCGATACACCCGAGGCACTCGCTGACTATGTTAAGCAGTATCAACTTAACAATGACAACTGGCTGTTTCTGAACGGTTCGGAGCAGGATATCAGAACCTTAGCTACAGTACTTGGCGTGAGGTATCGACAGCGTCCGGACGGTGATTTTGATCACAGCAATTTGATCACTATTCTCGATAAACAAGGGCTTATTGTTGAACGCATAGAAGGCCTAAGCCAGCCAATGGAGAAGCCAGCTAACGTTGTCGCTAAACTGGTTAACGATTAACAGCGGTTGCATTCGCTCTAAGATTTTGTTCCACTAAAAAGGAATCTTGTCGGAGTGCCGGTAGCTTTCTTAATGAAGTTACCGGCTGAGACCGCAATTGCGGGATCCGTTGAACCTGATCAGGCTAATACCTGCGAAGGGAACAAGAGAGCATCAGCATGACACGACCGTTGTTTCTGCGCTGATGTTCCTTTCAACACTCCTGACAAGCATCTCTAACATCAACAAAATGAGAGAATGCTATGTCAACTGCACCATCGAATAACCGTTTAAACCGCCAACAGGCTGAATCCTTCTTATCATCACTATCCGGGCATTATTACCCTAATTCCAGCCGTGAATTTATTTCAGGCAGCAACAAAGACATCCAGGTCCCCTTTCGTCGCATTCACCTTAGCGAAACCCTGCACCAGCCCACACCGGACGTGAAGTTACCACCGAACGAGCCGGTGGACGTGTATGATACGTCCAGCGTCTACGGTGACCCGGAAGCTGCAATTGACGTAAAAGTGGGTTTGAAAAAGGTTCGTGAGAACTGGATTCAGGATCGCCATAGCGAGAATCAGCAATATAATCAAGGCATTACGCAGTTAGCTTACGCAAGGCGCGGCGTGATCACCCCTGAGATGGAGTTCATTGCACTGCGCGAGAATATGGGTCGGGAGCACCTTGAAAACCCCATAACGCCGGAATTTGTGCGCGACGAAGTCGCCAGTGGACGCGCGATTATTCCCGTTAATACCCACCACCCCGAATCAGAACCAATGATTATTGGCCGCAACTTTTTGGTTAAAGTGAATGCCAACATTGGTAACTCATCGGTTAGTTCGTCTATTGAAGAAGAAGTCGAAAAGCTGGTATGGGCGACTCGCTGGGGCGCTGATACCGTAATGGACTTATCTACCGGCCGTAATATTCACCAAACCCGGGAATGGATCTTACGCAACAGTCCAGTGCCTATTGGTACTGTGCCTATTTATCAGGCTTTAGAACGGGTCAATGGCGTTGCTGAGGATCTGAGCTGGCCAGTATTTAAAGACGTACTGCTGGAACAGGCTGAGCAAGGTGTGGACTATTTTACGATTCACGCCGGCGTACTGCACGACTTCATTAAACTGACTGCAAAGCGAGTTACCGGCATAGTCTCCCGTGGCGGTTCGATAATGGCGAAATGGTGCATGGCGCACCAGCAAGAAAGTTTTCTTTATCAGCACTTCCGCGATATCTGCAAAATTTGTGCGAAATATGATGTGTCGCTGTCTTTAGGTGACGGCCTGCGCCCCGGTTCCATTGCCGACGCCAACGATGAAGCTCAGTTTGCTGAACTGAGAGTACTCGGCGAATTGACTCAAATTGCCTGGGAGTACGATGTACAGGTGATGATAGAAGGCCCCGGCCATGTGCCCATGCATAAAATTCAGGAAAATATGGATGAGCAGTTAAAGCACTGTCACGGCGCGCCGTTCTACACCTTAGGGCCGCTAACCACCGATATAGCACCCGGTTACGACCACATTACCTCAGGTATTGGTGCTGCCATGATTGGCGCGTTTGGCTGCGCCATGCTCTGCTATGTTACCCCGAAGGAACACTTAGGCTTGCCTAACAAGGAAGATGTAAAACAGGGGATGATCGCTTACAAAATAGCGGCTCATGCGGCCGATTTAGCCAAAGGACACCCAGGCGCTCAGGCGAGGGATGACGCTATGTCAAAAGCCCGCTTCGAATTCCGCTGGGAGGATCAGTTTAACCTGGCGTTGGACCCGGTTACAGCTCGCAGCTATCACGATGAAACACTGCCTCAGGATTCGAACAAAACCGCGCAGTTTTGCTCCATGTGCGGTCCTAAGTTCTGCTCCATGAAAATTTCTCACGAGGTACGTCAGTACAACCCGGACACTCGCATTGATGTAAAAGTGAAAGACGCGGCGACCGAAGGAGTAGAATGATGTCGGTACCTGTCGTATGGACCCTCGCAGGTTCTGACAGCGGCGGTGGCGCAGGCATTCAGGCGGACTTGCACACGTTCCGTAGTCTGAACCTGCATGGCTGCAGTGTCATAAGCACAATTACCGCCCAAAACTCTGTTGCAACCACCGGGTTATTCCCGTTAGCTGCTGACGCCGTTCGTCAGCAGTTGGAATGCCTGCAACAGGACATGCCGCCTGCTGCGATAAAAATTGGGTTGCTTAGTAATGTGCAACAGCTTCAGTGTGTGGCTGACTTTTTAAAGCAATGGTCTGATCCCCTTCCCCAGCCTTTCGTGGTCTGGGATCCGGTGGTTGTCAGCACTCAGCAGGATCGCCTGTCGGAGCTCAAGCCTCAACATTGCGCGGAGTTATTCCCGCTGGTTGATATTATGACACCGAATTTGGATGAACTCAGTTGGTTGAGCGGATTAGAGGTTACTGATGAGGACTCAATGTATCGCGCTGCAGAACAACTCTTTCAGGCCGGACTGTCCCGAATTCTGGTAACAGGCACCGATTTTGGTCGCGCCGATGAAATCTCTGACTATTACCTTAGCTCCGATGGACATACCCAGTACATTCAGCAGAAGTTGAGAACAAAACACAGCCACGGAACAGGCTGCACCTTGTCTTCAGCCATTGCCGCGGCGTTAGCACATGACTATCCACTTGAGGACGCCATAACAGTCGCTAATGCCTACGTGCATCAGGGCCTGATTGAGGCGAAAGGTATAGGCAGAGGACCAGGCCCTGTTGCTCATACACACTGGCCACAGCAAATTGACCATTTTCCAAAGATTAATACGCCGGAGTTGCCCTGTGTTGACCTCCAGTTTCCCAGTCTAGACCAGGAACCCGGATTGTATCCGGTAGTGGATTCTTACGAGTGGATAGAAAAGCTCTTAAAACTGGGCATTAAGACACTGCAACTGCGTATTAAAGATCCTGATGCTCCTCAGTTGGAAACCGCTATTAAAAAAAGCATTCAGCTGGCAGAGAAATATTCAGCGCAGTTGTTTATTAATGACCACTGGCAACTGGCTATTAAGCACAACGCTTATGGCGTGCATTTAGGTCAGGAAGACTTAACCGAGGCTAACCTTCACGCTATTCAGCAAGCAGGGTTGAGGTTGGGCATTTCCACTCACAGCTACACCGAGTTATTAATTGCTCAAGCGTACACGCCATCTTACATCGCGTTAGGTCATATTTTCCCAACTCAAACCAAGACTATGCCATCCAAACCGCAAGGGCTGCAGCGACTACGCCGCTATGCCGCGTTATTAGCGCCAACGAACATACCGACAGTCGCTATTGGGGGTATTTCTTTAAAGCGCGTAGCTGCCGTAAAAGCTACCGGAATTAACGGCATAGCGGTTGTTAGCGCTATTACTGCTACGAGCGACGTCGAGCAGGCTGTTCGTCAGTTACTGACTGCAATGGAAGCTGAAGTTAAAGCCGAAGTTAAGGAAGAAAGCGAGGTTGCCTATGCTAAGTAATGAGCAACTTCTGCGTTACAGCAGCAACATACTGATGAAAGAAATTGGCGAAACCGGACAACAGCGTTTGCTCAAAAGTCATGTGCTGATTATTGGCTTGGGTGGTCTCGGTTGTCCTGCCAGCCAATATCTGGCGTCATCGGGCGTTGGCCAAATCACACTGGTCGATCACGACACAATAAGTCTCAGCAACTTACAGCGCCAAACACTCTATTCCAGCGACGATATTGGTTTGTCCAAGGCGTGGCAAGCTGGTCATTCTTTGTCGCGGTTAAACCCGGACATTCGTATCACCGCTATTGAAGAAAAGGCCTATGAAGGCAATCTGGACGCGCTCGCCGAACAAGCCGATTTAGTCCTCGACTGCACCGACAATCGCGAGACCCGGTACCTGATCAACCAAAGCTGCTACCGCCTGAACACCCCGCTCATTTCTGCTGCGGCGCGCGGCTTTAACGGGCAACTCATCGCGTTAAATCCGGGGCAATCGCACGGCTGTTATCAGTGCCTTTATCCCGACGCTGTTACCGAGCCACTGAACTGCAGTAACGCGGGTATAGCCGCTCCTGTTGTGGGCATTATGGGATCCAGTCAGGCGCTACTGGCAATTAATTATTTTACCGGACATAAGCTTGCCTGGGGTTACCTGCAAACCTTCAATGGCTTATCGCAAAACTGGCAACAACTCTATTTACCGCGGGCCGCTTCATGCCCTGTATGCGGAGGTCAAAATGCGCATTCAAATTAATGACAAAGATTTTGAGATCACTGAAAAAACCAACTTATCGCAGCTACTGTCTGCTCAGAACGTCGATACCTCGGCCGTTGCCGTCGCCTTAAACGGACAGATTATACACCGCGAGCAATGGCAACAGACTGAGCTTAAAGACAACGATACCATTACACTTGTTCAAGCCGTGGCCGGAGGTTAAACCATGCTGAGAATAGCCGATCGAGATTTTCATTCCCGTTTATTCATAGGCTCTGGCAAATACAGTAGCGCGGATATTATGCAGAAGTCCCTTGCGGCTTCCGGTAGCAAGTTAGTAACGCTGGCATTAAAGCGCGTTGAACTTGAGCGCCCCACTGACGACATTGTCACGCCTATACAAAACTTAGGTTTACAGCTTTTGCCAAATACCTCTGGTGCCAAAACTGCACAAGACGCTATTTTTGCTGCACGCCTTGCCCGTGAAGCTTTAGGTACCCATTGGCTTAAACTGGAAATACACCCCGACCCCAACTATTTGCTGCCGGACCCGATAGAAACCCTAAAAGCCGCTGAAACTTTGGTAAAAGAAGGCTTTACCGTACTGCCCTACTGCGGTGCTGATCCCGTATTGTGTAAACGCTTAGAGGAAGTTGGCTGTGCGGCAGTTATGCCGTTAGGCGCTCCCATAGGCTCAAACCAGGGCCTGCTTACTCGAGACTTCCTACGGATTATTATCGAGCAGGCATCGCTACCCGTCATTGTCGATGCGGGCATTGGCGCGCCAAGCCACGCTGTTGAAGCTATGGAAATGGGCGCAGACGCTGTGCTGGTGAATACCGCCATAGCCACTGCAAACGACCCCGTCGCTATGTCAAAAACCTTTCGCGATGCGGTTATTGTTGGGCGTCAGGCCTTTGAAGCAGGCTTAAGTCAAAACGCTTCGCTAAAAGCGTCCGCATCCAGCCCGTTAACGGAGTTTCTGGAGTCGCTATGAGCTTTTATACTACCTGGGAGCAGACCAGCTGGGATGATACCCGCCTGCAGCTTTACAGTAAAAACGCGGCTGACGTTGAAACCGCTTTAAGCAAAAAACATCTGAATACGGGCGATTTTATGGCGTTACTGTCGCCGGCGGCGGAGTCCTATCTGCCCCTTATGGCAGAGCGCTCACAACAACTGACCCGGCAACGCTTTGGTAACACACTGCACTTGTTTATTCCGCTGTATTTATCGAATCTGTGTGCTAACGATTGCAGCTACTGCGGCTTTTCCATGAGTAACCGCTTAAAGCGCAAAACCTTGTCACCAACTGAAATCGAGCAGGAATGTCAGGCCATAAAAGCCAAAGGTTTTGACACCCTGCTGATAGTGACTGGCGAGCATGAAACCAAGGTAGGTATTGATTATTTTCGTCACGCGCTACCTATTATCAAACGCTATTTCAGCTATGTCATGTTTGAGGTGCAGCCATTGGCTACCCATGAATACGCTGAATTACGCACGCTGGGTCTGGACGCCGTTATGGTGTATCAGGAAACTTATCAGGCCGCCACGTATGCTAAACATCACTTAAAAGGCAAAAAACGCGATTTCCGCTGGCGGCTTGAAACGCCCGACCGCCTGGGCGAATGCGGTATCGATAAAATTGGCCTGGGCTCGCTGATTGGACTGGAGGACTGGCGTATCGACAGCACCTTTACCGCCATGCATCTGGATTATTTACGGCGACTCTACTGGCGCAGTCGTTATTCGCTGTCGTTTCCCCGGCTACGGCCCTGTGCCGGTGGTGTCGATAACGCAAGGACAATTTCTGATAAACAACTGGTTCAGTTAATTTGCGCCTATCGGTTGCGGTTCCCCGATGTAGAACTCAGCCTTTCCACGCGCGAACAGCAGGCGCTTCGTGATGGGTTGTTTCGGCTAGGTGTGACCTCGGTCAGTGCCGAATCGAAAACTCAGCCCGGCGGTTACGCCAACGAGCAACAAGAGCTGGAACAGTTTTCCATAGATGACGACAGGCCAGTAAGTGAAGTGGCGCAGGCAATAAAAGCGAAAGGATTACAACCGGTATGGCAGGACTGGCTTAACGAGCTATCCGCAATGCCACCTGAAACTTTTTCCAGTCCAGAGTAGCCACCAGTAACAACTCACGCAGCGTTAAGGTGCGTGGGTTAACGCGCCCTTTATGATTCCACTGATGTCCACAGCTGGCTGCGGTCATAACACGCTTATTAGGCTTGAGTAAGGTATCCTGACTATGTTCACCCTGCCCGGTAAAATCAAACCAGCCACGGTAATTCAGATGCAGACGCTTTTTATCAGGATCCACACGGTCGATGCTGTCGAGCATTATGGTCGTAAATTCAGGAGTTTGATAACGAACAGGAACCACCAGACCCAAAGCTGCATGTTTAGCAAACCATTGGCTCTGCCCTTCGGCAGATATACCGGCTGAAGGAGCTTTTGTTGGCTGAGGAGCCTGCCAGCTGGCGTTCTGAACATCCAACTTTAACGGCGAATACTGCACTGCATTGAGGCAACCATGAGCGGCGTGACGAATATAGTGCGGGAGACTGGCTAAACGACGTTGCAGAGCCGCAACAGGCATATCATTAACCTGTGCCAGTTGCGGTAATTCACGTTCATACAGCGCTGAGCACAGCTCGGCAAAATCGCCCTGCTGAGCCAGCGGCTGAAATATGTCCGCCTGTTGATTAGCCAGCGTTGACTTCCTGTCGTCCGCGGTAAGGCGCTTGGCCATTCAAATCGCCCTCTATACGCAATAATTGGTTGTACTTAGCAACCCGGTCAGAGCGACACAGCGAGCCGGTTTTAATTTGACCCGCTGCGGTGCCTACTGCCAAATCGGCAATAGTGGCGTCTTCGGTTTCACCCGAACGGTGAGAAATAACCGCCGAGTAACCTGCTTCACGCGCCATCGCAATGGCTGCTAAGGTTTCTGTCAGGCTACCAATCTGATTAAATTTAATCAAAATTGAATTGGCAATCGACTTGTCGATACCTTCTTTCAGAATACGCGTATTAGTTACAAACAGGTCATCACCGACCAACTGAACTTTGCTGCCCAGTTTTTCGGTTAAGACTTTCCAGCCGTCCCAGTCGCTTTCATCCAGGCCATCCTCAATAGAAATAATAGGATAACGGTCACACAGCTCTGCCAGATAATCAGCAAACTCTTCGGCGGTAAAGGACTTACCTTCGCCAGACAATTCGTATTTACCGTCACGGTAGAATTCAGATGCAGCGCAATCCAAAGCCAGGGTAATGTCGCTGCCCATTTTATAGCCCGCGTTTTCAACCGCTTCGACAATCACCTGCAAGGCTTCTTCATTAGATGCCAAGTTAGGCGCAAACCCGCCCTCGTCACCAACCGCTGTGCTTAAACCGCGCTTCTGCAGAACCTTTTTCAGAGCATGGAACACTTCAGCGCCCATACGCAGGCCTTCTTTGAAGCTTTCAGCGCCAACCGGCTGGATCATGAACTCCTGAATATCCACGTTATTATCTGCATGTTCACCACCGTTTAAGATGTTCATCATTGGCAGTGGCATGCTGTATTTACCGCTGGTGTTATTCAGGTTGGCAATATGTTCGTAAAGCTCAATGCCTTTACTCAAAGCCGCTGCTTTCGCCACAGCAAGAGACACAGCTAAAATAGCGTTAGCACCCAACTTTTCTTTATTGTCGGTACCGTCCAGCCTCAACATAATGTTATCGACAGCTTCCTGGTTAATCGCATCAATACCGCTTAAGGCTTCAGCGATAGCGCCATTAATATTGGCGACTGCCGTTTCAACACCCTTACCTAAGTAACGAGAAGTGTCGCCGTCACGTAACTCCAGAGCTTCACGTGAACCGGTTGATGCACCACTTGGTGCTGCCGCACGGCCCATGTGGCCAGACTCCAGGTAAACGTCGGCTTCAACCGTCGGGTTACCACGGGAGTCCATAATTTCACGACCAACAACTTTAACAATCTTACTCATGCTTAAATCCTGTTTAATGCTTAATCATTAGCCGGGTTATTAACCCAAACGCTCTTTATGAAATTCGCCAGCAGCTTCTATAAAGCCTTTAAATAACGGGTGCCCGTCACGCGGCGTTGAAGTGAATTCCGGGTGGAACTGTACTGCCACAAACCAGCGGTGTTTCGGGTTTTCCAGAATTTCAACCAACTGCTTATCGTGCGAGTAACCGGTAATTTTTAAGCCAGCTTTCTCCAGTGCTTCAACATAATGGTTGTTCACTTCGTAACGATGACGGTGGCGTTCTTCAATAGTCTCTTTACCGTACATTTTAAGTGCTTTAGAGCCCTTTTCTAAATGACATTCTTGTGAGCCCAGGCGCATAGTGCCCCCCAAATCAGAATGCTTATCGCGCAATTCTTTCTGGCCACTGGCATCCATCCATTCAGTGATAAGTCCCACCACAGGATCGCTGCAACTCTCATCAAATTCAGTGCTGTTAGCGCCAGCTAAACCAGCCACATTACGAGCGAATTCAATCATTGCGACTTGCATACCTAAACAAATGCCCAAATACGGAACATTGTTTTCACGAGCGTATTTCGCCGCAATTAGTTTTCCTTCAATACCACGACCACCAAAGCCACCGGGAACCAAAATAGCATCCACGTCTTCAAGCTTAGAGGTACCTTTGGTTTCTAAATCTTGCGAGTCTATATAACGAATGTTCACCGTTAAACGATTCTTAAGACCAGCATGCGCTAAGGCTTCGTTAACTGACTTGTAAGCGTCAGGCAGTTCAACGTACTTACCGACAAAACCAACCGTGACTTCACCGTTCGGATTCGATTCCTGATAAAGAACCTCTTCCCACTCATGCAAGTCGGCTTCAGGACAGTCCAGACGAAAACGTTTAGTGACTATGTCGTCCAGGCTCTGAGCTTTTAGCATAGAAGGTATTTTGTAAATACTGTCAACGTCGCGCAGGCCAATAACCGCGCGCTCTTCTACGTTGGTAAACAAAGCGATTTTCGAGCGCTCAGTTGCCGGTAAAGAACGATCTGAACGGCATATCAATATATCGGGTTGAATACCAATAGAACGCAGTTCTTTCACTGAGTGCTGTGTTGGCTTGGTTTTCACTTCACCCGCAGCGCCTAAGAATGGCACCAGGGTCAGATGCATAAATAAGGTGTGGTCACGACCAATTTCCGTGCCCAACTGACGAATGGCTTCAAGGAAAGGTTGTGACTCAATGTCACCCACCGTGCCACCAATTTCAATAATGGCAATATCGAAGCCTTTACTGCCTTCAATAACACGACGCTTAATTTCGTTGGTAATGTGAGGAATGACCTGAATGGTCGCTCCTAAAAACTCACCTTTACGCTCACGGCGGATAATGTCTTCATAGACACGGCCGGTGGTAAAGTTGTTGCTGCTGGTCATACGGGTGCGAATAAAACGCTCGTAGTGACCAAGGTCAAGATCGGTTTCAGCTCCATCTACGGTGACAAAAACTTCACCGTGCTGAATTGGACTCATGGTACCCGGATCTACGTTAATGTAGGGATCCAGCTTCATGATAGTAACGTTAAGGCCCCGTGCTTCTAGAATTGCCGCCAGGGAGGCTGCAGCAATGCCTTTACCCAGCGAGGATACAACTCCGCCGGTTACGAAAATATAGTTTGTCGCCATGTGATACCTAGTTGGTCAGGTCAAATTTGGGATTGCATTCAGACGGGAAAGTAGTATACCGAAAGACGACCCTAACAACAAATAAAAAGCACGCCACCTGTCTCCAACCAAGCACTTTTGCTAGTATAGCGCCAGCTAAAACCTATTCGGAGTTACTTTATGTCATCCTGCTGTAGCACCACCGCACAACAACACATCGACAAAGCACAAAGGACATTATTATGGACCGTGCTGGTTCTTAACGGAGTGATGTTTTTCGTTGAATTTATTGCGGGTTGGTTAGCAGAGTCCAGTGGGCTTATTGCCGACTCATTAGATATGCTGGCGGATACTCTGGTTTATGCAGTTAGTTTGTATGCTGTTGGTAAAGCCATAAAATACAAAGCCAACGCCGCCATTCTTAACGGCACACTGCAAACCGTGCTGGCACTTGTGGTTTTGGCAGATGTGTTACAACGTTTAATTTTTGGCAGCCAGCCTAACGCCAACATGATGCTCTGGGTTGCCCTGCTCGCTCTTGCCGTTAATATCGCTTGTTTCGCTTTGCTGTACAGCTCGCGCAATGGCGATATTAACATTCGTGCCAGCTGGATATGCTCGCGCAACGACATGATAATGAACGGCGGGGTAATTCTCTCAGCTCTGCTGGTTGCTAAGCTTAATATGGCCTGGCCGGACTTAGTCATAGCCACAGTCATTGCTTTAATTGTGCTGCGCTCTGCAATACGCATTATTCGCGATGCACGAGCAGTAAAAACGGGTGAGAAAACTGACATTTCAGGGTGCTGTGGCTAGGCTCCAGAATATAGCAAAAAAACGCTAAGATCTAAACTCAAAAGGCCCTTTCGATTCGCTGCGAACCACTACGGTACCAGCTAATATATCGTGCCAGGCCTGCTTTTTGTCACTGAACACTATCCAGAAAAAGCCTAAAAGGACAGGTAGTGCCGAGAGTATATAAGCAAAATAACGGCCGATGGCTTTCCCTATACTCAGGGTCCCCCCAGTATGCTCATCCACTACCCGTAATTTCAATATCATTTTACCGGGTGTTCCTAAAAACTTAATCCAGAAAAAGATAGTCAGTATGGCCGGTATAACGTAGTTAATCAGTACGTCCCAGAAGCCGTATATCAGCTTTTCACCTTGCCAGTACTCCTGACCGTAGATAAATCCAACGGGTATTGAAAACAAAATCACCAAGATAACAACGTCAATTAACATCGCTGCAAAGCGAATTCGAAACCCGGCGTACTTAGCGTATTCTTTTTTATCTTCCATTATTGTCCCTTTCCAATCCGTTGTTAATTATGGAAGCTTAATCATCAAACCGATTTAGATAATGAAAAAGAACATATGTCCAAATAACAGCTGCGGGTATCAGACTAAAAGCAAGTTGAGAGTAAATCAATAAAAAAGCGCGCTCAAAATGAACACGCTTATTCGGAGGGATTAATAAAATTACGTTTTCGCCTGTTTAAATCGATTTACCAAATAAAACAACGCGGGTAGAACAACCAGCGTCAGAAGCGTTGACGAAATAATACCACCAATAACAACGGTGGCCAGAGGCCGTTGAACCTCTGCTCCGGTACCCGTATTAAATGCCATAGGAACAAAGCCCAAGCTCGCCACAAGAGCCGTCATCAGTACCGGTCGCAGACGTTGTTGCGCCCCCTCAAATACAGCGTCTTTCAGCTGTAAACCATCCCGAAGCAACTGTCGGATAAAAGACAGCATAACAACCCCGTTTAACACCGCGACGCCGGACAAGGCAATAAAACCCACCGCCGCAGAAATAGACAGAGGCATGCCTCGCAATGACAAAGCGAAAATCCCGCCGGTTAATGCCAAGGGCACTCCGGTAAAGATAATCAATGCGCTGCTTAAAGAACCGAAGGCGCTATACAGCAGACCTAAAATCAGCAACAGCGTCAACGGAACCACCAGGCTTAAGCGCTGTGAAGCTGACTGCAACTGCTCAAAAGTGCCGCCATAATCAATCCAATAACCAGTCGGAATATCCAGGTTTGTGTTTAAACTCTCCTGAACCGCATTAACAAATGAGCCCAAGTCGCGGTCAGTAACGTTAGCACTGACAATGACATTCCGTTTACCACTTTCCCGGTTAATTTGATTAGGCCCATTAGCTAAAGTCAGTTTAGCCACTTCACCTAACGGCACATACTGTAGCTCTGGGTTATTTGCCGCAGGCACATCTACCGGCAGTTGTTTCAATTTTTCAATGTTCTGCCGCCAGTCATTGTCCAGCCGAACCAATAACTTGAAACGTTTGTCACCTTCATAAATAACCCCAGCCTGAATGCCGCCTACGGCACTCTGCAGTGTACTTTGTACATCAGCAACCGTAAGCCCCAGCAACGCCAAATGGTCTCGCTTAGGTTCAACAGACAAGATAGGTAAGCCGGTCATTTGCTCAACGCGCACGCCGGAAGCCCCCGGAGCCTCTCTGATAATAGCCGCGGCTGAGTCACCCAGTTGTTTGAGCTGCTCAAGGTCGTCGCCGTATATACGTACGCCAAGATCAGCCCGCACTCCAGCAATCAGCTCGTTAAACCGCATTTCTATCGGCTGGGTAAATTCGTACTTGTTACCGGGTAACTCTTGTACCTCCTCACGAATTTCACTGACCAGTTGCTCTTTAGTTTTATCCGGGTTGGGCCAGTCTTTGCGCTCCTTCAGCATAATAAAGGTATCAGCCACGCTCGGTGGCATCGGATCCGTTGCTACATCTGGTGTACCAATTTTAGAGAAGACGCGCTTTACTTCGGCAAATTCCGCCACCACGGCTTCTACGTCTTTTTGCATATCAACCGACTGCTGTAAGCCTGTGCCCGGAATTCGCAAGGCATGCATCGCAATGTCGCCTTCGTCCAGTTGCGGCAAAAACTCCGTACCCATACGACTGGCCTGAAACAAAGAAACAGCGAACAAGCCGAAACCGATAGCAATAACGAACACCGGAAGTTTTAGAGCCCCCCTTAATACCGGTTGATAAGCTTTACGAGCGCCGCGCATCACTTTGTTCTCGCCGTGCTTAATATTGCCACGGACAAAGATAGCGACAGCGGCAGGGACAAAAGTGACCGAAAAAATCAAGGCACCCAGCAGCGCCGCAACGACAGTAAAGGCCATAGGATGGAACATTTTTCCTTCCACGCCGCTTAACGCGAATATGGGCAGGTATACCAGCATAATAATGAGGACACCGAATACCGCCGGATTGAATACCTCACGCGTACTTTTCATAACCTCAACTAAGCGTTCCTGAGTTCTTAACACTCTTCCTAACCGCTGTTGCGCATTACCCAGTCGTCGCAAAGCATTTTCCACTACAATAACGGCCCCATCGACAATAATGCCAAAGTCTATCGCACCCAGGCTCATCAGGTTGCCGGACACTTTATTCGTGACCATTCCGGTAATAGCAAACAGCATACTAAGCGGGATAACGCATGCGGTGATCAAGGCAGCACGTATATTGCCGAGCAAGATAAACAGAACCACAATAACCAGAACCGCACCTTCAAAAAGGTTCTTCTCAACCGTGGCAATGGTTTTATCCACTAAGGTAGTACGATTATAAATAGGCTCAGCAACCACGCCTTCTGGTAAGCTTTGTTGCACTTGTTCCAGCTTTTCAGACACCGCTTGTGACACTATGCGGCTGTTCTCACCAATAAGCATCATGGCGGTGCCCAGAACCACTTCTTCCTGATTAGATGTAGCTGCACCGGTGCGCAGCTGTTCACCCAGTTTGACTTCAGCGACATGGCGCACCCGAACCGGCGCATCGTCCCGCTTTGATACCACCACATTGCCAATGTCTTCCAGAGATTGTAACTGACCCGGCGAGCGCACCAGCCACTGTTCCCCGTTCTTTTCTATATATCCGGCGCCGGCGTTTCGGTTGTTCAAGTCCAGAGCTTTTAGTAAGTCCTTCATGGTCACTTTGTAAGCCAGCATACGCCCCGGTTGAGGTGCAACCTGGTATTGCTTTTCATAGCCGCCAACACTGTTTATTTCGGTAACCCCCGGTACTTTTACCAACTGCGGTTTAATGATCCAGTCCTGTATAGTGCGCAGACTTTCCGCAGTATAAGCCTTACCCTCTGCGTCGGTTGCCCCTGGTTTTGCTCTGACAACGTAGTTAAAGATCTCTCCCAAACCGGAGGCTATGGGTCCCATTGCGGGTTCAACGCCTTGCGGCAGTTCCCCTCTAACCTGCTGTAGTCGCTCACTAATTTGCTGTCGAGCCCAGTAAATGTCGGTGCCTTCTTCAAATACCACGGTTACCTGAGACAAACCATAACGAGAAATTGAGCGGGTATAATCCAGCTTCGGAATGCCCGCCATAGCCGTTTCTACCGGGTAAGTGATACGTTGTTCTGTTTCCAGCGGTGAATAACCCGGCGCCTCGGTATTCACCTGTACCTGCACATTGGTAATGTCCGGCACCGCATCAATTGGCAGCTTCATGGTGCTATACACACCAACAGCCGCAATCAAAAAGGTCGCAGCCACCACTAACCAGCGGCGTTCAACCGCAAAGCGAATGAGTGCATCAATCATGATAGTCCCCCTAGTGGCTGTGCCCTGCACCTTGTTTGAGAATGTCAGCTTTAATCAAATAACTGTTGCCAATGACATACTCTGCGCCTGACTGAAGCCCCGAAAGAACCTCGACGTAGTCACCCGATTTGCGCCCTGTTTTAATCTCACTGGCTTCAAACCGGTTGCCGTTGCGGATAAAAACTACGGTTTCTCCGTTCAAGGTCTGAATGGCATCGGACTCAACCGCGATATCGGCAGTAAAGGTGTCAGTTGTGACATCCGCTTTAACATGCATTCCCGGGCGCCAATGTCCTGACTTATTGGGCAACACGACGCGTGCCCGGGCTATGTGACCGCCGGTCATCTGAGGTGCAATGTAAGATACTGTACCGCTTACCGTTTTATGGTGGTGTAAGTCATATACCTCAGCGCTCTGACCTTCTTGCATTGCCTCCACGTTTTCGGGAAATGCTGACAACTCTACCCAAACTGAAGCGGTATTAATTACCTGAAATAAAGGTTGTTGATCAACCAGTTCACCAATATTAGTAAATCGTTCAGAAACCTCGCCACTAATGGGGCTGACCACATTGAACTTGGTACCTGTACTGACGTTTTCGACTACGGCAAGTACCTCGCCCTTTTTAACTGAGTCGCCGATATTGGCATTAAGCGAACTCACAATGCCTTTATAGCGGGCGCTAATATGCGCAATATTGTTATTCTCCGGGGCAATTACGCCGAAAACAGTTTGAGTCACAGCCATGCGTTGGGAGCTAACTTGTCCCATAGTCAGGTCGGCGTTTTCAATAGCTTTATCGCTCAGTTCGGTATGCGACTTTTCATGGTGGTCATCTTCCGACGCCCAGATTTTTTGGGGGTAACTACAGACAGCCAACAAAGCAGCTGCTAAAAAGTAAGTTGATAGTTTCACTGCTGTTCTCCTAAAAATGCTTGTCCGGTCATACGTTCCAGCTGAATGACATCGCTGTATATGGCGTGCTCCCGCGAAACTCTTTGGTACTCGAGCTGAGCTAGCTCATTCTGCGCATCCAGCACCTGCAATAACGAATGCGTACCGCGCACATAGCCCTGGTTCGTTTGTTCGACCAGTTGCTGTGCCAATGGCAATAGCGTGTCTTTCACTTTTTGTCGGTAGTTTTGGTGGGTTTGCAGGCTGTTTATTAGCGCCAGTGCCAGCGAGCGCAACTGAGTTCGCACTAGTTTTTGCTGCTGCAGGTTCGATTGATGCAAAACCCGACGCTGCTTAATACGCCCGATATTAGGATCTTGCAGTTGCAATGGCATCGAAGCTTCAACAACAAAACCGGTATCATCCGACTGATTGTTGTAACGTACGCCAAATCCGAGACTTAAGTCAGAGGTAGAGTCTGCTTCCAACGCCTTTGCCTGAGCCCGCAATAAGCGTTCGGAATCTAACAGGCGTAAATATTCAGGCGCTTTATTTACTGCATTTAGAACGTCCGATTGCTTCGGCAACTTTAAGGGGAAATAAAAAGTCCCCGAAACTTGGTTAAAGTTTGGCTGCTCAGCCCACATTGCGCTGAGCTTTGCCTGCGCTTTAGCCAACTGGCCTTTCAGTTCCTCTATATCAGCCCGTTGGCTCTCGCGCTGAAGTTGGATACGGGTTACCTCAGAGTTTGGAACCGCGCCGGCATTTGCCCGCTCCTGCGCAGTTTCTAAGAGACTCTCCATACGATGAAGCTGCTGCTTGCTAAGACGAATAAACTCCTGCAGCTTGAGTACTTGGTAAAAGCGTTGTGTGGTTTGTGCCAGTACCTCAATGCGCTGGTATTCAAACTCGGCCTGTTGCACTTTTTCTTCGGCTGTAGCCGCATTCATACGCTGCTGGCGTTTCTCACCTAACTCAATGACCTGAGAGAAGGACAGCGTCATCTGCGCACTATCCAGACCGGAGCTTTCACCAGAGCCAGCAAAGTTTTCAACTTCCAGTCCAACTCTCGGATTAGGTGAAAACTCAGCCTGCAGAGTCAGTGCCTCGGCGGCCTGCTGTTGGTAATCGTACTTTTGTAAATCGGGGTTACTCTTCAGCGTGCGGTTTAATGCATCACTTAAAGTTAAATCTGACGCGGCAGCACTAACCGGAAACACCAATATGGCACCCAGAAAGACCACCACGAAGCTCAAACGCTTCATGTTTTTTCTCCAATTGTTCGCTATTTAAAAATGACGGTAGAAATGGAGATTAAGCGTTTGGTGGGGGAACCGGCGGTTGATGGGCTAAACCCTTATCAAAAATCACAGCGGTAGGTTGAGCTTCGGTAATAACGGGACAAGCAGAGACACTAATGCCATAACCAGTAATGCAACTAACGTGCGCATGAAACTGGTGGTCGTGCCCCTGCTCAAGATCTAAAGATGAAGAATTCGGGCTATGTTCCAAACCATGGTTTACATCAAAAACAACATCCACACTGCTGTGGCTTGCGTCTTCCATATGGCCAACCACAGACGCACAGGTAAAAAAGCTGTATATCAGGATGACTGTAATGAGTAACCATGAGATTTTCATGCCCGCTACTTTATCGAACTTAAGCCGCGAACGCTAGCGCAGAGCAATAAAGCTATAAGCCTATAAACTACTTTGCGTTCTGCGTGCCAGTAGAATTCAAGTCAATATCTACGTCATAGTCGATAAATTTAGCCTCCCCCATATACCAAACTTCAAAGGTTTCGGGCTCGCCATAAAAATAGTAAACATCTACCGGTGGCTTGTTCCGACCATGAGCATACACAAAAGACTGCCTCGTTATTTCCTTGAGGTATCCCTTGCTATCCTTAACAAAAACCTCATTCCGGCGACGTTCTTGTTCGTACGCTTTTCTTTTTATCGTTTCGCGCGGCTCAAACTCCGCGTAGTCAATAATGAGTCGGTTACCTTTTAGACTTACGCCTTGCGGCAGTTCGTCTTTAGCATAGCTTTCTTTCGTTAGATTAGGCGCGATAAGCACTGGAAGCGCGGCTTTAAAACGTTCAGGTTTGGTTGTGAACCTTTTTGGATAATAATCAATACTGTGCGCTTTAAAGTCATAAGCAAATTCAATGCTCTCTAAGTCCGTGCTTTCGAGGTTTCCACTTTTCTTTAACTCAACTTCAGCGGCATCCTGCACTGGCTCATTATTTTCATCAAAGAACTTATGACCGGCCATTGCAGATGCCGCCACCCGGTTACCACTTTCAATAAATACATCACTTTGTACATTGGGGTAAAACCACCTTATAACTCCGGGGGTTTCAACATCCTGTCTTTTCGGGTCGTCGAACTCATATCCCCGGAAATGCAGTAATGTCATTAAATCTGAAATTTCTTGTGCATTTAATTCGGTACGGGATGCTGTAACAGGCAGACGATCATTGTAAACAGGAGCCGTTAGCTCAATCTCAGGTATATCGCCCAGGCTGATCTCATAAGTCCGGGAATATGGCAGGTCAAGCACTGGAAGCTCTAACTCACGTTCCACTTTTTGGCTTTCTTCACCGTACACTAATAGCGTTAACAATCCTTTGTCTACTTGTCCGTTAAAGGCCCTGCCTAAGTATATTTTACCAGCGCGCGCCTCTTTACTGTCTTTTTGCCAGGCCTCAAAATCCTTTTTTACAGCTTCTAAATCGATATTTCCCTGTTTAGCCTTTTCTATCACCTCTTCCAGCAGGTCGTTTTCCTGATAAACCTCAGACATAGGCCGACGTCGAGTTGACCGCCAGGCAAGATAATCCCCATTGGCTGTAACGGCCTCAGCAAGAACATCTTCATTCCCAAACAATTTAGCGGGGGCAGTGCCGTCTTCAGTACTAATTTCAACTACGTAATAGTCTTCCCCAAACTCCAGCACGTTAATTAAAAAGCCGTCCCGCTCCAGAGTTTCTCCAACATCTTCAGCGCTGAGTTCAAATGTAATTATCTGTTCTGGCAATTCTGCATAAAACTCTCCCTTTACAGCAACTGGTCTGGGGGACTTCTCATCGCGTGCCTCGGTGAAACAGAATTCTTCACGTGTATCGACAATATCGCCCAATGCCTGCTTATTATTTGCCATATCAGGAAAGCTCGCATATTCAGGGAAGCCCAAGGTATCACCGTTGTCGAAAATCATATTGGTGTATGTCAGACTGTAACGAAACGGAAACTCAAAGCCAGGCTTCAGAGTAAAACCCTGTTCGTTTGAATATTGCATGCAAGAGAGGTGTTTCCAACTGTTTACCGCTACCATACTTTGCAAGTACGCTTCGATCATTGCGTCCCTGTCACTGTATTGGTTGAAATGGAAAAACTCCGGCTGAGTGTATTCAACTTTTTCTATCCCGGCATAAAAGACAAAAACGTCCATCATCCATTGGAAGTTAGACATTTCCTGACCGTACAGTGCACGTCCGAGCTCTTCGTCCTCAAGCCCTTTTAATATTTCAAAACGGGCGTCGTGAAGTTCATCGCGTTGCTGAATTTGCTCGTACACAGTTCGACCCTCCTGCTTAGCTTCCTTGCTTTCTGCACAACCCGCGCTCAGCATTGCGCTGACAAAAGCAACACCCAAAACTTTGTATATATTCACTGTTTCCCTACCTATTTTTTTGGTACATCTTTGTGTGCTACTCGTTTATTTGAAACCACCAGAACAAGTACGGATATTCTTCTAAAGCTTCCGGCGGCGGTTGCTGTAAAAAGCCATGACCCGGATCAAGATCAAGCGCTCCGGTTTCCTGAACAATACCTCTAATTGCCTTAATGGATGCATCCGACTTAGCCTCTTCCAGCTGCGCTTCCTCGTGAAAAGACCATAAATATAAGCCTAATGCGGAATACCACAGGCTGACTAATTCAGGGTTACTCTGCTCTTTTGCCTCAACAATGACTTCTTTTGCCGTATCCTGAATAGCCATTTCCACCGGCGGCAATGCATCGTCGCCCGTAAGCAAGCCTGCTTCGACGAATTTCTGCCAGAGCGGTGAGCCAGCATCGCAATATAGGTAAGGTGGTTCAATGTAGCCGACGGTGGGGTTTGTCTCGCCGTTCCACTTTTCTTCAGGGTGAAGTCCAACAAAAGTAAACTCGCGTACGCTATCGAAAAAGGCTTTATGCGCGGCGTAGTCAGGGTGTTGAGTGAGTTTAAATTGGTAAACAAAGTTGTGTTTCAACAAAGTGTCAATAACACGAAGATGAGTAAAACCAGTATCCCAACATTCCTGAAATTGATAGAGGTTCCAGAATAGCGAGCGCAGTTCCTGGCTCGTCTTTGTTTTCGACTGAGCCAGACAGTTAACCGACGACTCAACCAGGTCTTCAAACTCGTGCATCGACATAAGACATTCCCTTATTAGTAATAGCGCGGCTCTTCACAATACAGCTAACGGAAGAAAACTTACTATGCACCTTCCATTGGCACCGTGTTGTCATTTTGTAAACTGAGTTTACCCAACTTAATACCCAGCTCCAATACAGTTGTGGACACCTTTACAGAAACTTAACCCTAAGTTTCTGCATAACGGCCTGGAGGAACTAACGTATGCGACGAGCGCCCTCGTCCATTCCGGTCACTCTAAACTTCTTTCCAAGTGGTGCCCTGACAACGGGGCTTGATATCAATTCATCACCACAATAAATTCGCATGGGTAAACCAATATGCTCTTTACTCGCGGCTTTCCATTTACTCAGCGCATGGTCGGCCACTTCTATTGTCCATTGAACCGTATTATTGTCGGTAGTTGTATTTAACGAACTAAGGTCAGAACGCTCTAACAGTAAGGTATCCGGGGCTCCCTCACTCTTTGCTGGTAAATATAAGTTAAAATCACAGTACTTTTCTTTGTCCTCTGCGATCGCAGTATCGTCCGCATACGTGAAAGCACTTACCAATAAAGCAAGAACCAGAATGTATTTAAAATTGGTCAAGTTTTGTCCCTGTAACTGAGTCGGTAAAAGGGTTTCCGGCTTTCTAGTTAAGCTTCGCAGATAATGATATTTATTATTTTATCAACGACTTCACCTGTATTACTAACGCCCTGCTCTACATAATACTCCGCATTTAGTAATCTAAACCCCGATTCTTGCAACAAGTTACAGGCAAGTTCTTTATCGTATAGCTCAAAACCATAAGGCACAAAAGGTAAGTCTTTCATAAACGAACTATCGCCAAAAGCGAGGCAAAATAGCCCTTGAGGTTTAAGAACACGTCGAATTTCCGCTAAATGTTCAAGCGGTTTGTCCCAAAAGTAGAGAGTATGAACGGTCAGAATCTTATCGAATACATTACTATCAAAATTGAGTTGAGAGGAATTGCCCTGCTGAAATGTCGCTTGCCCCGAAGTCACTATATCTTCGTTCATGCGTTTCGCTTCGGCAATCATATCTGCTGACCAGTCAACGCCGGTATAGGAGAGGTTATCAGCCCGTTTGATTATGTCAGCAGCAAAAACTCCATTGCCGGGACCAATTTCAAGCAGTGATTCTGAATGTTGTAGGTTTAAAAGGTTTATGCATTTTACGTTCAACTGACCGTTTGCACTGTTCATGTTTAAAGCGACTTCAGCGGCATGCTCTCCACTAGGGTGACGTAGCTGTGAAGCCAGAGTATGTGGATCCATTTTCGGTTACCCATTAACAAATAACATTTTAATTTTTCAAACCAGCAGAAGGCTCTGCTAATTCAGATATACGTTGCCACCTAAAGTACTTTTCATCCGCTAATGCCAACATGGGCATGTCTTCTTCGGTATTACCATAGGCAAATATGGTTTCAAAAGCTGACAAATCGAGGGTACGTTTAATCCCTTTCACCTTATTGCCCAGGCTGCAGTCGCCGAAAACATAACGGCCTGTTAATTTATTGTCTTTAAGCTCCAGTTCACTGCATATGAACTTAATACCCTGAGCCTTACACCAAAACGATAAATATGAATTTAACGATGCTGACACCACATAAATTTCGTCGCCGCGCTCTTTATGCCATTCAATTTTTGCAAGTGCTTCCTCTCTTATAACGCTAGGGAGGTAATGCGTAGCAAATTCTTTCGCTGACTTTAAAATTTCAGACTCACGACGATTCCAGAATACAATTCTGGATAACGCAGGCCTCGTTCGTGAGGCTTTTAAAAGCCCCAGTTTATACAGAATAATAATTGGTGCGGCTAAAATCAGAGCTGCTATAACGCGGTGCTTAGGGGTTGCGTAAAGCAGGAACTTTGTGTAGGTGTCTTGGTTAGTTATTGTGCCGTCAAAGTCAAAGAGAGCTAAGTTCATTGAGTTAGGCTATCCCGAATCCACTTTCATCAATCAATTTTTTGCAGGTTTGGCTCTAAAGCGTTGTAACGATAATCTAAATACCGTTGAAGCAACCACCGCGCAGTTATTATTCGAAGGCTTCATCTAGACTCAGCTCTTTGCTGCTTAGAGTCTTTTCAGACAACTTGACCAACTTAAGTAAAGCCATGATTTCCTGCTGAAACTCGTAATCAGAATATGACTGCACCATATAGGCGGGCTTACCTTTTTTAGTTACCAGTAAGTCTTCTTCTAGCTCAAGCGAGTTAGCATGCTCTTTTAAATAGGTAACCGTTTCCGTTTTCATAACCAACCTTAAAAAGGCTTTTTAAAGACTGTTTCAACTGTAGCAGGTTACGAATTAACCTCAAACCCAAACATTGTTCTTCGCCTTAAGCTGACCACCGGCTTCACCTGTATTGATAACGCCACTTGGTTCAATCAGGAGCACCTGGCATTCGCTCTCGGCAAAGGGTTTATGCTCTACTCCTTTAGGCACCACATACATTTCGCCTTCCGCTAACTGCACAACGTTATCCCTGAACTCAATACCCATTTTTCCCTTGAGTACCAGAAAAACTTCATCAGTATCTTTATGATCGTGCCAGACAAACTCCCCTTTAATTTTAACGACCTTAATTTGATAGTCGTTCATTTCGGCAACCACCCGTGGCGACCAGTGTTCGGAAAACTTACTCAATTTTTCGGCAAAATTAACGACCTTTGATGGCATTGATGTTCCCCTTTTTTGGCTGTTCCATACCTACTCTGTTTCAATTGCGGCAAGAACACTATCAATCACGCGGTCTGGATCGGCTTGTGGGTTAGCCGCTACTGAACGAAACCAGCTTTCATAACCTACTTGGGTCAATGAAACAAACGCCTCGTTCATTCGTTTGCGCACTTCAGTCGGAGAAGCATTCCGAGGCCGCCAAAGCACAACGCCAGTAACCGGTTTTGCGAAAAGCTCTAAGGCTGGTTCAGTTTCTATACGAGACGCGAGCCGCTGCGCTAATTGCATGCAATGCTCAATTTTCTCCGCAATACCCTCTTTACCCCAGGCCATAAGCGTTGCAGCCAGAGGAAGCGCAGTAGAGCCATGAGAGCCCAACAACCCGACATTCGGCACCGCAAGGTACCCTCCGCCGAAGCTCATTGCCTCATGAGCCTCCTTAGACTGCCTAAACATTACAACACCACTCTCTTTAGGTTGAAACAGCCATTTGTGAGCTGACACAGAAACAGAGTCTGCACTCTCAATACCATCCAACAAATTGGAATGTTTAGTTAAACGAAGGGCCCCCGCCCAGGCTGCATCAACATGACGCCATGCAGCATCTGGAAAAGCATTCAAAGGATCTATAGCACCCGCCGCAACAGTCCCGGCGGTTAGTACAACAGCAGTTTTCTCCATATCGATATTCTCTATCGCTTCCGGGCGCAGCTGATGCTGACTGTCCGCGGGTACCTCGTGGAAGTTTAAGTTAAGAAGAGAGGCGGCCTTACGAATACTTAAGTGTGCCATTTCACTCGCAACCACATTATGTACGCCCTTAAGCTCACGTGCCGCCCAAAGTGCTGTAATATTCGCCACTGTCGATCCCGGAACCAGATGCCCACCGTCCATACCAAAAAATTTACTAAGCCAGTGAACGACGGTTTCCTCAAGCTGCCGAGCCCCTTTTCCGGTATCTGTATGTAAAAGGTTCTGGTTACACGACGCAGCCCAGAGCGCACCAACCCAGGACACCCAGGGAGTCGGCGGATCCATATGCGCAAAATAGCCGGGATGATTAAGCCGGGCTGCCGAAGGAAAAAAGCCCTTCGCCAAATGCTCTAAAGCAGCCGAGCCTCCAAGTCCCTCGACCGGAAGCTCTGTCGGCAGATTAAAAGCGGGCTTTTCTGGCGTCACGCCGCGGTCGCCAGCGAGATGCTTTGAAAGTATAGCGAGCGCTTTTTCAAGCTCTTCTGACTGAAATAGAAAATCATCATCTTTCGACATGGAAACCTCCAATTTCGGGCTATGTTTCAACACAAAGTATCAGTTGCCAGTATCCAACATCCAGCTTGTCCGTTAAGATCTTTCCTCTAACAACTCCCGTAACGCCGCAGGAAGCAACTCACGCGACCTTTTGGTAATAGCTTTCTCATGCTTTTGCCAGAGAATGCCTAAGTAAATAATCCCCAGACCAATAGCAGTTAAAGCGGCCGGAAATAGCCAGCTATCCTGGAAAACATCCTGAGCTAAATAACCAAGATAGAAGCAACTTCCAAGGGCTCCAAGCACCACAAATATCCGGCGAACCAGTAATACACCAACACCTATCATCAGAAGGTTTACGCAGAAATAAACAAATTTTGACAGCTCACTGTCTGATTCCATAAAAGATAGGCCGCCCCAAAAAGCCAAAGCACCGAAGATATAAATCCAGAAAGCATAGTCGACGGTATCACGCGCACGAATGTCCACCCAGAATGCAAGACCTATCATTAATAGCCCAGTGTACAAGGATACGAGTTTTCTTAACTCCCAACTGATGTCACCGCCAGCAATCATGACGGCAATATCCATAGTCATATACCAAAGAGTCACAGCTATAGGCATAACTAAAAAAGGATATTTGTACTTCCACGCCATAATGACACCGACAGCCAGGGTGCCCAGCTCCATGTATATCCAGTGCCACTTTATATATCGGTGATACTCACGATAGACAGTTTCGTCGGGCCACACTCCCAACCATTGCTGAAGGCCATAAATAGCCAACGGCGTTAAGCAGACCACAAAGGCGGCACAGATTCCTGCGGGAATAGATAAGCTTTTAGCGGAGAAAACATGAGTAAGCTTTAAGCCAATAGCGGCATAAAGAACGGATATCAGAACAATGCCGACACCACCGAAGGATTCCCACCCCAGGTTCATGAACAGCGTCATTGCGCCAATAGCAATCAGCCCGCCCAGATAATACAGCACATGATTGAACGTAAACTGAGGCTTGTCCTGATGTTGCTCTTTAAAAAACTCAAAAAGAGCGTCGGCTTGCGAAGTAGATATAATGTTTTTATCTGCCGCCTCGCTTAAGTTCTTCCTTGTAATGTTCATACTGTTCCTTCAAATTCAGCGGTGACTTGGTATTCCATCTGCTAGAATATCGCTCACATCTGTATGCATTTCAACATATGGAATCATTGCTATGATTTTATTCGCTATTCTAATTGCACTTCTTGGCCTCGCCTTAACAGTAGGCGGTATTTACCTGCTTACATTGGGTGGCAGCTTCTATTACGCTCTAGCAGGCGTGATTTTACTATTTAATGCCTGGCTTGGTTACAAACGGCATCCGTTAACCCGCACTTTGTTCGCTGTATTCCTGATCCTCACCATGCTGTGGTCATTATGGGAATCTGGGTATGACTGGTGGGCATTAGCACCCCGCATAGGTTTATTTTTGGTGCTTGCCATACCTTTGCTACTTTCCAAAGTGGCAGACAATGGCAGGCGCAAAGTATTGCTCCCCGTTTGGGCCGTTCTCGCGTTAATGACACTGGGCAGCCTTTTCGCGAACCCGCATGACTTATCCGGCAAATTGGATACTCAAGTAGACAGCGAGTCACCTAAACTGGGCAACTCTCCGGAAGGCAGTTGGTACGCTTATGGCCGGACGAATATGGGTCAGCGTTATTCGCCACTGGATAAAATCACCACCGAAAATGTGGGGCAGTTGGAAGAAGCCTGGCGTTACCGCACCGGCGACATGAAAGGGCCTAAAGACGTCGGTGAAACCACCTATGAAGCAACGCCATTGAAAATTGGCGATACACTCTATTTGTGTACACCGCACAATTGGTTAGTGGCACTGGATGCCGACAACGGCTCTAAACGCTGGGTATTTGACGCCAAAGTACCACCGGAAAGCCAGCGCCAGCATCAGACCTGTCGCGGCGTGTCCTATTTGCCACCCAGCTCCGGTGAAGCACCGTCTGCTGAAAAGCTGGATATAGCAGCCGAAACTCTGGCACCAGTTCAGTGTGACGCCGAACTCTTTTTGCCAACTTCTGATGCCCGCTTAATTGCGATTGACCCAACCAGCGGCGCACGTTGTGCAAACTTTGCCGATAACGGTGAACTGGATTTAACCCACAATATGCCCTTCAAACAAGCCGGTTATTATTACTCTACGTCGCCGCCAGTTGTAGCCAATGGCGTAGTGGTGGTTGCAGGCTCCGTAAACGACAACTACGATAAAAACTCACCTTCCGGCGTTATTCGTGCCTATGACGTAAAAACTGGCGAGCTGGTATGGAACTGGGATTCCGGTAACCCGGATGAAACCGCTCCTATTGCCGAAGATGAAGTTTACACTACCAGTTCCCCTAACAGCTGGTCGGTAGCCAGTGCCGATGAAGAGCTGGGTCTTATTTACTTTCCTATGGGGAACCGCACACCCGATCAGCTGGGTTGGTACCGCTCTGAAAATGAAGAGAAATATTCCAGCTCTGTGGTTGCGCTAAGCCTTGAAACCGGACAGGTAGAGTGGGTACAACAATTTGTTCATCATGACCTGTGGGACATGGATACCCCTGCCCAGCCGGTATTGCTCGACTTAGACACCGTAAGCGGAAGACAACCAGCTCTTGTGGTACCCACTAAGCAAGGCGATGTGTATGTGCTGAACCGCGAAACCGGCGAACCTATCTTCCCTATTACCGAAAAATCAGCACCTCAGGGAACGGTGGCTCCAGATAATGCCTCGCCAACACAGCCAATTTCAGCGCTAACCTTCCGTCCACCCACCATGACTGAAAAAGACATGTGGGGAGCGACGCCGCTGGATCAGATGATGTGCCGTATTCAGTTTAAGTCTCTACGCTATGAAGGCCAGTACACACCGCCATCAGAACAAGGTACATTGGTGTATCCGGGTAACTTCGGGGTCTTCAACTGGGGCAGCATTGCAGTAGACCCAAAACGTCAGGTTATGTTCGGTATGCCTTTATACCTGGCCTTCACACAAACGCTGGTTAAAAAAGACGGCTCCGACATGGGTCCGGCCAACCAGGGAGAACAAGGTCTGAACTCAAACGAAGGCGCGCCTTATGCGGTGGATATGAAACCTTTGCTTTCTCCTGCCGGCGTCCCCTGTCAGCAGCCACCATGGGGCTACGTGGCCGGTGTTGACCTGAAAACGGGCGAAACCGTGTATAAGCATAAAAACGGTACTGTTCGTGACCTGACACCGCTCCCGCTGCCAATTAAAATGGGCGTCCCCGGTATTGGTGGCCCTATCATCACCGAAGGTGGTGTGGTCTTTATGGCAGCCGCTGTCGATAACTACCTGCGCGCTTATGACTTATCCACCGGTGAAGAACTTTGGCGTGCTCGTTTGCCAGCTGGCGGACAAGCCACACCAATGACCTATCTGAACAGTCAGGGTGAACAAATGGTGGTTCAGGTAGCCGGTGGTCACGGCTCTATTGGCACCACTATTGGCGATTATGTGATTGCCTATAAACTCAAACGCTAAACAATATAGGCGCGAGTTGTAAGCTAAAGGCTATTTCCAAGGACGAACTCAAGTATTCGCAAACGTTGCCGATACTAAGGCAAACCTACGGAAATAGCCTTTAACCTTCTGGAGAGAGTGCCATGCCCATCTCTTTATACACGAAGACCGCCTCTTCCAGTGTGCCTTCGGTTAGTACTAAGCCGCTCAACACCACAACGAATAGCCAACCTGCGAGCGACAAAACCAGTAGCAGCGCCAGTTTTTATGTTGACCTGTCACCTTTGGTTAAAGAACTTACCTCTGCCTCTGAAAAAGGGGAAAGTTCCCTGCTTTCTAAGAAGGAAAAAATTGACGAAAGTAGCCTTCCCACAGGGCTAAAAGACTTACTAAAACGGATAGCGGAGTACAGAGAAAAGCTTAAGGAGAAACAGCAGGAACTGCGGGACGTTATGAACGATAGTGCCCTGAGCGATGAAGAACGCAAGGCTCGAATAGACGCTCTGCAAAAGGAAATCAGTAGCTATAATACCGCACTTAGCCAGGCCATGCTCCAACTCGGCGAAACGGTTGATCAAATGGACTTAGATGACAAAGCAGTTGCGGAAGTGATGTCCTTGGTTATGTCGTAATGAAAATCCTCACTTTTTGATCTGCATTTGCGAAACTTAACCGCCGCGTATGTACTCTAATTGAAGTGCAATCTTCAAATAGGAGTACGTTATGTCTATACAAAATAAAGTAGCTTTAGTGACTGGAGCTGGTCAGGGAATTGGGCGCGCTATAGCTTTGCGATTGGCAAAAGATGGTGCCGACATTGCCATTGTGGACCTAAACGAAGACAAGATGAATGAAGTCTCCCGAGAAGTAGAAGCATTAAACCGGAAAGCAACAACATTCAAAGCTGATGTAAGTGACCGGGAGCAGGTTTACGCTGCCATTGATCACGCTGAAAAAACGCTTGGTGGTTTCGACATCATGGTGAACAACGCCGGTATTGCACAAGTTCAGGCGATTGCGGATGTCACTCAAGAAGAATTAGATAAAATTCAGAAAATTAATGTTGATGGTACCCTTTGGGGCATTCAGGCAGCAGCGAAGAAGTTTATTGAGCGCAAACAAAAAGGCAAAATTATCAATGCCTCCTCTATCGCGGGTCATAACGGTTTTGCATTATTGGGTGTTTACTCATCAACTAAGTTTGCCGTGCGCGCGTTAACTCAAGCCGCAGCCCTGGAATATGCAAGCCAGGGTATTACGGTAAACGCCTACTGCCCCGGAGTCGTTGGCACCGATATGTGGGTTGAAATTGACAAACGCTTTGCTGAACTTACTGATGCGCCCGTAGGCGAGACATATAAAAAGTATGTTGATGGCATTGCTCTTGGCCGCGCGCAAACACCAGAGGATGTAGCAAGTTTTGTATCTTATCTGGCTGGCCCCGATTCTGACTACATGACGGGTCAGGCTCCGTTAATTGATGGCGGTATCGTTTTTCGTTAAGAGAGTCATCGTATTCCACATACCGATGAATCGCTAAATTTCCGGTATTTGCTGGTGCTTATTTGCAATGCACCAGCTTACTGCCGGGGTGAAACAGCTTCCAGGAGAACCAATATTCATCGGAAATAGCTACAGGAACCAGGTTCGATTCTATTTCGCCTTTTATAAACTTACCGCGAACATCCCATACCGTTCCGCTTTTAGTGTCGCAAAGCGTGCTGTTAGCACCGGGTTCAATGCTCACCGGCTTTTCCTCGACTGAGCTTTTAAAACCAAGAACTGAGCCGTTCACAGCGACAAGCACAACACCTAACTCTTCGTTGTTAACCACGCCCTGCTTTAGTAACTCGTCTTTAAGGTACATAACCTGCGGGTTAGCGATTTTATCGGTAATGCCCACCACATGCGTTCGGGGCGAAAAGGTATTATCCCGGTTTTTTGATGACAGTCCTGGGGTCAAACCATTCGCTATAACCTTTTTCCAAAGCCCTTTAACGGGAAGCTCAAACGCTTTAAAGTCCTGTTTCGTTACTTTTACTACTTCAGGGCAAGGGTTTAGCTTTTTCACCTCACTCCAGGTTAAAACCTGAAACGGGATCATTGTTAGTGTATACGGGTGTAACTTGCCAATAACCGATTCACAACTGGCTTGCTGAAAAAAGGTTTTAGTTTTCTTGTCAGCCACAATCATATTCGCGTTTTTAAACGAGCCGACAAATAAAGGGCCAATATCGGTGACATCGAAAGGAATAATACTGTGGCACATGGCGCAGTAAGTTAACGCCACCAGTTTGTCCTCGAAACGGTCATTAATAATGTGGTGATGTATTACATAGTCCAGCGGGTACGCCTTAGTAACACCATTATACTCAATAACAGCCAGCTCCATGTTGTCCTGAAGAGAAAGCTTCAGCGGCTCATCTGCCATGGCGGGGAAATCAACCGCTTTAAACGCATTCTCCTGATGCATTCGATGCGCTAATACAACGGCCAACGCCATTAGGATAAGAGGAGGAAACGTCCATAAAGGCAGCTCGTCAATTTGCCAGCTCATTAGCAAAGTACCGATAACACCAGCAACCAGCACAGCCCAGGTAAAAGGCTTTCGAATAAAGTAATGGTAATACGACCACTGAACAGGAAACGACTGGATAAGCGTCATATATACGGCAGCAGCGCTCACTGCCAGAGACAAAATTGCGAATGCATAAAAGATAAATACCATAACGGTCTCTCAGTTAAAGCAAAAAAGCGGCGCATGCGATTACCGAAGTAAACATCATCTCATTAAATAAAGCCATAGCGGCAATAGCTCACCTTAAATACAATTGATAATAGTTATCATTAACATTATAGTAACCTCTCTACACTTTACACAGGCGAGGATATAAAGGTGATAACTCAGCATTTAAAAAAATCCCCTCTTCACTTAGCGGTATTACTGGGCATAGGCGCAGCCTCAGCTGCTTTGCCGTCTTACGCTCAGGACGAAAGCAGCAAAAGCGAAGAAATGGAAAGAATTGAAATTAAAAACTCTTACACAACACGTGTTATGAATTATTCCACCGGGCTTAACCTCTCACTTAGAGAAACCCCGCAGTCAATGACCGTAATTACCCAACAGCAGATTGACGATTTAGCAATAACAGAAATTGCTCAGGCACTCCGATACACCACCGGCATTAACGTCAACCGAGCCGAAACAGATCGCATTTTTCCGACCGCACGCGGGTTCTCTATTGATAACGTGCAATTTGACGGTGCTAATGTGCGCGGTGCTTACGGTGGTGTTGAAGGCGACTTTCTCTCTGACATGGCCGTTTATGAGCGTGTAGAAGTGATTCGGGGCGCTGCAGGTTTACTCCAGGGGGCGGGCAACCCCTCTGCCGCTATCAATTTAATTCGTAAAAAGCCAACTGAAGAGCTGCGCTCTTCCATTAACGTAAAAGCCGGGCGCTGGGATTTAACCCGCACCGAAGCCGATATCTCTTCAAGTCTTGGTTTCGATGATAAGTTGCGCGGACGCTTCGTGGGTGCCTATCAGGACAGTGGTTCCTATATAAATAGCGTAGAACGCGATAAAACGGTTCTTTACGGCATTCTGGAAGCCGATTTAACCCCTTATACCCAGGCCAACTTCGGCATCGATTACCAAAAGCATCACGCCGACGGTATCAGCTATGGCGAACCGGTTCCGATGTATTATGACGATGGAACACGCACTGATCTCCCCCGCTCCAGCAATACCGGAAGTGACTGGACCTACCGGGATCGTAATCGCAACATTACTTTTGCCTCACTGGAGCATCGTTTTGCCAACTTTTGGCAATTTGATTTCTACGCCAGCCATATTGACGGACACTACGACGACAAAAGAATGTACGTGACCGGTTTCCTAGAGCAGGATACCGGACTGGGACTGGGAGCCAGCCCAAGTTCAACCACGGGTGACTGGAACCAGTATACCTTAGACTTCAGGCTGAGCGGCCCATTCGAGCTATTAGGTCGACAGCACCAAATGGTTATTGGCTGGAACAGTAACCTTGAAGAAAATGACCGAAGCAGACGACCTGCACTGTCAGCAATTGAGCCATGGAGCTTTTACGAATGGGATTCTGTCCCTGAACCAGAATTTGCATCGGAATCTGACTACATCTGGGGCTGGGAAACTAAGCAAAGCGGATTTTACAGTGGTGCGCAATTTGACCTAGCGGAGCCTTTGTCACTAATTGTAGGACTTCGCACCAGTTCATGGTCGCATGAAGAGTACAATTACACTCCTGAGGCTATGAGCTCCCCTGTCACCGCGGTGGATGAATCTGACTCCGGTGTTATTACCCCATACGCAGGCATTGTTTACGATATTAATGACCATTTCTCTACCTATGCAAGCATGACCGATATCTACAATATTCAAACTCAAAAAGACCGGTATGGTAATTTGCTTGACCCTGTGCACGGCGAAAACTATGAAATAGGTCTTAAAGGTGAATTCTTTAATCAGCGACTGAACTTCTCTACTGCAGTATTCCAGGTTAAGCAGCGAAATGTTGCGGTTCCGGATATTGAAGTGATTGTCGCTGGCCAACCAGAACAGCGTTATAAAGCTGAAGACGGCGTAGAAACCAAAGGTTATGAAGCTGAACTCTCAGGTGAACTTATGACCGGACTTCAAGTTTACGCCGGTTATACACATCGGGTAGCCCGCAACAATGACGGCGAAAAAGTCAGCCGACAAGCGCCTGAAGACATGGTAAGAATAACCAGTTCTTATAGCTTTGCAGAGAATTTGCCGGAGCTTACTCTCGGTGGTGGGCTTCGCTGGCAAAGTGAAGTATTCCCTTCAAGAAACCAAGGTGTGGGCCCCAATGGTGAAATCCCCCGCCAGGAAAGTTATACGGTTGCCGACCTGTTTGCCCGCTATCAGATCTCTGACAGCCTTACTGCGTCATTAAATATTAACAACCTTTTTGATAAGAATTACTTTGAAAGTGTCGGCGTGTACAACTACGGCTCTTATGGCGAACCACGTAATATCAGTGCCAGTGTGCGCTGGGACTTCTAAGGTATTGCCCTTTCATGATCTAAAAAATCGATATAGCCCTGCTACTACGTATGATAGCGGGGCTATATGCAGACTCTCTGGTGTGCTGATTTTATCTTTACGCCAAATTATTGATTCAGATCAAGCTATTCGGCGAAACAAAGGAACACAATAATAGAATATAAATTCACTGACAGAAAAGGCTAATGCCATGAGCAGTACTTTTTATATTCCAGCGGTCAATATTATTGGCGAGAACGCCCTTAAAGATGCGGCTACGCAAATGGACAACTATGGATTTAAACAAGCCTTGATAGTCACCGACCCCGGCATGACCAAACTGGGCGTTACTGCCGAAATCGAAGCCCTGCTCAAAGAGCATGGAATAGACAGCCTAATTTACGATGGCGTACAACCCAACCCGACAGTAACGAACGTGAAAGCCGGGTTAGATGTTCTGCAGAAACATCAATGCGATTGTGTTATTTCACTAGGTGGAGGTTCAGCTCACGACTGCGCCAAAGGTATAGCCCTGGTTGCCACTAATGGCGGGCATATTAGTGACTATGAAGGCGTTGATGTCTCGAAAAAGCCACAACTGCCACTCATTAGTATTAATACCACCGCAGGCACAGCGTCCGAAATGACCCGCTTTTGCATCATTACCGATCCGGAACGCCATATTAAAATGGCAATTGTCGACCAAAATGTGACACCAATTCTGTCGGTTAACGACCCAAGGTTAATGGTCGGTATGCCTGCCAGCTTGACTGCAGCAACAGGCATGGATGCGCTGACCCATGCCGTTGAAGCCTATGTATCTACCGACGCTACGCCGATTACCGATGCCTGTGCCATAAAAGCCATAGAGATTATCCGGGACAATCTGCACGAAGCGGTTCATAACGGAGCGAATATGGAAGCTCGTGAGCAAATGGCTTACGCACAGTTTCTGGCGGGTATGGCGTTTAACAATGCGTCCCTGGGTTATGTACATGCCATGGCGCACCAACTCGGCGGATTCTACGACTTGCCGCACGGCGTCTGCAACGCGGTTTTATTGCCTCATGTGCAACGCTACAACAGTCAGGTTGTCGCACCGCGCCTGAAAGACATTGGTAAAGCACTGGGCGCAGAAGTACAGGGATTAACAGAAAAAGAAGGGGCTGACGCTGCTATTGCCGCCATTGTAAAACTATCTCAAAGCGTCAATATTCCGGCTGGTTTGGAAGAATTAGGGGCAAAAGAAGAGGACTTTAATACATTGGCAGACAATGCCATGAAAGACGCTTGTGGCCTGACTAATCCAATTCAACCCAGTCACGAAGACATTGTTACTATTTTTAAAGCGGCTTTTTAACCGGAGTCTTTTAAGCTTGGCCGTCCGACATCGGACATAGCTAAAGTTTATTGTACTGTGCTAACAAAATCCTATACCTGCGGCTACATTAATGTAGCCGCGAATACGCTGATGTATCATATCCAGCAACGGTAGTCCCATTCATAGGCATAGTTTGTTCCTCTGTTTCCTTGTACGTAAACATGAGTTGTCGCAACTTGCAGCCTTCGCGAAGCATAGCTATAGCGGCCGGATGATCTGACGAAAGCGTATTCTGTAACTGCTGAAAATTGTGTAATGCCCGACTTAACAGAGAAACGCAGCAATTCACGCGATTTTGACGATTATATGTCTCAGACAGATTCTGCACCGCAATTGACAAGCAAATAATAACCTCGCCAGCCTGCTCATGCTGGTTTTTCAGGATATCACTCAAATGTCCTCGTAACAGAAGAATACTATTCATGTAGTAATGATTGGCATTTTGCCATTGTCCCTGCTCAAACTCATAATTCCCCATACGCTGTAACATTTTCCAATTCTGTATCAGTTCCATAATAACCTCCTGCGTTACTCATCAGCATGCCTTGCAATTTAATTAAATGATAATGATTACCGTTAACTTCAAATTAATCAGGAGTAAACTATGTGCTTTAAATTACCTGCGTTACCCTACAACTACGATGCACTTGAGCCTCATGTCGATGCCATGACAATGGAAATTCACCATCAGCGACATCACCAGACCTATGTCAACGGTCTGAACCAGGCACTGGCCGAAACCCGTTACGAAAAATGGGACTTATCTGAACTGTTACGACAAATTGAGAGTATACCTAGTAATATGCAGTCTGCTGTGCGTAATCATGGTGGTGGCCATGCTAACCACTCATTGTTCTGGGAGGTAATGTCGCCTGACGGTGGCGGCGAACCAACAGGCAATCTGGCTAAAGCCATAGAGACCGACATTGGCGGCTTTAAGGCCTTTCAGGAACAATTCACTCAGGCTGCGGTCAGTCGGTTTGGTAGCGGCTGGGCCTGGTTAGTGCTTAATGCCAACGGACAACTTGAAATAACCAGTACAGCGAATCAAGATAGTCCATTAATGGATGGACTGACTCCCATACTCGGGCTGGATGTTTGGGAACACGCTTACTATTTAAAGTATCAGAACAAACGTGCAGACTATATTGCAGCATTTTATGAAGTGGTTCACTGGCCGGAAGTTGCCAGGCGTTTTGAGGAACATGAATGAAGGTAATGGAATTATTTCAACCGGGTTGGCGTCTTGGAAGCAAGCTAGTCGGTTGGTTCGTCCTGGTTTTGGGCGCTGGCTATGGTTTATATCAGCTCATTCTGTTAATGCAGAATCAGGACCATGTACGCTACGCGTTTTATGCCGGAATGGTAGCGGCTGGAGCCACGGCTGCGGGTACCCTTCCCGCTCTTTTCTCTCGTGGATTATCAACTCGTTTACATGCTGCAATATTGGGGTTTGGCGGCGGAGTTATGCTGGCAGCCAGCATTTTTTCTCTCATTGTACCGGCGTTAGATCTATTTGAAGTAGCGACACAAACCGCTTGGCATGCGCCGCTAAAAGTGTCTGCGGCTATACTTTTGGGCTCTTTTTTAATGATGGCTCTGGAGCGCAGTGTCCCACATGAGCACTTTATTAAAGGCACTGAAGGACGCCAGGCACTGATATTGAAACGCAGTTGGTTGTTTGTTTTTGCAATTATTCTGCACAATATTCCTGAAGGGTTGGCAATAGGCGTAGCTTACGCCGGCGATGACACAGTCGGAGCGTCCACTCTGGCAACCGGTATTTCTGTGCAAGACATACCTGAGGGCTTTGTCGTAGCCATGGCTCTATTGGCCGCAGGTTATAGCCGTAAGATAGCAATTGGTGTCGGGATGTTATCCGGTTTGGTGGAGCCATTAATGGCTGTTATTGGCGCCATTGCATTAAGCAACTCAGCTGTGCTGCCCTGGGGGCTGGCTATGGCCGCGGGTGCTATGTTATTCGTCATCAGTCATGAAATGATTCCCGAGTCACACAAACAAGGCCACGAAATGTCTGCAACGAATGGTCTGATTCTGGGTTTCGTGCTGATGTTTGTGCTGGATACAGCCTTGGGTAGTTAGCGCTCAGCTTAACTACCTGAAGCGAATTCGCATTTTCTTTTAAATAAGTAACAGTTTCCGTTTTCATAGCATTTTTCACAAAGCTTATTTATCAAGTAACCACATGACAAAGGCGTACAAGTTGGTAAAAAGGTAAAAAGCACACAGACACAGTGTCACAAAATAAACTGAAAACAGCACCACTTTGGGTACTACTTCCCTGACTAGCCACAGGAAGCCTGATGCGGCTAGCCAACAAGGCAATGCCGCGGTCAATGCTAAAATCACAACTTGCATATACTCGTGGCGATACTCCGCAGCGGAGTTAGCGTAATACCCGAATGTGTATTTTCGTTAAATCGACTACTTTCGAACAAAGCGACACATACCTTTCCCGAGGTTTTCGCCGTCTCGCGCAATAAACTCGTAATGCTGATAAAAAGCCTCTTTTCATTTTGTGACTCTGGTCACCCATTCAGCAAGGAACTGTCTAACGACATTCCCTCTTACTGACAGGGTCATTATATTCAACTACTGGGACTCAGTATTTTCAGACAAGCTCTCTTTAACAAATAGCTCTACGAGTACTTTCTGAAAAGTGTACAAACAAGCACCTATAGAGAAAAACGCTATCAATATCGGTGAAACAGGAGCACCTTCAAAAAGATAGCCGTTTAGAATTTGGCTTGCAACTACTAGTAAAATAACGGCAATGGCTGGTTTTACGCTATGTTTATTTATCAATTTTGAGATATCTCTTTTTGTCATTCTGTTTTCTCCATAAATCCAACTAAGTAAACCATTTCATTTTCTTGATGGACTCACGAACTGATAATTCTTAAACAAAATATAGCCAGCGAAAAGTATCATCAATAAAATAAAACTCGAAAACATCAAAGAAAAATCACGTTTCGCCAAGCTTATAAAGGTAAAAACTCCTAACGGAAAACAGCAAACCAGAATCTCAATAAAAGCTATTTTAAACCATGGCTTTTTAACCATACTGTTCATTAACCCTCCCCATTAACTCATAACTCTTGAACACATCCAGATCACCTACTCGGCCTCCCCACAATTAGGAATAGCATTAATATTGCGCTGAATATCGCCGTCTAATTTAGTGATATCCATGTCCTCAAGGAACAAGAAA
>CENV01030668.1_pt1 | contig 61120 bp, 48 predicted proteins | sample 530231 | NCBI WGS metagenome assembly CENV01 (sample SAMEA2619815, study PRJEB7988) | marine metagenome | biome: marine biome (ENVO:00000447); feature: surface water layer (ENVO:00002042); material: "saline water (ENVO:00002010), including plankton (ENVO:xxxxxxxx)" | depth 5 m
CACCCCCGATGTGGTGGCGTTCGCCGAAACGCTTGAGCGCGTCTGCATCAAGTGCGTCGAAGACGGCAAGATGACCAAGGACCTCGCGCTGCTGATCGGCCCGAACCAGAGCTGGATGACCACCGAGCAGTTCTTCGAAGCCATCGTCGAAGGTCTCGAAACCGAAATGAAGGCGCAGGGTCTCGTCTGAGCGAGCCATGCACCTGCGGAACGGCTTGCCGACCGCTAAGTTATGATAATGGGGCGCGCGACGGCGGTCGCGCGCCCCTTTTCATGTCACAGGAGATTGCATGACCAAGGCCCGCCTCGAAATCCGTGCAGCCGTTCCCGCCGATGTGCGCCGCATCGCCGCACTCGCCAAGCGCGTCTATGAGGACTTCGCGCCCTACACGCAGGGCGAAATCCGCGGCCAGATCAACAACTATCCCGAGGGCTGCTTCGTCGCCGTACTTGACGACAAGCTGGTCGGCTACTGCGCCACGATGCGCATCGGCGGCGAAAAGGCGCTGCGCCCGCACACCTGGGACGAAATCACCGGCAACGGCTACGGCAGCCGCCACGAGGCCACCGGCGACTGGCTCTATGGCTACGAGATGATCGTCGATCCGAAAGTGCGCGGCACACGGATCGGACGGCGGCTCTATGAAGAACGCAGGTTCCTTGCCGAACAGCTCGAACTGAAAGGCATCGTCTTTGCCGGGCGCATGCCCAACCTGCGCAAGAGCTGGCGCCGGGTGGAAAGCGCGGAGGACTATCTCGAGAAGGTCGTGGCCGGCAAGATCCACGATCCGGTGCTGCGCTTCCAGCTTGCCAACGGGTTCGAGCCGCTCGGCGTGCTCCCCGGCTATCTGCCCGAAGACCTGCGCAGCCGCGGTAATGCGGTGCACATGGTCTGGCGCAACCCGTTCGTCGATCAGGAGGCCAGCGCGCAGCTGTCCGTTCCGCGCGGGATCGAGAACGTCCGCATTGCCGCCTGCCAGCTGCAGGCACGCGCGGTGAAGGACTTCGATGAATTCATCCGGCAGGTGCAATATTTCGTCGATGTTGCAAGTGACTATGCAGCAGACTTCATTCTGTTTCCCGAACTGTTCACGCTCATGCTGCTGAGTGCCGAGGAAGAGGAACTCTCACCGCTCGAAAGCATCGAACTGCTCTCGCGCTACACCCCGCGCATTCGCGAGACGCTGTCGGAGATGGCACTCAAGTTCAACATCAACATCATCGGCGGCTCGCACCCCACGCGCATGGACGATGGCGACATTCACAATATCGCCATCGTGTGCCTGCGCGACGGCTCGATTCACGAACGCGAGAAGATCCACCCCACCCCCAACGAGGCCTACTGGTGGAACATCAAGGGTGGCGATTCGATCGACGTCATCCAGACCGACTGCGGCCCGATCGGCATCCAGATCTGCTATGACAGCGAGTTTCCCGAGCTTTCGCGCCGCCTTGTCGACCAGGGCGCGCGGATCATCTTCGTGCCGTTCTGCACCGACAGCCGCCAGGGCTATATGCGCGTGCGTTACTGCGCCGCCGCCCGCGCGATCGAGAACCAGTGCTTCGTGGTGATGGCGGGCAACGTCGGCAACCTGCCCAATGTCGGCAATATGGACATCCAGTATGCCCAGAGCTGCATTCTAACCCCCTGCGACTTCCCCTTCGCCCGCGATGGCATCGCCGCCGAAGCGAGCGAGAACGTGGAAACGCTTACGATCAGCGACGTGAATCTCGCCGATCTCTCTTGGGCGCGGGCCGAGGGCACGGTGCGTAACCTCGCCGACCGGCGGCACGACCTCTACCGCATCGAATGGAACGAGGACGGCGGCGCAGGCGCAGGTGAAGTGCAAGGTCCGGCACCGCGCCGGGGCCATGGCCCCGGTGGCGGCTGATCAGGCGACGGCGGTGTTCGGCTTGCCGTTGCTCACCTTGCTCACCAGCCAGATCGCTACCCATGCCGCAGCAAAGCCGGGAATGATCTCGTAAACGCCGGTCGCCTCGGCAGCGCCCGAGAAGATCCACGCGATCACGACGAGGGTGCCCGTCACCAGCCCCGCCAGCGCGCCTGATCCGGTCATCCCGCGCCAGGTCAGCGACAGGATAATCAGCGGGCCGAAGGCAGCGCCGAACCCGGCCCATGCGTTCGAGACCAGCCCCAGAACCTCGCTGTCGGGATCGGCGGCAATGGCAATCGCCGCCACCGAGACCAGCAGCACGCAGATGCGTCCGACGTTGACCATCTCGCGCTCGCTCGCCTGCTTGCGCAGGAACAGCCGGTAGAAGTCCTCGGTCAGCGAGCTGGAGCTGACCAGCAGCTGCGAGCTGATCGTGCTCATGATCGCGGCCAGCAGCGCGGCCAGCAGGAAACCGGTCACGAAGGGATGGAACAGCGTGTTCGCCAGCAGGATGAAGATCGTCTCGGGGTCATCGAGCGTGATGCCGGGGTTGAGCGCGACATGCGCGCGGCCAACCAGCCCCACGCCCAGCGCGCCAATCAGCGCCACGAACATCCAGCTCATGCCGATATTGCGCGCGGTTTTGATCCCGCCCTCGCGCACTGCCATGAAGCGTACGATGATATGCGGCTGGCCGAAATAGCCCAGCCCCCAGGCAATGGCGGAGATGAAACCGATCGCCGAAAGCCCGCCAAACCAGCTGAGGAAATTCGGGTCAATGTCGCGCAGTGTTGTTGTCACCGTGCCCACGCCATCGTCGAACAGCACCACCAGCGGCATCACCACCAGCGCCACCACCATGATGCAGCCCTGCACGAAGTCGGTCAGGCTGACAGCGAGAAACCCGCCGACCATCGTATAGGCAAGCACCACACCGGCCGTCAGCACGACACCGGCCATATAGGGGCTCATCCCGAGGAGCGGCTCATCGAGGAAACTCGCCGCGAACAGCTTGCCGCCGCCGACCAGCCCCGCGGCGCTGTAGACCGAGAAGAACACCACCACGATCACCGCCGAAACCACGCGCAGCGCGATCGCTCTGTCGGGGAAGCGATTGGCAAGAAACTCCGGAATTGTCAGCGAGTTACCGTAAGACACCGTCTGTTCGCGCAGGCGCGGCGCCACGATCATCCAGTTGGCAAGCGCACCGATAAACAGGCCGATCCCGATCCAGGCCTCGACCAGACCGGAAACATAAAGCGCACCGGGGAGTCCCAGCAACAGCCAGCCCGACATGTCCGATGCACCGGCTGACAGCGCCGCCACGGCGGGTGGCAGGTTCCGGCCGCCGAGCAGGTAGCCTTCGGAATCTTCGGTCGACTTGCGCCAGGCGTAAAGCCCGATGCCGAGCATGAGGATGAAATAGAGGGCGAGGGAAATCAGAGTTGGGGTCTGCATGGCCCCCATGCATAAGGATGCAGGCCGCTTTGTCACCCTTACCGTCGGAATTGATCAGGAAGCTGCGCGCGTTTGCGCATTGCAGCAATATTGTCGTTGTCCTGCCATGCACTTTTGTCGATAACTAAGCCCATGCATGGTTCTGCCCACCTTTCGCCAATGATGTCCGATGCGCTGGTGATCCTGGGAGCGGCCGGGATCGTGATCCCGCTTTTCGCGCGTTTCCGGATCACCCCGATCATCGGGTTCATCCTCGTCGGCCTGCTGGTCGGCCCCTATGGCCTGGGGCGCATGGTGGAAGCGCATCCCTGGCTCTACCATATCACCATCTCCGAGCCGGAGGGCCTCGAACCCTTCGCCGAATTCGGCATTATCCTGCTGCTGTTCACGATCGGGCTGGAGCTGAGCTTCAAACGCCTGTGGCAGCTGCGCAAGCTGGTGTTCGGGCTGGGCGCGCTGGAAATCCTTGTGATTGGCGCGCTGATCACGGCCATTCTCTATGCCACCGGCCAGTACTGGACGGGCGCACTGGCGCTCGGCCTCGCCCTCGCCTTTTCCTCGACTGCTCTCGTTTTGCCGATCTCAGGCACCTCCTCGCCGGTAGGCCGCGCCGCGCTTTCGATGCTGTTGTTCGAAGACATCATGATCGTGCCAGTGATCTTCCTGCTCGGCGCGCTGGCTCCTTATGCTGAGGCTGACGGGGTGGCCGGCCTGCTGGAGACAATCTGGCAAGGCCTGTTCGTGGTGCTTATCATGATGGTCGGCGGGCGCCTTGTCTTGCCGCGCCTGTTCGCCCAGGCCGCACGCACCAAGAGCCCGGAAATCTTCCTCGCCGCCTCGCTGCTGGTGGTGATCGGATCGAGCCTCGCCACAACCGCGGTCGGCCTGTCACCCATCGTCGGCGCGCTGATCGCCGGGCTGCTGATCGCCGAGACCGAGTATCACACCGAGGTTGAGGGGATCATGGAGCCGTTCAAAGGCCTCGCACTCGGCGTGTTCCTGCTCACGGTCGGCATGGGGATCGACCTTTCGATGGTGTGGCAGAACCTTGGCACCATCGCGCTGGCCGTAGTCGGCATCCTTTTCCTCAAGGCGGTGGTTACGGGCGCACTGCTGCGCTTCATGGGCGCCCGGCGCAGCACCTCGGTCGAAACCGGCATCCTGATGGCGAGCCCCTCGGAGACCACGCTAATCGTGCTGACTGCCGCGACCAGTGCGGCGCTGGTGAGCCGCGAGGTAGGCCAGTTCTGGCAGACTGTGACCGCCATCGGCCTCACCATCACGCCGCTGCTGGCCTTGCTCGGCAAGAACCTGGCTGGGCGGATGGACCCGGCCCCCACTCTTGAGGAAGTCGACGAAAACCCGCGCGCACCGCATGTCGTGATCGTCGGTCTCGGACGCGTTGGACGGCTGGTGGCCCAGATGCTGGCGCGGCACGACAAGGCCTATATCGCCATCGATTCCAATCCCGACCTCGTTCAGGATGCGCGGCGTGATGGCTATGTCGCGGTCTACGGCAATGCAATGCGCGCCGACGTGCTCGACAAGCTCGGCATCGACAGCGCGCCTGCCGTGATCCTGACCATGGACGAACACGTGCTGGCCCAGCAACTGGTGCGCAAACTGCGCCAGCAGTATCCCGACTTGCCGATTATCGCGCGTGCGCGTGACAGCGTCCACGCCGCCGAGCTTTATCGCAGCGGCGCGACCACCGCGGTGCCCGAAACACTGGAAAGCTCCTTGCAGCTATCCGAAGCGGCGCTGACAGGTCTTGGCGTGGCGGTGGGCCCGGTAATCGCCTCGATCCACGAAAAGCGCGACGAATTCCGCGAAAAGATTCAGCAGGGTGCGCACCTCGCGGAAAAGCCGAAGCTGCGCACCAGCACCGCCGAAGTCGCGTCCTGACGCGGCTTCGGCAAGCGCCGCTTTAGCCTGCGATCAGAGCTCTCACCGCGGCAATCGCGTCGTCCGCCTTGTCGCCGTCGGGTCCGCCGCCCTGCGCCATGTCGGGCCGCCCGCCGCCGCCCTTGCCGCCAAGCGCCGCGACGCCCGCACGCACAAGATCGACCGCAGAGAAACGATCGGTAAGATCCTCGGTCACGGCAGCAGCGAAGGCGGCCTTGCCCTCGTTCACGGCGCAGATCGCGGCAATGCCCGATCCCATCCGGCCCTTGGCCTCGTCAAGCAGACCGCGCAGTTCCTTGGGGTTCATGCCGTTGAGCACCTGCCCAGAGAAGGCGACGCCGCCGATGTTCTCGTCCGCCGCCGGAGCCGCACCGGCCCCGCCGCCGCCGCCCAGCGCCAGCTGCTTCTTGGCATCGGCAAGCTCGCGCTCAAGGCGCTTGCGTTCATCGACCAGCGCCGCGACCCGTTCCTCAACCTCGTCGGGCGAAGTGCGCAGCGTGGCAGCGACCGACTTCAGCGCCTCCTCACGGCCCACGACCCACTGGCGCGCAGCCTCGCCGGTCAGTGCCTCGATCCGGCGTACACCCGAGGACACCGCGCTTTCCGACACGATGCGGAACAGCGCGATATCGCCCGTGGCGCGCACGTGGGTGCCGCCACACAGCTCGACCGAATAGGTCTTGCCCGAACCGCCGAAGTTGTCCTGCCCCATCGAGAGCACGCGCACTTCCTCTCCGTACTTCTCGCCGAACAACGCCATCGCCCCGGCCTCGATGGCATCGTCGGGGCTCATCAGCCGGGTGGTAACCTCATTGTTTGCACGAATCTGGGCGTTCACCTCGGCCTCGATGGCGGCGAGATCTTCGCCCGTGAGCGGCTTGGGATGCGAGAAGTCGAACCGCAGCCGGTCGGCGGCCACCAGCGAGCCCTTCTGGGTAACATGGTCGCCCAGCTGGTTGCGCAGCGCCGCATGCACGAGGTGCGTGGCCGAGTGATTTGCGCGGATCGCGTCGCGCCGCGCGGCATCGATCGCGAGATGAACCGTGTCACCCACGCTGATCTGCCCGCTCTCGATGGTGCCATGCATCGCGTGCAGTCGGCCCAGCGGCTTGGAGGTATCGGAAACAGTGATCTTGAGGCGGTTGTCACCCGTGACGAGCCCGGCATCCCCTGCCTGGCCGCCGCTCTCGCCGTAAAACGGCGTCTGGTTGGTGAGCAGGATGACCTCCTGCCCGGCATCGGCGCGGCTGACTTCCTTGCCATCGACCACCAGCGCGACCACCCGGCCCTCGCCCTTTTCTGCGGTATAGCCGGTGAACTCGGTCGTGCCTTCACGCTCGGCCACGTCGAACCAGACCTCGCTATCGGCCGCCGCGCCCGAGCCCTTCCACGCCGCGCGCGCTGCAGCCTTCTGCTGCGCCATGGCTGCGTCGAAGCCCTCCCGGTCGACACCGATGCCGCGCGAACGCAGAGCATCTTCGGTCAGATCGTAGGGGAAGCCATATGTATCGTAGAGCTTGAAGGCCGCCTCGCCGGGCAGGTCCGAGCCATCGTCCAGGGTCGCCACTTCGTCGTCGAGCAACCGCAGGCCCTTTTCCAGCGTCTGCCGGAAACGCGTTTCCTCGCGCTCAAGTACCTCGGTAATCAGCGCCTGTGCGCGCGGCAGTTCGGGATAGGCCTGGCCCATCTCGGTGACGAGCGCGGGCACGAGCCGGTGCATCAGCGGTTGGTCGGCGCCAAGCAGGTGAGCATGGCGCATGGCGCGGCGCATGATGCGGCGAAGCACATAGCCGCGCCCCTCGTTCGACGGCAGCACGCCATCGGCAATCAGGAAGCTGGTCGAGCGTAGGTGATCGGCGATGACGCGGTGGCTTGCGAGCTGCTCACCCTCGGCCTTGGCCTTCACCAGATCTTCGCTCGCCTCGATCAGGGTGCGGAAAGTGTCGGTCTCGAACACGTTGTGCACGCCCTGAAGGACGGTCGAAATGCGTTCGAGCCCCATGCCGGTGTCGATCGACGGTCGCGGCAGGTCGCCGATGATCGCATCGGCTTCCTGGAGGTGCTGCATGAACACCAGATTCCAGATTTCCACGAACCGGTCGCCATCCTCGTCGGGCGATCCGGGCGGGCCACCGGCAATCGAGGGGCCGTGATCCCAGAAGATTTCCGAAGAGGGGCCGCAAGGACCGTCCGAGCCCATGGCCCAAAAGTTGTCCTTGGTGGCGATGCGGATGATGCGATCGTCGGGCAGACCGGCGATCTTGCGCCAGAGTTCGGCGGCCTGATCATCGGTGTGATAGACCGTGACCAGCAACCGTTCGGGATCGAGCCCAAACTCGCGCGTGACCATGCCCCAGGCCAGCTCGATCGCGCGCTCCTTGAAGTAGTCGCCGAAGCTGAAGTTGCCGAGCATCTCGAACAGCGTGAGGTGGCGCGCGGTATAGCCGACATTGTCGAGATCGTTGTGCTTGCCGCCAGCACGCACGCACTTCTGGCTGGTCGTGGCGCGCGGCGCGGGCGGTGTTTCCAGCCCGGTGAAGACGTTCTTGAACGGCACCATCCCCGCGTTGACGAACATCAACGAGGGATCGTTGTAAGGAACCAGCGGTGCCGAGGGCACAACCGTGTGATCGTTGGCCGCGAAATAGTCGAGAAACGCGCGGCGAATGTCGTTGGTCGAATGCATCGCGCCGAATTAGGGCCTGTTCACCTGCACGACAAGCAACATATTGCGCGCGCGATAAACAGGCTCGCTTCCTGCTTCCAGTATCGCGGTGTTCCCTACTTGCGTTGCGCCATCACCAACCACGCAGCGGCAGGGAGCGACACGATGCCTTCGCGGCAGTTGCGCTGCGACAGCGCGTCAAGTTTCGTCACAAAGGTCTGCCGTTCGCTTTCGTCGAGTTGGCCGAGGGCCCTTGCGGCAGGGCCGATAGTGCAGAAATAGTCGCGTGCATCTGCCACCGGGTCTTCACCGGCGCCCACGATCATTGGGAAATCGATCGGGGTGAGCGCAATATCAGTCCACCCGCCGGCGGACAGGATCTGCTCGACATAGGCCGGGTCAGCAAAGGCGAAGGGGCCGGGAGCGCGAGGGTCAAGCGATTGCGACGGCTGCGGTAAAAGGCGCGCCACCTCGGTCATGAACGGATTGAGCGAGGGCGCGCGAAAGCACGAAAACAGCAGCTTCGCGCCGGGAGCGGCTAGTGCAGCAAGGTTCGCGAAGGCCGCCACCGGATCGTCGAAGAACATGACGCCATGCCGCGAAATCAGCTGATCGGGCGCGAAAGCATCGTCCGGCTTCCAGGTCGAAGCGTCGTCACATGTAAAAGTGACGTTATTGAGCCGCTCACCGCGAACCCGCGCTGCATCGACAAGCTGGGGCGAAATATCGACTCCGCGCACCTGTGTCGCCGGATGGTTGCGCGCGATGGCCAATGACAGTTCGCCAGCGCCGCAGCCAACATCAAGAACCTGGCGCAATTCCCGCCCACGCAGCTGGGTGAGGAGGCGTTCAGTGAGAATGCCAAAGCTGCGGTCGGTACGGCGCCAGTTGTCAGCCCAACTTGCGCCTTGGCTACCTTGCCAGTCAGTCTTGTCCAATAGTCCCTGCCCCTGCTTGACGTCCGGGTTAGCCAGCCCTGTTCTTGATGCCAGGTCAGATCATGCACCGAAACAGGTGAATTACTCAAGTGCGGGAGAGTTCGAATACGAGGAAGCCGGCGCTGAACACTGGAAAAGTGCCTTAGCGCCGGCTCCGGTTCGCAAGGGGGGCTGCCATGATCGCTGCGGCCCAACCCTTCTTGAGGATCAGTCGTCGGAGTCCGCGTCCGGCCCCGTCATCATCTCCTCGGCGACCGCATCGGTCTGGCTACGAATCGCAGCTTCGATCCGGTCGCAAATCTCGGGATTCTCTTTCAGGTAATTCTTGGCGTTCTCGCGGCCCTGACCGATGCGGATCGAATCGTAGCTGAACCAGGAGCCCGCCTTCTCGACCACACCAGCCTTTACTCCGAGATCGAGAATTTCGCCGATCTTGGAAATACCCTCGCCATACATGATGTCGAATTCGACCTGCTTGAACGGCGGGGCCACCTTGTTCTTCACCACCTTCACGCGCGTCGAGTTGCCGACGATATCGTCGCGATCCTTGATCTGACCGGTGCGGCGAATGTCGAGGCGAACCGAGGCATAGAACTTGAGCGCATTACCGCCCGTGGTCGTCTCCGGGTTGCCGTACATCACGCCGATCTTCATGCGCAGCTGGTTGATGAAGATCACCATGCACTTCGAGCGGTTGATCGAACCGGTCAGCTTGCGCAGGCTCTGGCTCATCAGGCGGGCCTGCAGGCCGACGTGGCTGTCACCCATCTCGCCTTCGATCTCGGCGCGCGGCACCAGCGCGGCCACCGAATCGACCACCAGAACGTCAATCGCGTTCGAGCGCACCAGTGTATCAACGATCTCCAGTGCCTGCTCGCCAGTGTCAGGCTGCGATACGATCAGCTCGTCGATATTGACGCCCAGCTTCTTCGCGTAAACCGGGTCAAGCGCGTGCTCGGCATCGACAAATGCGACCGTGCCGCCCTCTTTCTGCGCCTCGGCCAGCACGTGCAGCGCGAGCGTCGTCTTGCCGGAGCTTTCCGGGCCATAGACTTCGATCACGCGCCCCTTGGGCAAGCCGCCCACGCCCAACGCAATATCGAGGCCGAGCGAACCGGTGGAGATCGACTCCACCTGCATGGCTTCCTTCTGCCCCAGCTTCATGGCGGAGCCTTTACCAAAGGCGCGATCTATCTGTGCGAGAGCGGCGTCCAACGCCTTCTGACGGTCCACGGTTTTGCGATCCTCTTCAACCAGCTTCAATTGGGTAGCCATGACACGGTCTCCGCTCTGTCGCTAGGGCTTCATCGCCCTTCGTCCACGAGACCTATGTACCCACTTTGTTCCATGAGAACAAGAGTGGAACGAAAATTTCCTGCATTTCTCCGGTGAGACACCGGAAAACGTAGGGTCAGCGCAGGGTGGAATGCATGTGCCAGTCGAAGTCAGCGATCGTATTGGCCGCTATGTCCAACTCAACATAACGGATACCATTCTTGCTCAGCAGGCGTTGGCGCGCAAAGCGGTAGTCCCACCCGGCCTCCGGCCCGAGCATGATTCGCATCTTCACGCTGTGCGGGTTGGCGTTCCCGATCCGCGCGCGCATCGGTATCCAGCGCGAGCCATAGGAGTCGGGATCCTTCTCCCCTACCCGCGCACATTGCGTAATGACCTGCGGGCTCTGGCCGATGTCCAGCTCGACCTCCTGCCCCACGGCATAGTCTCGCAGGTCCAGCTCGCCCACCAGCAGATCGCCCGCAGGCGAGGGCTCGAACAATGCCATGTTGCCGAGCGGCAGCGCCGCGCCGAGGCCGTGCTCCTCGTCATTCTTCGTCACCAGCATCAGCGTGGCGGCGTCAAAAACGGCAGTGTCATCGTCGCTGGGAAGCGCGCTCCATGGATCGCACTGGCTGGCGCGATAAACGATCCGTCCTTCCACCTCGGGCTGGTCGAGAAAGGCAACTTGCTTGAGGCCCTTGGCGGAAACCGTGACCGGCTCGGGCACCCGGTAAAGCTTGAGGTCGCCAAGGTCTTCCTCGGTCGCCATCATTGCGCCAGTGACTGTAATTTCCGCGCTATCCATCGTCGCCATCGGCGCAGGCACCATCTGCTGTTCTCGGCGCATCACGAGCCGTGCTTGCGAAGACGGCGGGGCATGCCGAATGATCCGTGATCCTGCAGCCGTGCTCCCAATCGGATAACAGGTGAGTTGCAGCGGGCGTGCCCGCGGCGGCTCCGCCAATCCCTCGAAATCGCTCTCGACATTGATCGTGCCCGCCACGGCCATCAGATCGGCATTCTCGAAGCTCTGGCCGTTATCGTTGAGCACAGTCAGCCAGCTTACCAGCCGCAGCCGCGCGTCTTCACGGGTACCCGGCTCGGCCAACGTGGCGACATAGTTTGCCTCCCAATCGAATCCCCAGGCGAGATAGGACAGGGTGACGGTATAGGTTCCGCCGCTGGCATCGCGGGTGTCGATGGAGAAGACCGGCTCGGACGAGAGCCCGGCTGGCACGCGCTCGAAGGCGAGGCTTTCGGGCAGGCCCGAGCAGCGCACTGGCTCGAACCCTTCGCTGGTCTGGAGCACCAGCCCGCCGTCGGCGCGGGTACGAACCACGGCGCTTTCGCTCGTCTGTTCGCCGGTGCCGGGATTGGTGCGTGTGATCCGAACACGGTTGCCCAGCGTCCCGTCGACCAGCGCGGCGGGGCTAAGGAGGTCGGCATTGCGGTTCTTCTCGATGGTGCCGCCGGGAAGCCCCGTGACGATGGCCGAGACTGCCACCATCCCCTCGGCCACACCGGTAAAGCGGATACGCGATTCGCCCGGCGGAAGCGTGACCGTACGGACCTCGGAGATCATCGCAAAGCCTTGCGGGTTATCGCGGTCGAGACGGTCGCCGCGCTCACGGTAGGGATCGCGGTAGATGGTGACGGCCTGCTCGACCGGCGCAGAGGCGTCAACCACGGCGCGCTCCTGCGCGGTGGCAGGTAACGCCGAGGCTGCGGCCAGCAGCGCAGCAAGGATTGAAAGGCGGCGCATCGCCCGCGCCCTCAGTACTTGGTCTCGTAGGTCACGCGCACCACGCGCTCGCCATTGGCGGGAACCGTGATGCGGTACAGCCGCGTATCGGCGTTAAGCTGCTCGCCTTCGACATCTTCTGACACCACGCGATAGTCGTTCGCCCAGTACCCGCGATCGAGGCCCGACTGGCGGAACTCGATGGTGACCGGCTCCGGCTTGGCATTGGTGAAGCTGTAACGCATCGTCGTCCGGTAGTAGTCGACTGCGCGGTCGACCTGCACGGTGCGCACGGTCTCACCGTTCTCAATCACGCGATATTGCGCGCTGCGCTCATATTCGGCGGCGGTGATCTTGTCGCGGCGCTCGACCTCGACCTTGCTGAACACGTCGAAGGCATCACCGGTGCGCAACGAAAGCACACTTCCCATCGGGGTGTGGCCAATTGAGTTCTCGCCAATGAACTGCGGATTGCCCGAGGCATCGCGCTGGTAGAAGCGCACGGTGCCTGCAGGCAGCGCATCCCCCAGCCCGCCTTCGCGCGAGGAGTTGAAGCTGATTGCGGAAGACACGCTCTGCCAGTCGTTCCAGGTCGCAAGCCAGCCCGCCCCCGCCGAATAGATCCGGCGCGCAGGCACGCCCTGCACATCGAGGAAGCTGACCTGCTTGGTCTGGTTGTTGGCAATCGTGGTGCGGCCTGCGATCGGGTAGAGATAGAAGTCGCCGAGCCGCTCACGGTCCGCCGTCTGGGTGCCGGGGCGCACCATGTCGCTGCGGCGCATGTTGCGCCCGCCGCCGAGGCTGCCCGCCACCAGCAGCGTATCGGCATTGGTGAAGGTGGTGCCGGTGGTGTTGGTCAGCGTCACCCAGCCCTGCATGTCGACCGTGCCCTTGGCCTCGTCGAACAGCGCGACATAGTCGCTCGACCAGCCGAGGCCGGGGGTGAGGTAGCGGATCGAGGCGGGCCGGGCGCCGCCGCGCGAACTTTCGAGGTTCACCGAAAGTGTCGGCCGCGCGCGCAGGTTCGGCGGCAGCTCATCGAAGATCACGCGCACCGGCAGGCCATCGTCGCGCAGCACCTCGACCTGTCCGTTCACCCGGATCACCACCCCGCCCACGGTCGAGAGCACTTCGGCACGCTGACGGGTCTCGGCGCCGGTGGCGGGATTGGTGCGGATCAGCGTCACCTCCTGCCCCACGGCCTTTTCCATCAGCTTTTGCGGGGTCAGCAGGTCAAAATCGAAGTTCTGTTCGATGATCTTGGTGTCAGCGGCGTTGAAGCTCAGCGTCTCGGGGCGGATCATCGCCGAGACATCGGGGAAGGTGACCGTGGACCGCCCGCGGGCGATTTCAAGCTGGCGCACATCCTGCACCAGGCTCTGCCCGTTGTTGTAGATCGTCACCGCAAGGTCGCCCTGCGCGCTCGGTTCGTTGGGGCCACCTTGCGCATTGGCGCTCACCGCGGTGGCGGCAAGCAGGCTGGCGACGAGCATCGTGCGGGTACGGCTAAGCATCTGGCGAATCTCCCCTTTCGTGAAGCGCATTATGCAGTAACACGGCCTTGCCGCGCCCTGAACGGCTTGCGCGACTGCCGATCAGCTGCGGCGCGAACTGGCGGTCAGCACTTCGGCCACCTTGTCGGCGATCTGCTGCACGCTGAAGGGCTTTGGAATGAAGTGCATGGCCACGATGTCGATCTGATCGCGCAGCTGCGCCTCGGCATAGCCGGACATGAACAGGATCGGCAGATCGGGCGCGACCTCGCGGATCGCCAGCGCCATGGCAGGCCCGTCCATCGCCGGCATCACCACGTCGGACACGACCAGATCGAACTGCTCCCCGCCGCGCACGATTTCCAGCCCCTCGTCACCGTCGCTGGCGGTGGTCACTTCGTATCCCTGCCGCGTCAGCGCGCGTTCGGCGACGGCGCGCACCATGTCTTCGTCCTCGACCAGCAGGATGCGTCCGCCGCCCGCCCAGTTGCGCGCTTCTTCTGTGACCTCAGCCTTCTTGAGGTCTTCCTCGCTCGCCTCGTGGACGGGCAGGTAGATCGTGAAGCGGGCACCGGCAGGCCTGCCGTTTGCGCCCTTTACGTTGCTGGCGAAGATGAACCCGCCCGATTGCTTCACGATGCCATAGACCGTCGACAGACCCAGCCCGGTTCCCTTGCCCACGTCCTTGGTGGTGAAGAACGGTTCGAAGATCTTGCCGATCACCGAGGGCGGAATGCCGCCGCCGGTATCCTCGGCGATCAGCGCGGTATATTCGCCCGCAGGAATGATTTCGGAGCCCATGCGCCGGATGTCGCGTGCCTCCACGCGCCGGGTGGTGAAAGTGAGCATGCCACTCGCACCCTCGCCCCCGCCGCTCGACTGGATCGCGTCGCGCGCGTTGACCGCGAGATTCATGATCACCTGTTCAAGCTGGCGCGGATCGGCCCGCACGGCACCAAGGTTGCGGTCATGCCGCACCTCGAGCGTGATCTTCGCGCCGAGCAAGCGCTTCAGCATCTGGGTGACCTCGCTCATCACGTCAGGCAGCTGCAACACCTCGGGCTGCAAGGTCTGCTGGCGCGAGAAGGCAAGCAACTGGCGGGTCAGGCTGGCCGCGCGGTTCGAATTGGCCTTGATCTGCTGAATATCGTCGTAGTCGCTGTCACCCGGCGTGTGGCGCAGCAGCATGAGGTCGCAATGGCCGATGATCGCGGTCAGCACGTTGTTGAAATCGTGTGCCACGCCGCCGGCAAGCTGGCCCACCGCCTGCATCTTGGTCGCCTGCGCGACCTGGCGGCGCAGACGCGTTTCCTCGGTGGTATCGGCAAGGCTCAGCAGCACTGCCGCCTCGCCCATGCCGCGCACGCCCGCCAGCCCTAGACTGGCCGGATCGTCAGGCTCGACGGAAAGTCTTACGGCGATATCCCCGCTCGAGGCCGGCCCCTGCGCGTAGCGGCGCACGGCATCGCTCATCGCGGTCTTGTCGCGCGAGACGACCAGGTCGGAAGGGTACGGCGGCAAGCTGCGCGCATCGAGCCCGGCAGCGCGCCGGAAGGCCGGGTTGGCGAACAGGAAACGCCCGTCGCGATCGGTCATCGCCAGCCCCAATGGCAATTGTTCGAGCAGGGCCTCCAGCTGCCCCGCATGCCCCTTGGCATCGCCGCCCGAGCCGCCCAGCCCCATCCCGACATCGACCAACAGCATGAGCGAGGCAGGTTCGACATTGGCCGTGGCCGCGCCAGCAAGCGGCGACGACTCGACCTCAGGCGCAGCGAGCGGCACTTGCCACAGGGTCTGCGGCGATCCCTTGCGTCCCTCGCGCGCGAAGTGAATGCGGTCGCGGTCGTCGCTGCGCAACAGAGCGGCGAATTCCTGCCCGGCGAGCGTTGCCGCACCATCACCGCAGGCCCGCGCGGCCAGCTCGCGGTTGGCCGCCAGGATCGTGCCTTCCGGCCCAACCAGCGCGAGGCACAGGCCAGCATTGCCGAACATCAGCCCGAACGGTCCGCGCAGCCATGCCGCCATCTCGGCCAGGGTGTCGACTTCATCGATCGGCGCGAACGACCAGATCATGTATTCGTCGGCCCGCCCGGCCCGGCGCGCACCTACCCGCCAGCTACGCCCGGCACCTTCCACCTCGCGTATACCCGCTTCACCATCGCGCCAGGCATCGCGCACCATGGCCGCGAGAACTTCGCCGCCACCGGCATCTAGCACCATGCGCGGCGGGGCATGCAGGCTGCCGAATGCCTGCTCGAATGCCGGATTGGCGCAGACCAGCCGGTTGGCCCGGTCGGTAATGGCAATCGCCGCTCCGGCTTTGCCGCGTGCCGCACCGCTCGTGCTCTCGATCGCCGCGAGCGTGACCGACCAGTCTGGCAGCGCCTCCTGCACATCGGCAGCGGGCCGTTGCGCGCGCATGGCCAGAGCGGCGGCCAGCATCATCGCCGCCAGACCGCAAGCGAAGCCCAGCGCAACCAGCGTCATGCCGCTGACCCAGTAGATCAGGCCGCCACTGGCAACGAGCACCAGCACGAGCGCGACCAGTTCGATCACTGGCCGGGCGCGGCTTGCCTCATGGGGTATCTTCGGCGAACGATTCACTCGGCAGGATGTAGCAGCTTTGCCCGCGCGGGTCGCCGGTTCCACTTGCGCGCGACCACAAACCGCCAGACGAATCCGCTGACAAGGTAGCCGAGCCCCGCGCTCACGATTGACAGAACGACGAAGCCAAACGCCGTCACCCCGGCGGTTTCAAGAAACCAGCCGAACTTGTCCCAGAACCCCCCGGCAGAAAGGCTGGGGTTTGCCGCATTGAACGTTGCCGCATCGACCTTGAGCACGAAGCGCCCGACCTTGTTCGCCACCACCAGCCAGAACGGCACGGTGAAGGGATTGGTAACGAAGGTGATCAGCGCTGCCACCGGCAAATTCGCACGCGCGGGCAAGGCCAGAAAGGCGGCCAGAAAAATCTGCCCGATCGGCACGATGAAGGCGGCAAACAGGCCCAGCGCAACACCGCGCGGAACCGACCGCCGCGTAAACCGCCACAGTTCGGAATGGAGGAACCGATGGGCGATGGGCGCCAACCAGCGGTTCCGCGCCATCTCCTCGCGCTGAGGCATAGCGGGCAGCAGCGAACGCCAGCCACCTTTTGCCTTATTGTCGCGCTTCTCGTCGGTCATTGCGGGTGCGCTCTTACACCTTTGTTGTGCCTGCGAAAGCGGACTTTAGACAGGAAGAGAAAAACCATCGCTTAACGGCGTGGACTGAATCGCCTGCATGCGCAAAAAAACATGACACCCCGTCTGGCCGGTCAGCCTTTTTCGCGCATCAGGCGAGCCTTGTCGCGCTGCCAATCGCGGTCCTTGATCGTGGCGCGCTTGTCATGCGTCTGCTTGCCCTTGGCCAGCGCCAGCTCGACCTTGGCGCGTCCGCGTGAGTTGAAGTAGACGCTCAGCGGGACCAGGGTCATGCCCTTGCGCTCGACCGCACCGAACATCTTCTCGATCTCGCGGGCGGAGAGGAGCAGCTTGCGCGGACGCTTTGGCGTATGGTTGAAACGGTTGCCGTGGCTGAACTCGGGAATGTTCGAATTGATCAGCCAGACCTCGCCGTCTTTCACCTCGGCATAGCTTTCGGCGATATTGCCCTCGCCCTGACGCAGCGACTTCACTTCGGTGCCGGTCAGCACGAGGCCCGCCTCAAAGACGTCCTCGATGTAATAGTTGTACTTCGCCTTGCGGTTTTCCGCGACGATCTTGAGCTTATCAAATGCTGTGGGTTTGGGGCGCGCCATAAGGTCGTGGCATGTAGTGCGGACAAAGGCCTTTTGCAAAACTCTTTGCCTTTTCGCAGCCTAGCGCTTGGAAGGCAGCTGGAATCGCGCTTGTCTTGTCGCAAGCAATCACTGTAGTTTTCCGTCATCGGGTATTCGGGGAGCACCTTTCGCAATGATAACGATGATCATTCGGCTTGTCCGGCCTTTCGCCGCGTTGGCCATGGCAGCCTTTGCGATACCGTCCGCGCTGGCTCAGGATGCTCCGCCGCTCGAAGCCTATGGCGACTTGCCCGGTGTCGAGGATATGGCGATCTCGCACTCCGGTGAATATTTTGCCTTTTTTGCGACCGTCGCCGGCACTCCGCAGGTCGTCATTTTTGACAAAGACCAGAATGTCATGCGCCAGATCGCCTTAGGCGAATTGAAATTCCGCAGCTTCAGTTTCATCGGTGACGAGGCGCTGCTGCTGTGGCGCAGCCAGACCTTATCAGCGAGTGTGTTTTTCGCCGCAGGCCAATATGAGTTGTCACAAGCGGTGGTCGTGCCCGTGGACTCCGCGCGCGCGCCAACCACCGTGTTTGGCGAAGAACCCAGCCTGATGAGTTCGGTTTTTGGCGATTACGGCACGCGCATGGTCGATGGGCGTTGGCGCGGATACTTCGGGGCAATCGAGTATGCTCGCGCGGGCGATTATCGCACTTGGGTATTCGATCACGGTCGCCCAGCACTTTACGAGTACGATTTCGCCAAAGGCAACCGTACCCGCGCCGCCCCCTCGCCGCCGGAAGGTTATTCCCGGCGCTGGTTGGTCGACGGCGCGGGTACGGTTGCCGTCACATTCAACCTTGGCGAAGATGGCAGTTTTGAGTTCCGCAATTCAGTTGGTCAGACCATCGCCGAGGGCTTTGATGCGGAGGGCGATGTCCGGCTGAACGGGTTTGGCCCTCAGGGCGATACCCTGCTCTACAGCCTCGAGAGCGAGGATGACGGAGAGTACCAGCTGCTCGAGCTTCCCCTCGCGGGCGGAGAGTCCCGGCCGTTCCTGCCCGATGTTAGCATTGACCGGTATTACTGGAACCGCGACGCTAGGCGCCTCATCGGCTATCTCGCCGATGGCGAACTGACCATGTTCGACCCTGCCATACAAAAACGCGCAAGAGCGGTGCTAGCTGCCTTTCCAAGCGGCAATCCAGTCTTGATGGACTGGACGCCGCAGTTCACGCGCGTGCTCGTCCATACTTCCGGAAACGAGGATTCGGGCACATGGTATCTCGTCGATCTGGTTCAACGGCGGGCCGATGCTGTCGGCTTTGATCGGCCCACGATCGCCCCCGAACAGGTCGGTCCGATCTCAACCGTGAGCTACACCGCGCAGGACGGGCTGGAGATGGACGCCGTTGTCACTCTTCCGCCGGGGCGCGAGGCGAAAGACCTGCCCGTAATCGTGCTGCCGCACGGCGGCCCCCATGCGCACGATGAAGAAGGCTTCGACTGGTGGGCCCAAGCCTTTGCTTCGCGCGGTTACGCCGTGATCCAGCCCAACTTTCGCGGCTCCACCGGGCATGGGCAGAGCTTTGAGCGGGCAGGTTACGGCGAGTGGGGCCGCAAGATGCAAACCGACATTTCCGATGCTCTTGCTGCCCTTGCCGAACGAGGCGTGGTTGATCCGGCCCGCGCCTGCATCGTCGGCGCGTCCTATGGCGGCTATGCTGCGCTTGCGGGCGTGACCTTGCAGCAGGGCCTCTATCGCTGCGCGGTCTCGGTCGCCGGAATAGGCGACATCGGCCTCATGTACCGCACCGAAACCCGCGAATCAGCCGGCAACCGCCTGTTCAAGCGCTCACTGCGCGAAGAGCTGGGCGATTCGAGCGAGTGGGACGCGATTTCGCCGCGCAAGTTCGCCGCCCAGGCCGATGCCCCGATCCTACTGATCCACGGACTCGACGATACGATTGTCGACTTCGAGCAAAGCGCCAAGATGGCCGATGCGCTCAAGGACGAAGGCAAGCCCTATCGGCTGGTGGAGCTAGAGGGCGAGGACCACTGGCTCTCGCTCGCCGCTACACGCAAACAGATGCTGAGCGAGACCATGGCCTTCGTGCAGGAGCACAACCCGGCAGACTAGGCCGCAGGCTAGACGAGCCCGGCCCCTTCCAGCGCCGCGTCGACCTCCGCCATAGCCTCGTCGGAGATCGGCGCGATCGGCAGGCGGGTGTCGGGCGCGAACCAGTCGAACATCTTGCTCAGCGCATATTTCACCGGCGAAGGCGAAGCATCGGCGAACATCGCCCGGTGCAGCGGATAGAGCCGCTCGTTCAGCTCGCGCGCGGTGGCATAGTCGCCGGCCAAAGCCGCGGCGTGAAAATCGGCACACAGCTTGGGCGCGACATTCGCCGTCACCGAAATGCAGCCGACCTGCCCCACGGCATAGCCCGACAGCGCCAGCGGATCGTCGCCCGACAGCTGGCAGAAGTCCGGTCCTGCGCCCATGCGCTGCGTCACCACACGGGTGAGATCGCCGCTGGCATCCTTCAGCGCCACGATCTTTCCGGGGAAGCGCCGGTGCAGTTCGATCACCGTCTCGGGCAGGATGTCGGTCACCGTGCGGCCCGGCACGTTATAGAGCACGATCGGCAGATCTGCGCGCTCGGCAAGATAGGAAAAGTGCGCGAGCAAGCCCTTCTGGCCGGGACGGTTATAATAAGGCGCGACCAACAACAGCGCGTCGGCCCCGGCAAGCTGGGCTTCCTTGATGTGCCACAACGCGGTCTGCGTATCGTTCGAGCCCGCGCCCGCGATCACCGGCACGCGCTTGTTCGCCACCTCGGCGCAGATCGAAATGACCCGGTGGTGCTCGTCGTTGTCGAGCGTGGCGCTTTCGCCGGTGGTGCCGCAGGGCACGAGCGCGGAGGAGCCGTTCTCGATCTGCCATTCGATAAAGCGGCGATAGGCCTCGTCATCGACCCGGTTGTCGGCAAAAGGCGTGGCAAGGGCTGGAATTGATCCGGAAAACATGGTGAGCTGGCTCCTCGCACTTGCACAAATTCGCTATCGATTAATCCGGTATCCGCCAGAACGATGCGGATGCGGTCATTCAGCGCCTGATAAGGAGAGGGCTGGCACTATGTCCAGCATGGTTCGACATTGCATCTATTCGCTGATCGCCCCTGTGGCGCTTTCGCACCCCGGCATCGCGCTGGCACAGCAGGCGGCTGACTGGGATTCAGCGCGCGCCAGCCTCGTCGCCTCGCAACCGGGGCGGATCGCAGCGCAGATCGACCGTTGGGAGGCACTCTATGCCGACCGGCAGGCCACCCTGCCCTTTACCGAGTATTCGTCGTTCCTGCTCGCCAACCCGGGCTTTCCCGACGAAACGACCCTGCGCGCTCGCGCCGAGAAGCGCTTGCGCAGCGAATTCGTGCCCGAAGCCACAATGCTCGAATATTTCGCGGCCTATCCGCCGGTCACCAACTTCGCCAAGGCGCACTATGCGCTGGCGCTGATGGGGCGCGATCCGGCCCGCTCGGAAATTCTGGCGCGCGAGGCTTGGCGCGGCGGCGAGATGAGCCCGACCGCCGAAGCGGCACTGATGGCGATGAACGGCCAGCACTTCACGCAAGACGATCAAGACCGGCGGATGAACTCCCTGCTGTGGCAACGCGACAAAGATGCCGCCGAGCGCCAGCTTGATCGCGTCGCTCCCTCAAAACGGCGCGTGTTCGCCGCGAGGCTCGCCATCCTGCAAGGCGGCGATGGCTATACCAATGCGCCGGGGGCCTTGAGCGACCCGGGCTACCTGTTCAATCGCAGCCGCGAACTGCGCCAGGAAGGCCGCACCGCCGATGCCATCTCCATGGTGGCGAACGGCCCTGCCCTGTCGCACCTGCCGCTCGACCAGACCGCCTGGATCACCGAGCTGCTCGCCCTTGGCCGCGCGGCTTCGTCGCGCGACACCGTGCGGATCGCCACCCGCGCGCTGGAAGCCTTCGCGCCGGGCACCGATATCTCCCAAGGCGAATACCGGCTGCGCGACGATTTTACCTCGCTGATGTGGGCGGGCGGCACCAATGCCTTGTGGCGTTTGGGAGACGGCAATGCCGCCGCACCGCTGTTCTACAACTATGGCGCCGCCGCGCGCACGCCGCAGACGCGAACCAAAGGCTTTTTCTGGGCCGGCGAAGCGATGCGGCGCGCGGGCAACAACGCCGAGGCGACCCGCTACTACGAAATGGCCGCGGCCTACCCCGACCGCTTTTATGGCCAGCTCGCGCTGGAGCGGATGGGACGCCCGATCCCCTCGCTGGCCGGTTCCCCCAATGTCACGCCCTCGCCCGAGGCGCGCGCACGGTTCAACGCCAAGCCGCTGACACAGGCGGTCGCAGAGGTCGCTCGCGATGCGCCGTGGGCGACCGGGATCCGCTTCTACCGCGCCATCGCCGACCAGGCTGAAACGCTGGAAGACCATGTCCTGGTGGCCGATCTGGCGCGCGATATCGGTCGCCGCGACCTTGCCGTGATCGTCGGCGAGGCGGCGCAGGCCGATGGCTATTCCGGCTTCACCCGCATCGGCTACCCGCGTGTGCAAACCCCTTCCGGTGTCAACTGGACCATGGTCCACGCCCTTGCCCGGCAGGAGAGCCAGTTTGCCGAGAACGCGATCAGCCATGCCGGTGCGCGCGGGCTGATGCAGTTCATGCCCGCCACCGCGCGCGAGGAGGCCCGCTTTGCCGGGGTGCCCTTCTCCGCCGACCGGCTGATCTCCGACCCGCAGTATTCGATCCAGCTTGGCTCGAACCACATTGAACGGCTGATCCGTTATTACGACGGCAGCTATCCGCTGGCGATTGCCGCCTACAACGCGGGTCCGGGCAACGTGAACAAGTGGCTGCGCAGCAACGGCGATCCCCGCACCGGCGCGGTCGACTGGCTCGAATGGATCGAGAAGATCGAGTTCTACGAGACCAAGAATTACGTCCAGCGCGTGCTCGAAAACGCTGTCGTCTACGAGCAGCTCTATCCCGAGCAGGCCAGCTACGTGCACCCGCGTGTGGTGAGCGATTTCCTGAAGTAGCCGAAACTGGCGATGCGGGCTGCAATTCGGATATCGCGCAAAGACCGTGACGCTCATGCCCGCGCTCGATAGGGAGCAGGCACGCGAGGCAATCGCATGGATCGAGGAACGGCTGCCTCCCGGGGCGCTAACATAAGCGTACAAGTGACCACCAAGTGACCGCACAAGACAACACCAGTCCCATCACGCCCGCCGGTCTTTCCGCGCTGAAGGCGCGTTACGATCACCTGCTCGGCACCGAGCGGCCCGAGATCGTCGAGATCGTCAGCTGGGCCGCTGGTAACGGCGACCGCAGTGAGAACGGCGACTATCTCTATGGCCGCAAGCGCATGCGCGAGATCGACCGCGAACTGAGCTACCTCGCCAAGGTGATGAAACATGCCCGCGTGGTCGACCCGGCGCAGCAGCCCGACAAGAGCCGCGTGTTCTTTGGCGCGACCGTGACCATTGCCGACGAAGACGACGAGGAACGCGTGCTCACCATCGTCGGCGACAAGGAGCAGGACGCTGGAAAGGGCCTGGTCGGCTGGTCCACCCCGATTGCCCGCGCGCTGCGTGGAGCTGCTGTGGGCGACCTCAAGACCGTGCGGCTGCCCGGCGGCGAGAAAGAGTGGGAAGTGATCGCCATCAGCTACCCCGAGGGGCGCGACTGATGGCCGAGGTGATCAACCTGCGCGCCGTGCGCAAGGCGAAGCAGCGCGCCGACAAGACCCGCGAGGCGGAAGCCAACCGCGCGAAATTCGGCCAGACCAAGGCCGAGAAAGCCGCGCGCAAGCAGGAGAGCGAACGCGCCAGCCGCACGCTCGACGGTGCCCGGATCGAGAAGGACGACTGATGCGCTCCACCTATTCCGAGGCCACCGTGCGGCTTTACCATCTCGACCACGAGGCCGAGGGCGGCGCGGCCGAAACGCTGATGTACGGCACACTGACCGAGGCCATGGCCATGGCCGCGCAGCAGCCGGAAGAGGTGCAAGCCGGGTTGTTCCTCGCCACCGACAACGACGTGGTTGCCTATCTCGACCTTGCCGAGAGCTAAGGCGTCGGCGCGCCCTTGCCGGCGTTAGCAAGCTCAGTGCCCATCGCATCGCGCACACGCGGGCCATCCGGATTGCGCAAGTCGTAGGTGGTCAACCCTTGCCGCTGGCTGTCACGCCCGGTCCAGCAGTGATGGTCCAGCGAGAGACGGGCGTCGTCCGCCCCGGTGCGCCAATGCTCGTTCACCGTGGCGCGCGAGAATTCGTAGTCCTTCGAGAAGGTCTCGTAGAGTTCGCGGCGGTTGATCAGGTGCATGATCGACACCGCACCCGGGCCCGGGTGACGGGTCAGCGCGATCAGGTCTGGGTCATCCGCCCATTCTTCCGGCAGTTTCTTCGCCAGTCTGTTCGCCGCCAGCCGCAGTTCCTTGATCTGCTGTAACAGATCGGTGTTGAGCCGGGTGCGGCTGGAATAGCGGATATCCTTTTCGCGCTGGATCACGTCAGACAGGTCCGTCGGCATGGCGCCGCGCGTGTGGAACAGATCGACCTGATAGATCGTCATGTCGGTCCCCTCCTCCTCGTCGATCACGAACTGGAGCGGGGTGTTGGAGACGAGGCCGCCGTCCCAATAGGGCTGGCCGTCGACCTCCACGGGAGGAAAGCCGGGCGGAAGCGCGCCTGAGGCCATGACATGCTCGGGGCCGATGCGGCACTGGCGGTTATCGAACCAGGTGAGGTTGCCCGACAGCACGTTGACCGCGCCCACGCTGAAGCGGATCGGCCCCTCGTTGAGCAGGTCGAAATCGACCAGCTCGGTCAAGGTTCGCCTTAGCGGCGAGGTATCGTAAAAGCTGCTGCCCCCGAACAGGCCTGTGGGTGCAGTCAATCCGGGCAAGCGTGGCCGGAAGAACCCCGGCAACCCTGCGCTCGCGACCAGGGCAGCGGACGCCTCGTTAAACCAGCGGCGCGCCGGGCCACTGTCGGCAGGGGCAATGGCCGTGAGTTCGGAACTGACCAGATCCCAGAACTGCCGCAGCTTGCCGACCGCCGCATCAGGCGCGTTGCCAGCAATGATGGCGGAATTGATCGCGCCGATGGAAATGCCTGCAACCCAATCGGGACGGGCTCCCTTGGCGCACAGGCTCTCGAACACACCGGCCTGATAGGCCCCAAGCGCGCCGCCACCCTGCAACACGAGGACCTGTGGCGGCGCCGAACGGCTTGAGGCTTGTTGGGTCATTGCCGCTATATGGGCCGTCCGATGCTGCGCTGCAACATCGGACGGCTAACCAGCGATCAGTCCTCGCCTTTTTCGGTGTCCGCGGGCTCATCATCGGCAGGAGCGCTGTCGTCGTGCTCTTCCTCTGCTGCAGACGCGGCCGACTCGGTGGCCTGAACGCCAGCCGCAGCCAGACCGCCCAGCGAACTGCCATCGAGGCCCAGTTCCTTCATCAGGCCATCGAGCACAGGCGCCTGCGCGCGATAGGCCAGCGCGGCGCTGACCGCATCGGTGGCGAGGTTGCCGCTTGAGCCACCGGGCCCTGCCACACTGGTGCTGGCTCCGCCCTTCCCCTGCGTAAGCCCATCGACCTGCACGATCTTGATCGAGTCGATCGCTTCCATCGGCTTGGCGCTTTCGCGGATCACCTCGGGCAGCACTTTCAGCAGCGCCATCTTGGTCTGCAGGCTGATCTGATCCGACGAGAGGATATTGGCCGCCTCGTTGATCGCCCGCTGGCCAGCTGCCTCGACTTCGAAGCGCACCCGCGCAGCCTCAGCCCGCAGCCGTTCGGCGTCGGCCTCGCCCTGGGCTTCGAACTTGATCGCCTCGGCCCGGTTGCTGGCGGCGTCCTTCTCGGCCTCCGCCTCGACCTTGATCTTGATCGCGTCGCGTTCGGCGATCTTGGCGGCCTCGATCAGCTCGATCTTCTTCTGACGCTCGGCCACCTCGCTTTCGCGGCTGGTTGCAACCTGTTCCTCGGCGGCGACCGCCTTGGCACGCGCGGCATCGGCCTCGGCCTTGGCCTGACTTTCCTCGCGGCTCTTGTTCTGGACCGCGATCTGCTGCTCCTGCCGGGCGATTTCGAGCGCGCGGACCTGGTCGATCCGTGCTTCCTCGACCAGTCGGTCAGCCTCGATCTGCTGGGCATCAACGAGCTTCTTGGCCTCGATCCGTGCGGCATCGGCCTCGCGCTGACGCTCGGCCTGCTGGGTTGCGATTTCCGCCATCTGCGCGGCGCGGCGCACTTCGACCTCGCGCTCCTGCTCAAGCCGAGCATATTCGTTGTCGCGGCTGATCTCGAAGCTGCGCTGGTCGGCTTCGAGGTTCTTGGTCTCGATCTGGACACGCGTATCCTGCTCGATGTCATTACGCAGCTTCTTGCGCGCTTCGATCTGCTCGGTCAGCTTGGTGAGGCCCTCGGCATCGAAGGCGTTGTTGGCGTTGAAGTGCTCGATGCTGGTCTGGTCGAGCCCGGTCAGCGAGACCGATTCCAGCTCCAGCCCGTTCATGGCCAGATCGTTCGAGCTGACCTGCTGCACCTTCTGCACGAAGTCCGCGCGCTGCTCGTGCAGCTCGTTCATCGTCATGCCGGCAGCAACGCTGCGCAGCGCATCGACAAACTTGCCTTCGACCAGATCCTTGAGCGCTTCGGGCTGCATGGTGCGCATGCCGAGCGTCTGCGCGGCCATGGCGATCGCCTCGGCATCGGGCTTCACGCGAACGTAGAATTCCGCCTTCACGTCGATCCGCAGGCGGTCGAGCGTGATCAGCGCCTCGCCGTCGCGGCGCACCACCGCCAGCACCAGCGTGTTCATGTTGACCGGCATGGTCTCGTGGAAGATCGGGAAAACCAGCGCGCCGCCGTTCATGACGACCCTCTCGCCGCCCACACCGGTGCGCACGAAGGCGATTTCCTTCGATGCGCGGCGGTACATCTTCAGCAGCATGATGACGACCGCCAGCACGAGGATGACGATCCCCGCGGTTCCTATCAGGCCAATGTCAAGCAAAGCGTTCATGTATTTTCCCTCCGAAATCTATATTGTTCAATTGTTTATCGGCCCTAGCCGCGCTGGCGACAGCGCCATGGCGAAGAATGCCTGTCCCTCGCGGCGCACGATCAGCACGGCTTCGCCCGCGGAAATCGCGTTGCCCGCCTCATGCGGCTCCACCATGACATAGTGCGCCTGGCCGTGATGATCGTAGACCTTGGCCCGTGCCGGGGAGCCTGAGCGGGCCGTGCCTTCGGTGATCGTGCCGCGCTTGCCCACAAGGCTGTCGAGCCCGACAGCACTGGTCTCGTCGCGCGGCAACAGCCGGCCCAGCGGGCGAACCAGCACCGAAGTAACTGGCAGTGACGAACCCGCCGCAATCAGCGCGGCAAGCGCGGGGTAGAGCGGACCGCCAGTCAGCGAGATGGCGAAGGCCTGCAGGCTCATCCCGATCAGCGCAAAGGCGAGCAGGAACACCAGCAGCCAGACCATCAGCGGCACCTTGCCAAGCCCGAACAGCGTCAGCAGCGCGCCGCCGAACCCGGCAGACGTCGCATCGGCGTCCATTCCGGCACCAGCATCGGCGCCGGGATCAAGGTCGGCATCGACGTCGAAATCGCCGAGGCCAATAAGCTGGAACAGCAAGACCAGGCCCATCAGCCCAAAGGCGATGGCAAAAGGCAGGTTATAGGTGGCAAGCAGGCTCATCGCAGCATTCGCCGCATGGACTACCCGGGCGGCGCCTTCCTAGTTGAGGCACGACAATCGCGCCCTTCAGGCCAGGTTACCCGGTGCCTCTTCCCGCGCCAGCTTTATGGCATAACCCCCGTGATTTTTCCAGAAAAACCGGTATCGACAGATACGATTTCGCTCCGATTTTGGGTTAGCGCGATGGTTAGGATAGAGAAGCGCCATGCTGCGACTTTCTTTCCTTGCCCTGCTCGCCTTGTCCGCCCCGCTTAGCGCAAAAGATTCGCTGGGCATTTACGGCGAATGGGGTGCGTTCCGCGACGAGCAAGGGCCCCGCTGCTATGCCGTTGCCATGCCCACCCGCGCCAGTGGTGAGCAAGAATTTGCCGCCTTTGCCGCCGTCTCCAACTGGCCGACCAGACGCGTGCGCGGGCAAGTCCACTTTCGCACGAGCCGAAGGATAGGAGAGGATGCGCGGGTGACACTGCGCGTCGGGCGCGAGAGCTTCACGCTGACGGGCAGCGCCAACAATGCCTGGGCCGAAAACGCCAACGACGATGCCGCCATCGTCGCCGCGATGCGAGGAGCCACTGCTATGGTGCTTCGGACGCGTGATGCGAATGGACGCCTCTTCACCAACACCTACGATCTCACCGGCGTCTCCAGCGCCGTCGATGCCGCCAGCCTCGGCTGCACAGAGCAATGATACTGCGATCGCACGTGCAGATCGGCTGAGAATGCAAAAAGGGCCGGAGGATCACTCCCCCGGCCCCATTTAGACGTTGCTTATCGCAAGCGTTTAGAAGCGATAGCCAAGGCCCACCATCACCTGGTGACGGTCAAGGTCGACATCGAAACGGTCGCTCTCGAGGCCGCTCGGCGCTTCGAATTCGCCTTCCTCGTAGTTCGAATAACGATACTCGACCTTGCCGAAGAAGTTCTGGCCGAATGCCTGCTCGACACCGGCACCCAGGCGCCAGCCGTCGAGGTCCACATCGGTGCCGACATCGGTGGTGTTGTCAGTCGCCAGAACGTTCATGCGGGCGTTGGTGTAGCCGCCCTTGGCATAGACCAGCGTGCTCGGCGTAACGGGAACACCGGCGCGCACACCGACATAAAGGTCACGCCCGGCATCGATGTTCGACACGCCGAAGTTGGTGAGGTTGGTGGTGTCATAGTCGGTCTTGGCTTCGGATTCGAGCCACTCACCTTCGACACCCAGCACCGCGCCGCCTACGGCGAAGTCGTAGCCGACGCCAACACCGTAAGCGACGTCGTCGATCGACTGGTCGATGTCGTCGACGTTGTCGATATCGGTGCTCGAGCCCGGACGGACGCTGTCGTAACCGATGATCCCTTCAATGCGCGGACCGGTAAAGGTCGAACTGTCCTGCGCCATGGCGGGGGTCGCGAGCGCAATGCTCGACAGGCCGGCGATAAGAAGTGCGCGTTGGGTATTCATATTCTTACTCCATTTCGTAATCATCACACACTGATCATGTGCGTGGATTGCTGAAATGGGTATCGAGGCTGCTCCGTTCCATTAACCTCACACAACAAAAGTTTTGTGGTAAAATTGCCACACAGCCGTGAGCCAAGCCGAGATTTGTGTGCGACGAACGGGCGGAACCAAGGCCAAGCAGCGCCATTTGCGCGCGCGAAGGCCCCGTTCCGGCGCAGGTTTCAGGCGCTCTGGCGCGGATTCTGGCGGGATCCGCCGCTTGTCGCCAATTCAAAACGGCTCGGCCCGGGAACCCCGGATCGGGCTGACAAACCATGCTGCTTTCCAACCGGCCCCCGCGCGACTATATGGCGCAGTCTCATGTCCAATACCGATCTTATGCCGATTGCCGGTGCAATCGATCCCGTTCCCGTTGCCCGCGACATTACGCCGCGCGCCGACGGCCGCGCTGACCTTATCGGCCTGCCGAAAAAGCGCATCGCCGAGCTGTTCGCCGAAGCGGGGCTCGATGCCAAGCAGGCCAAGCTGCGCGCGAAGCAGGTGTTCCACTGGCTCTATCACCGCGGCGTAACCGAATTCGCAGCGATGACCGACATCGCCAAGACGATGCGCCCCTGGCTTGCCGAGCGGTTCGTGATCGGCCGCCCGAATGTGGTTGAGGCGCAGGTCAGTTCCGACGGCACCCGCAAGTGGCTGCTGCAGACCGATGACGGCCACGAGTTCGAGATGGTCTTCATCCCCGATGCTGACCGCGGAACGCTGTGCGTATCCTCGCAGGTGGGCTGCACGCTTAACTGCCGCTTCTGCCACACCGGCACCATGCGGCTGGTGCGCAACCTCACGCCGGGCGAGATCGTCGGCCAGGTCATGCTCGCGCGCGATGCGCTGGGCGAATGGCCGAAGAGCGCCGACGACACGCGTCTCGCTACCATGGCGGGCCTCGACGACGAGGAGAGCGAGTCCGAATATACCGCCGACGGGCGCCTGCTCACCAACATCGTGATGATGGGCATGGGCGAGCCGCTGTATAACTTCGACCATGTGAAGCAGGCGCTCATGCTGGTGATGGACGGCGACGGGCTGGCCCTTTCCAAGCGCCGGATCACGCTTTCGACCAGCGGAGTGGTGCCGATGATGGCCCGCTGCGGCGAAGAGATCGGGGTCAACCTCGCGGTCTCGCTCCACGCGGTCACCAAGGAGGTGCGCGACGAGATCGTGCCGATCAACAAGAAGTATGGTCTCGAACAGCTATTGCAGGCCTGCGCCGACTATCCCGGCGCTTCGAACGCGCGCCGCATCACCTTTGAATATGTGATGCTGGACGGCAAGAACGACAGCGACGAGGATGCCCGCGAGCTGGTGCGGCTGCTCAAGGCCTACAAGCTGCCAGCCAAGGTCAACCTGATCCCGTTCAATCCGTGGCCCGGCGCGGCTTACGATTGCTCAAGCCCCGAGCGCATCCGCGCGTTCTCGAACATCGTGTTCGAAGGCGGGATTTCAGCCCCCGTGCGCACCCCGCGCGGGCGCGATATCGATGCCGCCTGCGGCCAGCTCAAGACCGCCGCGCAGAAGAAGAGCCGCGCCGAGCGCGACCGCGAGGCCGCTGGCGAAGCATGAGCAAGCGGGCGGAAATCGATCCCGCCACGCAAGCCTTCTACCAAACCCGTGCGCGCGAGTGGGCCGAGGCCTTTCCTTACGACCACTCGCGCTTTCTCGATGACTTGCTGCCGCGCCTTGCCCCCGGCGCGCTGGTGCTCGAACTGGGCTGCGGCGACGGGCGCGACGCGGCGCGGATGGAGGCGCTCGGATTTCGCGTCGATGCCACCGATGGCACTCCGGCCATGGCCGCGCTGGCGCAAGAGAAGCTCGGCCGCCCTGCCCGGGTGATGCAGTTCGGAGAGCTGGAGGCGAGCAGCGAATACGACGCGGTCTATGCCCATGCCTCGCTGCACCACCAGCCCTTTGCCGGGCTCGCCGACGCGCTGGCGCGGATCGAGCGCGCGCTCAAACCCGGCGGCCTGTTCTTCGCGAACTACAAGCTGGGCGATGGCGAACACCGCGATGCACTCGGGCGGCTGTACAATTTCCCGCCCCGCGCCGACCTCATGGCGCTGTATGAAGCACGCGACTGGACCGTCATCGCAGTGAAGGACTACGAGGATAGCGGGATGGACAAGGTCTTGCGCCCGTGGATCGCGCTGACCGTGCAGAGGAACGACACATGACATGGCAGGTTGAGGCGCTGTGCGTCGGTCGCAAGCAGCGCTTTCGCGGCGATGAGCTGAGCGCGATTGCCAAGCTGGCGCTCGATGGCCCGGTGGCGATCACCCGCCTTGGCCTTGCCGGTGATGAACAGGCCGACCCGGTCAACCACGGCGGACCGGATATGGCGGTGCATCTCTACCCGCTCGATCATCACGCCTTCTGGCGCGAGCAGATCGGCGACCATGAGTTGCTCGGCAATCCGGGAGCCTTCGGCTCCAATCTCGCGGTGCGCGGGATTGGCGAAGGCGATGTGCTGCTCGGCAGCCGCTACCGGCTCGGCAGCGCGCTGATCGAGGCGTGCCAGCCGCGCCAGCCCTGTTGGAAGATCGAACACCGCTTCGGCACCAAGAAAATGGTCAAGGCCATCCTCGCCAGCGGACGCTGTGGTTGGTTCTTCCGCGTGCTTGAGGAAGGGACAACACAGGCCGGTGACGAGCTTGAGCTGGTCGAACAGGGCCTGCCCGACTGGACCATAGCCCGCGTGTTCGAAGCCCTGTGGGGAACCAGCGAACGCACCGATCCCACTACTCTGCGCGAGGTCGCCGAGCTGCCCCCGCTGGCCGACAAATTGCGCGACAAGATCCTGGCACGGCTGGACGCGAAGGCCTGATCCTGCCAGATAGTTGGGAAACTAACTATTCTGCAGTGAGAGGCCGCCCCCATGCTTGAAACCGCCCTCGTCAGTTGTGACGACCACCTCGATCTCAACATGCTGCCCGCCAATGTGCTGGCTGACCGGATGTCGGCCAAGTGGGGCGAACGCGCCCCGCGCGTGGACATTCCCGATGACGGCCCAGCGGGTTGGATCGCTGACGGCAACCGCTGGGGCTTCTGGGCGGGCAAGAAGGTCGAACGCAAAGGCCCCAAGCCGCTGCTGACGGCCTATGATCGCGGCGGGGTGGAAGACGTCACCGAACTGCGCGCCGGGCACCCCAAGCTGCGCCTCGCCGATATGGACCGCGATCATGTGTGGGCGCACGTCGTCTATGGCCCGGTCACCTCGATCAAGTCGGAAGACCCGGAGTTCACCGCTGAGGCCTATGCCGCCTACAACGACTGGCTCTATGAGGACTATTGCGCCGAAGCGCCCGACCGTCTGATCGGGGTCGCCATGCTGCCGCCGCAGCCGGAGATGGCCCATGCCGAACTGGAGCGGCTGGCGAAGAAGGGCGGCTGCCGTCAGGCCAACCTGCAGATCGCCGTGTGCGAACCGCGCCTTGAAGACAAGCGCTGGGAGCCGGTGTTTCGCCTGCTTGAGGAAAGCGGGATCGTGCTGTCGTTCCACGTCACTGTGTTTCCCAAGGCGGGTGATGCGTTCGACAAGTACAAGGGCTCGCCCGGCGCGACCTTCCTGCACGCCAAGATGTTTATCGAACAGTTCCTCGATCCGTTTGTCGACCTGTTCGCCTGGGGCCTGCTGGAGCGGCATCCGGGCGTGAAGCTGGTGATCGCCGAATGCGGCGCCGGGTGGGTGCCGTGGGTGGTCGAGGAACTGGACTATCGCCACTACCGCCTGTGGGAATGCGCCGACTACTGGGACGACAAGGGTGGCATTCCGCACCAGATGAAGCCGTCCGAGATCTTCAAGCGGCAGATCTATGGCACCTTCCAGCAAAGCCCGACAACCATGGCGCTGACCGACTTCTGGGGCCCGGACAACCTGCTGTGGGCGAGCGACTATCCCCACCCTGACAGCATCTGGCCCAACTCAGTGCCGACCATCAACCGCACCATGGGCCACATGGACCCCGCACAGGTGAGCAAGATTGTCGGCGGCAATGCGGCCAAGCTTTACGGGCTCGATCTAAGCAAGGCGACGGTCCGCGCACGGCTCGATGTGGGGAATGATCGCGCAGCGGCCTGACGCGGTTTTCCGCTCGGTTTGTCGCGGAGGGAAAACGGCTCGCCCCTGAATTCGCATCCCAACGATCCGTTCATCTCCGGTTGGGGAACCCTGAACGATATTGCTCGTCAATCCGGCAGACTGCTGGACCGACGAAAGGATCGAGCCATGAACAAGAAGTTGCTTACCTCCCTCGCCGCCATGGCTACCGCCGCTGCGGCGCTGACGATCCCCGCCGCCCCCGCTGCGGCAGACCCGCCGCGCTGGGCACCGGCCCACGGCCACGACCGTTATGACCGCTACGATCGCCACGACCGCTATGATGTGCGTTACGATCGCCGCGGCGACCGCCGCTACCGCAACGACCGCAGGTACGATGACCGTGGCCGCTATCGCGAACCGCGCCGCGTGAGCCGGGATGATCGCGTGTGGCGCGGCCGCGACGGTCGCTATTACTGCGAGCGTGACAACGGCACCACGGGCCTGATCATCGGTGCCGCCGGTGGCGCGTTGGTCGGTCGGACCATCGATACGCGTGGCGACCGCACGCTGGGCACGGTGCTCGGCGGCGTGCTGGGCGGGCTGCTCGGCCGTGAAATCGACCGTGGCGAGGCGCGCTGCCGCTAAGCTGCCACCCCTTTCCTATGATCAAGGGCGCTGCATCCAAGGGTGCGGCGCCCTTCTTATTGCGTGTGGTATCCTTTTGGGATACTATCTTCGCATGCACCGCGCCGGTCAGAAAATCCGCGCCTTTCGCGAGGCCCACGATCCGCCCTTGAGCGCGGAGGAATTCGGCGCGCGCTATGGCGAGCCATGGGCCAGCCGCACCGTCTATGGCTGGGAGGCGCAGGGAAAGATCCCGCGCGCCGCCACGCAGAAACGCCTTGCCGAGCTGGGCATCTGCAAGCCGTCCGATTTTCTTGATCCAGCCCTCTCCGAAACCAGGCAGGCCCCGATGAGCGACACGCACCCCTTCTACGACATGCATACGCACGGCTTCGTGCGCGTGGCCACCAGCACCCCCTGCGTGCGCACCGCCGATGTCGTGTTCAACCGCGAGGGGATCCTCGAAGAGGCGCGGCGCGCGGATAAGGCCCATGTCGACCTGCTGCTCTATCCCGAACTCAGCCTCTCGTCTTACGCGCTTGACGATCTGGTGATGCAGGAAGCGCTGCTCGAAACGGTAGAGCGCGAGATCGAGACTATCCGCAAGGCGAGCGAAGAGCTGACCCCGGTTCTGGTGATCGGCGCGCCGCTGCGCCGCAATGGCCGGATTTACAACTGCGCGGTGGCGATCGCGCGCGGCGAGGTGCTCGGCGCGGTGCCCAAGAGCTATCTGCCGAACTACCGTGAGTTCTACGAGAAGCGCTGGTTCGCCCACGGGCGCGATTGCCGAGACCTGTGGATCGCCATCAACGGGGCCGAGGTACCGTTCGGGGTCGACCTGCTGTTTGCCGCGCAGGACTTGCCCGGCTTCACCTTCGGGATCGAGATTTGCGAGGACTTCTGGGCACCGGTGCCCACCGGCTGCGCTGCGGCGATGGCGGGGGCAACGATCCTGTTGAACCCGTCGGCCTCACCCATAACCATCGGCCGCGCCGACGAACGCAAGGCGTTGTGCCACGTCAGTTCGATGCGGCAGATCTGCGCCTATGCCTATTCGGCAGCGGGCCACGGCGAGAGCACCACCGATCTGGCCTGGGACGGCCAGGGCATGATCTACGAACTGGGCGATCTGCTCGGCGAAAGCACACGGTTCGACCTCGCGCCCGAGCTGTGCATTGCCGATGTGGATACGCGCCGCATCCTTGCCGAGCGCAGCCACAACGGCACTTTCAACGACTGCGCCGAAGCCTCAGGCCGCCCTGAAGACAGCTTCCGCACCGTCGCCTTCGACCATGCGCCTGCGCCCGGCGATATCGGCCTGATCCGCCCGATCCGCCGCTTCCCCTTCGTGCCCGACCGCTCCGAACGGCTCGACGAGGACTGCTATGAGGCGTTCCACATTCAGGTCGATGCCCTGATGCGCCGGTTCCAGTCGACCAGGGCCAAATGCATGGTGATCGGCATTTCGGGCGGGCTCGATTCGACCCACGCACTGGTCGTGGCGGCCAAAGCCTGCGACCGGCTCGGCCTGCCGCGCACCACCATCCGCGGCTATACCATGCCCGGCTTCGCCACTTCGGACGGCACCAAGAGCAACGCCTGGAAGCTGATGCGCACACTCGGCATTGCGGCGGAAGAGATCGACATCCGCCCAGCCGCCGAGCTGATGCTGAAGGACATCGACCACCCCTATGCCGATGGCGAACCGGTTTACGACACCACGTTCGAAAACGTGCAGGCGGGCCTGCGCACCGACTATCTCTTCCGCCTTGCCGGGCACCATTCCGGCTTCGTAATCGGCACCGGCGACCTTAGCGAACTGGCCCTGGGCTGGTGCACCTACGGCGTGGGCGACCAGATGAGCCACTATGCGGTCAACGCCGGCGTGCCCAAGACGCTGATCCAGTATCTCATTCGCTGGACCACCCGCACCGACCAGTTCGACCCGCAAACCGAAGAAGTGCTCGAAGCGATCCTCGCCACCGAGATCAGTCCCGAACTCGTCCCGGCGGGCGAAGACCAGCAGATTCAGAGCACCGAGGCCATGATCGGCCCCTATGAACTCAACGACTTCTTCCTCCACCACGTGGTGCGCGCCGGGCAGAAGCCGAGCCATGTCGCCTTTCTCGCCTGGCATGCCTGGCGCGAGCACGGCGAAGGGCTGTGGCCGCACGCCTTCCCCGAGCACAAGAAGAACGAATATGATCTCGCCACCATCGCCTCATGGCTCGACAAATTCCTCGCCCGCTTCTTCGGTTTCAGCCAGTTCAAGCGCAGCGCCATTCCCAACGGACCCAAGGTGAGCGCGGGCGGCGCGCTCAGCCCGCGTGGGGACTGGCGCGCGCCGAGCGATGCGGTGGCCGATCTGTGGAAGGCCGAGCTGAAGGCCAATGTGCCGGTGGACTAAGGCCGGTTGTCTTTGTCCAGACTTAGCCGGGGCGCTTACCCTGCGGCGGGTGTGACCTTAATGATTGCGCCGTCGGCCATGTCCGTTAGCAAATAAAGCGCCCCGTCCGGCCCCACGCGCACATCGCGCCAGCGCTGGCCGAGATCCTTCAGCAGTATCTCTGGCTGGTTGAGCGGCATGCCTTGCGCATCGGTATCGTACCGCAGCAGCCCCTCGGTAAAGGTCGCCAGCAGCAGGTCGCCCTGCCAGCCGGGGAAGGCCTCGCCGGAATAGAAGGCGATGTTGCCGGGATTGAGGCTCGGCGGCCCCCAGGCGAGCACCGGGTCGATCTTGCCCGGCACCTTGCTCACCGCCTCGGCGGGTTCGCCGTTATAGTGAAAGCCCTGCGTCACGCTGATCCAGCCGTAGTCACCGCCGCGCATGATCCGGTTTAGCTCGTCGCCGCCGCGCGGGCCGAACTCGGTCTCCCACAGGTCGCCCGTTGTCGGGTTGATGGTCAGCCCGAGCGGGTTGCGGTGGCCGGTCGACCACACCTCGGGCCGCGCCCCCTCGCGCCCGACCCATGGGTTGTCGGCGGGAACCGAGCCATCGGCATTAAGGCGCAGAGTTTTGCCGAAGTGGTTATCCTCCGAAGCGACCATCTCGCCATAATTACGGTCGCCGCTGGTGATGAACAGATGGCCTTCGCCATCGAACAACAGCCGACCGCCAAAGCTGCCGAAAGCTGGCCCCTGCCCGCAGCAACGCTCCGGCTGGGTCTGTGCGCCATACCACGGCGCAGCAAGGAAGATGTCCTCGACATCGTGCAGCTCGTGTCCGCCGTCCCACACCGCGCGTGCCACGGCCAGCGCCTGCTCATCCGCGCCCGAGGGATTGGGCTTGGAATAGGCCATGTAGATGAGGTGATTGTGCGCGAAGTCGGGATCGAGCACGACATCGTTGAGCCCGGCAATGCCAGCCGCATAGATCTCGGGCAACCCGCTAACTGGCTCGGGATCAAGCGTTCCATCATCTGCGACAATGCGCAGCCGCCCCGGCCGCTCGGTCACCAGCATCCCGCCATCGGGCAGGAAGGCCATGCCCCACGGATTGACCAGCCCGCGCGTCAGCACCTCGACATGGATCGGGCCTTCGGCGCTGTTGAAATCCCACGGGCCATTGGCCAGCGCCGTCCCCATGAAGGGAGCCGGAGCGGGCGTCGGCGCGGATTCGGATGCGGCGGTCGGCGCGTCTTGAGCCAGTGTCTGACAAGCGCCAAAGGCCAGCGCGAGCGCGCTCGCCATGGTTACGATGCGGATCATTCCTGCAAGTTCCTCCCCGTACGAAAGCCTGATCTTGGCTGCCGCAAATTGACTTTATCTGAACACGAAAGCCGCTGTTGCGCGATCGTGCAAGTCTCTTTTGCACATGCTGCCCGTTGCAAGCATGGCGCGAGGGTGCAAACGTGGGGTTATGCCGCACTGCAATATCCATCGCCCCCGCCGGTTCTTCGCATGATGCGCAGCGCATTGATTACCGGAGGCGCGCGGCGAATTGGCGCCGCCATCGCGCGGCGCTTCGGCGCGGCGGGCTGGCATGTGGTGGTGCACTATCGCCGCTCGCGCGCTGAGGCAGAGGCGCTGGCTGCCAGCCTGCCCAGCGCAAGCACCGTGCAATGCGACCTTGCCGACGATGACGCCTGCATTGCCCTTGCCCGCTCGCTCGCAGGCGAACTTGGCGACTGGCGCGTGCTGGTCAACTCGGCAAGCCTGTTCGAATACGACAGCCATCAGGCGCTTGACCCTGACGTATTCGCCCGCGCCATGGCCGTAAACACGCGCGCGCAGGTTCAGCTGGCCAGCGCCTTCTTCGCCCATGCCCGGTCAGGCAAAGGGCGGCGGTTGATCCAGGTGACTGACCAGAAGCTGGCCAACATCAACCCTGATTTCTTCAGCTATACCATGAGCAAATGCGCCGCCGATGGAGCCGCACGGATGCTGGCGAAGGCGGTGGCACCGGGTGACCGGGTCTATCGGCTTGCGCCCGGCGCAATCCTCGCCAGCCACGATCAGACCGACGGCGAAGCCGAAAGATCGCACCGGCTCAACCTGCTCAAACGGCGCACCCATGCGAGCGAAGTTGCCGATGCAGCGCTGTTCATGGCCGAAGGGCAGCTTGCCAACGGACAGGCACTATTCGTGGATTCAGGACAACACATGCTTTGTCAAAACCGCGATGTGATTTACCTTGCCCGCGAGGAGAGCCAAACGGCATGACCAAACTAGGCAAAGTCAAGCTGCCCAAGCGCCACCTGCTGTCGACCCGCCTGTGGCACTGGATCAACGCGGTCAGTGTCATCATCCTGTTCATGAGCGGGCTGACCATCTCCAATGCCCACCGCCGCCTCTATTGGGGCGACTGGGGCTTCGAGACCGCTCAGGCATGGTTCGTCGCGCCGATGTTTCCCGGCTGGGCGACGATCCCCACCCGCTACAGCCTCGCCATCGCGCGCGATTATCACATCGTTTTCGCGCTGGTGTTCGGCTTTTCGCTGCTCGCCTTCATGCTGATCTCACTGTTTAACGGGCACATGACGCGCGACCTGTTCGCCCGCGCCCGCGAGTGGTCGCCTGCCCACATCTGGCTCGATTTTAAAGAGCATCTGAAGTTCAACTTCGAGCCGGTCGAGGGCAAGTACAATATCCTCCAGAAGATTGCCTATGGCGGGGTGGTGTTCGTGCTGCTGCCGCTGATGATCTTCACCGGCATGGCGATGAGCCCGGGGCAAGAGGCAGCCTGGCCCTGGCTGACCGAGATGTTCGGCGGACGGCAAAGCGCGCGCTCGATCCACTTCATCTGCGCCTTTGCCCTGTGCGCGTTCCTGATCATGCATGTGCTGCTGGTGCTCGTTTCAGGACCGTTCAGGCAGATGCGCGATATGATTACCGGAGGGCGCGAACAATGAAGCGGCGCAATGTTCTGGTCGGCGCGATGGCGGCCATGGTCTCGGCCTGTGACAAGGTCAGCGAAACCTCGGTGTTCCGCAGTCTCGTCGATGGTGCACAAAACTGGCACCGCGGGCTGCACCGCTCGCTCGGCTTCGGGCGGATCGAAATGGCGCCGGAGTACACGAAGAGCGATATCTCGCCGTTCTTCCGCGGCAACGGAAGCCGCGATGTCGACACCGACGCCTACCGCGCATCCGAGGCCGAGGGCTTCGCCAACTGGCAGCTCGCCGTCACCGGGTTGGTCGACAAGGACCTCAGCCTTTCGCTCGCGGACATCCATGCCCTGCCCCAGCGCACCCAGATCACCCGGCACGACTGCGTCGAGGGATGGAGCGCGATCGGCCAGTGGACCGGCCCGCAACTTTCCGAAGTGCTTGATCAGGCCGGCGTGAAGGACGGCGCGCGATACGTCGTGTTCCATTGCGCCGATACGCTCGGCGGCTCCAAATACTACGAGAGCATCGACCTGGACGATGCCTATCACCCGCAGACCATTATCGCCCACGAACTCAACGGCGAACCGCTGCCGGTGCTCAATGGCGCGCCCCTGCGAATGCGGATCGAGCGGCAGCTCGGCTACAAGCAGGCCAAGTACCTGACCGGCATCGAGCTGGTCGATAGCCTCAAGCCAATCGCGGGCGGCGAAGGCGGCTACTGGGAAGATCGCGCGGGCTATCAGTGGTACGCAGGGATCTAGCCCCCGAGAGCTCCGATCCGGCCCCACCGCCCCCGACGCATTCCTACCGCGTGATTGACTTGCTGCGGCTCGGCCCGCACACAGCCTTCCAACGGGACTGATAGAAAGGGACGCGCGCCCATGTGGCTGCTCGACAAAATGCTGACCAAACTGATCCGGGCGGGCAAGCTCGTGATCACCGACTACGACGGCAAGGTTTACGAATATGGCCCCGGCGGTCCGGTGCCCGATGGCAGCGGTGGCACCTATGACCAGCCAGTCCGCATTCGCCTGACCGACAAGAAGGCCTCAGGCCATATCGCGCGCTATCCGCAGGTCGGCGCGGGCGAGGCCTTCATGTGGGGCTGGCTCCACGTGGAAGAGCCTTACGATATCCGCGACATGATCCTCTACGTGACGGGTCAGGCCAAGGTCCACGGCGACCGTGCCTTGCAGCCGCAAGGGCCGATGAAGCGCCTGATCCAGAAGACCGCGGCCAAGGTCGATTCGATCAACCTCAAGAGCAAGGCGCGCAAGAACGCCGAGCACACCTACAACCTCACCCGCCGCCTCTATGAGCTGTTCCTCGACGAGGACCGGCAGTACACCATGGGCTATCACCGCACGACCGATGTCAGCCTGGAGAAGGCCCAGCTCGACAAGAAAGCGCTGATCGCGGGCAAGATGTACATGCAGAAGGCGCGCGAGATGGATCGCCCGATGCGTGTGCTCGATATCGGTTGTGGCTGGGGCGGCCTCGCGCTCTACCTCAACAAGCACTATGGCTGCGAAGTGCTCGGCGTGGCGCTCGCGCCCGACCAGATAGCTTTCTGCAAGGAACGCGCGAAGCAGGCCGGGGTCGAGGACAAGGTCAAGTTCAAGCTGATGGACTACCGCGACGTGGAAGGCACGTTTGACCGCATCAGCTCGGTCGGCCTGCTCGAACACGTCGGCACCCCGCATTACCCTGAGTTCATGGAGCACACCCACCGGCTGCTGGCCGATGACGGCGTGATGTTCTCGCACTGCTGCGGCCGCGCGGGCCCTCCCGGCTTCACCGACGCCTGGACCCGCAAATACATCTTCCCCGGCGGCTATATTCCCGCGCTTAGCGAACTCGTGACCGAGAGCGAGAAGGCCGGTTGGCAGGTGATGGACGTGGAGGCGATGCGCTTCCACTACTCGCACACGCTGGAGGAATGGTACAACCGCACCGTCCTCCACCGCGAGGAGATCACCGAGATGTATGACGAACAGTTCTACAAGATGTGGCTGTTCTATCTCGCGGGCGCGGAGCAGAGCTTCCGCAACGGCACGCTGGTCAACTGGCAGCTGCAATATGTGAAGGATCGCACTGCCGTGCCGATGATCCGCGACTACATGGAGGAAGAGGCTGCCCGCCTTCGCACCTCGGAAGATCCTCCGGTGTGGCACCTCGATCCGGCGCTTAAGCAAGCGGCAGAATAAGCCACCGCAACCCTCCCCATGTGTGGGGAGGACTGGGAGGGGGCCGCGCCCTAACGCGCCGCGTGCCCCCGCCCCGCCTCTCGCCACTAGCGAGGGGCGAATTCCTTTTCCCGGATTGACGCGTTAGGGGCCCTGCAATGACTGTTGCCCCGTCCCTCACCCGCCGCGCCATCTTCGCGCAGGCCTGGCCGATCATGCTTGGCCAGGCCTCGATCCCTTTCGTCGGTATCGTCGATACCGCCGTGATCGGGCGCAGCGGCGATGCCGCCGCTCTGGCTGGCGTGGCACTGGGGGCAACGCTGATCGGCTTCGTATTCTGGTCCTTCGGGTTCCTGCGCATGGGCATGACCGGGCTCACCTCGCAGGCACAAGGCGCGGGCGAGCGCCGCGAGGTCGAGGCGCTGCTGCTGCGCGGGATCGCCATCGGCATTGCGCTCGGCGTCGCGATCTTCGCGTTGCAAGTGCCGCTGGGTCATGCTGCACTGGCGCTGATGGCGGGCGGCGAGACCGTGAGCGCCGAGGCCGCCGCTTACATGCACGGTCGCTTCATGGGCGCGCCGGCCGCGCTGGCTGTCTATGCCCTCACCGGCTGGCTGTTCGGGCTGGGCCGCACACGCGATGCGCTCGCGCTGCAACTGGTGATGAACACTGCCAACGTAGGGTTCGACGTGTGGTTCGTCACCGGCCTTGGTTGGGGAGCCTTTGGCGTCGGTGCGGGCACGGCGCTCGCCGAGCTGGTGGCGCTGGTGACGGGTCTGGCGCTGGTGGGCCGTGATGGAGCAGGCACGGTGCTTGCCTTCTTCCGCCGCGCCACACGGTCGCAGGTGCTCGATCCGGCACGCCTCAAGCAGCTGTTCGCGGTCAACCGCGACATCATGATCCGCACCATCTCGCTGTTGCTGCTTTTCGTCTGGTTTGCCAATGCCGGGGCCCGGCTCGGGGCCGCGGCGCTGGCGGCGAACCACGTTCTGCTACAGTTCATCACTGTTTCCGCCTGCGTACTCGACGCCTTCGCCTTCACCGCCGAGGCGCGGATCGGCCATGCCGTTGGCGGACGGTCGCGGACGGACTTTGCGCGCGCGATCCGGCTGACGGGCGAGTTCTCGCTGCTGGCAGGTGTGTTGCTGTCGGCGCTGTTCCTGCTGGGCGGCGGCGCGGTGATCGACTTCCTCACCACCGACCCGCAGGTCCGTGAGGTGGCGCACCGTTTCCTGCCCTTCGCCGCGCTGATCCCGCTCATCGGAATGCCGAGCTGGCTGCTCGACGGGGTCTTCATCGGCGCGACGCAAGGGCGCGCACTGCGCAATGCGGCGATGTTTGCGACACTTGCCTACATCGCGCTTGATCTGGCACTGCGCAGCGAGGGCCAGCTTGGCCTTTGGATCGCTTTTTGCGCCAGTTATGTGTTCCGCGCCGTGGCGCTTGGCTGGCAACTTCCGCGCCTCTCGCGCACAATCGGCCACGCCTGACATTGCGGCGCTTGCCGCTTGCTGTTAGGCGCGCGCGAAATTCAGCCTTTGGAGTCTCTGTCGCAATGTCCGAAATCAAGCGCGTCGTCCTTGCCTATTCGGGTGGTCTCGATACCTCGGTGATCGCCAAGTGGCTCGAGGTTGAGCGCGGGCTCGAAGTCGTCACCTTCACCGCCGACCTTGGTCAGGGTGAAGAGATCGAACCCGCGCGCGAGAAGGCCCGCGCGATGGGCATTCCCGACAAGCACATCTTCATCGAAGACCTGCGCGAAGAGTTCGTGCGCGACTTCGTGTTCCCGATGATGCGCGCCAACGCCCGCTATGAGGGCGACTATCTGCTCGGCACCTCGATCGCGCGTCCGCTGATCTCCAAGCGTCTGGTCGAGATCGCCCATGCCACCGGCGCCGACGCCGTCGCGCATGGCGCAACCGGCAAGGGCAACGATCAGGTCCGCTTCGAGCTGTCTGCCTATGCGCTCGATCCGGACATCAAGGTCATCGCCCCGTGGCGCGACTGGGACCTCGCGAGCCGCACCGCGCTGATCGCCTGGGCCGAGGCGCACCAGATCGCCGTGCCCAAGGACAAGCGCGGCGACAGCCCGTTCTCGACCGACGCCAACCTCCTGCATACCTCGTCCGAAGGCAAGGTGCTGGAAGATCCGTGGGAAGAGACCCCCGACTACGTCTATTCGCGGACCGACCACCCCGAGGCCGCGCCCGACACCCCTGAGTACATCACCATCGACTTCGAGCAGGGCGACGGCGTTGCGCTCAACGGCGAGGCGATGAGCCCGGCCACGCTGCTGGCCGCGCTGAATGACCTTGGCCGCAAGCACGGCATTGGCCGCCTCGATCTGGTCGAGAACCGCTTCGTCGGCATGAAGAGCCGCGGCATGTACGAGACACCGGGCGGCGAGATCTACGCCCGCGCCCATCGCGGGATCGAGCAGATCACGCTCGACCGGGGCGCTGCTCACCTCAAGGACGAGCTGATGCCCAAGTATGCCGAGCTGATCTACAACGGCTTCTGGTTCAGCCCCGAACGCGAGATGCTGCAGGCGGCGATCGACCTCAGCCAGCAGAAGGTCAGCGGCACGGTGCGGCTGAAGCTGTACAAGGGCAATGCCATGGTCGTCGGCCGCAAGTCGCCAAACTCGCTCTATTCGGAGGCGCATGTGACCTTCGAGGACGACGCCGGTGCCTACGACCAGAAGGACGCCGCAGGCTTCATCAAGCTCAACGCCCTGCGCCTGCGCCTGCTGGCCCAGCGCGACCGGAGCTAAGCCCACGAGCATGCGTGGTTGGGCCAAGGTGTTGATCGTAATGCCTTTCCCAACCGCGACTCGCCACGCACACTGAATTCGGCGCGATTGAGCCCGCAACGGCCCCTTCCGCGCTCCGACTCCCTGTTCAAAGCTCCTCGCTTCACCGCAATTGCCGCCCCCTTCACGACGAACCGCCCCGTGCGAGCGACCAGCCGAGGAACCGAGGGTGGGAAGCCGCCTCTTACCCCCGTAAAGGCGCTCGCCATGAACGGACACGATCCCAAGCGCACTTCGCGCCGGACGCTGGCTCTCATCTGCGCCGCCGTAAGCCTTGCCACCACGCTTGGCATGGTCGGCGCAGGCCATGCCGAAACGCAGCTCGAAACGGCCGCGTTGGTCGCCCCGCGTGCCGCTGCCAGCCCCGTGTTCACCCCCAGCGAGCAGGCCCGCTTCGTCGAAGCCTTCGCCCCTTATGCCGACCCGGCCGACCCGCTTGACCAACCCGGCGCCGTCGACATCACCGCCATCACCCCCGCCGAGCCCGAAGCCACCCCACTCGGCAGCGGCGTCGCCTCCTACTACGGCCGCCGCTTCAACGGTCGGCGCACCGCCAACGGCGAAGCCTTCGACATGACCGCGCTCACCGCCGCGCACAAGACGCTCCCCTTCGGCACCCGCGTGCGCGTCACCTACCCGCGCACGGGCCGCAGCGTGATCGTGCGCATCAACGACCGCGGGCCCTATGCCCATGGCCGCCTGATCGACCTCTCGCGCGCCGCCGCCGAGGAGATCGGCCTCGTCGCGCAGGGCCACGGCACGGTCGAACTCGAAGCGCTCTCCAGCTAGGCAACGACGACTAGGCTTCGGCCAGCGCCTCGTCCGCCTCCTCGGGCGTCAGCTCCCACCAGCGCGGCACCCCCGCCTCGAACGCATGCAGCTGCGCCATCTCCAGCGCGCCGGTGCGATCGCCCTCGGGGCATAGCTGGAACGGCAAGGCCGCCCCCTCGGGCCGCGCCTCCTCCATCCGCTCCAGCCGGTTGCCCAGCCACTGACAGTCCGCTTGCGTCAGCCTGACACCCGGCTCGGTCTCGGCATCGATGCAGAAGCCGCCACAGTCCTCGCACGGCATCCTGGGGCAAGGTGTGACAGGTGTGACAGGGTCCTGGACAGATACCTCCCCCGCGCTCTTGTCCGCCGCCCGCTCCTCCTGCGCCTTCCGCAAGGCCCGCTCGGCCTGACGCTCCGCAAAGCCCGCCGGATCGCGCACCAGCTCGCGCGCGTCCTGCGCCTGCCGCAAAGCCTCGGGCGCGACACTGTCGGGCAGCGCCTCGCCCGCCTCCCCGGCCCCCTCTTCCGCGCGGCGCAGCGCCTCGATCTGATCGTCCAGCTGCGGGAGCGTGGCGGCAAGGTCGAGCCGCTCGGCCGCCTTGTCCAGCCTTGCGAGGTGCGCGAGCAGCAGGCGGCTGTCGAAATGCCGCCGCCGCGCCACCTCCTCGCCGTGGTAGTACACCGCCTCCTCCACCCCGTTGATGGCGCGCTCGGCCAGCTCGGTCTCGGCGACGGTGCGCGCGGCGAGCAGCGCCGCATCCCACGCCCGCGCAAACCCGGGCGAGCGCCGCCGCGTGCGATAAGCGGTCTGCCGCGCGACCCCGGCGCGCTGGCAGGCGATGGCGACCGAGCCCATGGTCATCAGGCTTTCGAGAAAGTCCGCCATCCTTGCGGGCGTCAGCGCGACCTGCTGGCCATTGGCTGTGCGCGCGATCTTCGGGTTGTCGGGATCGGCGAAGACGTGAGGGTCAAGCTGGGCGAGCTGGAGCGGGGTGAGCTGGACGATGGAGGTCATCGCGCGTCCTCCCGGTCCCACGGGAAGGCCAGCCTTGTGCTGGTGGTCTCGGACGCTGCCGGACGCGGCTGGCCGATGCGGCCCGCTTCGACATGGGCGAGCCAGCGCTGGGCGTGCTCAAGCGCGGCGGTGTCGCCGGGAGCGGGGATCGGGAGTTTCTGGGTGGTGGGGACGTCGGGGCGTTTTGGCATGGGGACACCTCATGGTCTGCGCGTTTCGTGGACCGCCTTGGGGAAAGCGGGCGCGCAGTGAGGCATGTTTTGGGGTGTGTAGGAAAGTATATTAACGCGGGTCTAGTCGCGACTTGGTTGCAACCACTCGCTGCTATGCTATCAATCTCATATGGCGGCAAGAAAAGATAATGCGCGTTTCACTGCTGTTATTCCTGTAGCTAATGAATCTTGTGCGATCCCGACCACCGTCCCGTTACCCCTCTCTTCTGACATTTCGTTTCAGAAAATTCGAGGTGATGACTTAGCCCTAATCACCGAAAAGGATAATGATGCTTTTGGAAAGTTGAAAGGTGGAACATATACACTTACGCTCTCCGGGATTGATCCTCAAAAATTTAGTGTAAACTTCGCAACACAAGTTTCTGCGTCAGCATTTACTCTTAACATTCTTGGTTCCGGAACTCCGCTTTCTCTCGGAAAAGCTTACATCATTCGCAGCCTCCGTAAGTCGAGTTTGCATAGTTCTGTTAGCAACTCTGGCCACCAGCATGGAATTCTCAACAAATTTGAAATTCCTAAGGGTACAGATCTCGCGGTCGCGAGTAAGCTCTACTCCGCACTTATGGTTGCGCTAAAGAAACACCCTCCCCTTGGCATCACGATCTCACGATACAGTTCGGCGACAGGCAGGGCCTCAGCAGATGATAGATTGATCGATCTTTGCATTGCCCTAGAATCAGTATTTCAATCACAGACTGAAATATCTTTCCAGTTTGCTTTATACAACTCCATTCTTGCAGAGACTGATCCGAAAAAGAGATTGAGTATTTTCTCCAACCTAAAGAAACTTTACTCGGAACGAAGCAATGTAGTTCACGGAAACAAGAGCCTCGATTCAAAATGGCTGGACGAAAAGTGGGATGACTTAGTCGGAATTACGAAGGCTTCAATTTTGAGGAAGATCGAATTTCTGAATGAATCCGATCATAAACGTTGGCGTGGCTATCTTCAAGGACTGGCGCTAGGAGTACCGGATGGCAAAGAACCCGATTAATTCGAATTCGATTCTTACCATTCCGATCATTATGTCGTCGGTGATGGGCATCAAGGTTGCTAGGGGTTACGCGCCCATTTGTGAACTGGCCGAGATATCGAAGCCAGATATCTACGATGCAAAAACCAACCCCACGGGTACGCAGCGCGATCTGAGCCCAAAGCACGCGCGAGATGCGTACGAATATATTAGAATTGAAGAGTTAGGATTTTTCCCAGAGGTCTTTCTTGCCCTTAGAGACAAGTCGTCTGCTAAAATCACCATAACAAATGAGACGAGAGGATATGGAAACCTCGAAATCTCCAAGAGCGCTATTCTAAAAAGCTCTGAAATAAAAATTTCGCGAGTAGATGGCAATCATCGGCTGCATTTCGCAGATGGACATTCTGATGGTTTTCCGCGCTTAGAGAAAGTCGTTTCATTTTGCCTTGCACTCGACATATCGACAGAACAAGAAATAAAGATATTTCGAGATATTAATAATAATCAGCGTCGAATGAATACGAGCCATCTGGACAATATTGATCTCAGGCTATCGGGAGCCAAGGCAATTGCCAGAAAGGATCCTGCGCTATACATCGCCAAAAAGCTGAGGGATGATAGCGACAGCCCGTTGCATGACAAAATTTATGATGGCGGAAGGTCAGATGTGACCAAGTTCATCCCACTACGCACTTTAAAAACCGGCATAGAATATATGCTTTCTAGGCCTACTCGTCTCACATCCTTGGACGATGTTGATGTACAAGCGACAGTGATCAAGAACTATTTTTCCGCTGTGAAGCAGTGGGAGCCTGATGCTTGGAAGCATCCCAAAGACTATCTTATGCTTCGCGGCGCAGGCCTTTGGGGAATTTGCTTCCTTGGAGCTAGCGTAATTGATCGCGCGCTTGGAAAGGGACAATATAAGGCAGGTGATATGCTCAACATTCTCCAGTCCGGGCAGGATTGGAATTGGGCTAAGGACGGTGACTTCCAAGGCTACAGTGGTCGGGGAGGAGCACTTAAGATCAGTGACATAGTTGTTGGCGAACTTGAGGATGGATCTGGCAGTTCTCTGAAGTCCTTGATTAAACGTATCTCTAGCGAAATTAACTGATCTAACCAGCGAAGTAGCACTTCCTAGGCCCGCCTACCCCAACATCGGCTTCAAATACTGCCCCGTATAGCTCGCAGGCGTAGCGGCAATCTCTTCCGGCGTGCCCTCGGCCACCAGTTCGCCGCCCCGCACGCCGCCGTCCGGCCCAAGGTCGAGAATGTGATCGGCGGTCTTGATGACATCAAGGTTGTGCTCGATCACCACCACCGAATTCCCCTGGTCGACCAGTCGGTGCAGCACCTCCAGCAGTTTGCGCACGTCCTCGAAGTGCAGCCCCGTGGTCGGCTCGTCGAGGATATAGAGCGTCTGCCCGGTGGAGCGGCGCGACAGTTCCTTCGCCAGCTTCACCCGCTGCGCCTCGCCCCCCGATAGCGTGGTCGCCTGCTGGCCCACCTTGATGTAGCCCAGCCCCACTTCGGCCAGCATCGCCATCTTGTCGCGGATCGGGGGCACGGCCTTGAAGAACTCCACCGCGTCCTCGATCGTCATGTCGAGCACGTCGGCGATCGAGTGGCCCTTGAACTTCACCTCCAGCGTCTCGCGGTTGTAGCGCTTGCCGCCGCATTCCTCGCAGGTGACGTAGACGTCGGGCAGGAAGTGCATCTCGATCTTGATGAGGCCGTCGCCGGTGCAGGCCTCGCAGCGGCCGCCCTTCACGTTGAAGCTGAACCGCCCCGGCTTGTAGCCGCGCGCCTGCGCCTCGGGGAGGCCGGCAAACCAGTCGCGGATCTGGGTGAAGGCGCCGGTGTAGGTGGCCGGGTTGGAGCGCGGGGTGCGGCCGATGGGCGACTGGTCGATCTCGATCACCTTATCGCAGTGCTGGAGGCCGGTCACCTTGTCGTGCGGCCCGGCGATCACGCGCGCGCCGTTCAGCGTGCGGGCGGCGGCGGCATAGAGCGTGTCGATGGTGAAGCTCGACTTGCCCGAGCCCGAGACGCCGGTGACGCAGGTGAAGGTGCCGAGCGGGATCGACGCGGTGACGTCCTTGAGGTTGTTCGCCTTCGCGCCGTGGACGGTGAGCTTCTTGCCGTTGCCCTTGCGGCGCTTGGTGGGCACCTCGATCGCCCGCGTGCCGTTGAGGTAGGCGGCGGTGAGCGACTTCTTGTTCTTGAGCACCTGCTTCAATGTGCCCTCGGCCACGATCTCGCCGCCGTGGACGCCCGCGCCGGGGCCGAGGTCGACCAGGTAGTCTGCCGCGCGGATGGCGTCCTCGTCGTGCTCGACCACGATCACGGTATTGCCGAGATCGCGCAGGCGTTTGAGCGTTTCGAGCAGCCGGTCGTTGTCGCGCTGGTGGAGGCCGATGGAGGGTTCGTCGAGCACGTAGAGCACGCCCGAGAGCCCGCTGCCGATCTGCGAGGCGAGCCGGATGCGCTGGCTCTCGCCGCCCGAAAGCGTGCCGCTGGTGCGGTCAAGGTTGAGGTAGTCGAGGCCGACGTTGTTAAGGAACCCGAGCCGCTCGACGATCTCCTTGAGGATGGCCTTGGCGATCTGGTTCTGGGTGTCGGTCAGCTTGTCGGGAAGTGCGGTAAACCATTGGAGCGCATCGGAAACCGAGTACCGCGTGGGCTGCGAAATATCGGTGCTGTCGATCTTTACCGCGCGCGCCTTCTCGTTGAGGCGGGCGCCGCCACAGGTCTCGCACGGCTGCGCGGTCTGGAACTTGGACAGCTCCTCCTGCATCCAGGCGCTGTCGGTCTGCTGCATGCGGCGCTGGAGGTTGCCCATCACCCCCTCGAACGGTTTCTGCACCGTGTAGCTCTTGCGGCCGTCCTTGAAGGTCAGCTCCACCGGCATGCCCTTGGTGCCATAGAGGATGATGTCGCGCTGATCCTCGGCGAGCTGGTTCCACGGCGTCTCGATCTCGAAGTCGTAGGCCTTGGCGAGGCTGGTCAGCACCTGCATGTAGTAGGGGCTCGGCGGGTTGCTCTTGGCCCAGGGCACGATCGCGCCCTTCTTGAGGCTCAGCTCCTCGTTGGGGACCACCAGTTGCGGATCGAACAGCTGCTTCTCGCCGATGCCGTCACAGGTGGGGCAAGCCCCCTGCGGCGCGTTGAACGAGAACAGGCGCGGCTCGATCTCCTCAATGGTGAAGCCGCTCACCGGACAGGCGAACTTTTCGGAGAACACGATGCGGTTGGCGGGCAGGCCCGCGCCCTTGAGGTTCTTGCCCTGCTCCTCGCCCTCGCGCCCCGGCACCACGCCATCGGCCAGATCGACATAGGCCAGCCCCTCGGCCAGCTTCAGCGCGGTTTCGAACGAGTCCGCCAGCCGCGTTTCCAGCCCTGCCTTCACCGCGATCCGGTCGACCACCACCTCGATGTCGTGCTTGTACTTCTTGTCGAGCACCGGGGCCTCTTCAATCGCGTACATCTCGCCGTCGATGCGCACGCGGGTGAAGCCCGCCTTCTGCCACTCGGCCAGCTCCTTGCGGTATTCTCCCTTGCGCCCGCGCACCACCGGCGCGAGCAGATAGGCCCGCGTCCCCTCGGGCAAGGCCATCACCCGGTCGACCATGTTGGAGACCGTCTGCGCCTCGATAGGCAGGCCGGTGGCAGGCGAATAGGGCACGCCCACGCGCGCCCACAGCAGCCGCATGTAGTCGTAAATCTCGGTGACGGTCGCCACGGTCGAGCGCGGGTTGCGACTGGTGGTCTTCTGCTCGATCGAGATCGCAGGCGAGAGCCCGTCGATATGCTCGACATCGGGCTTCTGCATCATCTCGAGGAACTGGCGCGCATAGGCCGAGAGGCTCTCGACATAGCGGCGCTGGCCTTCGGCATAGATGGTGTCGAACGCGAGGCTCGACTTTCCGCTGCCCGACAGGCCGGTGATGACGATGAGCTTGTCGCGCGGCAGCTCGATATCGACGCCCTTGAGGTTATGCTCGCGGGCGCCGCGGACGGAAATGTGGGTGAGTGACATGGGGGCTCACTTGGGGACTGGTTGACGCAGAGTCCAGCGCCCGGAAGGGCACGTGGCAGGTTAGGTCAATGTTCCTCAAACGTTCCAATGTGTCAACACAAGGCCAGCAGACGTAGTGCGCCGCTTGGCCGATTTGCAAAATCCGGAATGTCTGCAAGTGGGCCGGTTTCAGACTGTCTGGTTCTGGCGGTGGGAGCGCTGAAGCCGACACTCGGGCCCCGTCACTGATATTGGCCGCTAGCCGTGCTGCGTCAAAAGCTTGGAACCTGACATTCGTCTAGGAGTCAGACAGCGGGTTTTCACGGCGAGGCATTCGCTATCGCTACCTCAGGGGTAGATCGCAAAGCGGCGTGGGGGCTCACGAGGTAGCCGAAGCGGCATTTCGGACCCGCGAGCTCTACGGTGGCGTGCGCCAAGTCACTGATTAGTCGGCGCCATCATCCCGAACTTCGCGAACGACAGCTTCGATCGTATCGATTACTACCTGCGGCTTTTCTTGGTGAATATAGTGGCCGGTCACAGGCACTCTTCCGTTCGTCCCCCGGGTCGAAAGGGAGGCGAGTTCAAGCCAGCCCTTGTGCGATTCCTCCACCATAGCTTCTAGGCGCGCGCGCTCTTCTGCTGGAAAGTCAGGCGGAAGCGGCAGATCTGTTGAGGTCAGCACGATGAGGGGCATGTCGCCGTAATCGCGTTCGGGATTGATCACGATCTTTGCCCCACCATCCAGAGCGCCAGCGAAAAATGCCGCCGCAGTTTCAAACTGTACCGGGCTGCTGGCCAGCTTGGCTTTCAGAGCCGCTCTGACAGAAGGCGGAAATTGAGGCGGAAAAGCGAAACAGCCATCCGGATCGGGCCCGTTGGCGGTGAGATCCCCGCTCCGGACTTGATCTGCGCAGTGGTGCCACAACGCAGCAGGACCCTGCTGGTGGGCGGGAGCCGGATCTAGCGTCGGCGCCACGTTCGCCATTCGAGCCGGCTGATCCGGTATGCTCGGGTCGATGAGAATCATACCGACAACTTGTTCTGGGTTGCTATCAGCGAACAGCAGGGTCTCGTACGATCCGAGAGAATGGCCCACCAGCACATACGGCCCAGGGATGTTCGCCACCACCAAAGCCGCTTTGAGGTCAGACGCGTTCGTCTCAACAGTGGGCTCAAACGCAGTGCCATCACTGAGACCGAAGCCTGGCCGATCCCAGGAACAAACCTGAGTGGTCCTCGCGACTTGTGGCTGCACCTTGCTCCACGCTGCGGACCAGTCGCCCTGTCCCGCTGAGAGGATCACCGTGGGCGATCCTTCGCCCATGCAGACCATGTGGAATTCGCGCCCGCCCGGTAGATCCACGGATTGCTCTGTGTCGGCATAGGGAAGCAGCGTTTCATCGACCGCAGATTCGGCGGGAGAAACCGCATTCTGAGCAAGTGCTGGCGTGGAGATGAGCAGCGCGAACACAATCGTTGGGCCGCATTCGTGAAATTTCATGTGAGCCTCTCTCATTCCAGCTTCCTTATATCTGCTAGACTAACGCTGTTAGATTACGGCACAAGTGCAAAGTGGCGGCAAGAAATCTAGATCGAGCGACAATCGTCGAGGCAGCCCTCAAAATCCTAAGGGATGAAGGCTTGCATGCTGTTAGCTTGCGGAATGTAGCGTCCGCCGTAGGCGCACGTGCGCCGTCGCTTTACTGGCACGTACCAAACAAATCTGTGCTTTTCGGATATATGTCGGAACACATCTTTCGTGCGTGCCTCGACCAGGTGCCCCCTTCAACAGATTGGCGCGAATGGCTGCGCAACCTTGCGATTGTGGTCTGGCGCAGCCAACGACAGACTAGGGATTTGCACCAACTCATGCTTCAATCGGTGATGGAGCCTGAAGTGCTGCGCAGCTTTACAGCGCACATCGTAGATCAGATAATCGCGCTTGGTATCGACAGTTCAATTGCATTTGATGCGCAGAAATCTGTGCTTTCTCTGACCACGGGTTGGACCATGATGCCTCACGATCCAGCCTTTCAAGAAATCGCTCCAGAACCTGCTTTTCTTCGATGCCTAGATTCTGTGATTCGTGGATGGGATAATCTGTAATGCCGGCGGCCGCCGCAAAGCAATTAGTGTGCCGCCGCGCGCTTGGCATCGCTGGCTCATTACCGAATGGCACCTATCCGTCTTTGGCCCGGTTGCAGACAGGCAGGTTTCGCAGAGGATTGAGGCTATAGCCGCCGCCAGATGGATAAGGCGAGGCTTCACTGGACCTCGACACGGTCAGCTCTCGATTGGATGTTCCGCGCTGCCGCCTGAATGTCGCCAGCGCATCAGGTACTCGGTGGCGCGCTCTCGGGCGAAATTCTCGGGCAAGTCCAGCGCCGCCAGGGTTCCCGGTCCGATCAGCGATGCGCTTAGCGCCGCCATCACGGTAACCGCCACCACTTTCGGCATTGCATCGGGCGTCAGGCCCTCGCCCTCCGGTGTTTCGCCAAGCTCGGCAGGCACTTTGGCAAGATGCTGGTACATCGAATCCAGCCGATCACTGCCCTGGGCAGCGAGCCAGCCGATCAACCGGCCGACGCCGTCGCTTTCGAATCTGTCGAAAATCAGATCGACCAGGTCGGCTTCGGTGATGGCCCCGGTGCGTAGCCTGTTCGTCCCTTCGCGCACGGCCGTGATCATGTCCGCAATCAGCGCATCGGCAAGCGCGGTCTGGAGGTTCGCCGCCGATCCGAAATGATGGGTAATGTTGCCATGCGCCATCTTCAGCGCCCTTGCCACGCTTTGCAGAGTGACCGCATCCGGGCCGCCGGTGACGAGCAACTGGCGTGCCGCCGCGATCGCTTCGGTCCGGACATCATCCGGAGTGCGGCGGCGCCGGCGTGTGGTATCGAGTGCTATTGTCATCGATTACAATAGGGAGTAGGGGCGGCTCATTGTCAATGATGCCGATGGCGTTGGGTAATCAATGTACGAGCACAAAAGGTTTACCCGTGGCGCCGCCTCCGCGCACAGCGTCGCAGATCGGCGGGTCTGTTTATGAGACGATCGCGCCTAAGGCATGCGATCGGCGCTGCAACACTGGTGCTGGCAGCCTGGCCGCTATCTGTGGGGGCGCAAGAGATGCCTGCCCCGCAAGAGACCGCACAAGATGTGACCTTCGACGCGGCACTGGCACGGATCGATGCGACATCTCCCGGCCTCGCCGGAGAGGAGCATGCGGTCCGCGCGAGCGAGCTGCTCGCCGATGCCACCCGCACGCTGCGTAGGCCGACGGTGACCGCGTCTGCCAGCCTCATCGAGTATCAGAAGACGCTGGGGGTCGACATTTCCGGCGCGCGCGACAATGCCGAGAATGCGGCGAGCGATTTCCTGACCCAATTGCCCGGCCAGCTTCCGCCCGGCCTCCAGCAGATCGTCGGCGACGTGACGCAGCGTTTCGGTGCGGCGCTGCCTGCGATCTTCGGCCAGATTCCTGACACGTTCCAGTTCCAGACCCGTGACACGGTGTTCCGGCCAACGCTCACCGCAGCAATGCCGATCTACACCGGCGGCGCAATCGGCGCCGTTCAGGACGGCGCGGATGCCGCAGTCGGCGTCGCCCGCGCAAGGCAGGCTGGCGGGCGCGACCTGTCGCGGGTGAACCTCGTTAAGACCTATTTCGGGCAGCAGGTGGCGGTGCAGCTGGCCCGCTCGACCCGCGAGACGCTGGAGAGCTTCGATCGCCACCTGTCCGATGCGACCAAGCTGGAAGAAAACGGCTTCATCCCGCACGCGCGGGTGCTGCAGGTACAGGTCGCGCGCGATGCCGCGCAGCGCGCCTACGAGCGTGCCCGGCTGGAGAAGGCAACTGCCACCGATGCGCTGGCCCGGCTGCTTGACCATTCGGGCGAGATTTCTGCGGTAACACCGCTGTTCGTCCGGTCCACGCCGCTCCCGCCGGTGGAGACCTTTCTCGCGAGCGTCGATTCCACGCCGCAGGTGCGCGGGGGCGACGCGGCCTATGAGATTGCCGATGCTGGTGTCGATCTGGCCAAGTCGCGCTACCGCCCGCAGGCGTTCGCTTTCGGCAGCTACAACGCCAATCGCGACAGTGCGCTGCCGATCGATCCGGACTGGATCGCGGGCGTCACCTTGCGCTTTACGCTGATGTCCGGCTTCGACCGGCGCAAAACGCTTCAGGCAGCGCAGGAACGCGAACGCGCAGCGGCGGACGCTGCCGCCCAGACCCGCAGGGACGTCACCGGGCAGATCGTGCGCGCCTGGAACTTGGTCGAAACCGCAAGGCGATCCTTCCTGCTGCTCGACAGCAATCTCGCCGCCGCGCGCGAGAACCTGCGGGTGCAGCAGCTCTCCTTTGCTGCCGGAGAAGCGCCGTCGTCCGCACTGGTCGACGCTGAAGCCATCTTGGCGACGACCAAGACGCAGCGGATCGCCGCAGCCTACGAGTATGATCTGGCGCTTGCAGGCCTGCTCGCCGCGAGCCACCGTGTCGACGAGTTCAGCACGTTTCTGGCGCAAGCCGACCGACGCTTGGAGGATTACGAGTGAACGAAGAATCGGCCGCCCCGGCCTCGCGCCGCAAGCGCATCATCGTGATCGCCGTCGTTGTCGTCGTGCTTGCCGTGGTGATCCTCGGCCTGTGGCTTGCTAGCCGACCGGCCCCGCAGCAGCTTCAGGGCATGGTCGATGCCGAAGAGGTGAATGTCGCAACCAAGGCATTGGCGCGGGTCGAAAAGCTGATGGCCGAAGAGGGGCAGCGGGTGGAGGCTGGCGCGGTGCTCGCCACGCTGTCCAGCCCCGAGATCACGGGCGCTCAGGCGCAGGCACAGGGCGCACTCGACGCCGCGCGCGCGATCGCGTCGGCCACCAACGAGGGCCCGCGCGAAGAGGATATCGCGACGCTACGCTCGACCTGGCAGGCGGCGCAGGCGGCGGCCGATCTGGCGGCGGAGACAAGCCGCCGCACCCAGAACCTCTATGCCGAGGGCGTGGTCGCTGCGCAGCGCCGCGATGAGGCCGTGGCGGCGCGCGACAGCAGCGCGCGCATGGCCGAGGCTGCGCGCCTCCAATATCAGAAGGCGCTGGCAGGGGCACGGCGCCAGACCAAGGCCGCTGCCGATGCGCAGGTCCGTATCGCCCAGGCGGGTGCCCAGACCGCCGAGGCAATGGAGAGTGAGACCCGGCTCGTTTCGCCGATTGCGGGCGAGGTGGCGCGCAAGCTGGTCCAGCCCGGCGAAATCGTCAGCCCGGTTCTGCCTGCTTATCAGGTGCTCGACATCGACCATCCCTGGGTTTCAGTCAATCTGCGTGAGGATCAGTATAGCAGCCTGTCGACGGGCACGGTTCTTCGCGGCCACATTCCTGCACTGGATCGCGACGCGGAGTTTCGGGTCTATCTGATCTCGCCGCGCGGCGACTTCGCGACGTGGCGGGCGACCCGCGAGGCATCGGGTTACGATGTGCGCACATTCGAGGTTCGGCTGCGACCTGTGGAGCCGATCGCCGAGCTGCGCCCCGGTATGAGTGTCCTGTTCGACTGGCCGCAATGAGCGCGTTCGGGCGGGCACTGACGCGCGAGCTGCGTCACTTGCGCCGCGATCGCTGGGATCTGGCGGGGCTGTTCATCGTCCCCGGCATCCTGTTGGCGCTGATGGCCGGGATGCTGTTGCAAGGAACGATGCACAAGCTTCCGCTGGCCGTGGTCGACAGCGATGGCACCAGTGCGAGCCGGACGATGATCCGTGCGTTGGATGCCTCACCGATGATCCGGATCGACGGCCTCTATCAGAGCGAGCCCGATGCCATGCGCGTGCTGCGAAGCGGCGAGGCGATGGCTCTTGTCCATCTGCCGCCGGGGCTTGGCGAGGGGCTGGCCCGCGATCGTGAGCCCGTAATCCGCATTCTCTACAACGCCAGCTTCCTGTCGGCAGGCCGCCAGCTTTCGAGCGCCGCAGAACAGGCAGTGCAAGCGAGCGCGCTCCAGATTCTTGCCGACGAGCTTCCAAACCACACGCTGCCCTCGCCGCGCACCAGACGGCTTGCGGTGGAGGCAACCGCTCTGGGCAATGCCTCGGGCAGCTATGAATGGTTTCTCGGTCTGCTGATCTATCCGTCGGTGCTGCATCTGGTTGCAGCGTGCGCGACCGCGATGGCACTGGGGCGCGAGCTTCGTGACGGATCGCTGGCCAGCTGGGCGCGATCCACCGGCGGGGTCGCGTCGGCATTAGCAGGCAAGATGCTGCCCTATGTCGTGGTCGTCAGCCTGTGGGGCGTTGCCTGGATGCTGTGGCTGACCCTCGCGCGCGGCTGGCGGTTCGAGGGGAGCATCGCCCTCATCACTTTCGCCCAGACGCTGCTCTACGCAGGAACAGCCGCGATTTCGGCGTTGCTGATCGCCATCACACGCGACACGCCAGCGACATTATCTGCCGGTATCGTCTACGCGGGTTCGGCGCTTGCCTATTCGGGAGCGACGCTGCCGCTTAATGGGGGCAGCCTTTTCGCGCGTGCCTGGAGCAACCTGCTCCCGCTGCCCCACTACCTTGCGCTGCAGCTGGGACAGGTGAGCGACCAGGCGATAACGATGACCGGAGCCATCGTACCCACCATCGCGCTCTCGGCATACCTCGTGATAGCTGGCAGCGGCGCGATCGCGCTCATCTCTGTCGCGGCACGCCGCCAATGAGTATTGGGGCGGCCTTCCTGGCGACCTGGCGGGCTATCCTGGGGTCGCGCGAGTTGCTCGCGACGACCTTGCTCGCGGTGATGCTGTATTCTCTCTACTATCCGGCGCCCTATGCGCAGCAAACCTCGCAGGAGCTGCCGATCGTAGTCGTCGACCAGGACGATAGCGCGCTGAGCCGCGCGATGGTGCGCGAACTCGATGCGACCCGGGCGATCCGCGTGCAGGGTATCGAGACCAACATGATGACCGCCCGCGCAACGATGAACGCAGGCGAGGCGGACGGAGTGATCCTGATTGCGGACGGGCTGGAGCGGCAGCTGCGCACGGGCTCTCCCGGATCGGGTGTCGGCGTCTGGGTGAACGCCACCTACCTCGTGCGGGCGAGCGCGATCCGCGATGCGGTGACTGCCGTGATCCAGAATCTGGTCGTCACCCGCCTCGCGCCCACCAGTCAGGCGACACGCAGCGGCCCGCCGATCGCGATCGTCAGCGAACCGCTGTTCAACCTGACAGGCGGCTACAAGAACTATGTCTTCCCCGCCGTTGCCGTCGTCATCATCCAGCAGACGCTGCTGATCGGCGCCGCCAGCTTCATGGCGGGACGACGCCGCGAGGGAACCTGGCGGATGGGCCTGAGCGAATATCTGGGCACGCTGGCCGCCTTCAGCTCGGCAGGCGCGGTGACCTGTCTGTTTCTGTTCGGAATGGCGTTCTGGGTGCAAGGGGTTCCGGTGGGAGGCAATATCGGCGGCGTGATTGCGATCACGCCGGTGTTCGTGATCTGCGTGGCGGCTCTGGGCCTCGGGCTTGGCAGCTTCTTCGATCGGTTCGAACGGGCGATGGCGATTATCGCGCCCGCGTCGGTGCCGTTCTTCTTCCTGACCGGTGCCGCTTGGCCGCTTGATCAGATGCCCCGCATCGTCGCCGCGATTGCCTGGCTGATCCCGTCGACAGCCGGTTTGCACTCCTTCGTTCCGCTCAACCAGATGGGTGCTTCGCTTTACGAGGTCAGAGTGGCGGCCGGGATCCTGCTGACACTGGCCGCGATCTGCGTGGTTCTGGCGGGCAAGCGGATCGTGTCGCGCAAACCCACTTCCGGCTGATTCAGTCGGCGTTGCCCTGACGACAGGTTTTCGTCCGTTGAGGAGAAAAAGCCACACGATCATTGCCAGCCGTTAACGGCGACCTCTTCCGCGCAATATGGCGCGAAGCTGGCACCCCAAGGTGACCGCCGGAACTCCTGTTATCCCAATCGACGTCCCTGAAGCTGACAATTTTAATCGTATGACGATGCTGCGCACTCCTGCGCAAGCAATGGACGTCCGCTTTCAAGCTCATCGCGTTGGTTCTCGAACGGCGGAGCTCGGGGCGCTTACCTGCCGCCAGCACAACGCCGGGCTGCAAAAGATGCCGGCTTCGGGTTCTGAGGCAATCGCACCTTAGCCCACCCCCACTCACTTGCCCATCGGCCTCGCCCTGCTATGAGTTCGGTTTCAAACGAAATGAAATTCGCCATTCTCCGAGGTCCGCAAGTTCATGAAAACACGTTTTCTTGCCAGCTCCATGCTGGCCGTCCTGACCGCAGCCTGTGCCACAACGCCGGATAAAGTGCCCATGGATATCGCCGCCGCGCCCGCCGTTCCCGAAGCCACCAGCGCCTTTGCCGAGCTGAGCGCCCTGCCCTTCCACGCCCCCGATTTCACCGCGCTGAGCGATGCCGACTATCAGCCCGCCATCGAGGAAGCGATTGCGATCAAGCTCGCCGAAATCGAGCAGATCGCCACCAACCCGGCCGCCCCCACCTTCTCCAACACCATCGTGGCGATGGAGCGCGCGGGCCAGGTCTATTCCCGCGCCACCGCCGCTTTCGACCAGAAGGTCTCGGCCGACATCAACGATACGCTGGCCGCCGCCGACGAGGCACTGGCCCCGCAGCGCGCTGCTCTTTCGGATGCGATCTACCTCAACCCGCAGCTGTTCGCCCGCGTGAAGGCAGTCTACGACAAGCGCGCCGCCATGAGCATGACGCCCGAAGACGCCATGCTGCTCGAATTGACCTATGCTGATTTCGTGCACAACGGGGCGCTGCTTTCCGATGCGGCCAAGGCCGAGCTGAAGCAGATCAATGGCCGCCTGTCCGAGCTGGGCGCACAGATCCCGCAGCGGATTACCGAAGGCCAGGCCGATGCGGCCCTGGTGGTGGATACGGTGGAAGAGCTGTCGGGCCTGTCCGATGGCCAGATCGCCGCCGCCGCTGCTGCTGCCGAGGCCGCCGGAATGCCGGGCAAGTATGTGCTGGCGATGACCAACACCACCTCGCACCCGATGCTGGCGCAGCTTGATAACCGCACCACCCGCGAGCGGCTCTATCGCGCCAACTCGACGCGCAATTACACCGGCGATGACGAGACGGTCGACATGATCCGCGAAGTCATCGACCTGCGCACGCAGATCGCGCGCATCTTCGGCACGCCCGACTATGCCACCTGGCGGATGTACGATCGCATGGCCAAGACGCCCGAGCGCGCCATCGGCTTCATGGAAGAGATGGTTCAGGCCGTGCGCACCACGCAGGAGCGCGAGGCCGCCGAGATCAACGCCATGATCGCGCGCGAAGGCGGCGACTTCACCGTGCAGCCCTGGGACTGGCCCTACTATGCCGAGAAGATCCGGCAGGAGCGCTATGCGCTCGATAACGAGGCCATCAAGCAGTACTTCGTGGTCGACAACGTGCTGGAAGACGGCGTGTTTTTCGCGGCCAACAAGCTGTACGGCCTGACCTTCGAGAAGCGCAACGACATCCCCGTCTATGCCGAGGGCGTGAGCGTCTACACCGTGTTCGATGCCGATGGCAGCGAGCTGGCGCTGTTCTACTTCGATCCGTTCCAGCGTGACAGCAAGGGCGGCGGCGCATGGATGAACAACTTCATCGAACAGAGCCATCTGCTCGGCCTGAAGCCGGTGATTGCGAACACGCTCAATGTCGCTCCGCCCGCGCCGGGTCAGCCCGCGCTGATGACCTGGGACGACGTGACGACCACCTTCCACGAGTTCGGCCACGCGCTGCACGGCATGTTCGCTGACCAGCAGTATCCCTCGATCTCGGGCACCAACACCGCACGCGACTGGGTCGAGTTCCCGAGCCAGTTCAACGAGCCCTTCGCCGCCGTTCCCGAGGTGCTGCAGAACTACGCCAAGCACTGGCAGACCGGCGAGACGATCCCGATGGAGATGGTCGAGGCGATCGACCGTGCGAGCAAGTTCAACCAGGGGTACGACTTCGGCGAGCTGTTGGCTGCGCAATTGCTCGACATGAAGTGGCACTCGATCGCACCGGGCGAGGCCCCGACCGACGTGCTCGCCTTCCAGGAGGAGGCGCTCGGCAGCACGGGCCTGCGCACCGATCTGGTGCCGCCTCGCTACTATACGCCCTACTTCCGGCACATCTTCGGCCACGGCTATCAGGCAGGCTATTACAGCTACACCTGGACCAACATGCTGGCCAAGGACGGCTATGCCTGGGTCGAGGAGAACGGCGGGATGACCCGCGCCAACGGCGAGCACATCCGCGAAACGTTCCTCGGTCAGGGGCACTCGAAGAGCTACGGGCAGATGTTCCGCGACTTCACCGGGCATGACCCCGAAGTCGGCCCGCTGCTTGATGCGCTTGGTCTGACCCACGGCACGCCGAACATCGGTTCGAAGTGCGAGGACGGTGAGAAAGGCTGCGTCGGCTAACGCTGGATCGTCAGCGCGCGCTGGCCCGGTTCGCCGATCCAGCGCGCCTTGACGCCCCACACCTTTGCCAGCACCTCGCTGGAAAGCGCCTCTTCAGGGGTACTGTCAGCGGCCACTTCGCCGTGGTTGAGCACGATCACGCGGTCGGCGTTGTTCATCGCCAGCGTGAGGTCGTGCAGGACCAGCACCACGCCGCGTCCTTGGTTCGCGGCGGTGCGCAACACGCGCAGCAGGCGCAACTGGTGGGCAAGGTCAAGCGCGGCGAGCGGCTCGTCCG